>Ga0209640_10005099_pt1 | contig 11489 bp, 10 predicted proteins | sample RifCSP10_1_FD_184018 | JGI IMG/M metagenome (GOLD analysis project Ga0209640, IMG submission 184018) | Soil microbial communities from Rifle, Colorado - Rifle CSP2_sed 10_1 (SPAdes) (version 2) | ecosystem: Environmental > Terrestrial > Deep subsurface > Rock core/Sediment | place: Rifle... | reverse complement strand
CCGGCCGGTCGCCCCTTAAACTATAGTGCTTGGCGCCGTTGTTATGGTGCGAGCTTCTGTCGTTTATCTGCCAAAAATCGATTTGAGAAATTTAATCTGCTCTGGCGACATGGTTGCATCTTCCTCGTAATAACCCGCCCAGTACTTCACACCGTCTTTCGGCACCCAATACGACGGTACATGGTCGGTCGGCACATCTAATCTCCGACTAACGTAACCCATCCCCTTGCTAAAGGCGGTCTGGCCCTCCTTGGTCAGCAGCCAATTCAGAAAAACTTTTCCAGCATTGGGATGAGGCGCACGGTTGACGAACATGGCGCTGCCGAATCCAGGCGTAAGATATGCGCCGTAGTCTTTGAAATAGGGTACCACGCCGAACTTGAGCCCCCGCTTTTCGAGCTGTTGCATAATGGTTCCCGGGCCAAGGTGCAGCGGATACTTGCCCTGGGCGATCCACTCGATCTGGCGCCGTTGATCGCGGTCGACGGCGGCGGCTTGAGCGCGAATCTTGCGGTAGAAATCTTTCGTCTTCTCCGGTCCCATGACATGCCACACCCAGCGAAAGACTCCGTTGCCGGTGCCGGAAGGGATCGGATCCTGGACGGCGATTTTGCCCTTCCATTTCGGATCCAACAAGTCTGTCAGTTCGTCGATCTCGTCGGCTTTGACCTGCGCCTGATTATAAATCAGCGGCACGTTATTCTGTGTCGTAAAAACCAGATCGAATTTTGTCGAGCGATCGGAAAACTCGAGTCGGTTGTCGCGCCAGTTCTTGGGGTCGATGACCTCGGGTAAAATCAGCGCCGGCTCGATCGGATCGAGCGCTTTCATCGGCTTGAAGTAGGCGTTGGCGGTGCTCGTGCCATTGATCAAAACGTCCACGCTATAAATGCCGGCGTCGCGTTCGGCTTTGACGCGGGTGGCGAGCTCGCCGCCGCGCGCGCCGGAAAATTCGATCGTGATATCCGGGAACGCTTTGGCAAAGCCTCGCGTCAGGGCTTCGCGGATCTGGTCTCCCGGTGGGCCCAGTACAACCACCTTCCCTTCCGTCTTTGCCTGAGCGAGGGTCTGGTCCCACTTCTTTTGCCAGCCGCTGTCGCTTTGGGCAAAGAGCGCGGGAGCATAAATCATTGAGAGTATCAGCAATGCAGCCGGATAGAATTTCGGCTTTAGGCAATCAAGCGTCGGCCTCATGTTTTCCTCCCTGACCTGCGCCCTTGCGAGGTTCGAGCGCGCGGCTTCATTATGAATGCACCGATGATCTGCGAAATCCCAGCAACCGTCCGATCAGTAGCAAAGCGAAAATCAGCAACACCAGAAATACTCCGAGCACCGCAGACTTCTCCTTGTTCGCGTCGGCAATATAGTCGAGCATCAGCAGAGACAGAGTGCGCGTGTGATGTGTCGACAAGAATATTACCGTCGGAATATCGCGCGCCGCCGAAATGAAGGTGATAATCGCTACGGCCATCATGGTTGGCCTCAATAAGGGCAGCAGGATACGGCGAAAACTGGTTAACCAATTGGCGCCGGAGGCGCTCGAAGCTTCTTCCAACTCGTTGCTGATCTGCAGCACGCCGGCCTTGATGATCTGCGTGCCAAGCGGCATCTCTTTGATGATGATCGCCAGGACCAGGACCCAGACCGTGCCGTAAATCAGCTTGATATAATCGCCCGAGCCCAGGACCGCCCACAAAAGCGCCAAGCTGATCAAGACACCGGGCAGCGCCCAGGGGAGCCAGGAAAGAACGTCGATCACGCCGCGGCCCGGTAGACGCGTCCGCACGATAAGATAACTGGTGATGGCGTAAAGCAGCGTGCCGACGATTGCCGCACCCAGACCAAGGATCAGCGTATTCTTCAACGAACGGAGAAAAACCGGGTCGGTGAAGACGGTTGTCCAATGGCGCAAGGTCCAGGTGTTCTCGACATCGAAGTTGCCGAAGAATTCCATGAACGTGCCCATGACCAGAGTCGCCAACGGCAGGATAATCATGACGAAGATAAACAGCAGGCAAAAGGAACAAGTCACCCAGCGCCAGCGCCCCAGGGGAAAAGTCCGCACCATGTAGCTGCGCCCGGTCACGGTGGTGAACTCGCGGCCGCGCAAGTAAGTCCGGTGCAGCCAGATCAGCAAGAAAATAAAAACCAGAAAGATGCTGCATAAAGCCGTGGCGCGTTCGTAGAGCGGCGGTTCCCAGTGGATATAATCCCAAATCTTCGTCGGCACGACGTAAATACCGGCGGGAATACCCAGAATCATTTCGATCTCCAGGGATTCAAGACTGCGGATAAACCCCAGCGCGGTGGAGGCGAGAATGGCCGGCGCCAGGATCGGCACGGTGATCCGCATCAACACGCCCAAATTGCTGCTGCCCGACGTGCGTGCGGCGTCTTCCAATGCGGCATCCATGGCGGTGAAAGCCGGGGTCATCAGCAGAAAGCGCACCGAGGTGCTGAACGCCAAATGGCACCAGATGATGCCCCAGTACGAATACACGTCGAAGGGTGGCTGCGAGAGCCCGAACACGTACATCAGGAACTTATTGAACACGCCGTAATAGGGATCGAGGAGGAGAATCCATCCCATGGTCATGGGTAGCAGCGGGAGAAAAAAGCCGAGCCACAGGGTCACTTCGATGAAGCCTTTGAACGGGGTATCGGTGCGCGTCACCACCCAGGCGAAGAAGATCGCCAACGCGCTGGTGAGGACGACCCGGACAAATCCCAGGTAAAAAGTGTTGCCGATAGCGACGGCCAGATTGACATCGCCAAAAGCCGCCGCCCAGCCGCCGAGACCCCAGACGGTCGGTTGACCCGGTCGGCTGATGGCAAAGCTTTTGATGAAAAGCAGCGCCAGCGGATACGCCAGGAGCCCCACCAGCACCGCGGCGAGCAGCGCCGGCGGCAGCCAGCGCCAGGGGACCCTGGGTAATTGCGCGGCTCGCAGAATCGCCGGTCTGGTAAGCTCCATTCTATTTCACCAAAGAATGAAATTACGCTATCTGCCGAAGAGCTCCTTTAAGATCTTTGTTTCTTCCGCGCTGCGTTTGACGTTCTCCTCGGTGTAGCTCAACCAATAGCGATCGCCGGGTTTCGGCTCGGCGCTGAAAAACTTCGCGTCCGGCGGCGGCACGATATAGGGCGGCAGATGATCGGTGGCAACGTCCATGCGCCGGCTGACGTGATCCATGGCCTTGCTCCAAGCCGTCTGGCCTTCTTTTGACAGCACCCAGTTGAGAAAAATGGTCGCGGCATTCCGATGAGGCGCCTTGTTGAGCAGCATGGCACTGCCGAAGCTCGAGGTCACGTAAGTGCCGTAGTCTTTAAACTCGGGGACGACGCCGACCTTGAGACCGCGGCCGAGCAGTTGACCGAGAACTCCATCGCTCGGCGCCAGCAGAAACGCGTACTTGCCTTGCGCCACCCATTCGATCTGGCGGCGCTGATCGCGATCTGCGAGGGCTGCGTTGGCGCGAATCTTCCGATAATAATCCTTGGCTTTTTCCGGTCCCATCACGCGCCAGATCCAGCGAAACGTCACGTTGCCCGAGCCCGAGGGCAGCGGATCGTTGAGCACGAATTTGCCCTTCCACCTGGGATCCAAGAGCTTATCAAGCTCGTCGAGCTGATCCGGCTTGGCAAGCTTGGGGTTAAAAATCAGCGGCGTCTTGAGCATCGTCGAAAAAACCAGGTCGGTGCGCGTCTCCGGGTCGGCGAATTCGAGTTTGTTGTCGCGCCAACGTTTCGTATCAACCACTTCGGGCAAAATCAGCGCAGGCTCGATCGGATCGAGCGCGCCCATCGGTTTCATTTGGATCATCGCCGTCGTCGTGCCGCTCAGCAGCACATCGACCGTGTAAGCGCCGCCGTCGCGTTCGGCCTTGATGCGCACCGCCTGCTCGCCGCCGCGCGCGCCGGAGTATTCAATCGCAACATCGGGAAAGGCTTGCTTGAAATTTTTCGTCATCGCCTCGCGAATGAGTTCACCGGGAGGACCCCATACCACGACACGGCCATCCTTCTTGGCGGCGCTCAGAGTTTTATCCCAACGCTGCTGCCAATCAGACTTACTCTGAGAGTGCGCTTTCGGGATCAGTACGAAGAGAATTAACGCCGTACACGAAACGCATAGGCAAAAAAATAATCGCGCTAGGTTGGTTCGAATCGTCGCCATCGACTTTCCTCCTGGGTCGTCGGAGTTGCCGCGACCCTTTAAGAATTCGACTGCGATCCTGTACCCCCATCCGTATCCAACTTTAAGAAATTTGAGTCAAGCACCTCCGATTGCTTTCGGAGAGCGTTCGGCTAGGGCGAGGTAGTCCGAGGGCGGGACGGTAGCTTTCTCCGTCAGCGCAGCGTTTTTAGTCGTTGCTGCATTTCGCGAGCGGTGATTTCTTGACCATAGAGTGGCCCGCCATGAGCGAAGTGTTTGGCTTGTTCCAGCGAACCCACATTGACGGGATCGAAACCGGCGCTGCGAACTAAATTCGCGGCCACGCTCAGCGCCTCTTTGTCATCTCCGGCAATCGGAATCGCGATGCGGCCCTGAGCGCGATTGGAGAGAGCGGAAAGCCTTTGATAGTTGAGCGTATTAAACGCCCGGACAATGCGCGCACCCGCTAAATATTTTGCCGAGGTTAGGCCGATTCCTTTCTCTTTAGCCTCCTTGGCGATCGCGCCGTCGCGCGACGGAAAAGCGTTGCCCGCCTCCAGGACAATCCGGCCGACAAGTTCCCCGGCGTAATCTCTGCCGATCTGCGGGTAGGCGCCGTAAGGCACCGCGATAAAAATGACATCTCCAAATTTCAACGCTTCTCGTACCGTGCCGGCGCGCGCCCGAGGTCCGAGACTATCGACTAATGGTTTCAGCTCTGCCGGATGGCGCGACGAAAACAGCACTTGATGGCCGGCTTTCGCCCACAACGTGCCCACCGTGCCGCCGATATTGCCGGAGCCGATGATGCCGATTTTTATTTCGGATGAGCTGGGTTTGGCCTGGGCGCGAACATCTTGCACTTGAGTCCCTAAGACAAGCAGCAATGCGCCCATCCAGATAATGAAGCGGAGAATTAACCGATTGATGTTTGCGGAAAAATGAAGCGTCATGCCGAGCTCCTTGGCCGTCGTACAGTTTCAATGAAGATATCATGGAGAAAGCGTATTGAAACACTACAGCGACGAAGATCGAGTTGGCCGACCCTGTCGTTGGCGACGCTACTGCGCCCGTGCTGTTCAGTCTAAGATGGCTTGGAAAACCGCGCATGAACGGTTCTCGAGAGAGCAGTCAAACAAACCGAATAAATTATATTGCGTATACCGCGTTAACCGCGCGTCAGCTGGCGATACTTGATCCGGTGCGGGCGCTCCGCCGCCTCACCGAGACGGTTCTTGCGATCGGCTTCGTATTCCGAATAATTGCCGTCGAACCACACGACTTTGCTGTCGCCTTCGAAGGCGAGAATGTGGGTGGCGATCCGGTCGAGGAACCAGCGATCGTGCGAGATCACCACGGCGCACCCCGCAAAGTTTTCCAACGCATCTTCGAGCGCGCGCAAGGTGTTCACGTCCAGGTCGTTGGTCGGTTCGTCGAGCAACAAAACGTTGGCGCCTTCCTTTAACATCTTCGCCAGATGAACGCGGTTACGCTCGCCGCCGGATAAACTGCCGACCTTCTTTTGCTGGTCGGTGCCGGAGAAATTGAAACGCGCCACATAAGCGCGCGAATTGACCTCGCGCGCCCCGATTTTCAAAAGATCCACGCCGCCGCTGATCTCTTCCCAGATCGATTTCTTTGGATCGAGCGTGCGGCTCTGATCGACGTATCCTAAGGCGACCGTCTCGCCGATACGAATTTTACCGCTATCCGGCTTTTCCTGTCCTAGGATCATGCGAAACAGCGTCGTCTTGCCGGCGCCGTTGGGGCCAATGACACCGATGATGCCGCCGGGGGGGAGCTTGAAGGTCATGTCGTCCACCAACAGGTTATCGCCGTAGGCTTTGCTAACTCCCTCCGCTTCGATCACGACGTTGCCAAGGCGCGGCCCGGGTGGAATGGGGATTTCCGACTCTTCCCGCCGTTTCTGCGACTCCTGGTCGAGCAAAGATTCATACGCGCTGATACGCGCCTTGCCCTTGGCGCGGCGCGCCCTCGGCGACATGCGAATCCATTCGAGCTCGCGCTGCAGGGTCTTCTGCCGTTCGCTTTCCGACTTCTCCTCGCGGCGCAGGCGCTCCTGCTTCTGTTCCAGCCACGAGCTGTAGTTTCCTTTGAACGGAATGCCTTCGCCGCGATCCAGCTCCAGTATCCAACCGGCGACGTTGTCGAGGAAGTAGCGGTCATGGGTTACTGCGATGATCGTGCCCGGATAACTCTGCAGGTGATGTTCGAGCCACGCCACCGACTCGGCATCGAGGTGATTGGTCGGCTCGTCAAGCAGAAGAATATCCGGCTTTTGCAGGAGTAAACGACAGAGCGCAACCCGGCGGCGCTCGCCCCCGGATAAGATCTTCACCGGCGTATCCGGCGGCGGGCAGCGCAACGCATCCATGGCCATCTCCAGCCGCGCATCGAGATCCCAGGCATCCTGCTGGTCGAGCTTTTCCTGCACCTGCCCCTGACGCTCGAGCAGCTTGTTCATGTCATCGTCGGACATCTCTTCGCCAAACTTGGCGTTGATCTGCTCGAATTCTTTCAGCAAGTTGACGGTTTCTTTGACCGCTTCTTCGACAACTTGCCGCACCGTGCGTGAATCGTCGATCAACGGCTCCTGCTCCAGGTAGCCGACGGTGTAGCCCGGCGAGAGAACGGCGTCGCCGTTGATCTCCTTGTCGACCCCGGCCATGATGCGCAGCAGCGACGACTTGCCGGACCCATTGAGTCCGATCACGCCGATCTTGGCGCCATAGAAATAGGAAAGATAAATGTTCTTGAGAACGGCGCGCTTGTCGTAGAATTTGCTGACGCCGACCATCGAATAAATAACTTTGTTGGGTTCTGTGCTCATGATTTGAAATCGGGTACCTCGGGAGAAATTTGATAACGCTAGCGTGTCTGAGGAGCTAAGACAAACGTATGTTCTCTACAGCAATGTCAAGCGATGGGGCTCGCGATAAGGGACCGTCAGCGGTGAGAAGCGCGGCGTTAGCGAGACGCGCGGCCGCGACGTAAAATGCATCGTACGCGCTCACGTTGTTGCGGTGTTGCCAAGCTGTCCAAACGAGCGGCCTGTGTGATATGCGGTCGATAGACCAATCCATAAGATCTTCGATTGCGAGCAATGCACGCTGCTCGGTGAGTTTGCGTTGTAACACTGCGCGTCTCAAGACTGACAGCACTTCCACGTCCAATAACTCGGGCGCCAGCAAGGCCGCGTCTGCAATAATGCTCGCAACTTTGATACCCAGAGGGGTCTTAAGAAGGTACTCCGTAGCAGCGGACGCGTCGATAACGTAGCGGCTCACGACAGTTCACTGTCGCGCTGCCGTCGCTCTTGTTCGAGCAGTTCTGCGGCCGAGCTGCCAAGCTGAGTTGAGGGCCGGCCGGAGAATCGTTTGTGCCATTCTCGCCGGGCGACTTCCCGTTCAATGGCTTCGAGTACGATTTCACTCAGGGTGCATTCCTGCTCACGCGCGTAGCGCCGCAGCCGGTTATGCAGCTTTTCGGGAACGTTTTTGACTTGGATATTCGCCATGGATTGTAAGCTAGCATGCCAGTGGCATGCTAGCAACATGCGCGCCCGATCAATACGAGCAATAGAATTGAATTAAATATTTGGAAAAGCAGGATTGAGCGCTGGCGAGCTATGTCGGATTTTGCAAAAAGAGATAATCCTTGATGAACGTTGTACGAGACGAAGATCTCGCGCAGCTTTTCGCCGGCTTGAGCGCAATTTCGCGCGGTCGCGTTATCATGGGACTCGGTTTGGGCGGATTTCCCCATGAGTTTGCTGCAGCGGGTTATCCGAGTGGTCTCCACGAACGCGCCGAGCTGGTCCGAGCCACATTGAGATCTGCCGGCGGCGTGCCGCCGCGCCGTCGAATACGGCAACCGCTGGATGCCGGCCCGCATTACCCTGGCGACTTTAGCGAAGCTGAGGATTTATAGCCGCGAGCTTTGTGACAAGGCCGGCAACCCGGTCATCAGCGAGGCAGTGATGCCATTCGCCAGCGTGGCCAAAGATCGCAAAACCGCGCTGAGCAAAATCAACATCGAGTCATTGATCGGCGAGGCCGACAAATATCCGACCTGGGTCAAACCGCCGAGCGGAACTTTTTCGACTTTGGACGATATCCTTGGCTACATCCTGTCCGGAACCCCGGCCGATATCGCACGCGAGACCCGTGCCTATTGAAGAGGCGGGCGCCGCATCATATCGTTTACGATCAGCAAATCGATCTTTTAGGGAAAGGCGTGTTGCCGGTGCTAAGAGTGTAACGGGTGCACTGTCTGAAATTCCCCACTGAATCCATTCCTTCCTCCGCTATTGATTTTATTAGGATGGGATAGAAAAATTGAGAATCATATTGGACCGCGGTGTTGACAACGCCTTCATTCGCCCGGGCAAGCGCAAAGAGAAAGACAGGCTGGATTAGGCGAAGGCGAGCGGCAAACTATTAGAGCGACTTCCTATCACTTTCAGTGGAGAATAGTCCCATTCAAAAAATGGAGGAGCGGGTCGTCAAGGGAAAAGACGTTTTTGTCGCCCCCGGCGCCAAAGTCATCGGCGATATCCGCCTGGGGGACAACGTCTCGGTCTGGTTTGGCGCTGTTTTACGCGGCGACATAGGGCCCATCCGCATCGGGAACGGTTCCAATATACAAGACGGTTGCATCATCCATATGGATCCGGGCGTTCCTGTCGAGGTGGGTGAAGGAGTGTCGGTCGGGCACAATGCAATCATTCACGGCGCAAGCATTGGAAATAACACGCTCATCGGCATGGGAGCTGTTTTACTCAGCGGTGTAAAAGTCGGCAACAGTTGCGTCGTTGGAGCGCACAGCTTGCTTACTCGGGGAACTGAGATTCCGGACAATTCAATGGTATGGGGCAGCCCCGCTAAGATAATCAGACAGCTGACAGCCGAAGAAGTGGAAAAGAACAGACAGAGTGCTTTGCATTATGTGGAAAACGGACTTCGGTATATGGGACGAGCGGCTGAAGAAACAGCCGAAGAAAGTAAACCCGAACCGCTATCCTCCGATAAGCGCCTTGAAGCTTTGCGCGGTAAGGTGAACCTTCCCGTTGAACAGGATCAAACACTTGCCCGCAACCTGGAGGTCCAGGCAAAAATATACAAGGAGAGCATTCTGCCCTTGGTAAAAGCGGTGTTCGCCGCTCTTGAGCCGACTGGTGATTTTTTTGAGTCATTCGAGTTGAACTGCACGGGTGAAGCGGTCGGAAAGCATGCCGACAAAACCAGGATCATGGCGGAGCTTAAACTATTCTTCGAACGCACACGGGACCGTTATTTCAATATCAATTTCAACTGGAACAATCTCAAAAAGGGTAAACAGGATGCATTCGGTTATTACATTCCCTTCCAGATCGAACTTGAGCCGCTACACTATCATATAAACCGCAACAACAACGAGCTGAAAACATACTCCAGGAAGTATGGCGAAGCGTTGAGCCCGGAAGAGCAAGAAGCCATTGCGCTTGAAATGCTCGGCAAGGTGCTTGATTATATCGAAAGCCACCTGGAAAGCTGATGACCCAATCGCGCCGGTGGTTTATGATCGGTACGCTAAACGTGTTCTATAGCTGGCAGCGGAGCCTCAAATGAAGAGGGGCAGGTTTGAAACCTGCCCGTACGCGAAACGTGCCGATCTGAGAGATTTCACTTATGCTTTCCCCGCCTCCTTCAAGCCGCGCAACACGTTCTCCGGACTGAGCGGCAGTTTATTGATCCGCACCCCTGTGGCGTTGAAGATCGCGTTGGCGATGGCGGCCATGGGCGGAACGCAGGCGATTTCGCCGGCGTCTTTGGCGCCGTGGGGGCGGCGCCATGATAACCCGCCACCTGCAAATTCCGATGGTAGACCCTACGTCTCCACAAACCCACAAATACCCCAATCGCTACGCGACCCTTTCGCGTGTGTCGCTACACCGTTTTCCAATACAATCGCTCCGGGCTGATCACCGAAAACTCTGGGGTATTCTGACGGTTTGCACCGACGTATCATCGCTGATACCCTCCGAGTGTGGGTCGGAAGAAGCGCGGGGGATTCATTTTCGAAACGTATTCGGGTGATCATCGACCTTATCATGTGCATGTTTATCGCGGCGGCGAGTTCGTCGGCCGATTCGATATCGAGAACCAGATACCGATGGACGGAAAACTTTCGAGCCGGGTGCTGAAGTATCTGGAGGAACTCGGATACAAGCGATCTAAAAAGGGTGACTGATGGCTAAGAGCGCAGCAGTTCGGACGACTGAATATTTGTCGGCGCAGGAATTAGAGCGAAAGATGCGCGACGCGCGTTATTCGGTCGCCGAAGATTGCTTCATCGTGACGTTCGAGAGCGGCAAAGAGTACAGTTTCCCACGCTCGTCGCTTGAAGTGGACGACGGCACTGCTGTCGTGAGCGTCCATGTAGAACGCAGGCGGTTCTATTTCCGAGTGACCCAAGCTTCGGGCAATCGCTATGAGGTTCCGTGGGACCGGGTATACCACGAAGCCGAGCCCGCGTACGGTCATTTTCGGGGGAATATGGGCCGGCGAATGACCACCCACAACCTAGGCGCTACGATCCGCAAGTTGCGGGAAGCCAAGGGGCTCACGCAAGATCAACTTGCGACCGCCGTCGGCATGATGCGCAGCAATATCTCGCGTATCGAGGCCGCCAAGCATCGGCCCACGCTTGAAACCCTGGAGAAAATCGCGAAAGGGCTCAGGGTTTCGGTGGCAGACTTGGTTGCACGGCGCCAATCGTAGCGCGTAGCGGAATTAACGAGGGCACGGGTACCGAAGGGCTGAGGTCCGCGGCTATCATTGAGAAAGGCAAATTCTCGATGTCAGATCCCCAACAGCCATCACCGTTGAGTCCGTAAAGAAAGGCGAGACGTCGGAGTCGGACCTCGACACGTCACGCGGCAAGCGTGAAAAGACTCCTGACCCTTTTTCGGCCCCTCCAAACTGATACCGAGGTGGAAGCGCTGCGGAGGTGCGTAAACCGTGGTAGGGCATACGGTTCGGAAAATTGGACGACTCAAATCGTGGCTGCGCTCGGACTGAGATACACACTTCAGCCCCGCGGTCGTCCTAGAAAGGTCGTGGGATTAACAGATACGCAAATGTAAAAGATGCCTCCCCTTTTCCCTGACCCTGAATTCGACCGAACACGAGCACAAAGCGCGAAAAAGGATTTCCAATCGGATCACGGTGATTCAGAAGGATGAAAGAGGGATCACGGGGGACACGGCGATCCGGCTGGGAACGTTTTTCAAAACATCGGCGGAATTCTGGCTGAACCTGCAAATGACCTA
>Ga0209640_10005098_pt1 | contig 11489 bp, 11 predicted proteins | sample RifCSP10_1_FD_184018 | JGI IMG/M metagenome (GOLD analysis project Ga0209640, IMG submission 184018) | Soil microbial communities from Rifle, Colorado - Rifle CSP2_sed 10_1 (SPAdes) (version 2) | ecosystem: Environmental > Terrestrial > Deep subsurface > Rock core/Sediment | place: Rifle... | reverse complement strand
CCGAAACCTCACCCTCAGCACCCCATTTTCGTACGAAGTCGAGATGATCCTGAACCCGCCGATCTCTTTGGTCGAGTGGACATGTTGGCCCCGGCACGGGCACGCGTCATAGTCACCGATACGGATGATGCGGAGTGTATCACCGGCAGTATCGGGGAGCTTGTCAAGGTTGAACAATCGATCCGCCTCGGCTCGAGGCATGAAGCTCTCCGTCACCGGCATATCGGCAGCGATCACATCGTTCACACGTCGTTCGATCTCCTTCCGTTCGTCCTCCGTGAGATCGCGCTCGAAGTGGCGGTAGTCGCATTTTGATTTCTTCTTCTCAATATGTGCGCTGAAGGACCGCCCCCTGTTGAACATCCGGACCATTGTCTGGTTCAGGATGTGCTCGGCAGAGTGCATGCGCGGGTCGTAGTCTTTGGCCATGACTAGAAGTTCGGATGACAACACCGTGAAAAAGAAAACCACAAAGTCACAAAGGCACGAAGGAGTTTGAGGTATGAGCTTTCCGGCCCGCTCTTGATTATTTCCAACTTGGTGTCTTGGGGTCTTTGTGGTAAGTTCTTGACCTCTGCACTTTCCAACCGCATTTCTATACTACCTTGTCAAGCGGCAGGCGGACGTTTGCTACCATCTTCTTGAACTGGCTTGGCGTCATGCCGGTGACTTTCTTGAACTGGTTGGAGAGATGCGCGACGCTACTGTAGCCAAGCTTGTAGGAGATTTCGCTGAGCGTCAATTCGCCGTACTTGAGGAGTTCCTTGACTCGTTCGATTTTCTGGAGGATGGTGTAATGTTCGATGGTCATGCTTTCGAGGGAGGAGAAGAGCGTGCTCAGGCCGTGGTAATCCTGGTTGAGCTCGCGGGCAAGGTACTCTGAGTACTTGCCGCTGAACTCCGTTTCCAGCGCTTCGCTCCGCACCAGCTTCAGTATCGCCTGCTTGATCCGCTCGATGGTCTTGATCCGTCGGTCTTCGATCAGCTCAAAGCCGTTCTGTTCCAACGCCCTCTTGACGCTCTCCAAAAGAGCCCCTTGCACTTCCCCACCCACCACTGCCTCACCAAGACTGAGGCTTCTGACATCCAGTCCAAGGTTCTTCAGTTCCTCACCCACAACTTTGATGCACCGATTACAGACCATGTTCCTGATGTGGAGCGTGGTTGTTGAAGAATGCGGTGTGCTCTTCTTTGTCATGGCAGGTGTTGCGGAAAAGCTATTTTAGCAGAATGAACTTTTTCGTTTGCGAGAAGGAGCCAAGTTGAAGACGGTAAAGATAAACCCCGCTGGCAAGGCTGCTTGCGGTGAACTTGACGGAGTGATACCCTGCCGATTGGTTTGCAAGTACAGGTGCAGCAACCTCACGACCATCAAGTGAGTAAACTCTGAGAGCGACGGTGCCACCCACCTGCAGATGGTAGGAAATGGTTGTAGTCGGATTGAAGGGGTTCGGAAAATTCTGGTCGAGCCCGAACTCTGCGGGCTGGGTGTTGCCGGGAATTTCAACATCAGTCGGAAGAATCAGGCCGGCATCAACCCAGGCGGTGTACCAAAGGCTGGCAAGGTCCTCTGTGCCGCGCTGCATTTGATCCAACGTGATTGCTTGCGTCCGCGACCAGAGCGCGTTATAGTATGTGGGCGGGGCAGCACCACTGCCATCCCAGCCGGAGAACACTTTTGCATACGTGTCCGCAAGCAGAACGGTATCCACGAGGCTGTTGGTGTGGAGAATATAGTCGAAGATGAACTCAATCGGAGAAGCAATGTACCGAACACTGTCGGGGATGATGGAAAGAGAAGAAAGATAATACGTCGGGCTGAGCATGGTGGTCTCGTACCGGGAATGGATCCCGTAGTTGTTCGAGAACTGGCCATTGTAGTTCTTTGTGTTGTGGAGGGGCTGGTGGGCGTCCCCCACGTAATGGCCGAGGTCGCTTGCCGTGAGCGTGGCTCTCGCCCACTCACCCCGTGCAAGTTGGTTTACGAGCGAGTCGAGTGTCCAGACGGTGGCCCATGGGTTGGTGCCATTTTGTTTCACCCGCTCCCAGCCATAGAGTGCAATAAGGGAATCGAGCGAGCGGGGCAGGTTGTGAAAGTCCGGATAGTCATCGATATCCATGAAATGCCGGGGACCCTCGGCGTAGAAAGAAGTATCTCCGCTGACGCGGCGCTGGTCAGCGTCCACCGAATGCGTGGCAAAAAAAGAACTGTCCTGGATGAACAGCGCCATTTGTCCCGGCAGGTGGTAGACTGACCTGCGGTTAATAAATCGATGGGCATCCCACCCCCAGCCGGAGGCGTCAAGGTAAGCGCCGAGGAGAATTCCGGCGACAAGCAATGGAAGGATATATCGTCGCATTCTTGAAGAGCTCGTCAAGAGACAAGAAAATTCAGTTCGGCACAATATAGATATGTCGGCCACCAGTTGCAATTCCGGTAGTGTCTCAGTTTGCGAATCCACGTCAGGCTGAGTCCCGACAAAGTCGGGAAAGCCTGTCATACGAGCATGTGGCACCTTTCGACTCCGCTGAAGGTGACAGTTGTGCATAGGCGGAATCAAAGTGAGACACCACCGCAATCCCTCGACAGTTGCGAATCGACATACGATTCAATATCTTCTCCACATGCAATTCCCCGATCGCCCCGCATTCGAGAATCTTCTACGATCCGCGTTGCAAGCGAAAGTCGCAAAGATGATGCACGTTGATGGCTTCCATCGGGCCGGCGTTTTGGTACCGATTGTCTGGACGGGCTCCGCTCATGAATTTCTGTTGACCAAGAGGACAGAAACAGTGGAGGCTCACAAAGGTCAGATCTCCTTCCCGGGCGGCATGATGGACGCCGGCGATCAGGATATTGTACACACGGCGTTGCGAGAAGCGAGTGAAGAGTTGGGAATTCCTGAAGCCGCTGTGCACGTTCTCGGAACCCTGGACGATTTTCCGACCCCCTCCGGCTTTGTGATCACACCCGTCGTTGGATTGATCGGGGCACTGCCGGCGTTACGGTTGAACAGGGATGAGGTGGCAGAGGCGTTTCAGGTACCTCTCGCATTCTTCATAAAGCCGGGATCAGGAAGGACTGAACTGCGGGAGTTCCGCGGGGCACAACACGAGGTGTGGTTTTACGAGCATAAGACCCACGTGATCTGGGGAGCTACTGCAATGATCATCCGCTCTTTGTTCAAGACGATGGGCCTTCTCTAGCCAGCAAGGGCATAGTCGCTCGCCTGGAAGGTCTCTCCTACAACAAATCCCCTCTTCTTTGCATAGTCCTTCAACAGTGAGAAGAGAATTGCTCTAATCACTAAGGTGTTCCAGCGCCTCATCAATGGCACGCACCACACTTGTCTCCTCTTCCACCCATTTTCTTTTCCGGATAATTTCACGGGCTTCATCGCCTCCCCATTCACTTAGCTTCGAAACCGCCGCTCTCCGCACCGATGGATCCCAATCGTCCACAAGTGTCGCCATCACAGATTTCGCTTCCTGATCCTGACGTCCAAGGTTCCCAACGATTGCCACTGCTAGTCGTCGAATGTCCGACGATTGGCCCGGTCGTGCATACTTCAGCGCTATTGGCAGTGCACGCGGATCATCCAACTCCCTCAGCACGCCCAGTGCCGCCCGGCGTACAATATTGCGGTACGACTCCATAGCCACATAGCGCGCGGCCATGTCGAACGCATAGATGGAATCCACCTCCTTCATCGCCGTGACGCATGAGCCGACAACCAAATAGCTGGAATCACAACGCGCCACCGAGTCCAGCAGCACCTTCACCTCCGGCGATGGGAATCGCTCCAGCGCAACGACTGCTGCCTGGCGAACACGTGAGCTAACATCCCGGACGAGATCAAACAAAGCGCTGCGAACATCCTCTCCGGTCATGACGCCAAGTGAAATGGTCGCTTCCTGCCGCACTGCCCAGAAAGGATCCTGCTGCGCGCTGTATCGCAGCCCTTCAAACACTCCAGGATTGTTCTTTGGGGATCGTAAGTCCCGCGCGGCAGTGATTCGGTCGGCCACGTCCTTTGCATGAGCAAGCTGGTACAGATTCTCCTCAATGCTCTTTTCAAATGTGACTGTCTTAAGGAGTTTGTACCCCCGGTCGACGATTACCATCTCGGGCCGGGTTGGGAGGTGCCTCGTAATTTCGGTGTGTTGTCGCGTCACCCAGAGCATGGTGTCAATCGCCCCAACGGAGGTGGTGTACTCGATGTCGAGGGGAAAACGGAAAATGCCTGTCAGGCTGTCGAGTGGTTGCACCTGATCTATGACGAGTCGGTGAGTGAAGGATGTCGAATCCCAGGTTTGGGTAACGGTAAGATGGGGATGTCCCGCACGATACACCCACTGACGGAAGAACCAGTCCATGTTTCGTCCGGTCGCATCCTCAATGGCAAGCGCAAACTCGTTCGTTTCAGCATTCCGGTGCGTATACCTGTCAAGGTAGAGGCGCACTCCCTTCCAGAATGCCTCCTCACCCAGAATGTGATGGAGCATGTACAGAACCCATCCACCCTTTGCGTATACATTGTTCGTGTAGCTTTCCTTACTTACGATCGGCCGCCGGCCCAACGACCGCTCGGTGTTCCGGATGGTTTGGGTTTCCTGGAACTTCTCGAGCTGGAACACATCCGCTCCTCGATCATGCCATTTGAAAAGCGCTTCGAAATACGTTGCGAATCCCTCGTTCAGCCAGAGGTGTGTCCAGTCTCTGCAGGTTACCACGTCTCCCCACCATTGGTGGGCCAGCTCATGGGCGACCACATCGTCCGTCGTGAAGTCAATCATCGCTCTCTGGTCGAGCAAATAGATCTGGTCGTTGTAGGTGACTGCAGAGGTGTTTTCCATCGCACCGGTGACAAAGTCGGCGGCTAGAACCTGTGCAAACTTCTCCCACGGATATGGGACACCAATGATGGTCTGGAAATATGCCATGATGTCCGGCGTTCGCGCAAAGCTTCTGAGCCCATCCTCCACACGATCTTTGTACAGGTAGTATTCCAAAGGTACGTTGCCGGCTGTGTCCCGGACGATCGCGAAGTCACTTGCGGCAATCATAACGAGGTAACTTACGTGGGGCTTTGCTTGCCTCCAATGGAACGTCCTTGTTAGCCGACTTGTGTCGACGGTCTCGCTGACAAGCGTCCCGTTGGAGAGAAGTGTGTAGAATGTGGGGACGGTGGCCACAACCTCTGATGTCGCCATATCATTGGGGAAATCGTAGCAGGGAAACCAGGAACTGTTATCCACGTCTTCCCCTTGGGTCCAGATTTGACGACGGCGCGTCGGGTTCGTACTGTCAGGTTGGGTGAAGTAAAGCCCCTTCTTCGGCGTGCATGAATACGTGATGGCAAGGGTTAGAGTATCGGCCGGAGTGGCGGGAGGATTGAGATAGACAACAAGCTTTGGGGAGCGGCTGGTAAACCGGCACGTGACCTGCGGTTCGCGAACAACCCTTCGCACATCCATGTCCACCGCATCGAGAACGACCGAGTCCAACCGTTCGGTCAACGGCGTCAACTTGACCAACGTTGTACCCGACACGCGCTTCCGCGTATCGTTCAGGTCGACAACTATCTTGTAATGGATGACGTCGTAGGTCCGGCTGCGTCGAACGGTTGTATCGACATCAAAAGCATACTGTGCACGTGCATTGCCGACGATTACGAGCGTCACAGAGAGAAGATGGATCACCCTCATGCATACCCTCATGACTTGTAAAATACAACAGCCGGTCCGCGACATGCGAAACCGGCTGGATACCTGCTTCCAACGCGACATGGACTTCCCTTCAACAGCCGTATTGCTTCATCTGCTTCTCTGCAGCCTCGTTCTTTGGGTCCAGCTTCAGCACCTTCCGCCACTCGGAGCACGCCTCTTCCTTGAGCTTCTTGTTCTTGTCATCGTCGCCAGGGATCCTGGAACGGATAAGACACTCACCGAGCCAGAAGTGACCCTGCACGTTGTTCGGATCCATTTCGACACAGCGGCGGAAATGTCTCAGAGCCTCATCGTTCTTCTTCATGTTCTCTTCAGCGTCTCCCTTGGGGTCAAGGGTCTGCAGGATCGACTGTCCCCAGGAGAGATGCATGTTGGCATTCTCGTATCCGACCGACTGTGCCTTCTGGAATGATGATAAGGCACGTTCATACTGCTTCTTTGTCATGTACAGTGAAGCAAGGAGGCTGTGTGCTTCACCGTACTCCCGCTTGTTCTTCTCCACGTTGTCGCCGATGAGCTTCAATACTTCCAAGTATTGACCTTCGGCAAGATCAAAAGAATCTACCTGAACGTAGTATCGTGCAAGCCAGAGTCGTCCCTGCAAGAAATCACCCTTGAGCTCGATTGACTTGAGAAACAATTCCCGCGTCCGCGCGAGGTTCAGGTTGCTCGGCTGCATATAAGTGATTCCGGCATTGATATACGCGCTGAGCGAGCGGGGATCGCACACTATCTTCTTTTCGAACATCTGCGCCGCCCGCGGATAGTTTTGCCGCTTCATATACAGCGACCCCATGTTGAAGTATGGGTCACAGTTGCTCGAGTCAGCGACAATCGCTTTCTCATACCATCCGAGCGCTTCTTCCTCGCGCCCGAGTCCGTAGTAAAGCTTCCCGAGCTTAAGGTAATCGCCCGCCTCGAGCTGGCCGCGCTTCTGAAGGCTGCGCAATGCGATCTCTGCCTTGGCAAAATCTTTGGTCTCAACAAGCGACGAGAAATAGAGCCGCCAAGTTTCGGCCGCTGTCGAATCGAGTTGCAGCGCTTTCCATGAGACCTTTGCCGCCTCTTCGTGGTCGTCTGCTTGGGAGAGTGCTTTGGCGTACATCACTGTTCCCTCGAAGGACTTGGGAACGAGCTGCGTGTACTTCCGGAGAGGGGTCAGTGCGTTCTTGTACAACTTGGCGAGGAAGAAAATCCGGCCCTGCTGGTAGTGGGCATCAGCGAACGTGGAATCAATTGCAATGACATCCGCGTACGATTTAACGGCATCATTGTACTTCTTATCCTTCTCAAATGCCTTGGCCAGTTTGAAGTGAGTTGCGATGTTCTTTGGATCGAGCTTGACTGCCTCTTGATAGTTGAGAATGCCGAGGACGGTAACATTCTGCTTCATGTACGCGTCACCGAGGGCGGAGTAGATGGCAGCATTGTCGGGTGAGAATTCTTTGGCTCGCGTCAGTTGGACGATTGCTGCATCAATGGAGTCTACCGCAAGGAGTGCGATCCCGAGCGGTGCTGCAACTGTGGGATCCTTCGGTGCGAGCTTGGCCGCGCTGCGCAGGCTTTTCAGCGCATTCACCAGATCCTTTTTCTGCAGGTACACCTGTCCAATGATCTTCAATGCTTCAACGTTTTCGTCATCGGCTTTCAACGAAGCCTCGAGATAACGAATGGCATCATCAAACTTATTCCGCGCTACCGAGATAGTGCCGAGATAGAAATTGGATTCGCCGGTCTTCTGTCCGGCTTTCACAGCTTCCTGAAAGCCCGCCAGCGCCGCAGTAGTATCCCGCGACAATAGTGCCGCGCGGGCTTTGTTGTAAATGTCCTGGGCAGCACCCTGCTGCAACCCAACAATGACAAGAAGAAAGAGAATTCGCTTCATTCTGGAGTGACCTGTTTTGATGTGGTTTCAACGAGACGGACCGGCATCGTCACAGGGACGAGGCCGTTGTTCAGGAGAATCTGTTGACCCTTTCCGCCACCGACATACGCAATGAACCCCAGCCCGACGTCGCGAGAGACTTCACGTGTGTAGAGAGAAACCAGCCGCGTGATCGGATAGTAGCGGCGGTAAACGTTGGCCTGGACCGGACTATAATACTGCCCCATTACCTGCGTGGTATCGGGGCGGGAGTTAGGATCTCCGACCTTGCAGGCACTCACTTCTTCCTGGTAGCCTTGCAGCCAGTTCAACCCGACAATGCCGATCGCCGCGGGTGTCTTTTGAACGTACTGGATCAACTCCTTGCTCGAGGACATCCTGGTTGCTGCAGGACTGAACGGCTTCCCGCCCGTAATGCGATTGCGAAAGACCTCGTTGGTACTGGAGTTGATGTCGCCAATGACGACATCGATAACGATTTTCTTCTTCCGGGGCCAATATGAAAGTTCACCGCTAAAGATACTGTCCAGTTCCGTCATGCGGAATTGCTTCTGCGGATTCTCCTTGTGAACGATCACAGCAATAGCATCGAGCGCCACCTTGTATTCCTGGAATTCCACATTCGTCGCACGGAGATAATCTTGTTCTTCCTTGTTGAACGGCCGCGCGCTGACGATTACCCGAACACTGTCGTTCACAAAATTGGCAATGGCTTCACGAGCTTCCACGGAGCGGAGATGCACGGTCGCTTCGCTGTATGAGCGGTGGAAATCCTCTGCTTCCAGCAGCATCACAGGGTAGACGGATTCGTCGCACTCAATCGTTACCGCTCCCTTGGTAGTCGATACCGTAGGCTGCTGCGGACATCCCGTGATGCCGACCAGAAAAAAACCCAACGCGAGAATCAGCGCTCCACGTGTCATTCTTCATCCCTCCGGCGCGACCGATAATATGTGATGGCAAACCGGTAAGCGCCATACAAGAAAATAACCGCCCCCATGATCACGCCGAAGTGCTCGGGAAAGTTTCTCGGGACCAGAACCCCCGCCATGACCAGGATCCCGAGCACCATAGCCGCTGCGGATGTAACGAGAATCGTATACCTGAACACTGCTGGAACGTCCATTGCGCCCCCTTCGTGAAACTGCAAGGGGAAGGCAGTTCTCCTTCCCCTCTGCAGCCTTCACGTGTACCACGTGATACATTTGCGAGCGTTGTTACTTCCGCTCGGCAAGCTTGAACTTGAACGGTACCGAAACCCACACTGAAACCGGACCGTTGTTCATGTACGCCGGCGTAAACACGAACTGCTTGGCGGCTTCAACGGCTGGCTCATTGAATATCTCCGCATCGCTCTTCAACACCACCACTTGTTTTGCTTTTCCTTCCTTATCAACCCAGATTTTCACCCACACTTTGCCTTCGAGCCCCGCGCGCATTGCAAGCTCGGGATACTTCGGCTCCACTTTCTTGACAATCTGCGGCTCCTTCTCAACTGCGACAAAGTCAGCCGGTGGGCCATCGTCTTGGATCAAGATATCCTGCTCAACGGCAAAACTTCCCTCACCGGCACCCTCTCCGATCGGGGCCACAGTCTGGCTCATTTCCGTCTGCGTTGCAAGTGTCTGTTCTGCACTTACCTCAGCGTCGGGAACCGGCACCGGTGCACCAACCGTGGGCTTGGCAACCGGAGCCGAAACTGCTATTGGAGGCGGAATGTTCGCATTGGCAATCGACGGCGGCGGGCCAAGGTCGCTGTACTTCATGATCCGGACACTAATCGGGGGGGCCTCTTCTTGACCCAGTATCTCCACCAAGTAGTATGTGCCGAGAATCAGTAGATGGAGTGCGACAGCGATCCCGAGTGCGATTGACCAATACTTCTGATACACCGCCTTGAGTTCCACCGCCCCATACTTGCCACCCTGGTAGCTCATTGTCATCTCTGCCATTGGTTACTCTCCCTCTAGTGAGTATTAGGACTGAACTTTGGCCATTAGCGTCTTGTCTGTTTCCAGCAACGGCGCAAGACTGAAGCGCGTGATTTCCGCAAGGTTCAATTCGTCCATGATGTTGACCATCATGTTGTACTTCCCGGCTCTATCTACTTTAACAAGTGTGACGAGCTTTGGGTTCGTCTGTGCGCGTTCCCGGAGGAACTTCCGCAGATCTTCAAACTTGATGCGCTGCGGGGATTCGATCCCGATACTCCAAAAGATCTCGCCCTTTTCGTTAATCCGAAGCGTCAAAAGGTTTGACTCCGCAATTTCTACTTTTATGTCCGCGTCAGGCGGCAGGTTGATTTCCATCGTCTGCGGCCGCGACATGGACGTCGTGAGCATGAAGAACGTCAGCAACAAAAACGCAACGTCCACCAGCGGCGTCATGTCAATTCGGATGCCTAACCGGCGACCCTTTTTTCGTTTCTTTGCTTTGCCGTGTTTTCTCGGCTCTGGTGCACCACCGCCTCCTCCAGACATAGGTTAAAGCCTCCTTGGACTAATTTTGTTCCAGATTCGTCACGAGGTTAAACCTCGTGATCTTGGTCTTTTGCAGAATATTCATCACGTCTTCCGCCAGGCCGTATTCCGCTTCCTTATCCCCCTTGATCACCGTGCGGAGCTTGGGGTTGGCGGTGCGCGCCTGGATCAGCATGTCTGCAAGCCGGTCCTTCGGGACCTCAATACTTGCCTTCAGCTCGTTCTGCTCACCGAACAGACGACGACGCAGCTTCTGGGAGTCGAGCCCGAGGAAAATACGCCCGTCCTTTGCGAGGTTCAGCGTCATGACGTCGGACTCAGGGAGTTTGAACTGTGAGTTCGATGACGGCAGCTCAATTTGCACTTCCTCCATCGGCTTGAATTGTGTCGTGAGCATGAAGAACGTGAGCAGCAGAAACGCAACGTCCACCAGCGGAGTCATATCGATCAACACACCGACGCGTTTTGTTTTGATCTTCGGCATTGCGTACCTCTGATGATTAGTCGGCTGTTTTCGTGCTCAGGATTTCTACGACGTTGTAGCTTGCTTCGTCGATCATGTAGGTGAAGTTATCCACCTTCGTAACAAAGAAGTTGTATGCTATAATCCCGATGATGGCGGCCAGGAGCCCAAGTGCTGTGTTAATGAGTGCCTCGGAAATTCCAATGGAGAGCTGGATGGCGTCCGGCGCGCCACCCGCAGCAGCCAGAGCGGTAAACGCGCGGATCATCCCGATGGTTGTACCCAGCAGACCGAACATGGTAGCCGTCGAAGCAATAGTGGAAAGGGCGATCAGGTTTCGTTCGAGGAGCGGGGTTTCCAAGCTGGTCGCCTCTTCAATAGCACGCTTGGTCTCGGCCATTTTCTTATCCGCATCGAGCTTCTTATCCTGCAGGATGTCCTTGTAGCGGACAAGTCCGGTCCGTATGATGTTCGCAGCCGAACCGCGTTGGGCATCGCATGCCCGGATGGCTTCATCCACCTTCCCCGCCTGGAGGTTTTGTTGCACACTCTTCAGGAATGAGGGAATGGGGTTCTTTCCGCTGGCTTTCCTCAAGGAGAATGTCCGCTCGAACACCAGCGTCACGTTCATCAATGTGAGGGTGATGAGCACAGGAACCACCACGCCGCCGGTATAGACCGTGCCGAGCAGGTTGTTCGGGACCTGCCGGGATTCACCGTCCCTGAAATTGTCCGGATTTCCCAGGACAAAGAAATAGATGCCAAGCGCGACCGCGGCCGTCAGGACGATCACTGCGGTGAGAAACACGGATTGCTTCATTGACGAACTCCTTCTGTTGATTGGTGGGTGAATGTACTATGTGTACACAAGTTCAAGTTCCTCGCTGGCAGCTCAGGAGAGAGCCTTCACCGCCTCTTCACGCGTTTCGCA
>Ga0209640_10005096_pt1 | contig 11492 bp, 8 predicted proteins | sample RifCSP10_1_FD_184018 | JGI IMG/M metagenome (GOLD analysis project Ga0209640, IMG submission 184018) | Soil microbial communities from Rifle, Colorado - Rifle CSP2_sed 10_1 (SPAdes) (version 2) | ecosystem: Environmental > Terrestrial > Deep subsurface > Rock core/Sediment | place: Rifle... | reverse complement strand
TCCAGCTCCTCCTCGCCAACCTCGAGCAGGTAGGCCGCGATTTTTTTCGCTTTCGCCTTGATCTTGCGCGCCGCCACCGCCGCGGCCGCGCCGCCGACCGGGGTCGAGCGCGAACCCCAGGTGCCAGCCCCGTACGGTGCTTTGTAAGTATCGCCCTCTTCGATCTGGATATCGCTCGACGGCAAGCCGAGTTCGGTCGCGATAATTTGCGCGTAAGTCGTCGCGTGCCCTTGGCCTTGCGTCATCGTTCCCAAGCGTGCGATCGCACTGCCGGTCGGATTGACGCGAATATCGCAGCTATCGAACAGCGAGATGCCCAAAATATCGCAAGCCTTGTTCGGCCCGGCGCCGACGATTTCGGTGAAGGTCGAGATGCCGATTCCCATCAGCTCGCCCTTCGCCTTCTTCTCGGCTTGCTCCTTGCGCAGCGCATCGTAGTTCACCGCCTTCAGCACTTTCTCGAGCGCGACGTGATAGTTGCCGCTATCAAGTGTCCAGCCGAGCGCCGTGTTGTACGGAAACTGCTCCGCTTTGACGAAGTTGCGCCGGCGGATTTCGGCTTTATCGATCCCCAACTTCTGCGCCAAGATGTCGATCATGCGCTCGATCAGATACACCGCTTCGGTCACGCGCAGCGAACAACGATAGGCGACGCCGCCGGGCGCCTTGTTGGTAAAAACCGCATCGACGCGGCAATAGGCCGCGGGGATGTCGTACGATCCGGTGCAGATGCTGAACAGGCCGGCGGGGAATTTAGTGGCCGATACATGCGAATTGAACGCGCCGTGATCGGCGAGCGCCGTGAAGCGCAACGCTTGAATGCGCCCATTCTTATCCGCCGCCAGTTCGCCGACGCCGTGGTAGTCGCGGGCGAAACCGGTGGTCGAAAGATTTTCGATACGCGACTCGATCCACTTAATCGGCAATCCGGTGACGATCGAGGCGACGATAGCAATCACGTAGCCCGGATAAACCGGAACCTTGTTGCCGAATCCGCCGCCGATGTCGCCACCGACGATGCGGATTTTGCTTTCCGCGATGCCGGAGAGCATCGCCACTACGGTGCGCACCAGATGCGGCGCTTGCGACGTCATGTACACCGTCAGCTGGCCGTTAACCTTGTCGAACGAGGCGACGCAGCCGCAAGTTTCCAACGGGCACGGATGCACGCGCGGGTTCAAGATTTCTTCTTTCACTGTCACCGCCGCTTTGGCGAATACCGCGTCGGTGGCATTCTTGTCGCCGGCGTCCCAGGTAAATATATGGTTCGGATGCGTGCGCGGACCATGACCGACTTCCTTTTTATCGGCGATGTCCTCGCGGATGATCGGCGCGTTCTTGTCCATGGCCTTGCGCGGATCGACGATCACGGGCAGCTCCTCGTACTCCACTTCCACCGCGGCCATGCCATCCGCGGCGGCGTAGCGATCGGTCCCGAGCACCATCGCGACTTCCTGCATCTGAAAGCAGACCTTCGTGTCCGCCAACACCGCCTGCACATCGCCGCCGAGGGTCGGCATCCAATGCAGCTTCACGGGTTTCAGATCATCAGCGGTCAGCACCGCGACGACGCCAGGAACTTTTAGCGCCTTGTCCTTGTTTATCTTCTTGATGCGCGCGTGCGCGTAGGGGCTGCGCACGATCGCGCCGAACAGCATGCCCGGCAACTTAATGTCATCGACATAGTTGCCCCGACCCTGAATGAAGCGCGAGTCTTCCTTGCGCCGGCGTGAGCAACCCACGCCTTCGAGTTTTTGTTCGCGTTCGACTACTTCGGCTGTGGCTGCCATGATCTATGCTCCTTTGGCTGGCCGCATAACTCCGGCGGCATGCTGAATGGCTTTGATGATGTTTTGATACCCGGTGCAGCGGCAGATGTTGCCGGACATACCCGTGCGGATCTCTTCCTCCGTGGGCTTCGGGTTCTCTTGCAGGAAACGATACGCGCGCACCATCATGCCGGGCGTACAGTAACCGCATTGCAGCCCGTGCTCTTGCGTGAATGCTTCCTGGATCGGATGCAACGTACCGTTCTTGGCCAAGCCCTCGACGGTCATTACGTCGCCGCCGTTCGCTTGCACTGCCAGTACGGTACACGACTTCACCGATTTGCCGTTGAAGTCGACCGTGCAAGCGCCGCAATGACTGGTCTCGCAGCCGATATGCGTGCCGGTTTGGCCGAGCTGCTCGCGCAGCACGTGCACCAGCAGCTCGCGCGCGTCGACCAAGGTTTCGACGCTCTTGCCGTTCAGCGTGAACGCGATATGTGTTTTCGCCATGATTATTTCCCCCAGGCCCGATAAAGCGCCAACGAGATAGCGCGGCGCGTCATCTCGCCGGCCATGTGGATTTTGTAGTCGCGGTCGCCGCGCAGGTCTTCCGCCGGATCGCAGATCGCCATCGCTTTCTTCGCCGCTTGTTCGATGCGCGCATCGTCCACTTCGTTGCCGACCAGTACCGCCGCCGCGTCGGCAGCCTTAAGCGCGGTTGGGCCGAGGTTGGTCAACGCGATCGTGATCTTCTTGCATTTCTTTCCGTCGAGCTGCAATTGCACCGCGGCAGCCGCGGTCGCGAAGTCGCCGGTCTTGCGCTTGAGCTTGCAGTAGGCGTAGCCCGAGTTCGCTCCGACCACCGGCACGCGAATCTCGGCGAGTATTTCGTCCGCCTTGAGCTGCGTCTGGTACGTTCCGAGGAAAAACCCATCGGCCGGCACCGTGCGGCTGCCCTTCGGCCCGCGCAGCACGAACGACGCTTCCACCGCCAGCATCACCGCCGGATGATCGTTGCCGGGATCGCCGTGCGCGATGTCGCCGCCGATGGTGCCGCAGTTGCGTACTTGCGGATCGGCGATGAGCCGCGCCGCTTCCGGAATCAACGGGCATTTTTGTTTCAGCAGTTCCGAGGCAATCAGTTCGTTCTCGGTCGTCATGGCGCCGATACGAATCGTTCCTTTCTCTTCGCGTATTCCTTTTAGTTCGGCGATACGATTGATATCGATGAGGTGGCCAGGTTCGGCGAAGCGCAGTTTCATCATCGGCAGCAAACTGTGCCCGCCCGCGAGAATCTTGGCTTGATCGCTGAACTTTCCTAGGAGTTTGATTGCTTCATCCAGATTGGACGGAGCGTGATATTCGAACGACCCGGGTGTCATTATTCGTGTCCTCCATACCGATTTGTGGCAACGACGCCGCCCCCACGTCGGTAACTCGACGTGAGCCTGCTGGTTGTCGGAAAACACCCGCTCTTCTCAGCTAACGATTTGCGGTGGCGATTATCGTTCACGCCGTTGGCGAGTGAAGCGACAGAATAGACTCAGACGAATGGCGTCACAAGGCCCAGCGCGGCGACAACGCGACTATCAGCTTGAGTTAAGAGACGCCAAAGCGGTTGGGACAAAACGCACCAACATTGGTTAAAAGGAACAACAACAGGGAGGGATTTTGCTCAGCGCTTGTTTTATTTTCTTTCCATGGCCCTGACCAATGGCTCGCGTTTTGGCGGCGCGCCCGGCGCGGGGATTTCCGCGCACCTCGCGCGCCGGGCGCCTCCGTGCATGCGCGCAGAATCTTTCGCCATGGTGTAGACGACCCGCAAGGCCTTCCTCGTCAGCATCCCGCCGGTATCACGATGTAGCGACCTAACCGATTTACGGAAATCGTTCTGCCCTTATTGATCATCGCGCTGCAGAAAGTGAAGCTACTCGGTGCCCCGGTTTCCCCGTGACGATCGAAAACAACTTTGCCGCTCGATGCGGAAATCTTGGTGCTGCCCACTACTGGCGTGTGCGCATGAAATAGCTCGTCACCCGCGGTCAAGCTCCCGTTACCGTCGCCATCCGCGAATATAATCCAGCCGGTCTCCCATGTTCCGGTACTGACGCACGTGGCGCCGCCGCCGGATTTGCAAACCACGATATCGGTTCTGCGTTCGAGCGCTTCGCTGCGTGCCAAGGATAACTGACCAACCAAGTGATTCGTTGCGCCAATAAGTTCGTTCGCGTGAACGAAAGTTCGCAGACTGGGTGCAACCACGGTAAGAAGAATGGCGGCAATCGCGAGGATACCGAACAGCTCGACCACCGTGAAACCGCGCGATCCAAAAAATGCGCGACAACTGCGCCTGAAAAGATTATCCATCAACCCGAATCGACCAGGGAATCGCACATCGCTTTCAAGATATGCGCGCGATTCTTCGCTGACACATTTCATGACCGTCCTTCGCCCTCCAAGATGTCGCCCCTGTTCGCGAAGCAAAGCGAGTGCCACTCTCGATCGAGGCCTTTGCTGCAGCCGGAACCGTACACTCACGGTGTCGACTTTCCGGCACCGGATCAGAGGCCGTTCGGCGCTGTCGACGCCGCCTACAGGGACCGGTATGCGGAAAGCTGAGCGGCCGCTACGAAATCTTGCCAGGCAGCGACCGATACGGAAATTCATTGTGCCGACGGCAGACCGAGCGCCGTATCAAGTCTGTCGTGTGCCTGCACCGTCCGCGCAACACATATCGGACGACGGATCAGTGTCACGTTCCAGAGTCGTGTCTCAGCGAACTCGGCGGGAAGAATTTCTCGCTATCGTCGCAGCGCGGCGTTTGAGATCGCTCCGGCGATGTCGGTCGAACTACCGAATAGTTATGTCGACGAATCTCGCCAGTGCGGACGCAAAAAAGCCCGCGGACGCGGGCTTTCTATATTTGGCGCGCCCGGAGAGATTACTCCGTACGTCCTTGTACTCCGCCCTTCGGGCCGCCGCTACGCGGCGTTCGGCATCGCTCCAGGCGATGCTCGTCGAACCGCTTATGATGACTCGGAGGTTCTCATCCTTCCCGGCGCACAAAAAAGCCCGCTAACGCGGGCTTTCTGATCTGGCGCGCCCGGAAGGATTCGAACCTCCGACCACCTGGTTCGTAGCCAGGTACTCTATCCAACTGAGCTACGGGCGCAATTACTAATTTAAGGAATCGCAGAGAATCAGCGAGGCGGGATTATAAAGTAGGCTTGCGACGATGTCGCGGCGCAACGAATTAAAAAACGAAACTTCAGGAAATGGCGGAGAGAGAGGGATTCGAACCCTCGATGGAGTTTTTGACCCCATACTCCCTTAGCAGGGGAGCGCCTTCGACCAACTCGGCCATCTCTCCTCTACGCGAAGGCAGCAAGGATACCCGCTGCCGCCAAACGCGTAAAGAAAAATGGAGGTTAATTCTTGCCGTTCTCGGTGGCAGCGCGCGGTTGGTGGACCACGCCGGCTTCCTTTTCTTTCTTGATGCGCTCGTAGATTTCTTCGCGATGAACCGGAATTTCCTTGGGCGCATTCACGCCAATCCGGACTTGATTGCCTTTAATGCCAAGGACGGTGACTTGAACGTCGTCGCCGATGTTCAAGGTCTCGCCAATGCGTCGTGTTAGGATAAGCATCCGCTGAACTCCTTATTCTCTCCGTTTCTACCCAATTTCCGTGCTTTCGTTATGGCGCAGCTACCCTGCCGCCGTCGTGCACCCCGACTCCGCGTAGTTCTCGATCCAGAAACCCCGATCGCGAATCCACTAAGCTTCGGATTTGTTTGAAAAATCTATTACCCGTCGCCTTGCCGCAGAATCCGGCCAAGGAGTATGCACCTTCCGTGCCAGCACAATCGGTGCCGACGCACGGGTACCTTCACTACCGGGAAGCACGTTCGGCCTTGCGCGCATGCGGATGCGTCGCCGGCGGCTCATCGAGACGGAACGCATCATGCAGCGCTCGTACGCCGAGCTCAAGATACTTTTCGTCCACCACGACCGAAATTTTTATTTCCGAGGTCGAGATCATTTGAATATTGATACCCTCCCCCGCCAATGTCTTAAACATGGTTCCGGCAATACCCGCATGCGACCGCATGCCGACGCCGACAATCGAAATCTTCGCGATTTTGTCGTCGCCGATAACTTCTCTCGCATTCAGTGCCTGCGCGACACGGCGCAACATTTCCTCGGCCGTCTTGAAGTCGCCGCGATGAACCGTGAACGTAAAGTCGGTGGTGCCGTCGGCACCGACGTTTTGCACGATCATATCGACGTTGATATTCGCTTGACCGATTTCGCCCAGAATTTGCGCCGCGATGCCGGGACGATCCGGCACGCCGCGAATCGTGAGCTTCGCTTCGTCGCGATTGAAGGCAATGCCCGAAATCAAGGGCGCTTCCATATCGTTTTCCTCATACGTAATCAACGTGCCGGGACCGTCTTCGAAAGACGATAGTACCCGCAACGGTACTTTGTACTTGCCGGCGAACTCCACTGACCGCAATTGCAATACCTTTGCACCGAGGCTTGCCATCTCCAACATTTCTTCGTCGGTGATGCGATCCAACCGCCGTGCCTTCGGCACGATGCGCGGGTCGGTAGTGTAAACCCCGTCGACATCGGTATAAATCTGGCATTCATCCGCGTGCAGCGCCGCCGCCATCGCCACCGCCGTCGTGTCCGAGCCGCCGCGACCGAGCGTGGTGATGTTGCCATCATGATCGGCGCCCTGAAATCCGGCGACGACCACCACCCGCCCGTGTTTCAAGTCGTCACGGACGCGCTTGGAATCGATCTCTAATATACGCGCCTTGCCGTGCGCGTTGTCGGTACGAATATGCACCTGCGATCCGGTGTAAGACCGCGCCGCCACACCCAATCGCGCCAGCGCAATGCTGAGTAGCGCGATCGTTGCCTGTTCGCCGGTCGCCAACAGTACATCCAGTTCACGCGCCGGCGCGTCGCTGTGTACACTTGCCGCCAGCTTGAGCAATCGATCGGTTTCACCGCTCATGGCTGACACGACAACGACCATATCGTCACCGGCGGCGCGACGGCGCGCGACCTTTTCGGCCACCGCCATGATCCGCTCCGGTGTCCCGACCGATGTGCCGCCGTATTTCTGAACGATCAATGCCATCGCGCGATACCGCCACCCGCTCAAAGGCCGCAGATTAAACAGGCTTTCTTAATGAGTGTAAACAGGCTTCGGCGGTTCGAATAAGAAGTCGGACAGTAGCCAAGGACTGCAAGTTCTTAACGTCGCTCGCCCACCCAACGGCTTACCGACTTCAACGCGTTTTCCAGGCCCGCCGGATTGCTGCCGCCGGCTTGGGCCATATCCGGACGGCCGCCGCCCTTCCCGCCGATTTGTTCGGCCACGTAGTTCACCAAGTCGCCCGCCTTCATGCGCGCGATTAAATCATTTGTAACGCCGGCGATTACACTGACTTTCCCATCCTGGACCGATGCCAATACGATCGCGGCCGGTGCCAGCTTACTTTTAAAATGATCGACAGCTTCGCGCAGTGCCTTAACGTCGGCACCGTCCATTTGCGCCGCCAACACGCGCACACCGTCCACCTCTTCGACCTGATCGAGCAAGCCACCGCCCCCGCCGCTCGCGAGCTTGGCGCGTGTTTGTTCGAGATCCTTCTCCAAGGTCTTGGCGCGCCCTTGCAGCTGTTGAAGCCGCTCGATCAATTGCGTGCGGTCGGTTTTCAAGATCCGCGCGGCGTCGTTCAATTGCGCTTGCAGTTCGCGCACCCACTGTTCGGCACCGTCTCCGCTATAGGCCTCGATACGACGCACGCCAGCAGCAACGCCGCCTTCGGAAACAATCTTGAACAAACCGATATCGCCCGTGCGACGCACGTGCGTGCCACCGCACAGCTCGACCGAAAAATCGCTCAAGCGCAGCACGCGCACCTTCTCATCGTACTTTTCGCCGAACAGGGCCATGGCCCCGCTTGCCTTGGCCTGCGCTAAGTCCATCAACTGAGTCTGCGCTTCGTGATTCGCGCGCACGTGCGCGTTGACGATGTCTTCGATGCGCTGCAGCTCGTCCGCAGTAACGGCTTGCGGATGCGAAAAGTCGAAGCGCAGATAATCCGGATGCACCAATGATCCCTTTTGCGTGACGTGCGTTCCGAGAACCTGGCGCAGCGCTGCGTGCAACAGATGCGTCGCGGAATGATTCGACCGAATCCTCTGGCGACGCGCGTGGTCGACGCGGGCCTCCACCGTGTCGCCGACGCGCAGACTGCCGCGCAGCATGCGCCCCAAATGCAGAATTGCGCCCGATGGATGTTTCCTCGTGTCTTCGATTGTGAACTGCGCATCGGGTGTCGCGAGCACGCCGCAGTCGCCGACTTGGCCGCCGGACTCGGCGTAGAACGGCGTACCATTTAGCACGATTGCCGCCGGTTCAGATCGCGCGTCGGCGTCTATTTCGGACACGGATTCCTGCAGATTCCGGTAGATCGCCGTAATCCGTGCCCGCCCCTGTTCGTGCTCGTATCCGGTGAACTCGGTTCGCCCCTCGATCGCGATAACATTCTGGTAGTCGGCGTCGAACTTGCTCGCGGATTGGGCGCGCGCGCGTTGCGCTTCCATGGCACGATCGAATCCGGCCATGTCGAGCTTGAGGCCGCGCTCGATCGCGACATCACGCGTCAGGTCGACCGGAAACCCGTAGGTATCGTAAAGTTTGAAAATCGTTTCGCCGGAAATTACATCGCCCTTAAGCGCGGCGATGTCCTGATCCAAAATTTTTAGCCCGCGATCGAGAGTTTCATTGAACCGCTCCTCCTCGATCTTGAGCGCGCGCTCGATCGTCGGCTGGGACTCGGTCAGCTCCGGATACGCCGCGCCCATTTCCTGCACCAGCGTCGGTACGATCTGATAGAAAAACGTATCGGTGGCGCCGAGCTTATGCCCGTGGCGGATGGCGCGGCGGATGATACGGCGCAACACGTAGCCGCGACCTTCGTTCGACGGGAACACGCCATCGGCAATGAGAAATGCACTCGCACGAATATGGTCGGCGATTACGTTGAGCGACGGACTCTTCAATTCTCGCGTGCCGACGATCCGCGCTGTTGTCTTAATCAAGTTCTGAAACAGATCGATGTCGTAGTTGCTCTGCACGCCCTGCATCACCCGCGCGAGACGTTCGAGACCCATGCCGGTATCGACCGACGGTTTTGGCAGCGGCGTGAGCTTGCCGCTAGGGTCGCGGTTATATTGCATAAACACGAGATTCCAGAGTTCGGCATAACGGTCGCCGTCCTCGTCCGGGCTGCCCGGCGGCCCGCCCGCGACCTCGGGACCGTGATCGTAAAAAATCTCACTGCACGGGCCGCAGGGACCGGTGTCACCCATCGCCCAGAAATTCGAGCTCTCGCCGAGGCGGGTAAATCGCTTCGGGTCTACTTTGATCTGCTTCAGCCAGAGATCGGCCGCCTCATCGTCATCCTTATATACTGTCACCCACAGGCGCTCGGGTGCGAGGCGCAGTTCCTTGGTCAAAAACTCCCAGGCGTAGTGAATCGCCTCACGCTTGAAGTAGTCGCCGAAGCTGAAGTTACCGAGCATCTCGAAGAAGGTGTGATGGCGCGCGGTATAGCCGACGTTCTCGAGATCGTTATGCTTCCCGCCGGCACGCACGCATTTCTGGCTGCTGGCAGCACGCGCGTACGGGCGCTTGTCGACGCCGAGAAATACGTCCTTGAACGGAACCATGCCGGCGTTGGTAAAGAGCAAGGTCGGATCGTTCCCCGGTACGAGCGAACTGGACGGCACGATGCTGTGGCCGTGGCGCTGGAAATAATCGAGAAACAGACTGCGCAGTTCGCTGCTCTTCATGATTCCACTACTATTTTATTTTGTTTGTCGGGGCAACCGGGCTCACGGGGGTCAATCCACCGCGCGGGTGCTCAACGCTTGCTGGATTTGCTCGAAAGTAAAGCCGCGCTGTTGTAGAAAGCGAGCCCGCTTGGCGCGCTCGGCGTAATTGGACGGCCGGTCGCTACCAAATTTCTGGTGGAGCACACGTTTGACGTCGGCAAGCCATTCCTTGGAGCGCGCATCGCTCCAGCGCTCGATGGCGTCGTCCGTGAGGCCTTTTTGTACCAACTCCTTGCGGATACGCATCGGTCCGTAGCCACGCCGACGTCGACTGCGTGCAACGACTTCGGCCAGACGTTCCTCGGAAAGATATCCCTCGGCAGCAAGAGCGGTGGCGAGCGCGGCCGCAACCGACGAATCACAACCCTTGCGCACGAGTTTCGCGACCACTTCGGCGCAGCTATGTTCACGCCGCGCGAGCCACCCGATGGCCAGGCGCCGCGCACTGGCGGCATCGATCGCAGTCGTGGTGTGACTCAGGCTTCGACCTCTTCCTCAGCAGCAGCCTCGTTCGAATCGGCCGCGACTGCGGGAGCCGATAAAACTTTGTCCCGAATGCGCTGCTCAATGTCGATCGCCACTGCCTCGTTTTCCTTAAGATAATCGCGGGCGTTTTCCTTGCCTTGACCAATACGGTCCTTCTTATAGGCGTACCATGCGCCGGACTTCTCCAGAATTCCCTGGTCCGATCCTATATCCAGCAGCTCACCAAGCTTGGAGATACCTTCGTTATAAAGGATATCGAACTCACACTGCCGAAACGGCGGCGCCAATTTATTTTTCACTACTTTCACCCGCGTCTGGCTGCCGATGACTTCATCACCCTTCTTGATCGCGCCGATGCGGCGAATGTCGAGGCGCAGCGATGCATAAAACTTCAGCGCGTTGCCGCCGGTGGTGGTTTCGGGATTGCCGAACATGACGCCAATCTTCATGCGTATCTGGTTAATAAAGATAACGAGCGTATTCGAACGCTTAATGTTCGCAGTGAGTTTGCGCAGCGCCTGCGACATCAGTCGCGCTTGCAGGCCCATCTGCGGTTCGCCCATCTCGCCCTCGATTTCGGCCTTGGGCGTCAGCGCCGCGACCGAATCGATGACCACCACGTCAACCGCACTGGAGCGCACCAACATGTCCGTGATCTCGAGCGCCTGCTCGCCCGAGTCCGGCTGCGAGATCAACAGGTCTTCGATTCGAACGCCGAGCTTTCTGGCGTAAAGCGGATCGAGCGCATGCTCGGCATCGATGAAAGCTGCAGTGCCCCCAAGCTTCTGCGCCTGGGCCACCACCGAAAGTGCCAGCGTGGTCTTGCCGGAGGATTCCGGCCCGTAAATTTCGACGACCCGACCGCGCGGAAAACCGCCGATGCCGAGCGCAATGTCGAGCCCAAGCGACCCGCTGGGGATGACCTCCACCGGCTGTACCACGGAGTCGCCCAAGCGCATCAGTGAACCCTTGCCGAATTGCTTCTCGATCTGTCCCAAGGCGGCGTTTAGGGCTTTTGCCTTGTTGCTCTCCATGTGCTGTCTCCCGCGGGCGAACCGCTATAGTCGTTTAGGAATTTGCCGATCGGATCGTGCGTAAAAAACCGACCGAAAGATTATTCCACAATTGCGACGGCAGGGCCTAGTCCCGAAGCACTAAAGTTCCCAAATCATATAAAAGTGCGCGCGACCAGCGCGCCTCGGCCGCACTTTGTCGCTGGGCAGTCCCGGCTTCGCGCCAAAGTCCAGGGCAAACATCCTGTTTGCCGGTTCGCCGCAATGCGGCTCACCCCTGTGCAGCAGAGTCGGTTCGCTGA
>Ga0209640_10005095_pt1 | contig 11494 bp, 12 predicted proteins | sample RifCSP10_1_FD_184018 | JGI IMG/M metagenome (GOLD analysis project Ga0209640, IMG submission 184018) | Soil microbial communities from Rifle, Colorado - Rifle CSP2_sed 10_1 (SPAdes) (version 2) | ecosystem: Environmental > Terrestrial > Deep subsurface > Rock core/Sediment | place: Rifle... | reverse complement strand
TTGCAGCGCCGCCACGAAAAATCTCGCGATCGGATCGATATCCCTGGCTGGGAGAATTTCGATCGGGTGATCGGCGTCGATCAGGCTCCGATCGGCCGCACGCCGCGCTCGAATCCGGCGACCTACACCGGCATTTACGATCATCTGCGCGAGCTATTCGCACAGCTGCCGGGGGCGCGCGTGCGCGGCTACGGTAGTGAGCGTTTTTCGTTCAACGTGAGCGGCGGGCGCTGTGAGGCGTGTGGCGGCGACGGGGTCATCCGAGTCGAAATGTATTTTCTTCCTGAGATGTTCGTCACCTGCGCCGTCTGCAAAGGTCGGCGCTACAATCGCGAAACCCTGGACGTCAAATATAAAGGTCTAAGTATTGCCGATGTCTTGGATCTAACCGTCGATCAGGCACTTGAGCTGTTCAATAGTATCCCAGCGGTTGACGACCGGTTGCGCACCTTGCACGAGGTTGGGCTAGGCTATCTCCGGCTTGGCCAGTCGGCCGCGACGCTGGCGGGTGGAGAGGCCCAGCGCGTCAAACTCGCGCGCGAGCTGGCGCGGCGATCGGCTGGCCGGTCGCTTTACGTTCTCGATGAGCCGACCGCCGGACTACACTTCGATGATGTCAAGAAACTCGTTGAGTTGCTAAATCGTTTGGCCGATTTGGGCAACACGATCGTGATCGTCGAGCATAACTTGGACATCATCAAGAGCGCCGACTACGTCATTGATCTGGGCCCGGAAAGTGGCGAGCGGGGGGGTGAGGTCATCGCGAAGGGAACGCCCGAAGAAGTAGCCGTAATCGCCGGCTCTGCGACCGGGCATTACCTCGGGGCAGCTTTAGCAGCCTAGGCGCTGCGGCGGTCCGTGTCAGTGAATGTTTCGTCTTTTCAGTAAGTTAAACCAATATAGCCGGGTTGACTCGGCGCCAGTTTTTAGTTAAGTTAATATCAGACCAAAAAGGTCTGTAATGTGTTTAGCTTGGCGGCTCGCTCGTAACATCGATGATGAAACTTAACACTCCGATTTATTTGGACAATCATGCGACCACTCAGGTCGATCCGCGGGTTCTTGAAGCCATGCTGCCATTTTTCAGCGAGAAATTCGGCAATGCGGCCAGCAAGAGCCATGCTTTCGGCTGGGAGGCCGAGGCTGCGGTCGACAGCGCGCGCGCTGAGGTTGCGCGGCTGATCGGTGCTGCAACGCCGCGGGAGATTGTTTTCACGAGCGGCGCCACTGAATCCGACAACCTGGCACTCAAAGGTGTTGCTGAATCGTATCGTGATAAGGGTAGTCACATCGTCACCTGTGTGACTGAGCACAAGGCGGTTCTCGACAGCTGCAAAGTTTTAGAGAAAGCCGGCTTTCAGTTGACCTACTTGCCGGTCAGGGCGGACGGCTTGGTCGAAATGGAGCGGATAAGAGATGCGCTCACGGACAAGACGATCTTGATTTCGATCATGGCGGCAAACAACGAAATCGGCACAATCCAGCCGGTGCATGAGATCGGTCGCTTGGCCAAAGAAAGAGGAATTTTTTTTCACAGCGACGCAACCCAGGCGGTCGGCAAGATTCCGATCGACGTCGAACAGATGGGAATCGATTTGTTGTCTTTGACGGCGCACAAGATGTACGGCCCTAAGGGGATCGGCGCGCTCTATGTTCGTTCGGGTAAGCCGCGGGTTAAGATTACGGCGCTGATCGACGGTGGCGGGCACGAGCGCGGCATGCGCTCGGGCACGTTGAACGTTCCTGGAATTGTCGGGCTCGGCAAGGCCTGCGAGCTGTCTCGACTGGAAATGGCTGCCGAGGAAGAGCGCGTTATGGCGCTTCGCGAGCGGCTCAAACGCGCGTTGTTCGACCAGCTCGAAGAGATTCGCGTGAACGGCCATGCGGTCAAGCGTTTGCCCGGTAACCTCAATATGAGTTTTGCCTACATCGAGGGCGAGTCGCTGATGATGGCGCTTAAGGAAATCGCCGTGTCGACCGGTTCGGCATGCACGTCGGCGGCTCTTGAGCCGTCATACGTCCTTAAAGCGATCGGCGTTGAAGATGCCATGGCGCATGCGTCGATTCGCTTCGGCATCGGCCGCTTCAATAGCGAAGATGAGATCGATTACACGGCTAAGCGCGTGGTCGAGGAAGTTTCCCGTCTGCGTGAGATTTCTCCCGTTTATCGGGGGAAAAAGCATCAATTACAGCGTCGCCAGCCTAGCGACATGAAACCGCAGGAAAAAGTTTCCTGAGCGGTCTTACGTAATAGGAGGAAGATCCTTATGGCCATGGGAATCAGTCTCACCGATCGTGCTGCGGCGCGGATCAACGAGCTGATTGCCGCTGACAGCCGCGACGGGCAGGGGCTGCGAGTCAAAGTCGTCGGCGGCGGCTGCTCAGGCCTGCAGTATAGAGTCGACTTCGACACGCCCAAGGCGACCGATAAGATTTTTGAAAAGGACGGCGCCAAAGTCTTTGTAGATATGAAAAGCCTGCTTTACTTGAGCGGCACGGAACTCGATTACAAAGACGAGCTGATGCAATCCGGCTTTGTCTTCCAGAATCCGAACGTCAAGAAATCTTGCGGTTGCGGCGCGTCTTTTACGGTTTAAACGCAAGAGGAAGTAACCATGAAACCAGCCACAAACACAGTCGAAGATCTGGCTCGGCGCGAGTACAAGTACGGTTTCGTCACCGACATCGAGGCGGACACGGTCCCGCCCGGGTTGAACGAAGAGATCATCCGCTTCATTTCAGCCAAGAAGGTCGAGCCTGAATTCATGCTCGAATGGCGGCTAAAAGCGTATCGTTATTGGGCGAAGCTGGAAAAGTCCGAGGCTGAGCCTAAGTGGGCGAAGGTGCATTATCCGCCGATTGACTACCAGGCGATTCGTTACTATTCGGCGCCAAAGAGTAAATCCGACGGGCCCAGGAGCCTCGAAGAGGTCGATCCCGAGCTGTTGGCGATGTACGAGAAACTGGGAATTCCGCTCAAGGAGCAGGAAACTCTGGCTGGCGTGGCCGTCGACGCGGTTTTCGATAGCGTCTCGGTGGCCACCACATTTAAAAGCAAGCTGGCCGAGCTCGGCATTATTTTCTGCTCGTTTTCGGAGGCGGTACAGAACCATCCGGAGCTGGTGCAAGAATATCTGGGCTCGGTGGTCCCGTACACCGATAATTTTTTCGCGGCGCTCAATTCGGCGGTGTTTAGCGACGGGTCGTTTTGTTACATCCCCAAGGGAGTCCGCTGCCCGATGGAGCTGTCGACCTACTTTCGCATCAACGCGGCGGAAACCGGCCAATTCGAGCGCACGCTGATCATTGCCGAGGAAGGCGCGACGGTGAGTTACCTCGAAGGCTGCACGGCGCCGATGCGCGATAAAAATCAGCTGCATGCCGCGGTCGTCGAGTTAGTCGCGCACAAGGACGCTCAGATTAAATATTCGACCGTGCAAAACTGGTATCCCGGCGACGCCGAAGGCAAGGGCGGTATTTACAACTTCGTCACCAAACGGGGCAAATGCCTCGGCGAACGATCGAAGATTTCATGGACGCAGGTGGAGACCGGCTCGGCGATCACTTGGAAGTATCCGAGCTGCATCCTGCAAGGCGACGACTCCACCGGCGAGTTTTACTCAGTGGCGCTGACCAACAATTATCAGCAGGCCGATACCGGCACGAAGATGATCCATATCGGCAAGAACACCAAGAGCACGATCGTCTCCAAGGGCATCTCGGCGGGCCACGGGCAAAACACTTATCGAGGCTTGGTCAAGATCCTGAAGGGCGCGAGCGGCGCGCGGAACTATTCGCAGTGCGATTCGTTATTGCTGGGCGATAAGTGCGGCGCGCACACGTTCCCCTATCTGGAAGTTTTGAACAACGCCTCCCAGGTCGAGCATGAAGCATCGACCTCGAAAATCGGCGAGGACCAGCTTTTTTACTGCAAGCAGCGCGGTCTTTCGAACGAGGACGCGGTCAATTTGATCGTCAACGGTTTTTGCAAGCAGGTGTTTAAAGAGTTGCCGATGGAGTTCGCCGTCGAGGCGCAAAAGCTGCTCAGCGTCAGCTTGGAAGGAAGCGTCGGATAGAGGCCCGGGTCAGTTTTGTCACTGCCGGTTTGAGAGAGTTATGGCGAGCGAGGTCTATTTCGATAATAACGCGACAACCCGGGTGCTGCCCGAGGTCGCCCAAGCGATGATGCCGTTTCTCACGGAGTTTTACGGTAACCCTTCCAGCATTCACCGCTTCGGCAGCCAGGTCGGTCAAAAAATCGCCGAGGCGCGCGCGCAGGTCGCGGCGCTGATTGGCGCAGCCGATCCGGTCGAAGTAATTTTCACCGGCAGCGGCACCGAGGGCGACAACGCGGCGATCCGCGGCATGGTCGAGGCCCGACCCGATAAGCGCCACATTGTCACGACACAGGTCGAACATCCGGCGGTGCTGGGCCCGTGCCAGCACTTGGAGAGAAAAGGTTATCGGGTCACCTGGCTCGGCGTCGATGAGAACGGCGCGCTCGATTTAAATGAACTGCGCGCCGCGCTGACTGACGACACGGCGCTGGTATCGATCATGTGGGCGAATAACGAAACCGGCGTGATCTTTCCGATTGAAGAGATCGGCGCGATCGTCAGAGCCAAAGGCATCCCGTTTCATGTCGACGCTGTTCAAGCTGCGGGCAAGCTACCGTTCAAAGTGAAAGAGTTGGCGGTCGACTTGTTGACAATATCGGGACATAAGTTTTACGCGCCCAAGGGAATCGGCGCGCTTTACGTGCGCCGCGGCATTACGTTTTCACCTTGGATGATGGGCGGCCACCAGGAGCGTAACCGCCGCGCCGGCACTGAGAATGTCGCGAGCATTATCGGCATGGGCAAGGCGGCGGCGATCGCGCTCGACCGGATGGCGGAAGATTCGGCTCGGATCGGTAAGCTGCGCGACCTGCTCGAAAGCCTGTTGCTTGAATCCTGCCCCGGCAGCCGTGTCAATGGCGGCGGCCAGATCCGATTGACAAACACGGCGAATATTAGTTTTCGCTATCTGGAAGGCGAATCGATCCTGGTATTACTCGACCAGCAAGGCATCTGCGCGTCGACGGGCTCGGCCTGTACGGCCGGATCGTCGGAGCCGTCGCACGTGTTGCGCGCGATGAAGGTGCCGGCCGACTGGCTACAGGGCGCGGTGCGCTTCAGCCTCGGTCGTTTCAATACTGAAGAAGAGATTCGTTACGTGAACCAAATAATGCCTTCGATCGTCCAACGCTTACAGGGCCTGTCTGCCCTGGGCAAGCTTAGCAACCAACAGCGCTCCGAACTCGAGCCCGGTGCGCCAGTCGGCACCGTAGTAAGGGGGTAGTTCGATGGGGCTCATGCAGATTCCAAGGCGGGTGGATTACGGGCTGCGAGCGGTCATTTATCTTTCAGAACAACAGCCGGGAAAATGCAGCTCCATAGCGGAGATCGCCAAACAACAAGGGGTGCCAAAGAAGTTTTTAGAGAAAATAATCCAGGATTTGGTTCGTCGCGGGCTGATCCAGTCGAAGCGAGGCTCGGCGGGGGGCTACATGCTGGCGCGGCCTGCCGAGGCGATTTCGTTTTGCGACGTCATCGAGGCGATCGAGGGTCCTATCTGCGTTAATGCCTGTTTGGATCACGGTTTGGGCTGCGATCAGGTCCCGCGTTGCACGATGATCGGAGTTTGGACCGAGGTGCAACGAAGCATCACGGAAGTGCTCAGCCGCACGACCATCGCGGCATTACGGCAGCCGGCCTGCAGGGAGTTTAACGGTTCCTCTTCTCTTTCGAGTGCGGCGTGAACAAGGTGAATCTGACGAGTCAACTTGGAGTCAAGCCGTACCCTAACGGGAGGTGTTATGATGAGTTACGACACAGGACTTAGTATGGAAGAACGCGTCACTTCGCTATTCCAGCCGGACACGCTGTTGCCGGATCAGTATCTCGATACGTTCCGGCGTAAGCTGCATCTCGAGCCGGAAAAGAAACTCATGCTGGCGATTCTTGAAGACGCCATTGCTTGTTATCAAAAATATCTTTTCGCGCGCGACAGCAAAGGCAAGGCTCTATTTGAGGAGGCGAAGGAGTGGGTGGAAGAAGTCAACGGCGCGGGAGTTTTTGCTTTCGATAGCGTGTGCGAGACCTTGGGTTTGAATCCCGATTATCTCAGACGCGGCATGGTCGAGTGGAAGACGGCGGCCCTGGCCCAGCGCACGCAAGCGAAGGTTTACCAGCTCACGCCCAGGCCGCGAAAACAACGGCGCAACGTAGCGCTGACGCGCAGGCCCGGCGGACGGCGCTTGCGGCGCGCGGCCAGCCGATAGCCCGGGCGCGTGGCCAAAGCGTCTAAGCGGCGACGACGGCTCGATCCGTCGTCGCCGCTTTTGTTTTTGAGCTGGGTCTTCGCTTGAAAAGATCGGCAAACAAATTCATAGATGGAGCATGGTAAGAAAAAAGCAGCGCCCGGCGCCCGGGCGTTTCTTTTACAGATTGAGATATCGCATCGGCGAACACATGCTGCGCTGCTTCATCAAAGTTTTGCCGCGCATTCCCTATTGGCTTGCGCTCGCCGTGACGCGCTTCATGGCGCGCGTTTCGTTCGCTCTTTTGTGGCGGTTTCGTCGGCGCATGCAAGAAAACGTCGCTGCGGTTCTCAGTCAAGAGATCCCCGATGCGGCAGAGCGAACAAACTTGGTCTGGCGTGCGTGGGGTAATTTTGCGCGCATCGTGCTCGATACCGCCGAGGCCATACACTTTTCCCGCGCGCGCATGCTATCGACGGTGACCCTGGAAGGGGAGGAGCACCTCAAGCGCGCGCTGGACAAAGGCCGGGGAGTGATCGCCTTGAGCGCCCATTTGGGCGGCTTTACGATGATCGGGCCGCGCTTAGCGGCCACCGGTTTTCCTTTCAGCGTGGTGGTGAAACAGCCGACCGACGAGCGTTTTGCTCGGCTCGTCGACGCTTATCGCGCCCAGGCCGGCGTCCACACGATCTCGGCGAAGCCGCGCCGCGAGGCGGTGCGCGGCATTCTTCAGGCGCTGCGCGAAAATCGCATCGTTCTGGTCATTGCCGACGAATTTAAATCGGGTGACGTAATCGTCGATTTCATGGGATTGAAGGTGCCCGCGCCGCGCGGACCTGCGACTCTGGCGCTGCGCACGGGCGCGGTTACCTTGCCGATGTTTGCCGTCAGGCAACCGGACGGATCGTTGAAGCTCTCAGTCGGCGCGCCCATCGCGCCGGTGCAGCGCGCCACTCTTGAAGAGAGCGTCGTGGCGACCACAGCGCTCTATACGCGCCATCTCGAAACGGTGATTCGCAGATTTTCCGACCAGTGGAACTGGCTCGGCTTGCCGCGGCGCGACCGGCGGTTGTCACGCGCGGATATTGCGCGCATGAAAAAAACGGTGCGCGCTTAACAAACGTTTGACGAGATCGACCGCGACACTTCGTTTCACTGTAAGTTCTTCAGAGTTTCGAGTCAAAACCGGGATTTAGGATCGGCTGTTTTTCGGTTGCTTCCACATAACGAATAAAGCGATATTTATTTTCCAGCTCATCGAGCTTGAGCGGCGGCAAGTCTGGCGGCTGGCCGGGTTCGACCTTGACCGCCAGCAGCGTCAATTGGTTTTTTTTCCAAGCGCTCGTGAATCCGTCGCGGAATTCCTCGGGGGTATGAACCCACAGCGCGTGCTTGTATCCCGCGCCTTGGGCCAGCGTCACCGCGTCGCAGTCGCGTGACGCAGTGGCCGTGCCTCCCGAAGCTTCGAAGATTTCATTATCGAAGAGCAGGTGGAGGAAATTACCGGGATTTTGTCGGGCGATCGTCGGCAGGCCGCACAAGTTCATCAGAAAGGCGCCGTCGCCGTCAATGGCGATCACTTTGCGCCGCGGCAGCGCGATGGCCAGGCCGGCGGCGATCGAGGAGACCAGACCCAGCGTGCGAGTTTTTAGATTGCCGTCGCTCGGCCGCACCGCCCACCACTCCCGCGCGGCCCAACCGGTGCAGACCGCCAGCGCGTCGCCGGCATCGCCGGCGATCGCTTTCAGATAGTCATACCGTTGCATTATTTCACTCCCAGAGCGCTTTTAGTGAGCAGCACCGCGACCGGTCGCTTGGAATCTTCGGCCAATATTTGCGCGCCCCGCAAAGTATCTTCGATCTCATCCCCATGGCGCAACACATAAGTGCGAAACCCCATGGCTTTGAGCACCGGTTCGGTGATCGAGCCAAGCGTGGTGAAGCCGCGGTCGCCGATATCGCCGGCGTAGTAAATCAGCATCAGAAGCGGGATCTGGAACTGCAGCGAAGTCGTCGTCAGCGCATTGCAGCTGTTAAGGAAACCGGCATTCTGCATGATGATTGCGGTTTTCTTGCCGGCGAGATAGGCGCCGGCGCAGATGCCGACGCCTTCTTCTTCGCGGCACAGCGGGACGTGTTTCAACTCCGTATCGCGCTCCACCGCGCGGATCAATTCGAGCATTTTTTCGTCCGGCAAAGTCGCGACGAAATCGATCCCCGCTTTCTTAAGCCCGGCGAGAATCGCCGCGGCCGCTTCGGCAGCCTGATGCTCCATGCTTCTCCTCGTAACCGGTCCGTTTTTTCTGGCAATCGTTCACGACCATCGCTACTGCGAATGAACCGGAGTTGTCAAGTTGCCGTGCCGCCGGCAGGGCGACAAAACGCTCTTGACACTTGGATGTGAGATTTTATAGTGATCAAAAAAACTATGACAGAGAAAGAAGTAAAGATCAGCCAACAACATGTCTGGGTGGGCGTCGAAGATCGCTACGTCCACCTCGGACTGACCAATTTCGTTCAAGCGGCGCTCGGCACGGTGATTTCCGTCGAGTTACCCGACGTGGGCGATCATATCGAAGAGGGAGAGGTCTTCGCTGAAATCGAATCCGTCTCCACCGTTCACGAGATCGTTTCGCCGATCTCGGGGCGAGTCTTGGCCGTCAATTCCCATCTTGAGAACCATCCATCGATCATTAACGAGGATCCTTACAGCGAAGGTTGGCTGATCGAGGTGCGGCTCAAGGACGAATCCGAGCTCGATGCTCTCATGGGTATGGACGAGTATTATCATTTCGTTTTCAAAGACAAACCCTAGCCGGTCAAGAAAATCAGCGCATGCTTCAGGTCGCTCGTCATGAGCGCAAGTGTGACCCCGGTGTTCCGTTCGTCCTGAGCTCGGAGCGGGCCGTACGAACATTGCTGTCATCACCCGGCCGACTCTGGCGGATTCGCCGGATCATTTTCCTGCTCTTGTTCTTTATGGCGTCGTCGCATGCGACGCTAGCCGATTTTCCGCGAAAAGATCCGTCCGAGTCGTTTGCCGCGGCGCGCCGGGTGATGGTCGAGCGCGATCTCCGCGCCCGCAGTATCAAAGACGCGAGAGTTTTGGCGGCCATGGAAGCGGTGCCGCGCCATTTGTTCGTGCCAGAAAGGTTACGTGAGTCCGCTTACGACGACCGCCCGCTGGCGATCGGCGCGGGACAGACCATCTCTCAACCCTATATCGTCGCTGTCATGACTGAGCTCTTGCAGCTCAAGCGATCCGATACGGTCCTTGAGATTGGCACCGGGTCCGGCTATCAAACTGCGGTTTTGGCGGAGCTGGTTGCGGCCGTGTATTCGATCGAAATTGTGGCCTCGCTCGGCGAGCGCGCCAAAAAAGTGCTCGCCGGTCTTGGCTACAAAAACGTCGAGCTTAGGATCGGCGACGGCTTTTACGGCTGGGAGGAACGCGGGCCTTTCGACGCCATCCTCTTAACGGCAGCATCGCCGAAAATTCCCGAACCGCTTTGGCGTCAACTGCGCGAAGGCGGACGGCTGGTGATGCCGCTGGGCGAAGAACGGCGCACGCAAAAGTTGATCCGCGTGAGAAAATCTGCCGGCAAGCAGGTCATAGAAGATTTTAGCGCGGTTCTTTTCGTGCCGCTGCGGGGCGCGATTGAGAAGCCGGCTCGTTAGCGTCGCGGCGCGACGTGCTCTGAAAGCGATAAACCACCTCGCCGGGCCGGACCATGTTCAATTCTTCGCGCGCGAGCTTTTCCAGATAATCATCGTCATTGCGGATGCGCTGGATGCGTTGGCGCAGCGCTTCGTTCTGTTTCTGCAAGCGATAATTCTGCTCGTCGAGCCGGCTTTTCTCGCCGCGCAGCCGCCACAGATGGAGCGCGCCGCGTTCACCGACGATGGTGACCACAGAAAGCAGGACGATAAGCGCGCCAACCAAATAAATCGGCCAGCGGCGCGGCAGGGTTAGGCGTACACGCATGATTAAAACCCGTGGCAATATAGCATATTTTATGATTTTGTCTTGATGATTCTTCTTTTTGGGGGGCCGACGAATGAAAATTCAACGGGTGCATGCGCGCGAAGTGTTGGATTCACGGGGATATCCGACGGTGGAAGTGGAAGTGACCTTGAAAAACGGCGTCATGGGACGGGCGACGGTGCCGTCCGGCGCATCCACCGGAGTTCACGAAGCGGTGGAGCTGCGCGACGGCGGCAAACGCTTTCTCGGCAAGGGCGTGGCGCGCGCGGTGGCGCACGTGAACGAAAAAATCGCTCCCCGCCTGCGCGGCAAAGAGGCGCGCGAGCAAGCGGCGATCGATCACATTATGCTCGAGCTCGACGGCTCGCCGAACAAGGGTAAATTGGGTGCCAATGCGGTGCTCGGCGCATCGCTCGCCGTCGCTCACGCTCAAGCGCGCGCCCAAAGCATGTCGCTCTTCCGTTACTTGGGCGGCGCCGCCGCCAAGACTCTGCCCGTGCCCATGCTCAACGTGTTAAACGGCGGCGCTCATGCTGATAACAACGTCGACGTCCAGGAGTTCATGGTCGTGCCTTACGGCATGGTCAATTTCGCCGATGGCTTGCGCGCGGCAGCGGAAATCTTTCAGACGCTAAAAAACATTTTGCACGATCGCTCGCTTTCGACCAGCGTCGGCGATGAAGGCGGTTTTGCTCCGCGGGTCGCGAGCAACGCGGAGGCCATCGAGCTGCTGTTGGCGGCAATCAGCGGCGCCGGCTACAAGCCGGGCACTCAGGTTGCGCTCGCGCTCGACGTGGCCTCGAGCGAATTCTACGAAGACGGCGAATATGTTTTCAAAAAATCGGACGGCCGCCGCCGCAGCCGCGACGAAATGGTGCATCTCTACGAAGATTGGGTGCGGCAGTATCCGATCCTGTCGATCGAGGACGGCTGCGCCGAAGACGATTGGGAAGGCTGGCGCATCATGACTCAGGCGTTGGGCAAAAAAATTCAGCTGGTCGGCGACGACTTGTTCGTTACCAACAAGGTTCGCCTGCAGCGAGGCATCGATGCAGGAGTGGCCAACTCGATCCTGATTAAAGTCAATCAAATCGGCTCGCTCAGCGAGACTCTTGAAACCATGAAGCTGGCCAAGGAGTCGGGGTATACAACGGTCATATCGCACCGCTCGGGTGAGACCGAGGACGTGACCATCGCCGACCTTGCGG
>Ga0209640_10005093_pt1 | contig 11496 bp, 10 predicted proteins | sample RifCSP10_1_FD_184018 | JGI IMG/M metagenome (GOLD analysis project Ga0209640, IMG submission 184018) | Soil microbial communities from Rifle, Colorado - Rifle CSP2_sed 10_1 (SPAdes) (version 2) | ecosystem: Environmental > Terrestrial > Deep subsurface > Rock core/Sediment | place: Rifle... | reverse complement strand
CCTGTCTCCCGCGATCTTAGTGCGTCCCTGCACGTCACCGCAGCGGGGGAGGGAATGGGAGGGGGATTCGTTGGTCCAAATCCACTGTCACACTACTTACACACTCGTATGCAAGAGATCAAAGCGCTGGCATTCGATGTCTTCGGCACCGTAGTCGATTGGCGCGGGAGCATCATCGCCGAAGGCAGCGCGTTCGAACGCGAACACAATTTGAAACCGATCGATTGGCCGCGCTTCGCCGACGCTTGGCGCGCCGGCTACATGCCGGCGATGGACCGCGTGCGCCGCGGCGAGCTGGGTTGGCTTAAGATCGACGAACTGCATCGCATGATTCTCGACGACTTAGTTCGCGATTTCGGAATCGCGGGCCTGAATGAAGACGCACTCGAGCATATGAATCGCGTCTGGCATCGGCTACGTCCGTGGCCGGATTCGGTACCGGGCCTCACGCGGCTGAAGCGCAAGTTCGTGGTCACGACACTTTCGAACGGCAACCTGTCGCTATTGGTTAACATGGCGCGCAACGCCGGGCTCCCGTGGGATTGCGTCATTTCCGCCGAACTGTTCCACCACTACAAGCCGGACCCCGAGGCCTATCGTGGTTGCGCCGAGCTGCTCGATGTCGCGCCCGACGAGTTACTCATGGTTGCTTCGCACAAGAGCGATTTGCGTGCGGCGAAAACCGTTGGACTGCGCACTGCGTTCATCCGCCGGCCGATGGAATTCGGATCGCCCGCCACGGCGGACCTAAAGGCTGAAGCCGAATTCGATTTCAACGTGGATTCCATCGAGGAACTCGCGGCCGCGCTCGGCACGTAGTTTATGCGTAAGCTATTGAAAGCGTTTTTCGACGCGTAACAGCGCCCCCACCCTAACCCTCTGGATCGCTTCCGACTTCCTGTCTCCCGCGATCTTAGTGCGTCCCTGCACGTCACCGCAGCGGGGGAGGGAGTGGGAGGGGGAGTCAGTTATCATCGATACAGATAGAAGATCAATGTTATGAGACGACTGGTATCGCTCGCATTTGTCGTCCTATCCGTCGCCTGTACCGACAGCGAACCGAAATTGTCGCTCGACGCGCTGCGCGTGCCGCCAGGATTTACCATCAGCCTCTACGCTGACAATGTTCGCGGCGCGCGCTCGCTGGTACTCGGGTCGGATAATATCGTTTACGTCGGCACACGCGGCACCGGCAAAGTTTACGCCTTGCCCGATCGAAACGGCGATCGCCGCGCCGATGAAGTCATCACCGTGGCCGAAGGTCTGGACCGCCCGAACGGCGTGACGCTGCACGCGGGCGCGCTATATGTCGTCGAGAACCATCGGGTGTTGCGCTTTCCCGATATCGCGCGGCAGTATCGTAATCGACCGTCGTATCGGGTCGTGTACGACAAGCTGCCGACGGAGAACTCGCACGGCTGGCGCTACGCGCGGTTAGGTCCGGACGGAAAGTTGTATATCGCGGTCGGCGCACCGTGCAATATCTGCGAACCGGATCCGGATCGATACGCCGCGATCCTGCGCCTAAACCCCGACGGCGGCGGGCGCGAAATTTACGCGCGTGGCGTGCGCAACAGCGTTGGCTTCGATTGGGATCCGCAAACGCGGGAACTCTGGTTCACCGATAACGGGCGCGACAACCTTGGCGACGATCAACCGCCGGATAAACTGAACCACGCGCCGAAGGCCGGACTACATTTCGGCTATCCGTACTGTCACGGCGGCGATCTGCCCGATCCGGAATACGGCAAGCAGGCGCCGTGCGCGAAGTTCATGGCGCCCGCGCTCAAACTCGACCCGCACGGCGCCGCCTTGGGGATGCGCTTCTATACCGGCGCGCAGTTCCCGGCGCACTATAAGAATGGTGTCTTCATCGCGCAGCATGGTTCCTGGGATCGGACCGAGCCGATCGGCTATCGCGTTCTGTTCGTACCGATGCAAGACGGCAAACCCGGCAAACCGGAGATTTTTGTCGATGGCTGGTTGCGCGGCGGTCGCGCATCGGGTCGACCGGTCGACATCCTGGTCATGCCCGACGGCGCCCTGCTGGTATCGGACGATCAGGCGGGTGTGGTGTACCGCGTTGCCTACAGCAAGTAGCTGAAGACTCCTTATAGGAGCGAATTCGCCGCGAAGGCGTACAGAAGAAACCGATTTGGCCAGTGGAGCCCCTTGCGAAACCATCGCCCCCTCCCTCTCCCTCCCCCGCTGCGGTGACGTGCAGGGACGCACTAAGATCGCGGGAGACAGGAAGTCGGAAGCGATCCAGAGGGTTGGGGCGGGGGACCTGGTTCCTGTCATCTTGCCAGCGACTCGAAACATCTTTGCGTCCTTTGCGTCTTTGCGGTGAGAATTGGTTTCCTTGGAATTTAATCAGGCCCGAACGCACATGAGCTGGAACGAAGAACTCGATGAGCTGGCGCGACGCAAGCGCCTGGCCGAACAAATGGGCGGCGCCGAGAAGGTTAAGCGCCAGCACGACAACAACAAACTGACCGTGCGCGAGCGCATTGAGCGGTTGCTCGATGTCGGATCGTTTCACGAAGTCGGCGCCACGGCCGGCGCCACGCAGTACGACGCCGACGGCAAGCTCATTGCGTATCGGCCGTCGAACCAAGTCGTCGGGCACGGCGCCATCGACGGTCGGCCGGTCGCGATCGCGGGCGATGACTTCACCGTGCGCGGCGGCGCCAGCGATGCGCGGATACTCGAAAAGTCCATGTACCCCGAGAAGCTCGCGCATGATTTGCGCATTCCGCTGATTCGTTTGGTCGACGGCACCGGCGGCGGCGGTTCGGTGAAGGATTTGGACAAACTCGGCTACACCTACGTACCGCGTGTACCGGGCTGGGACATCATCGCGGAGAATCTTGCGCTGGTTCCAGTGGTCGGTCTCGCGCTCGGCTCGGTCGCGGGCCTCGGCGCGGCGCGCGTCGCCGCGAGCCACTACGCGCTCATGGTGCGCAGCGTGTCGCAAATTTTTACCGCCGGCCCGCCGGTGGTGGCGCACATCGGCGAGCAAGTGACGAAAGAGGAACTCGGCGGCGCCGACATTCACGCGCGTAACGGCACCGTCGACGATGAAGTCGCGAGCGAAGACGAAGCCTTTGCACGCACGCGCCGCTTCTTGTCGTACTTACCGCGCAATGTGTTCGAGCTGCCGGCGCGAACTGAATCGAAGGACGACCCAAAGCGCCGCATTGAAGCGCTGCTTACGACGGTGCCGCGCGATACGCGCCGCGTCTACGCGATGCGCCCTATCGTCGAAGCAGTGGTTGACGGCGGCAGCTTTTTTGAAATTGGAAAACTTTGGGGGCGCTCGGTCGTCACCGGACTCGCGCGACTCGACGGTTGGCCGGTCGCCGTCATCGCGAGCGACCCGTATCACTACGGCGGCGCCTGGACCAAGCCCTCGTGCGAGAAGATGACGCGCCTGATCGACCTCGCCCAGATTTTTCACTTACCGATTGTGCATCTCGTGGACGTTCCCGGCTTTCTGATCGGCGTCGAAGCGGAACAGGCATCGACCATACGCTATGGCGTACGCGCCATGACCGCGATCGAGCAAAGCACGGTGCCGTGGTGCACGATCATCGTGCGCAAATGTTTCGGTGTCGCCGGCGCCGCGAATCGACCGCACAATCGCCTGTCGCTGCGCTATGCCTGGCCGTCCGGTGAATGGGGTTCGCTTCCTTTCGCGGGCGGAATTGAGGCGGCCTACAAAGCTGAGATCGAAGCGTCGCCCGATCCCGCGGCCGCGCGCGAACGCATTTTGGCCAAGCTGAACGCCGTCGCCTCGCCGATCCGCACCGCCGAACCGTTCAGCATCGAAGAGATTATCGATCCGCGCGACACCCGCGCGCTGCTGTGCGATTTCATTCGCCTCGCCGCCGATCTGCGCGAAGCCGGCATGTCGCACTTCACCGTGCGGCCGTAGTCGCAACGCGCTAATCAGGACCAAAAAATGAAGAAACTACAAACTCCGATCACCGGGACATTGCGCAGCTTCGCCGTGAAGCCCGGGGACACGATCACCGTCGGACAAGAAGTCGCGATGGTCGAATCGATGAAGATGCTGATTCCGGTCCTCGCCGACGTCGATGGTCGCGTTACACGTCTGGCGAAGAATCCGAATGACGTCGTGCACGAAGGCGAGACGCTGGCAGAACTCGAATAGTACGGCTCCGAAAACTCCCCTCTCCCCTCGGGAGAGGGGCGGGGCGAGGGAAGCCGCGCCAATTCGCCAGAAACTTCTCCCTCCCCCTAACCCTCAGGTCGCTCTCGACTTCCTGTCTTCCGCAACCTTAGTGCGTCCATGCACGTCACCGGAGGGGGAGGGAACATTCGGCTCGACTCATTGAGGTGAAGGTAAATTCTAGGATCCCGGAACCACAAACTTGCGCCGGCGCCGCTTCAATGTCGACACGACCAAGCGCTGATAACTCGCCGGCAACAGGCGTTGCATTCGATCCAAGAAACGCGCGTCGCGACCGATTAAGACCCGCCGGCGATTTTCCTCGACGCCTTGCAAGATAACGCGCGCTGCTTCTTCCGGCGCAGTAATGAAAGTCTTTTCGAATTCGGTCTTGATTCGCTCTTCGTCGCCCCCGGCGAAATCCCGCAAGCTTGGCGAGTAACGGCTTGCGCGCGCAATATTGGTTTTGATTCCGCCGGGATGGACGCAGGTCACACTTACTGGCCAGCGCAGCAGTTCTAATTCTTGGCGCAAAGATTCGGTGAAACCGCGCACGGCGAATTTCGACGCGTTGTACGCGCTTTGCCCGGGATGCGCGAACAATCCGAAGACGCTCGACAGGTTGACGACATGACCGTCGCCCGAAGCCTTCAGGTGCGGCAGGAACGCCTTGGTCCCGTACACCACGCCCCAAAAATTAATTCCCATGATCCACTCGAAATCGTCGTAGTCGATTCCGTCGACCGTGGCGCCGACCGACACGCCGGCGTTGTTGATAATCACATTAACTTTTCCGTGATCTTGTGCGACCTGCCCGGCCCACGCATACATCGCCGCGCGATCGGCAACATCCACCTTAGCGACAGTGACGCGCACGCCCTGCTCTCCGGCCGCGGCGGCTGTCTCGTTTAACCCCGATTCGTTTACGTCACACAAGGCGAGGTGACAGCGGCGCCGAGCTAAATCGAGCGCCAGCGCGCGACCGATTCCCGATGCCGCCCCGGTGATGGCCGCGACCTTGTCGGTGAAATCCTTCATACCGACTCCAATTCGATTGCTATGGGTGCGCGCTCGCCGCGGCGGTCTTAGGCGCGCCGTGCATCAACGGTGGAATCGCATCCGGTCGATCGAACAAAACGAAGTGGCTGCAATTGCTTACTTCAATGACACGCAGATGACCTTCGGCTTGCTGCGCGCTGGCGCGCATCGTCTCGGACGCGAGCACTCGATCGTTGTCGGCGACCAAGACCGCGCCACGCGTAACGTTGCGATACATGGAAACGTCGCGGGCCTGCGGCCACGCGAGCAACGAGCGCAGGTTAGCCATTGCCGTGACGAGACGTCGGGGATTAAAGGGCAGTGCCTCGACGATGGAACGTTTGCGCGGGTCGTCGAGTCGACCGTAGATATGCCGGTTTACCGGTGAGATTGGGCGGCGGCGCCAGAGCGCAAACAAAAACGGAATGAGCCACTGCGTTCCGGGGATCACGGGCTGGCGCGGCGTACCGCGCGGAAGTATCGGGGCCTCGAGTATCACCTCGACATCGCGAAACAGGTTTGGTCGCATGGCCGCGGCCTCCAAAACAACCGCGCCACCGCGTGAATGTCCATGAACGCGAATCGAATTGGTCGTTGGCAAGTGCTCGAGCGCTTGCACCAGCACCGCGGCATCGTACTCGATGGTGCCGAGCGCGTAGCCCGGTGTCGCCTGCCAATCGGCGTTGCGATACTCAGCGCCGGTGAACGGCACGTGATAATCGCCGCTGGCGAGCAGAATCAGCTGAATGTTGGGGTCGTCGTAGTAGCGCGTGAAGTAGCACGGGTTCTCGAGAAATCCGTGCATTGCGATAACGGTCGCACGCGGCTGATCGCAATTTCGCACCGCGACCGTCGCCTCGCCGACGCGGTAAATAACTCCATCGAAGTTCTCGACTTGCCGCGGCGCGCCGACGCGGTACAAGAGACGCATACGCAGCACGTACACCGCGAACGCCACGATCAAGAACCACATCAGGAACAACATGCCGCCTCTCCGGAATTCACAACGCTGGTCATCCCTTTGCCGTCTCCTGCACGACGCTCGTAGTCATGGCAATGCGTCTCGGGACTGACGCAATTTCCCCCTCCCCCGTTTACGGGGGAGGGTTGGGGCGGGGGCGCTTGGTACTCGGCCCCCATCCTCACCTTCCCCCGCAAGCGGGGGAAGGAAATGGTGCCTGGGCGAAGTTTGCGAGGGGTAAGGGAAACACGTGGCCGATTGCGCGTCACCCGCGATCGACGCCCAGCGTCATTTCCAAATTCTTGACGATCTCGAGTAAACGCGGGCGCACCTCGCCAAGCAGGTATTCTGGCGACAGATTAAACGCCGGCCCGCCGCAGTTGATCGATAGGATCGGCGAATCGTTGCTCACTCGAAACGCGACGGCGATCGCGTTCACGTCCTTTTGCCATTCGCCGTACGAACCGCAGCAGCCGTAACGCTGATGCTGCTCCAGGGCGTCGTCGATCCCGGCACGAATCTTGGGCCAGTTGGTCTCGTCCTGGGCGCGAATCTGATCAAGTAAGTCGGCGCGCTCGGCATCGGTCAGCACCGCGAGATAGGCGCGGCCCATGGCCGTGGTCGCGAGCGGAATGCGCGAGCCGACGTCCAGACTCAGCGTTAAGGCCGACTGGCTGCGACAGTTTTCGATGTAAATCAGATTCAGCCGCTCGCGCACGCCGAGCGAAACCATCGCGCGCGAGAAATTCGCGAGCTCTTGCATCATCGGGCGCGCCAGGCGGCGAACATCCATGCGCGCGAGCATGGCGCTACCGAGCGCGAGCGTGGCGGTGCCGAGCCGATACTTCACGGAATCTTGCGCGAAGTGCAGATAGCCGAGTTTTGTCAGCGTGTAGGTGAGCCGCGAAATCGTCGACTTCGGAAGACCGGCGCGCCGCGACAGTTCGTGATTGCCGAGCAACTCATCGCCCGAGCGGAAGCAAGTCAGCACTTTCAATCCGCGCGCGAGCGCGGATACGAAGTGGCGATCCTCCTTCGTTTTCGGCGGCCGTGCCGGTGTCACGACCGGCACGCGCACCGGAGCCAGAACGCTGGACTGAGTTTCGAGTTTATGAGTCATGAGGAAAGATCCGTAAGGGTTAACCGGTTCGACTGAAGTCGGGCGCACGCTTCTCGAAAAACGCGGTGAAGGCTTCGCGCGCCTCGCCGCTGGTGCGGCACTGACTGAAATGATCGGCTTCGACCAAAATCGTGCTGGCAATCGCCTCGGCGTCGCCGCGGCGCAGTAACATTTTGGTGAGCTGCAACGCGCGCGGCGCTTTGGTCGCGAGCGTACGCGCACATTCGGTCGCGGTCGCAAGCGCTTGTCCAGCAGGCACGGATGCGGTCGCGATACCGGCATTAACCGCCGTGGCGCTGTCGAACTCGTCACCCAACATCAACAACTGCGCCGCTTTCTTGGAGCCGGCGACTTTCGGCAATAGGTACGTGGACGCACCTTCGGGACAGAGCGCTAGATTGACGAACGGAAGACGAAAGCGCGCCGTCTGCGCGGCGTACACGATGTCGCAATGCAGCAACATGGTTGTGCCGATTCCAACCGCATGTCCCTCGACCGCGGCTACCACGGGTTTGCGCAACGTGGACAACAATTGCAAAAACTGTATGCCCGGTGTCGGAAACTCGAGCTGCGACTTTTGAAAATCGCCGATGTCGTTGCCGCTGGTAAAGCTGCCGCCGGCGCCACTCACGAGCAGCACGCGCACGTCGCGATCGGCGTCGCCGGCACGAAGCGCGTCGATCATGGCGCGATACATCGCAGCCGTGATGGCGTTCTTGCGCTCCGGTCGATCGAGCGTAATGCCGAGTACACCGGGGGCGGGTTGTTCGATGCGGATGTGTTCGCTCATGTGGGCTCCTCAGGCGTAGGCAGTTCGCGCACTCGCCAGCGCGTCCAGCGCAACTTGGTACTCGTGCTTCAAGCGCGCAACCAGTTCGGCGACAGGAAGAACGTCGTGAATGTTTCCGACCCCCTGCCCTGCGCCCCAGATGTCGCGCCAGGCTTTCACGCGGGTCGAACCGAAGTTCATCGCGGACTTATCCGCCGTCGGCAGGTTTTCGGGATCGAGACCGGCGGCAGCGATGCTCGGCTTCAAATAGTTACCGTGCACGCCGCTGAAAAACGGCGAGTAAATAATGTCTTTGGCGGAACAGTTGACGATCATATCTTTGTAGCGCGCATCGGCGTTGGCTTCGCGGGTGGCGATAAAGCGCGTGCCCATGTACGCCAGATCGGCGCCGAGCGCTTGCGCCGCCGCGATACCCTGGCCGGTCGTGATCGCGCCGGACAAAATAATCGGCCCGTCGAAAAAGCGCCGCACTTCGCCAACGAGCGCCAACGGGCTCAAGGTCCCCGCGTGGCCGCCGGCGCCGGCGCAAACCAGAATCAAACCGTCGACACCGGCCTCGAGCGCCTTTTCCGCGTGGCGCACGTTAGTGACGTCGTGAAATACCACGCCACCGTATTGGTGAATGCGCGCGACGACTTCACCCGGCGCGCGCAGACTGGTGATGATCAGCGGCGCGCGATACTTCACGCACAGCTCGATGTCGTGGTCCAGCCGATCGTTCGACTGATGAATAATCTGATTGACGGCGAACGGAGCGACACGCGCCGTGGGGTGCGCCGCGCGATAGCGTTGCAGCGCGTCGGTGATGCGGCTGAGCCATTCGTCCAGCAGCTCCTTCGGCCTAGCATTGAGCGCGGGAAAGGAGCCGACCACACCGCTGGTGCACTGTGCAATCACGAGGTCGGGATTTGAAACGATGAACATCGGCGCGCCGATCACCGGCAACGCTAATTTGTCTTGCAAGCTACGGGGTAAAGCCATTAACGTATCTCTCAATTAGTGACGGTGTCGCCGTCGATGCCTTTCGCAGCCGGACTGCCGCGCCCGCGGGGGCAGCACCCGACATCCCGCTCGCAAACTCTTGACTGACTCGCGCGTAGCGCGGAAGATGCGACTCCCTTTGCAGAATCCCGTTCCGCTTTGCGGCACGGGCCGCATTATAGGTCGGTTTTTTTGAACCGCACAAGAAGTTACCGACAGGAAGACCTGATGCTGAATGCTTATATATATGACGGACTTCGCTCCGCCTTTGGCCGGCATGCCGGTGCACTGGCATCGTTGCGCCCCGACGATCTCATCGCCGAAGTGATGCGAGCGCTGGTCACGCGCTCGCCCTGGAAGCCGGAACAATTCGAAGATGTCATTCTCGGCTGCACCAACCAAGCGGGCGAAGACTCAAGAAATATAGCGCGCAACGCCCTATTAGCGGCGGGCTTTCCGGTTACGGTGGGCGGACAAACCGTTAACCGGCTTTGTGCCAGCGGCTTGGCTGCTGTCATCGACGCCGCCCGCGCCGTCACCTGCAACGAAGGCCAGCTGTATGTCGCCGGCGGGGTTGAAAGCATGAGTCGCGCGCCCTTCGTAATGGGCAAGTCTGAGTCTGCCTACAGCCGCGACGTTCGCATGTACGACTCGACCATAGGCGCGCGCTTTCCGAATCCGAAGGTAACAAGCCGCTATGGCACGGACACGATGCCGGAAACCGGCGATAACGTCGCCAAGGATTGCGGCGTCTCGCGCGACGCCGCCGATCGTTTCGCCGCCGCGTCACAAGCAAAATACGAAAAGGCCCGTGCCGCGAATTTTTTTGCGGGCGAAATTCATCCGATTGAAGTCAGCACTGGCCGCAAAACGCCACCCAAGGTCGTCGCGCTAGACGAACACCCGCGCCCGGACTCGACGCTAGAAATGTTGGCGAAATTGAAGCCGCTGTTCGAAGGCGGCGTCGTCACCGCCGGCAACGCCTCCGGTATCAACGACGGCGCGGCAGCGCTATTGATCGGCAGCCGCGAAGTCGGCGAAAAGGCGGGCGCCAAGCCGATTGCGCGGATTCTTTCAGCCGCTTCCGCCGGCGTTGAACCACGCGTCATGGGCATCGGCCCGGTATACGCCATCGCCAAGGCGCTTGAGCGCGCAAAGCTCAAACACTCGGATATGGACATCATCGAGATCAACGAAGCATTCGCAAGCCAGGTCCTTGGGTGCTTGAAGTTAATGGAAGTCGCCTTTGATGATCCCAGAGTCAATCCAAACGGCGGAGCAATTTCCGTCGGTCACCCGCTCGGCGCTTCCGGCGCGCGCTTAGCACTAACCACCGCACGCGAGCTGCAGCGCCGCAGTGGGCGCTATGCGGCGGTGAGTTTGTGCATTGGGGTTGGCCAGGGGTTGGCGATGATTATTGAGAGGGTTTAGGTTTCATGCCTTCTTTTGACTTAATCTCCCAGCCATCCCCTGTTCGGTGGAGCGCCTATCGGCGCGTAGTCGACGTAATAGGTTTTACTTGCGGTTCCCGAACCGCGGTCGGGGTACTTTGCAAAGCGCATCCGTGCGCTTTGCCCCTTCGGGGCCAGCTAAAGCTGTCCAAATGCGTTCCCGACGCATTTGTCTCTTGCTTGTCAGTCGCTCCGCGCATCCTGCGCTCTCGCGACATTCGTACATCCCTGTACAGCACCCGAAAGTACCCAAAGAGAAGACACCCCGGTCGCTGCGCCCGCGCGACATCAGCGCGGGTGCCCTGTGCTTCTCGGTAAAGCCGCGCGCGAGCCGAACTCGCCGGCGGACAAAACCCGTCCGCTCGGGCTCGAACACCGTCTCGCGAAACCCCGCAGCTTTCCCTGCGATGCTCGGCTTGCTCTACGGGGGGTTTAACTGCAACTACAACAACAGCAAAACATGCGGCGCAATGCGCTTCGCTTATTGCGCCCTACACGAGCTGATTGTTGTTTACCGAGAACTCAAGGATGATGGATTCGTTATTACAGCTTTTCTGACACGTCGCTACCGGTCACTCGCGAAGAGGAAGCAGTTATGGCCATAAATATTCAAGATTTCGTGAACTTTATCCCTGCGGTGAAGAACGCGCCGCAGCACTCGATTTGGATGACGTTCGACGCCGACGCCGATACGCTCTACGTTAATTTCAAGAAACCGAGCGTCGCAACCGATAGTGAAATGACCGATGATGACATCATCGTCCGTTACGAAGGCAAGGAAATCATCGGCTACACCGTGCTCCACGCCAGCAAGAGATTGAAGAAGACCGCGTAATCGCCGGGGCGCACAAGACGCGCCTCGGGCTCGAACACCGTCTCGCGAAACCCCGCATTTCCCTGCGATGCTCGGCTTGCTCTACGGGGGTTTGAACCGCAACTGCAACAGCAACTGCAACAACA
>Ga0209640_10005091_pt1 | contig 11498 bp, 11 predicted proteins | sample RifCSP10_1_FD_184018 | JGI IMG/M metagenome (GOLD analysis project Ga0209640, IMG submission 184018) | Soil microbial communities from Rifle, Colorado - Rifle CSP2_sed 10_1 (SPAdes) (version 2) | ecosystem: Environmental > Terrestrial > Deep subsurface > Rock core/Sediment | place: Rifle... | reverse complement strand
TTGCCACCCGGGTGGCTCTGGCCGCGTCCGGCCGCGCGGCTAGCCTCCGCCCGTGGCTCCCGCGGCCGTGTACGAGCTCGACCTCGACCTCGAGGCGTTCGAGGGTCCCTTCGACCTCCTCCTCACCCTGCTCCTGAAAGAGGAGCTCGAGCCTCGGGAGGTCGACGTCGTGGGCATCGTCCTCGCCTTCGTCGAGCGTCTCTCAGAGCGTGACGAGGCCGACCTCGAGGCCTGCGGCGAGTTCCTCGTGCTCGTCGCCGCGCTGCTCGAGCTGAAGGCACGATTGCTGTTCCCCGACGAGGCGGCGGAGCTCGATGCCCTCGAGCCGGAGGAGGCGGCCGAGGAGCTCGCGCGCCGCCTCGCGGAGTACCGGCAGATGAAGGAGGCGGCAGCCTGGCTCGCCGAGCGCCTGGCGGCGGAGCGCGGCCGCTTCTTCCGCCTCGGGCCGGCGCCGGTCGCGCCGCGCGGCGAGCGCCGGCTTGCGCCCCAGTCCTCGGACGCCCTCGCCGCCGCGCTCCGAGCGCTGGCTGCCTTTCCGCCGAACGTGTCGCTGGGCCACATGGCGCTGAGGTTCCCTCCAGTCTCCCAGTTCGTCGAGCGCTTCCGCTCGCTGCTCGGCCGCCGGCGCCGGTTCGACTTCGACTCCGAGGTCGAGGGGCTCTCGCGGGTCGAGCAGGCGGTCGCCTTCCTCGCGCTCCTCGAGCTCCGCAAGTCCGGGGAGATCGCCTTGAGCCAGGCTGCGCCCTTCGCCCCGATCCGCGTCTCCCGCCTCTCGCACGAGGTGCCTGGCTCGAGCCGGGCCAAGGAGGTGCCTGGCTTCAGCCAGGCACCTGCCGTTTCAGAGCCGGAGCGAACGGCAGGGCTCGAGCTGGAGCTCGAGCCCGTGGAGGGGCGCGAGGCAGGTTTCCGGCCATCCGACAGCGAAAGGACCTCTACGTGGACAGCCCGCTCCGCCTGATCGCCGTCAACCCCGTCGACCGCCTCGCGCGGACGATCGAGGCGCTGCTCGTCGTGGCCTCGAGCCCGCTCTCCGTCTCCGAGCTCGCAGACGCGGCCGAGGACGATCCCGAGCGCGTCGAGACCGCGCTCGGCCTCCTGCGCGAGCGGTATGCAGAGGGGAAGAGCGGGATCGTGCTCGAGCGGGTCGCGGGCGGCTACGCGTTTCGCGCCAGCCGAGACGCTGCGGACGCCTGCGCGCGCCTCTTCGAGCGCCCCGTCGAGCGTGGGCTCTCGCAGGCCGCCCTCGAGACGCTCGCCATCGTGGCCTACCTCGGCCCGTGCTCGAGGCCGGAGATCGCGCGGATCCGAGGTGTCGCGGCGGACTCCGCGGTCGCGAGCCTGGTCGAGCGCGGCCTGATCGCCGAGGCCGGTAGGGAGACGGGTGCGGTCGGCGCCGTCCGCTATCGAACGACGCCGCTCTTCGAGCGCGTGTTCGGGCTCGAGAGCCTCGCCGCCCTCCCGCGGCTCGACGACCTGGGCGAGGACTCCGGCGAGATTCGCGAGCGGCTCCTCGAGGTCGCCTCGGCCCGCGCGTCCTGACCGCCGACCGCAGGAGCCAGGAGCCCCTGCCGTTCCTGAGTAGCGGAAGGCTGGCGCCTGGCTGAAGCCAGGCACCCGACCCACGATCCCGCCCGGGCTCAGGCTTCAGCCTGAGCCCTGCCTTGCGTCCCACGAAAGGCTGGCGCCTGGCTGGTCTGAAGCCAGGCACCGTCTGAACCCGAGCCTCAGATCTGCCAGTCGCCGCCGCGGAGCACGGGAACGACGTCGCCGTCGCGGGTGATGCCGTCGACCGCGAGCTCCCGGCTTCCGATCATGAAGTCGACGTGGACGACGCTCCCGTTCGTCTTCGGCTTGTCGGAGGGGTCGCCGACCGCGTGCTCGTAGCCGCTGCCGAGCGCGATGTGGGTCGCCGCGTTCTCGTCGATCAGCGTGTCGAAGAAGACGGTCCCGAGGGGGCCGATCCGGCCGTGCCCGTCGACGAGCGCGACCTCGCCCAGCCTGGACGCGCCCTCGTCCTTCGCGCACACGGCCCGGAGCGCGTCCGCCCCGGTGTCGGCGTCGATCGTGACCGCCCGTCCGCCCGAGAACTCGACGCGGATCCCGGAGATGAGCGTGCCGGAGAGCTCGAGGGGCAGCGTCGCGGTGACGTGGCCGTCCACGCGCTCGGGATCCGGGGTCGTGAACGTCTCCTCCGTGGGGATGTTCGGGTGGTGCCGGATGCCGTCGACCGTCTCCTGGTCGCCGGCCAGCCAGCTCGACGACGTGAGGAGGCCGATCGTCACGTCGGTCCCGGGGCCGTGGAGCCGCAGCGCGTCGAACCGCCGCTTGGTCAGGCGCCCGGCGACCTCCTTCAACTCGGCGGCGCGCTCGGTCCAGGCGGCACCGGGGTCCTCGGCGTCGAGCCTGCAGACGTGGGCGACGGCATCCCAGAGCCGCTCGAAGGCTTCCTCGCGCCCGAGCTCCGGGTAGACGATCTCGGCCCACGAAGGGGTCGGCGCGGGGACGATCGTCCAGTTCGTCGTCATCCGGTTCACGACCTCGCCGACCTCCGGGAGCGACGGGAGCAAGTCGCGCCCGGCGCGCGCCGGATCGAGCCCGGCGAGCGCGTCCGGGGCGTGCGGGCCCGACAGGCTGACGCGCGCGGCATGCTCGTCCGCGAGATACAGGAGGCGCTGCGACATCCACGGCGGGGTGTAGTCGAGGGTCTCCTCGGGGGCGAGCGCGATCCGCTCGCGCTTCAGCCACTGGTCGAAGTAGAGGACGTCGACGTACCTCGCGCCTCTCGCGTAGGCGGCCCGGACGATCTTACGCGTGAGCGCCTCTTTGCCGATGAAGCTCGTCACGCCGACGAGCTGCCCCGGCTGGACGTTCGCGCCGAAGACGGCGAGCTCGGCGAGCTTGTCCTCCCACTCCTCGATCCTCCGCACGGCGGCACCCTACCCACGCGAGAATGAGCGGGTGCGCCTCAACGCGTACCTCGCGCGCGCCGGCATCGCCTCGCGCCGGCGGGCCGACGAGCTGATCGTCGCGGGCCGCGTGACCGTGAACGGCTCCCTGGGAGCCCTCAACACGAGCGTGAGCTCCGGCGACGTGGTCGAGGTCGACGGGAAGCGGGTCGAGGCGCAGCGCCTGGCGCACCTGCTCCTGCACAAGCCGCCTGGGGTGGTGACGACCGCGCGCGACCCGCACGGGAGGCCGACAGTCGTCGAGCTCGTACCCGCCGAGCCGAGAGTCGTGCCGGTCGGACGGCTCGACGCCGACACGACCGGCGCGCTCCTCCTGACGAACGACGGCAGGCTCGCGCACCGGCTCGCGCACCCGCGCTACGGCGTGCCGAAGGTCTACGAGGCGGAGGTCGAGGGCCCAGCGGACGCTACCGCGCTCCGCGCGCTCCGCGAGGGCGTCGAGCTGGAAGACGGGCGGACCGCGCCGGCGGAGGCACGGGCCCTGCGCCGGGGGAAGCGCTCGTCCCTCCTGGAGCTGACCCTGCACGAGGGCCGAAAGCACCAGGTGAAGCGCATGTGCGAGGCGGTCGGGCACCCCGTCCTCCGCCTCCATCGCAGCGCGTACGCCGGGCTCGACGTCCACGACCTGGCGCCCGGGGAGTGGCGGCCGCTCTCGAAGCGCGAGGTCGCCGCGCTCCGGGAGCTCGTGGGTCTCGGCTCGTAGCCGGGCGCTACTCGAACCAGACGATCGTCGCCAGCACGACGTAGAGCCCGACCAGTGCGGCGCCCTCGAAGAACGCCGCCTCGCCGTCGCCCGTGATCTGCCACACAGCGATCGCCATCAGCACGAGCGCGCCCACGAACACGGGCGCGACCACGAATGTCAGCTGCTGCGAGAAGAGGAGCGAGGCGAGCACGAGCACGGGCCAGAGGAAGCACGCGATCTGGACGACGGAGTTCTTCACGACCGAGACCGCGAGGTCGTACTTGCGCTTGGCGGCGAGCTGGACGGCGACGACGTTCTCGACCGCGTTCCCCGCGATGGCGACGATGACGAGCCCCGTGAACGCTTTCGAGATGCCGAGCTCCTGCACGGCCGGGTCGATCGCGTGCACGAACCACTCGGAGACGAGCGCCGCCGCGACCCCCGAGCCGGCGAGCAGGCCGACGGAGAACCTGAACGGCAGCACCTCGTGCGCCGGCTCCTCGAGGGCCGGCTCGCTCCTGACCTCCGCGCGCAGGTAGGCGAAGAGCCAGGCTCCGTAGACCGCGAGCAGGAGGATCGCGCCGACCACGGAGATGGCCACCTGGTTGTCGCTCGCCGCGTCGCCCGCGAGGTCCGAGGCGCCGAGGAGGGCGATGATGAAGACGGCGAGTAGCAGCAGGGTGGCGGTGTCGTTCGGAAGCTTCGGCTGGAAGCGCATGACTCCGTCCGGGGCGCGGAAGGCGCCCACGCCGACGGCGAGCCCGAGGACGAGCAGGGCGTTCGCGAAGATCGAGCCCAGGATCGAGAACTGCGCGACGACGAGCTCTCCGGCCGAGAGCGCGAAGAGCACGATGAAGAGCTCGGGCAGGTTCCCGAGCGTGGACTGCAGCGCGCCGGTGACCGCAGGGCCGTAGCGGGCGCCGACCGACTCGGTCGCGATGCCGATCGTCCAGGCGACCCCGCCGAGCGCGATCCCGGTGACGAGGAAGGTCGCCACCGGCGTCGCATCCGTGAAGTTGAGGATCCCGCCCGCGACGACGAACGCGAGCACACCGCCCGAGACGAGCGCGACGCGCCTCACGGGAGGCGGACGAATCCCATGCGGTGGTACATCGCCTGGAGCGTCGGCGCCGAGGCGGCGCGCGCCTTCTCGGCTCCGTGCGCGAGGAGCCGCTGGAGCTCCCCGGCGTCGCTCCGAAGCTCGTGGAAGCGCGTCTGGAAGGGCTCGAGCAACGCGATGACCGCCTCGGCGACCTCCTCCTTGAACGCGCCGTAGCCCTGCCCGTCGTACCGCGCCTGGACCTCTGCGAGCGACTCGCCGGTGGCGACGCTCATGATCTCGATCAGGTTGGAGATGCCGGGCTTGTCCGGGGAGTGGACGATCTCCCGCCCGGAATCCGTGACAGCGGTCCTGAGCTTCCTCCGGACGACGTCGGGCGGATCGAGGATGTACACCGTGCCCTGCTCGGTGCCGCCCGTCGTGGACATCTTCCTATCTGGCTCCTGCAGGTCCTGGATCTTCGCGCCGGTCTCGGGGTAGACCCCGCGCGGCAGCGCGAACGTCTCCCCGTACCGCGAGTTGAAACGCTCGGCGATGTCGCGCGTCAGCTCGACGTGCTGGCGCTGGTCGACGCCCACCGGGACGATGTCGGTCTGGTAGAGGAGGATGTCGCCCGCCTGCAGCACCGGATAGGTGAAGAGCGCGGCCGAGACGAACTTCTGCGTCTCCGACTTGTCCTTGAACTGGGTCATGCGGCGCAGCTCGCCGAAGCTCGCCGCGCTGGAGAGCAGCCAATTCGCCTCGGCGTGGGCGGTGACGTGGCTCTGCGCGAAGATCGTCGACCGGGTGGGGTCGAGCCCGGTCGCGATCAGCATCGCCAGGAGGTCGAGCGTCCGCTCCCGCAGGTCTTCCGGATCGTGCTCGACGCTGATCGAGTGCAGGTCGACGATGCAGAAGAAGGCCTCGCCCTGCTCCTGCGTCGAGACGTACTGGCGGAAACCCCCCGCGTAGTTTCCGAGGTGCTTCGACCCGGTCGGCTGGATCCCGGAGAAGATGCGCATCCCGGGATTCTCCCCGAAACCGCGTCGACCCGGCGGCGTGCGCCGACGCTCTAGACTCACCCGGATGCGCGTCGATCCGGTGCCGGCGCTCGTCGGGCACGTCGCCGTCCCGGGCGACAAGTCGATCTCGCACCGCGCCGTCCTCGTCGCGTCGATCTCGGAGGGCGAGGCCCGCATCACGGGCTTCGGCCGCTCGGCGGACACCGAGGCGACGATCGCCGCCGTGCGCGCGCTCGGCGCGCAGGTCGACGAGCACGACGTCGACACGCTGACGGTGCATGGCGTGGGGCTGCGCGGGCTCCGGGCGCCGTCCGCGCCCATCGACTGCGGGAACTCGGGGACGCTCATGCGCCTGCTCTCGGGAATCCTTGCCGGCCAGACCGGGAGGTACGAGCTGACGGGCGATGCCTCGCTCTCGTCGCGTCCGATGGAGCGGGTCGCCGAGCCGCTCCGGCGCATGGGCGCGCGGGTCGAGACCACGGAGGGCCACGCCCCGCTCGTCGTCGAGGGGGCCTCGCTCTCGTCGATCTCCTACGAGCTCCCGGTTCCCTCGGCGCAGGTGAAGTCCGCCGTCCTCCTCGCCGGCCTCTTCGCCGAGGGCGAGACGACCGTGGTCGAGCCGCTGCCGACCCGGGACCACACCGAGCGGATGCTCGAGCGCGCCGGTGCCAGGATTCGCCGGCGGCCGAGGAGCGTGTCCGTCGAGCCCGCCGAGCGGCTCGCCCTGGGCGACGTCGAGATCCCGGGCGACTTCTCGTCCGCCGCGCCGCTCCTCGTCGCCGCTGCGACCATTCCGGGCTCCGCGGTCACGGTGCACGGCGTGGGGCTCAGCCTTCGGCGCATCGGCCTCCTCGACGTCCTCGAGCGCATGGGGGCCCGGATCGCGATCTACAACCGCCGCTCCATCGGCGGCGAGCCGGCCGGTGACGTCGAAGTGCGCGCGTCCGAGCTCGTCGGCGCCACGGTCGGAGCGGAGGAGGTCCCCGCCCTCGTCGACGAGCTCCCGCTCGTCGCCCTCCTCGCCTGCCACGCGCGCGGCGAGACCGTCGTCCGCGGCGCCGGCGAGCTGCGCGTGAAGGAGTCCGATCGGATCGAGTCCGTGGTCGAGGGGCTGCGCCGGCTGGGCGCCCACGCCCGCGCGACCCGCGACGGGTTCCGCGTCCGGGGCGTGCCGGCCCGCCTGCGCGGCGGCGTCTTCGAGGCGCACGGGGACCACCGCTTGGCGATGCTCGGAGCCATTGCCGGCCTCTCCTCGCGGGAGGGCGTCGAGATCGTCGGCGCAGAAGCGGTCGACACGAGCTTCCCAGGCTTCTTCGAGCTGCTCGCGCAGCTCGAAGCGGCCCAATCGTGAGCTTCGAGAGCCGATAGAACTCCGGGCGTGGCCGGGTCTTCGACTGTTAGGCACTCCTCCGGTACGGAGGAGTGCCTTTGATCGTGGCGATCGACGGTCCGGCGGGCTCGGGCAAGAGCACGGTCGCCCGCGCGTTGGCCGAGCGTCTCGGCTTTCGCTACCTCGACACGGGAGCGATGTATCGGGCGCTGACGTGGCTGGCCCGGCGCGAGGGCGCCGAGCTCGAGGACGGGGAGGCGCTCGCGCAACTCGCCCGGGAGAGCCCGGTCTCCTTCGGGGCGAACGACACGGTCCAGATCGCCGGCGAGGACGTGACGTCGGGGATCCGCGAGGCGGAGATCGACCGGCTGGTGCCGATCGTCGCACGGCATCCCGCCGTGCGGGCGGTCATGCGCGAGCGCCAGCGCGCGCTGGGGGAGGAGGATAACGCGGTGATCGAGGGCCGGGACATCGGCACCGTCGTCGCTCCTCGGGCCGAGGTGAAGGTCTTCCTCGTCGCCGCGGAGGAGGTGCGGGCTCGCCGCCGGGCGGCGGACCGGCCGGGAGTGGGCGCCGAGACCCTCGTCGCCGACCTCAGAGATCGCGATGCGCAGGACGCCGTCAACACGCAGCCCGCGGAGGACGCCGTCCTTCTCGACACGACCGCCATGTCGGTGGACGACGTCGTCGACCGGATCGCGGAGCTCGTCGCGGAGCGGAGCGCGTGAACCGCACGGACGCCGCCTGGGCGGTCGGCAGGCTGACGATCGGGACCGCGGCCGAGGTGCTGTCCCGGCTGCGCGTCTACGGGGCCGAGCGCGTCCCACTGGCGGGGGGTCTCGTCGTCGCGGCCAACCACTTCAGCTGGGTCGATCCTCCCGCGCTCGGTGCGGCGAGCCCGCGGACGCTGTACTTCGTGGCGAAGGTCGAGGCGCACAGGGTGCCCGGCCTCGGCCAGCTGATGCGGACCTTCGGGGCGATCTCCATCCGGCGCGGGGAGTCCGACCGCGAGGCCGTGCGGGCGATGCGCGAGATCGTGCGCGACGGTCACGCTCTCGGGATGTTCGCCGAGGGGACGCGGCAGCGGATCGGCGTCCCCGGCCCGGTCCTGCCCGGCGCGGCGATGGTCGCGATCACCGAGGAAGTGCCCCTGATCCCGGTGGCGATCCACGGAAGCCAGCGATGGCGGCTCGGGAACTTCGCCCCGGTCTCGATTGCCTGGGGGGAGCCGATGACGTTCGAGGACCTCCCACGCGGAGGCAAGGGCTACAAGGACGCGTCGGCTCGCGTGGAGCAGGAGATCCGAAGGCTGTGGGAGTGGCTCGTCGAGGTCCACGAGCTCGGCCGACCGCTCGACGCCGCCCCGCCGCGATGAGACCGCGGTTCCGCACGAAGCGGGGCGAGCCTTCTCGCTCGGCTAGCCACTTCCGCTCCGAAGGGGTTGAGGTGGCTGGGACGGTCGCAATCGTCGGCTTCCCGAACGTCGGCAAGTCGACCCTCGTCAACCGTCTGACCTCCACGCGCGAGGCCGTCGTACACGAGACCCCGGGGGTGACGCGCGACCGCAAGGAGCTCCTCTGCGAGTGGACGGGGACGACCTTCAGGATCTTCGACACGGGAGGTATCGATCGAGCGGACACGGGGCCGTTCGGACGCCAGGTCGGCGAGCAGGCGCGGCAGGCCGTCGAGGAGGCCGACCTCGTGCTGCTGCTGGTGGACGCCGCCGCCGGCCCGACTCCCGGGGACGAGGAGCTGGCGGAGATCCTGCGCCGGTCGCGACGGCCGGTGATCGTGGTGGCGAACAAGCTCGACGATCCCCGCCGCGACGCGGACGCGCTCGAGTTCCACCGCCTCGGGCTCGGCGACCCGGTTCCGATCTCCGCGCTGCACGGGCACGGCACGGGCGACCTCCTCGACCTGATCGTCGCGCGCCTGCCGGGAACGGGCGAGCGTCCGGTCGGCGAGGAGGCAGTGAAGGTCGCGATCCTCGGGCGGCCGAACGTGGGGAAGTCGTCGCTCCTCAACGCGCTCGTGGGGCGGGAGCGGGTCATCGTCTCGGAGATACCCGGCACCACGCGGGACGCCATCGACATCGTGCTCCGGCGAGACGACACGACCTTCGTCCTCGTCGACACGGCCGGCCTCCGGCGGAAGCGCAGGCAGCGGCAGGGGATCGAGTACTACTCCGAGCTGCGCACGCTGGAGGCCGCGGAGCGTGCCGATGTCGCTCTCGTGCTCGTGGACGCGAGCGAGGGGGTGGTCGACCAGGACCTCAGCGTCGCGGACACGGCGCGCAAGGCGGGCTGCGCAACGATCGTCGTCCTCGCGAAGTGGGATATCGCGGAGATCCGGATCGAGGACGTGCGACCCTTCCTCGAGTCCCGCATCCGCCAGCGGCCGCCCGTCATCGCCGTCTCCGCCGCCACGGGCAGGGGGCTCGAGCGGCTGCTCACGCTGATCGAGGACGTCTTCTCGCGCTACGCGGGCCGGATCCCGACGGCCGAGCTGAACCGGGCGCTCCAGGAGCTTCGGGAGGCCCGCCAGCCTCCGGGGCGTCGCCGCCGGCGGCTCAACCTGCTGTACGGCACACAGGTGAGCTCGCGGCCGCCGCGCTTCCGCCTCTTCTGCAACGACCGGAGCCTCGTCACGCGCGACTACGCGTACTGGGTCGAGAACGAGCTGCGCCGACGCTTTAGGCTCGAGGGCGTGCCCGTCTCCATCGACTTCGTGACGTCGGAATGAGCCGTCGAGCCGAGGCCCCACGAGCGCACGGATCAGTTTGTGGCTCTGAGCCACAAACTCCTCTTCGCCTCGTGCAGAAGCGCATGGCTTCGACACGCCAACCTCTCGGGCAGCTTCTGGCTCCGAGCCACGAAGTCGGAGGATGAACGTTCTCCTTCCTACCCAGGCCGGGGGGTCGCGGTGAACTGCACCGTCGTCGGTGCCGGCTCGTGGGGAACGGCCTTCGCGTGCCTGCTCCGCGACAAGGGGCACGACGTGACGCTCGCGGCGCGCGATCCCGAGCAGGTCGCAGCGATCCGCGAGACCGGCCGCAACCCGCGCTACGCGCAGGCGGCCGATCTCCGCGGCGTGGCGGCGGCGACCGTCGCCGAGGCTCCGATCGCGGACGCCGACGTCGTCGTCGTCGCCGTCCCCAGCCGCGTGTTCGGTGAGGTCGTGGCTTCGCTCCCCGGCACCACGCCGGTCCTCAGCCTGACGAAAGGCCTCGATCCGCAGACGGGCGAGCGGCTCTCGACGCTCGTGCACGGCAGGCCCGTCGCCGTGCTCTCCGGCCCCAACATCGCCGACGAGATCGTGCGCGGGCTCCCCGCCGCCGCGGTCGTGGCGAGCGACGACCTGGAGCTCGCCGTCCGCCTCCAGCTCGCCGTCAACTCGAGCATCTTCCGCGTGTACGTGAACGAAGACATCGTCGGCGTCGAGCTCTGCGCGGCGGCGAAGAACGTGATCGCGCTCGCGGCCGGCGGGGCGGACGGGCTGCAGCTCGGCGACAACGCCAAGGCGGCGCTCGTCGCGCGCGGCCTCGCCGAGATGCGCCGGCTCGCGGAGGTCGCGGGCGCGCGCCCGGAGACGTTCGCGGGGCTGGCCGGGATGGGAGACCTGATCGTCACCTGCTGGGCGCCCACGGGGCGCAACCGGCGAGCCGGAGTGCTGATTGCCCGCGGCGCCTCCGCCGCCGAGGCGCAGGCCGAGATCGGCATGGTGGTCGAGGGGCTGACGACGGCGCCCGTGCTCCGTGACCTGTCGCACCGGCTCGGCATCGAGCTCCCGATCACCGAGGGTGTCTGCGCGGTCCTCGGAGGGGAGCTCCTGACGGACCTCGTGGAGCAGCTCATGCGCCGCGAGCCGACGACGGAGTAGGCACGCAGCGTCGCCCATCCGCCCTCGGATCGGTCCCGGCGAGCCGATACGCTTGCGTGTCATGGCGGTCCGCTCGTTCTCGTTCACGTCCGAGTCGGTCACCGAGGGGCACCCGGACAAGGTCGCGGACCAGATCTCGGACTCCGTCCTCGACGCGATCCTCGCCGACGACCCGAACGCGCGCGTCGCCTGCGAGACCCTCGTCACGACCGGGCTCGTGCTCGTTGCGGGCGAGATCACGACCGAGACGTACGTCGACATCCGCTCCGTCGTGCGCGACCGGATCGCCGAGATCGGCTACACGCGCGCGAAGTACGGGTTCGACTTCGAGACGTGCGGCGTCGTGGTCGCGATCGACGAACAGTCGCCGGACATCGCGCGCGGCGTCGACGAGTCGTACGAGGCCCAGCACGGCGACACCGATCCCCTCGACCTGCTCGGCGCGGGCGACCAGGGGATGATGTTCGGGTACGCGACGCACGAGACCGAGGAGCTCATGCCGCTGCCGATCCTGCTCGCGCACAAGATCGCCAAGCGGCTCGCGGAGGTGCGGAAGGCGAACGTCCTCCCGTACCTC
>Ga0209640_10005090_pt1 | contig 11498 bp, 12 predicted proteins | sample RifCSP10_1_FD_184018 | JGI IMG/M metagenome (GOLD analysis project Ga0209640, IMG submission 184018) | Soil microbial communities from Rifle, Colorado - Rifle CSP2_sed 10_1 (SPAdes) (version 2) | ecosystem: Environmental > Terrestrial > Deep subsurface > Rock core/Sediment | place: Rifle... | reverse complement strand
CGCCGTTGCGCCCCTGGTTCCGGCGCCCGATGCGCAAGTGCTCGATTCGTCGGCACTTTCGATCGAGGAAGTCGTGGACCGGATCGTCGGCTGGTACCGGGAAGGGAAATTCGGTGGGCGAGGCTGAGGCCGCGCCCGGTTTCCAACTTAACCCGTAAGCGCAAGCTTCCGGTTTGAAAGGTTTTTTTCCTACATGGCCAGCATTTCCCCCGCTCCGTCCTCACCGGCATCGTCCAGCGCCGGCGAATCTTTTGCCGCACTTTTTGAAGAGAGCCTTACCCGCAAGGAAATGCGCATCGGCGAAGTCATCACCGCCGAAGTGGTCAGCGTCGACGCCAACTTCGTGGTGGTGAACGCGGGGCTGAAGTCCGAAAGCATCATCGCCATAGAGGAATTCCGCGACGACGCCGGCCAGGTGGACGTCAAGACCGGCGATTTCGTCAGCGTGTCGATCGAAGCGCTCGAGGACGGCTACGGCACGACGCGCCTGTCGCGCGACAAGGCGAAGCGCATGGCCGCGTGGCTCGAGCTCGAAAAGGCGCTCGAGACCGGCGAGAAGGTCAAAGGCATGATCACCGGCAAGGTGAAGGGTGGCCTGACCGTGATGGCCAAGGGCATACGCGCCTTCCTTCCCGGATCGCTGGTCGACTTGCGGCCGGTGAAGGACACCACGCCGTTCGAAGGCAAGGAAATGGAGTTCAAGGTCATCAAGCTCGACCGCAAGCGCAACAACGTGGTCGTGTCGCGCCGCGCCGTGCTGGAGGAGACCGCGGGCGCCGAGCGCCAGAATCTGCTCTCTTCGCTGCAGGAGGGCGCCACGGTCAAGGGCATCGTCAAGAACATCACCGACTACGGCGCGTTCGTCGACCTGGGCGGCATCGACGGGCTGCTGCACATCACCGACCTCGCCTGGCGGCGCGTGAAGCATCCTTCCGAGGTGCTCAACGTCGGCGACGAGGTCACCGCGAAGGTCCTGAAGTTCGACGTCGAGAAGAACCGCGTGTCGCTGGGACTGAAGCAGCTCGGCGAGGATCCCTGGGTCGGAATCGGCCGGCGTTACCCGCAGGGCACGCGCCTCTTCGGCAAGGTGACCAATCTCACCGACTACGGCGCCTTCGTGGAAGTCGAGTCGGGCATCGAGGGGCTGGTGCACGTCTCCGAGATGGACTGGACCAACAAGAACGTCCACCCCTCCAAGGTGGTGCAGGTCGGCGACGAGGTGGAGGTGATGATCCTCGAGATCGACGAAGAGCGCCGCCGCATCTCGCTCGGCATGAAGCAGTGCAAGCCGAACCCCTGGGAAGATTTCGCCCGCGAGTACAAGAAGGGCGACAAGGTCAAGGGCCAGATCAAGTCGATCACCGACTTCGGCGTGTTCGTCGGCCTGCCCGGCGGCATCGACGGCCTGGTGCACCTGTCGGACCTGTCCTGGTCGGCCGCCGGCGAGGAAGCGGTCAAGAACTTCAAGAAGAGCGAGGAAGTCGCGGCGGTGGTGCTGTCCATCGATGTCGAGCGCGAACGCATCTCGCTCGGCATCAAGCAGCTCGAGGGCGACCCGTTCACCAACTTCATCGCCGGCCACGAGAAGAACAGCGTGGTCACCGGCACGGTCAAGTCGGTCGATGCCAAGGGCGCGGTGGTGGCGATCGGCGGCGACGCCGAGGGCTACCTGCGCGCCTCCGAGTTCTCGCGCGACCGCGTCGAGGACCTGCGCACGATGCTGAAGGAAGGCGACACGCTGCAGGCCATGATCATCAACGTGGACCGCAAGAACCGCTCGATCAACCTGTCGGTCAAGGCGAAGGACGCCTCCGAGGAGACCAACGCCATGAAGCAGCTGCGCACCGAGAACGCGGCGGCCAGCGCCGGCGCGACCAACCTGGGTGCGCTGCTGCGCGCCAAGCTCGACAAGGGTAATACCCCGCCGCAATGACCAAATCGGAGCTGATCGCGCGCCTGGCCCAGCGCTATCCGCAGCTGGTGGCGAAGGACGCCGAATTCGCGGTCAAGATGATCCTCGACGCGATGACCCAGGCGCTGCTGGCGGGCAACCGCATCGAGATCCGCGGCTTCGGCAGCTTCGGGCTGAACTACCGACCGCCGCGCACCGGGCGCAACCCGAAATCCGGGGAAAAGGTGCAGGTGCCCGAGAAGTACGTGCCGCACTTCAAGGCGGGCAAGGAACTGCGCGAGCGGGTCGATTCGGCTCTCGAGGCCGCGGCCGCGCCACAGGAACGCGCCTCGCAGCCGGCGCGCTAAGCGACGCCGCATCTTCCTATCGGCGGCGGCGCGATGCGCTTTGTCACCTGGGCGATCCGCCTCGCAGTGTTCTTCCTGCTGCTGGCGTTCGCCGCCAAGAACGTGGAGCCGGTGACGCTGCGCTTCTACTTCGATCTCGCCCTGCAGACGCCGCTGGTGCTGGCCCTCTTCGGCTTCTTCGCCGCCGGTGCGCTGTTCGGCATCCTCGCGTTGCTCGGCCCGGTGATGCGCCAGCGCCGGGAGATTTCGCTGCTGAAAAAGCAGGCCGGCGGGGCGCAGCACGCACCGCCGCTGCCGCCGCTCTGAGCCATGGAATTCGACTACTGGTGGCTGATCGGTTTTCCACTGTTCTTCGGCCTGGGCTGGGTCGCCGCGCGCATCGACATCCGGCAGATCGTGTCGGAATCCCGCGCGCTGCCGCGTTCCTACTTCAAGGGCCTCAACTTCCTGCTCAACGAGCAGCCCGACAAGGCGATCGAGGCCTTCATCGAGGTGGTCAAGGTCGATCCCGAGACCATCGAATTGCATTTCGCGCTGGGCAGCCTGTTCCGCCGGCGCGGCGAATTCGACCGCGCGATTCGCATGCACCAGAACCTGCTCGAGCGCGCCGACCTTGCCGCGGAGCAGAAGCTCGCCGCGCTCGCGGAGCTCGGCGAGGACTACCTCAAGGCCGGAATTCTCGACCGGGCAGAGGAAGTTTTTACCAAACTGCAGGAATCCAACCTGGCTTCGGCGGCGCGGCGCCACCTGCTGGAGATCTACGAGCAGGAAAAGGACTGGCCGCGCGCCATCGAGATGACGAAAAAGGTCCCGGCCGACGCGCGCGTGCTGGCCCAGTACCTGTGCGAGCTGGCCGCCTCCGAGGCGGCGCAGTCGCGGCCGGAGGTCGCGCGCCGCCACCTGGAAGCGGCACTGGACGAAAACCGCAAGTGCGTGCGCGCCAGCCTGCAGTTGGGCGATCTTTACAAGAACAACAATGATTTTGAAAAATCGATCGAACACTGGAAGCGCATCGAGTCGCAGAACCCGGCGTACCTCGCGCTCGCCGCGCAGCGCCTGCTCGAGGCGCACCGCGAGGCGGGCCGCGCCGAGGAAGGCCTGCGCCTGCTGGCGGGCTACCTCGAGCGCTACCCGTCGCTCGATCTGCTCGACACCGTGTTCCAGCAGACGCTCGAGGCCAAGGGACCGGAGGACGCCTACAAGCTGGTGCGCGACGAGCTGCGGCGCAATCCGACGCTGCTCGGGCTGGACCGCCTGCTGGAAGCGCAGATCATCGGCGCGGCGACTCCCGAGCGCAGGGGCGATCTGGAGCTGGTGCGCAACCTGGTGCACGGCCACACCCGGCGCCTCGCGCGCTACCGCTGCGAGAGCTGCGGCTTCAAGGCGCGCCAGTTCCACTGGCGCTGCCCGGCCTGCGGCGGCTGGGAGACCTATCCGCCGCGGCGCACCGAGGAATTCGACCTGACACCGTGAAACCCGCATGAACGTCACCGTCATCGGAACAGGCTATGTCGGATTGGTCAGCGGGGCGTGCCTGGCGGACGCGGGCAACGCTGTTTTTTGTTTGGATTTAGATGAAGAAAAAATTTCCCTGCTGAATGCCGGAAAGATTCCCATCTTCGAACCGGGACTCGAGCCCATCGTCAGGCGCAACCGCGAGGCCGGCCGGCTGCGCTTTTCCACCGACGTCGAGGCGAGCGTGGCGCACGGCGAGTTGCAGATCATCGCGGTGGGCACGCCGCCCGGCGAGGACGGCTCCGCCGACCTGCGGCAGGTGCTCGCCGCCGCCGCCGCCATCGGCCGCCACATGCGCAAGTGGAAGGTCATCGCCACCAAGTCCACGGTTCCGGTCGGCACGGCGGACCGGGTGAAGGGCGCGATCCTCTCGAAAATGAAGGAGCGCGGCCAAGGCGTGGACTTTTCGGTCGTGTCGAACCCGGAGTTCCTCAAGGAAGGCGCGGCGGTCGAGGACTTCATGCGGCCCGACCGCATCGTCATCGGCAGCGAAGACGCGCGCGCCATCGCGCTGCTGCGGCAGCTCTACGCGCCGTTCCAGCGCAACCGCGAGCGCATCATGGTAATGGGCGTGCGCTCCGCCGAGCTGACCAAGTACGCCGCGAACGCGATGCTCGCGACGCGCATCTCGTTCATGAACGAAGTCGCCAACCTCGCCGAGGCGCTGGGCGCCGACATCGAGGAAGTGCGCCGCGGCATCGGCTCGGACCCGCGCATCGGCTACCACTTCCTGTACGCCGGCGTGGGCTACGGCGGCTCCTGTTTCCCCAAGGACGTGAAGGCGCTGCAGCGCACCGGGGTCGAGGCCGGTCGCGAGCTGCGCGTGCTCGCCGCGGTGGACGCGGTCAATGAAGCCCAGAAGCATGTCCTCGCGGAAAAGATCCAGAAGAAATTTGGTTCTCTGAAAAACAAATGCATTGCCGTGTGGGGCCTCGCGTTCAAGGCCAACACCGACGACATGCGCGAGGCGCCGAGCCGCGTGCTGGTCGATGATCTTCTGGCCGGGGGCGCCACGGTGCGTGCGTATGACCCTGCGGCGTCCCATGAAGCAAGGAAGATTTATGAAAAAAATCAGGGCGTGCAGATCGTTGCATCCCCCCTCGACGCCCTGGAAGGGGCGGACGCGCTGGCCATCGTCACCGAATGGCAGGAGTTCCGCAGCCCGGACTTCGCCGCGCTGAAGGCGCGCCTGAAGACGCCGGCGATCTTCGACGGCCGGAATCTGTACGATCCTGCCGTGGTGAAATCGCACGGACTTGAGTACTACCCGATCGGGAGGCGCACATAGACACGTCCAAGGCGCGCGTGCTGGTCGTCGGCGACGTGATGCTGGACCGCTACTGGTTCGGCGAGGTCACCCGCATCTCGCCCGAGGCCCCGGTCCCGGTGTTCCTGTGGCAGAAGGAGAAGGAACTGCCCGGTGGCGCGGCGAACGTGGCGCGCAACTGCGTCGCCCTGGGCGCACGCACGCGCCTGCTTTCGGTGGTCGGGCGCGACGCGGCCGGGCGCAGGCTCGCCGCGCTGCTGCGCAAGGCGGGGGTCGACGCGAGGCTGCATCGCGACCCGTCGATCCGCACCATCCAGAAGCTGCGCGTGATCGGCCAGCGGCGCCACCAGCTGCTGCGCATCGACTTCGAGACGCCGCCCTCGGCGGAGGTGCTGGGCTCCAAGCTGGCCGACTACCGCAAGGCGCTGGGGGAATGCGACGTGGTGCTGCTCTCCGACTACGGCAAGGGCGGCCTGGCGCACATCGCCACCATGATCCGCGAGGGCCGCAAGGCCGGAAAGATCGTGCTGGTGGACCCGAAAGGCGACGACTATTCGCGCTACCGGGGCGCGAGCGTGGTCACGCCGAACCTGGCGGAGCTGCGCGAGGTGGTGGGGCGCTGGAAGGACGAGAAGGACCTCACGCAGCGTGCGAACGCGCTGCGCGAGAAGCTCGATCTTGATGCGCTGCTCCTGACGCGCGGCGACGAGGGAATGTCCTTGTTCAGAAAGAACAAGAAAATCCAGATCCGCGCCGAAAAGCGCGAAGTGTCCGACGTTACCGGCGCCGGCGACACGGTGATCGCGGCGCTCGCGGTCACGCTCGGCGCGGGCGCGAGCCTCGAAACGGCAGTGCGCGCCGCCAACCGTGCCGGCGGCATCAAGGTCACCCGCTTCGGCACCGCCGTGGTCACGGCCGCGGAGCTGTTCGGCGGTAAATGAGCGGCAAGCAATGAAGCCCTACGTCGTCACCGGGGCTGCGGGCTTCATCGGCTCCCGGATCGTCGCGGCGCTCAACCAGCGGGGGATCTCCGGGATCATCGCGGTGGACAATCTCGAAAAGTCCTCGCCGTTGCGGAATCTCGCCGGCAGCAGGGTCCGGGACTATTTGCACCACCGCGAATTTCTGGAGCGCTTCGACGGCCCCTACGAAGTCGTGTTCCACCAGGGCGCCTGCACCAACACCATGGACCACGACCGGGCGCTCATGATGAAAAGCAATTTCGAATATTCAAAAGAATTGTTTTCCAGATGCCAGGCGGCCCGCACCCCGTTGATCTATGCTTCCTCGGCGGCGGTCTACGGCGCCGGGCCCGATTTCCGCGAAGAGCCGGCCTGCGAGCATCCGCTCAACGTCTACGGCGAATCGAAGCTGTTGTTCGACCAGTTGGTGCGCGGCTTGAAGAATTCCCTGGCGCAGGTTGCCGGACTGCGCTACTTCAACGTCTACGGGCCGAACGAGGCGCACAAGAGCACTATGGCCTCGATGGCATTCCATGGTTTTCATCAATATCAAAAAAATAAAAAAATCCAGCTTTTCACCGGCTCGGGCGGCTACGGCCCGGGCGAGCAGCGGCGCGATTTCGTCCATGTCGACGACGTCGTGGCGGTAAACCTCTGGCTGGCGGAGAATCGGGGCGTCTCGGGCGTGTTCAACTGCGGCACCGGCCGCGCCCAGACGTTCAACCAGCTCGCCGCGGCGGTGATCAATGCGGCGCGCGGCACCCAGTTGCCGCTCGAGCGGCTGGTCGCGGAGGGCCTGATTGAATACATCCCTTTTCCCGAGGGCTTGATGGAGAAATACCAGAGCTACACGCAGGCCGACCTGACCCGGTTGCGCGCCGCCGGCTACCGCGGCGAATTCAGGAGCGTGGAGCAGGGCGTGGCGGCGTACGTCGCGGAGCTCAAGCGCACATGAACAGGACCATCGAAGACTTCATCGGCAACACGCCGCTCGTAAGGATTCAGCGTTTGGATTCTGATTTTGAAAAAAATAAAAATATCATTCTGGCTAAGCTGGAAGGCGACAATCCAGCGGGGTCCGTCAAGGACCGTCCCGCGATGTCCATGATCCGCCACGCCGAGGCGCGAAAGACGATCAAGCCCGGCGACACCCTGATCGAGCCGACCTCGGGCAACACCGGCATCGCGCTCGCCATGGCGGCGGCGATCCGCGGCTACCGCATGGTGCTGATCATGCCCGAGCACCTGTCGGTGGAGCGGCGCCAGACGATGCGCGCCTTCGGCGCCGAGATCATCCTCACGCCGCAGAAGGGCGGCATGGAGGCGGCGCGCGATCTCGCCGAGAAAATGGTGCGCGAGGGCCGGGGCACGATGCTCGACCAGTTCGCCAACCCGGACAACCCGCTGGTGCACTACGAAACCACCGGCCCCGAGATCTGGCGCGACACCGGCGGCAAGCTCACGCACTTCGTCTCCAGCATGGGCACCACCGGGACCATCATGGGCTGCTCGCGCTACTTCAAGGAGCAGAACCCGAAAGTGCAGATCATCGGCTGCGAGCCGCAGGAAGGCTCGCAGATCCCGGGCATCCGCAAGTGGCCCGAGGCCTACCTTCCCAAGATCTACGAGCGCAGCCGCGTCGACCGCATCGAGTCGGTGAGCCAGGCCGAGGCCGAGGAGATGACGCGGCGCCTGGCGCGCGAGGAGGGCATCTTCGCCGGCATCTCTTCGGGCGGCGCAACGCATGTCGCGCTGCGCGTGTCAAAGGAGTTGAAAAACGCCGTGATCGTCACCGTGATCTGCGATCGGGGCGACCGCTACCTGAGCACGGGAGTGTTCCCTGACTAAAACAGGGACAGACCACGTTTTCTGTAGTCCCCCTGTTAAGGGGGGAAGCGAGCTTGCGAGCGGGGGGTTGAATGTCGCCGCGCAGACGCGAACCCCCGGCTCGCCTTTGGCTCACGGCGCCCTTGTCAGGGGGCCAAGACAACTAAACGTGGTCTGTCCCTGATTTCGATGACGCCGATCCTCGCCTTCGACATCGAGACCATCCCGGACGTCGCCGGGATCCGACGGCTGCACGACCTGCCGGCCGACCTGCCTGACCACGAAGCGGCCGAAGTCGCGTTCCAGAAGCGCCGGGCGCAGACCGGAAACGACTTCCTCGGGCCGCAGCTGCACCGCGTGGTGGTCATCGGCTGCGTGCTGCGCGAGGGCGACTCGGTCAAGGTGTTCTCGATCGGCGAGGCGGCCGAGAAAGAGACCCTGCAGCGCTTCTACGACGGCATCGAGAAGCTGGTGCCGCAGCTGGTGTCCTGGAACGGCGGCGGCTTCGACCTGCCGGTGCTCAACTACCGGGCGCTGATCAACGGCGTCCACGCGCCCAAGTTCTGGGACCAGGGCGAGGACGACAAGGACTTCCGCTGGAACAACTACCTCGGCCGCTACCACGCGCGCCATCTCGACCTGATGGACGTGCTGGCGATGTACCAGCCGCGCAACAACGCGCCGCTGGACGACGTGGCGCAGCTCGCCGGCTTTCCGGGAAAGGTCGGCGTCGGCGGCGCCCAGGTGTGGAGCGCCTGGCAGGCGGGGAAGCTCGCCGAGATCCGCAGCTACTGCGAGGCGGATACCGCCAACACCTATCTGCTGTACCTGCGCTTCCAGCGGCTGCGCGGCGTGCTCACCGCGGACCAGTACCGCAAGGAGTGCGGCCTGCTGCGCGAGGTTCTCGAGAAGCGCCCGGAGCCGCACTGGCGCGAATTCCTATCGCTCTGGAAAACCTGATCCTCGACATCGAGTCGCTCGACGCCGAGGGGCGCGGCGTCGCGCGCCATGCGGACGGCAAGGTTGCCTTCGTCGAAGGCGCTCTGCCTTATGAGCGCGTGGAAGCGGAAATCGTTTCCAGAAGGAAAAGCTTCGACATCCTGAAAAGCAGGACCATCCTCAAGGCGTCGTCCGCCCGCGTCGTGCCGCGCTGCCCGCATTTCGGCGTCTGCGGCGGCTGCGCCACGCAGCACGCCGACCTGCGCACGCAGGTCGCGGCCAAGCAGCGCTGGCTGGAGGAGAACCTGGCGCGCATCGGCAAGGTCGCACCCGGGGTGATGCTGCCCATCGTCTACGGCGAGGAGTGGGGCTACCGGCGCCGCGCGCGCCTCTCGGTGCGGCGCGTGGACAAGAAGGGCGGCGTGCTGGTGGGCTTCCGCGAGCGGCGCTCCACCTGGGTGGCCGACATGCAGGGCTGCGCGGTCCTGCCGGCCGCCGTCAGCGCGCTGATCGTTCCCCTGCGGGAGCTTATCGAAAGACTCTCCATCCATTCACGTGTCCCGCAGGTGGAGGTGGCCGCCGGCGACAATGCCACGGCACTGGTGTTCAGGCACTTGCTGCCGCTCAGCGAGGACGACAAGATTCTTTTACAAGACTTTTCGAAAACCCACGGCATCCATGTGTGGCTGCAGCCCGGCGGCCCGGACAGCGCGCATCCGTTCCATCCGCAGGCGAGCGAGCTTTACTACGAGCTGCCCGAGTTCGGCATCAGGGTGCGGTTTCGCCCGACCGATTTCACCCAGGTCAATTTCGGCGTCAACCGGGTGCTGGTGTCGCGCGTGGTGCGCCTGCTCGACCCGCGGCCGGGCGAGCGCATCGCGGATCTGTTCTGCGGGCTGGGAAATTTCTCGCTGCCCCTCGCCGCGCGCGGCGCGCAGGTGATCGGCTTCGAAGGCAGCCGCGAGCTGGTGGACCGGGCGCGCGAGAACGCCGCCGCCAACGGCCTGGTGGCGCAATTCGAAGCCGTGGATCTGTTCCGCAATGCAGTTTCCTCATGGGGCGAATTCGAAAAGATCCTGATCGATCCTCCGCGCGAAGGCGCCATCGAGATCGTCAAGTCGCTGCCGGAGAATTTGCCGCGGCGGATTATCTATGTGTCCTGCGATCCGGCGACGCTGGCGCGCGATGCCGGCGTGCTGGTGCATGCAAAGGGCTTTCGCTTGACGGCGGCCGGCGTGGTGAATATGTTTCCGCATACCGCCCACGTGGAAAGCATCGCGCAGTTCGACAGATGAAACGCTGGCTGCTCATTGCACTCCTCGCCGCGCCGGCCGCAATGGCTGCGCCGCGCATCGAGTCGGTGGTGGTCAAGCCCAATCGCGCGTCCTTCAGCGACGGCAAGCCGCCGCAGGTCGAGGTTGCCGTCACGGTGAGCCGGCCGAAAATCGGCACCAACAACTGCGACGTCAGCGTGGACCTGGGCGACGGCAGCCGGGCGAAGACTCTCGACTTCGGCGTAGCGTCTACGCGCAGCCTGCGGCACGTCTACGAGAAGGGCGGCGCCTACAAGATCACCGCCAGGGGCGCGGGCAAGACGCCTTGCGAGGGCTCGGGAGAAGCCGCCCTCACGGTAGCGGGCGCGCCCGCCCCGGCGAAGAAGGTCGAAGCGAAGAAAAAGCCTGAACCGAAGAAAAAGACGCCGGCGAAAAAGAAACCGGCCCCAAAGAAAAAGGGCGCCGCAGCGCCCTCTTCCAGGAGCCAGTAAAGGCTAGTCGCGTTCCCCGCCCAGCGCGAGCAGCAGATGCAGCAGGTTGGCGAAGATGTTGAACAGGCTCATGTAGACGCCGGTCGTCGCCATGACGTAGTTGGTCTCGCCACCGCGGATGATGCGGTTCAGGTCGTACAGCAGGAACAGCGAGAAAACCACGATCACCAGCGTCGAGAGGGTCAGCGCGAGCGCCGGGATCTGCAGGAACATGTTCGCGATCATCGCCAGCAGCAGCGCCCACATGCCCACGAACAGGAACTTGCCCATGAAGCCGAAGTCGCGCTTGACGGTCGTGGCGACCGCGCCCATGGCGAAGAAGATCACGCCGGTGCCGACCGCGGCGTAGCCCACCAGCTGCATGCCGTTCTTCAGGGCCAGCGCGTAATTCAGGATCGGGCCCAGCCACCAGCCGAGCACCCCGGTCATCAGCAGGAGCAGGGCGATGCCCACGCCGCTGTTGCGGTTGGCGGCGATGCCGAACTGCAATCCGATGACCACCGCGAGCATCACCAGCGAGCTCATGATCGGGCTCGCCATGATGATGCCGGCGGTCGACATGCCGATAAAGGCGCCGATCACCGTCGGGATCATGGTGACCGAGAGCAGCAGATAGGTATTGCGCAGGACCTTCTGGCCCGGTTCCGGGCGGACGACGGCCTCTTCGGCCGCCACGTAGTTGCCGCGGAAATCCTTGCCGTCGGTGCGAATCGGTTTCAGTTCCATAGGCTTCTTGTAACCTCCTGTGATTAAGACTACCAAAGCCGCCCGAAGTTTCAACTACTTAGAGCAAAGGGGCAAGGTTAAAATGGGGGCAGCAGGCTGATTTTCAAGGAGAGTTGGCAGAGCGGTCGAATGCGGCGGTCTTGAAAACCGCTAGTCCGCAAGGGCTCGGGGGTTCGAATCCCTCACTCTCCGCCAGGACCTACTCTAGAGCGGCGACCGAATGTGCAGGCTCGGAGTA
>Ga0209640_10005089_pt1 | contig 11501 bp, 10 predicted proteins | sample RifCSP10_1_FD_184018 | JGI IMG/M metagenome (GOLD analysis project Ga0209640, IMG submission 184018) | Soil microbial communities from Rifle, Colorado - Rifle CSP2_sed 10_1 (SPAdes) (version 2) | ecosystem: Environmental > Terrestrial > Deep subsurface > Rock core/Sediment | place: Rifle... | reverse complement strand
CTGCCGAGGACGCGGCCGTCGGCGTGACCGCGCCGGCGGCGCCGGAGCCTGCCGTGCAGGAAGCGGCACATGTCGCGCAGCCGCCCATCGCCGTCGAGGCGGCGACGGTATCTGCTCCTGCCGAAACGGTCCCGGCACCGGCCGAACCGGCGCCGGAGGAGGCGGTGCGCGTCGAGGAGCCCTTCGCCGAGGCGCCTTCGGTCCCCGGCCGTTTTGTGCCGCCGACGCTGCGCCTGCGGATTGAAGAGCCCGGCCAGACGCCGAAGCCTTCCCGTCCGCTCGCTCCGGCCAAGCGGCCGACCGTCGGCCAGCCGCGCATCGTCAAGCCGGCCGCGTCGGCGCCGCCCGCGGCCGCGCGGACGGCCGCGCCGGGCGCGACGCGCTCGCCCGCCGGCGCTCCGCGCCCCGCGTATCCGCCGCCCCCGCGGCCGACGACGCCAGGCATGCTTGGCGGTCCGCGGCCGCTGCCGTCGCAGCCGGTTCGCCCGCAGACCGCGCAGCAGGCGCGCCCGGGCATGCCGCCGCCGCGGCCGCCGTTCCAGCAGCGGCCGCCCTTTGGCCATCAGCGGCCGGGCCAGCGCCCGGTCACGCCCCGCCGCGAACGCCCGTCGGCACCAGCGGCGCCCGCGGCGCCCGCGGCGCCGCCTCCGATCACGCGCACGATCACGCTTGCCGAAGGCATGACGGTGAAGGACCTCGCCGACAAGCTCGACATGCGGGTGAAAGACGTACTGGCGAAGCTGTTGATGAAGCGGATGATGATGAACATCAACAGTACGCTCGAGATCGAGACCGCCAGGGACATCGCCCGCGAGTTCGGCGCCGAAATCCAGATGCGCAGCTTCGAGGAAGAGCTCGTCTCGGCGGAAGTCGAGCAGGCGAATCCCGCAGATCTCCAGAGCCGCGCGCCGGTGGTCACCGTCATGGGGCACGTCGATCACGGCAAGACGTCGCTGCTCGACGCCATCCGGGAAACGCGGGTGGCGGAGCGCGAGGCGGGCGGCATCACGCAGCACATCGGCGCGTATCACGTCGATGTCGGCGGCCGCAGCGTCGTGTTTCTCGACACGCCCGGCCACGAGGCATTCACGCTCATGCGCGCCCGCGGCGCCAAGGTCACCGACGTCGTGGTGCTCGTGGTGGCGGCCGACGACGGCGTGATGCCGCAGACGCGCGAAGCGATCGACCACGCCAGGGCCGCCAACGTGCCGATGATCGTCGCCATCAACAAGATCGACAAGCCGGGCGCCAATCCGGAGAACGTCAAGCGCGAGCTGGCCGAGGTCGGCCTGGTGCCGGAGGACTGGGGCGGTCAAACGGTCATGGTGCCGGTGTCCGCCAAGAAGCGGCAGAACCTCGATCAGCTGCTCGAGATGATTCTGCTGTCGAGCGACATCCTCGAGCTCAAGGCCAACCCGCGCCGCCCGGCGTCGGGCACGGTTCTCGAGGCGAAGCTCGATCGCGGCCGCGGTCCGGTGGCGACGGTGCTCGTGCAGGACGGCACGCTGAGCGTCGGCGACAACTTCATTGCCGGCCCGGTGGTCGGCCGCGTGCGCGCGCTGATTGACGATCGCGGGCGGCCGGTGAAGTCGGCCGCGCCCGCCACGCCCGTGGAAGTGCTCGGGCTGACGAGCCTGCCGCAGCCCGGCGATCCGTTCCAGACGGTGGCCGACGCGGCCAAGGCGCGCCAGATTGCCACGTTCCGCCAGACCCGCGCCAAGGAGCTGGCGCTCGGCGCGAAAGGCGGCCGCCTGACGCTCGAGTCGCTGAAGGAGCAGATCGCTGAAGGCGGCATCAAGGAGCTGCCGATCATCGTCAAGGCCGACGTGCAGGGCTCGGCGGAAGTGCTCGCCGATTCGCTGACGAAGCTGTCGGACGAGAAGGTGAAGATCAACATCATCCGCTCGGGCGTCGGCGCCATCAACGAGTCGGACGTGCTGCTGGCGTCGGCGTCAAACGCGATCGTCGTCGGCTTCAACGTCCGGCCCGACCGCAACGCGGCCGACGTGGCCGAGCGCGAGCAGGTCGACGTCCGCCTGCACTCGGTCATCTACAACGTGACCGACGAAATCAAGAAGGGCATGGCCGGGCTGCTCGAGCCGACCTTCAAGGAAGTGCGGATCGGGGCGGCGGAGATCCGCGAGGTGTTCAAGGTGCCCAAGGTCGGCGCGATTGCCGGCTGCATGGTGCTCGACGGCCGCATCACGCGCGCGGGCGAGACGCAGGTCAGACTGCTGCGCGACAACGTCGTCGTCCACGAAGGCAAGATCGGCTCGCTGCGGCGCTTCAAGGACGACGTCTCCGAGGTCAAGGCGGGCCTGGAATGCGGCATCAGCCTCGAGCGGTTCAACGACATCAAGGCCGGCGATGTGATCGAGGTCTTCACGATGGAGCGGGTCCCCGTGACTGCCTGAACGGTGTCAAGACGTGCGATGATCGTCGCCCTCCGATTGAACTTCTCACCTGATGGCCCAGGGCTACCGTCCTGACAGAGTCGGGGATCAGATCCGGAAGGAGCTGAGCGAGCTGCTGACGCGGGGGGAGGTCCACGACCCGGGCATCGGCTTCATCACCCTCACGCGCGTGCAGGTGTCCGCCGACCTGCAGCACGCGCACGTCTACTACACGACGCTCGGCGATGCCAACGCCCGGCGCGACACCGCGCTCGCGCTGACACGCGCCACGCCGTTCTTCCGGCGGCAGATTGGCGGCCGGCTGCGCCTGAGGCGCGTGCCGGAGATCGAGTTCCGCTTCGACGAGTCGATCGCCCATCAGGACCGCATCGAGCAGATCCTGCACGAGCTGCACGAGGAAGAGCGGCAGCGCGGCGGCCATGACGACGACAGTGAGTGAGCCGGCGGCGCGCGCGCAGGCGGCGTCGGAAATCCGGAACCGGCGGCGCTTCGTCATCGCCTCCCACATCCGGCCCGATGGCGACGCCGTCGGGTCGCAGCTGGCCATGGCGTACGCGCTCAGGGCGCTCGGCAAGGACGTGCGGGTCGTCAGCCGCGATCCGGCGCCTCCCGCGCTGCTCGCGTTTCCCGGCGTGGCCGAGATTGACATCACCGACCGCGTCGACGACCCCGGCGACGCCGTCATCGTCATGGAATCCGGCGACCTGACGCGCACCGGCGTCGCGGGCCTGGACCGGGGCTTCATCATCAACATCGATCATCACGTCGACAACACGATGTACGGCGCGGTGAACTGGTTCGACCTGTCGGCCGCGGCCTGCGGCGAAATGGTGTTCGACCTGGTGCGCGAGCTGGGGGTCCCGCTCACCTACGAGATCGCGCTGCACGTGTACGTGGCGATCCTCACCGACACCGGGTCGTTCCACTACTCGAACATCTCGCCGCGCACCTTCGAGATCTGCCGCCAGTGCGTGGAGGCCGGCGTCAGGCCGCCGGTGGTGGCCCGCAGCGTCTTCGACAGCAACAACCTGGGACGGCTCAAGCTGTTCGGCGCGGTGCTGAGCCGGATGGAGCTGGATTCGAGCGGCCGCCTGGCGACCCTGTTCGTCGATCGCCGGCTTGCCGCCGAGTGTGGCGGCACCTACGAGGATACTGAAGGGCTGATCAACCTGCCGCTGACCGTCACGGAGATCCAGGCCGTCGTGTTTTTCAAGGAGGACGGCCCCGACGACTGGCGCGTCAGCATGCGATCCAAGGAGCGCATCGACGTCAACGCCGTGGCCAGGCAGTTCGGCGGCGGCGGCCACAAGAACGCATCCGGCTGCAGCGCCACCGGGCGGTTCGCCGATCTGACCGCCGTATTCCGGCAGAAGATTCTCGCGCAGATCGAACTGGCGGGCAGTCGGTAGGGGGGATGGACGGCGTTCTCGTCATCGACAAGCCGCAGGGCCTCACGTCGCACGATGTCGTCGCGGCCGCGCGCCGCCTCCTCGACGAGAGCCGCATCGGCCACACGGGCACGCTCGACCCGCTTGCGACCGGGGTCCTTCCGTTGGCCATCGGGCGGGCCACACGACTCGTCAGGTTTCTGGTCTCGTCCGACAAGGATTACGACGCGACGATTCGGTTCGGTGTCACGACCGACTCGTACGACATCACCGGCGCCGAAACCAGCCGCACCGATGCCGTGCCGTCGCGGGAGCAGCTCACGCAGGCGCTCACACGCCTGACGGGCGACTACCTGCAGACGCCTCCGGCCTACTCCGCCAAGAAGATTCAGGGACGCCGCGCCTATCAGCTCGCGCGGGACGAGGGGCACACCGTCGTGCTGGCTGCGGCTCCGGTGCACGTGGCGCGCGCGGACCTCGTTGAGATGTCCGGCGGCCGCGCGCGCATCGCCCTGACGTGCTCGGCCGGCTTCTACGTCCGGTCGTTTGCCCACGCGCTCGGCGAGCTGGTGGGCACCGGCGCCTGCCTCGACGCGCTGCGGCGCACGCGCGCCGGGGAATTCAGCCTCAAAACGGCGATGACCCTTGAGGGCCTCGGCGATCCCGCGCGCGTCTCGTCCCATCTCATCCCGCTCGGCGCGCTGCTCAGGGGCTTCCCTGCCGTCACGATTACCGCTCGGGGACGGGAGGACGCGGCACACGGGCGGGAGATCGAGGCCGGCGAGTACGAACCCGCGGGAGGCCTCCCCGATCCCCGATCCCCGATCCCCGACTGGATCCGCCTCCTGGACGGTGGCGGCGCGCTGGTCGGCATCGCGACCACCGGGCCCAGGCCCGGTTCATTGCATCCGTCTGTCGTGCTGATATAGAATGTAAGTCTTTTAGGGACCCGCATTTAGCAAGAGTACGGCGGTCCGGTGGATTCCGCGGGTCGGAATCAGGTTTCTGGGCCGTTCGTGGAGGAACCCATTGTGGCGTTTACCAAGGACCGCAAGAGCGGGATCATCGACACCTACCGTACGCACGACAGCGACACCGGATCCCCGGAAGTACAGGTCGCGCTTCTCAGCGAGCGCATCAACTATCTCACCGAGCATTTCAAGGTTCACGCAAAGGACCATCACTCGCGCCGTGGCCTGCTGAAGCTCGTCGGCCAGCGGCGGAGGCTGCTCGATTACCTCAAGAGCAAGGACTCGGAACGGTACGCCGAACTCATTCGGCGTCTCGGCATCCGGAAATGAATCGGGGATCAGAGCCCGACCCCCTCTAAGATTTTCTTATGCACAACGTAAATCTGCAGCGGCGCGAGATCCAGGTCGGGTCGCGCACCATTTCTCTTGAAACCGGCAAGTTGGCGAAGCAGGCCGACGGGGCGGTGGTCGTCCGATCGGGCGACACCGTCGTGCTCGTGACCGCCTGCCGCGCGCCCAGCGCACGCGAGGGGATCGATTTTCTTCCCCTGACCGTCGACTACCGCGAGTACACCTACGCCTCGGGTCGAATTCCAGGAGGATTCTTCAAGCGCGAAGGCAAGCCTTCGGAAAAAGAGGTCCTGACGAGCCGCCTGATCGACCGGCCGATTCGACCGCTCTTCCCCTCGGGCTGGCGGTACGAAACGCAGGTCATTGCGCTCGTCCTCTCGGCCGACACCGACAACGACTCCGACGTGCTGGCCATTACCGGCGCCTCCGCGGCGCTCGCCGCGTCGAGCATTCCGTTCGAGAAGACGATTGCCGGCGTGCGGGTCGGCCTGGTGAACGGCCAGTACATCATCAATCCCACCTTCGCCGAGCGCAAGGACAGCACGCTCGATCTCATTGTCGCCGGCAGCATGGACGGCATCGTCATGGTGGAGGCGGGCGCGAAGGAGGTCACCGAAGCCGACGCCGTCGGCGCGCTCGAAGCGGCGCACGCGGCCATCCGGCAGATCGTCTCCGGCATCGACGCGCTCGCGGCCGGAGCGGGCCGAACGAAGACCGCCGTGCAGAAGAAAGAGATCGGCCACGATTTCTATCGCGAGGTCGAAGAGAAGATCTACGTGCCGCTGAGCGAGGCGATGCGCATCCGCGGGAAGATCGAGAGCTACGATCGCGTGGATCAGGTTCTGGAGGAATTCGTCGCCTCGCTCCCCGAGGGCGAAGTCCAGCGCCGCATCGAGGCGAAGCACATTTTCCGCGAGCTGAAGGAAAAGGTGCTGCGCGACGAGGTCCTCGAGCGCGGCGTCCGGCTTGACGGCCGGAAGTTCGACGAGATCCGGCCGATCTGGAGCGAGGCGGGCGTGCTGCCGCGCACGCACGGGTCGGCGGTCTTTACACGCGGCGAGACGCAGGCCCTCGTCACGTGCACGCTGGGAACGGCCGACGACGAGCAGAAGATCGAGCACGTCGGCGGCGAGTTCTACAAGCGCTTCATGCTGCACTACAACTTCCCACCTTTCTCGGTGGGCGAGGTGGCGTTTCTACGCGGCCCCGGCCGCCGCGAGGTGGGCCACGGGGCGCTCGCCGAGCGCGCGCTCGTCCCGGTGGTGCCGGGCGAGGAGACCTTCGCGTATACCGTCCGCATCGTGTCCGACATTCTCGAGTCCAACGGCTCTTCGTCGATGGCGTCGGTCTGCGGCGGATCGATGGCGATGATGGATGCCGGCGTGCCGCTCAAGGCGCCGGTGGCCGGCATCGCCATGGGCCTCATCATGGACGAGAAGACGGGCCGCTTCGCCGTGCTCTCGGACATTGCGGGCGCCGAGGATCACTACGGCGACATGGACTTCAAGGTGGCCGGCACGGGCGCAGGCATCACGGCGCTGCAGATGGACATCAAGGTGTCGGGCGTCACCGCGGAGGTCATGCGCAAGGCGCTGGAGCAGGCGCGCCAGGGCCGGCTCCACATCCTCGCCGAGATGGCCAGGACCATCGCGGAGCCGCGCGCGGCGATGTCGGCGTTCGCCCCGCGGATCGTGACCATCCGGATTCCGGTCGACAAGATCCGGGACGTCATCGGCCCTGGCGGCAAGATGATTCGCAGCATCATCGAGCGCACGGGCGTGAAGATCGATGTCGAAGACGACGGCAGGGTGAACGTGGCCTCGTCCGACGGCGAGTCGGCGCAGAAGGCGATCGGGATCATTCAGGAGCTGACGGCCACGCCTGAACTGAACAAGACCTACATGGGCAAAGTGCAGCGGATCACCGACTTCGGCGCCTTTGTCGAGATCATGCCCGGCACCGACGGCCTCCTGCACGTCTCCGAGATCGCGAACCACCGCGTCAAGGACGTGCGGGACGAGCTGAAGGAAGGCCAGCAGATCCTGGTCAAGGTGATTAATATCGATCCCACCGGGAAGATCCGGTTGAGCCGCAAGGCGCTGCTGCAGGACGAGGCGGCCAAGGCGGGGGCGGCGACGGCCGCCAAGGAGTAGATGCCCGGGCTGCTCCTGGTCATCGCCGGGGTGCTGCTGACCGCGCCCCAGTTCCTTCCAGGGCGCATGGCCCAGGAGCAAGCCCCCAACCGCCTCGAGTTCACGCTCGTGGCGCGAGATTTCCGGTACACCCCGGACCGCATCGAAGTGACCCAGGACGATCTCGTCACGCTGACCATCCGGAGCGAAGACCTCACCTACAGCTTCGCCATCGACGAGTACCGGATCGTCCGGCGCGTGCCGGCCGGGGGCACCACCACGTTCGAGTTCCGCGCCGACCGGCCGGGGACGTTCCGCTTCTACAGCAATCTGACCAGCGACAGCGCCCACGCCGCGATGCAGGGTCAGCTCGTCGTCCGCCGGCGATAGCGTTCGTACGTAGTGTCCGGCTTCAGCCGGACCGCGCTACCGATCCGCCAGCGGAATCGTCACCACGATGCGGTCGTCCGGCCCCAGGTTGTGGGTGATGTGGCCCTTGCCGGTGGTGTCCTCGATCAGGTTGATGTGACCGGGACCGATCGCGACTTTCCGGCCGCCCGCCACCTCGATCTCGGCGCGGCCGCTGAGCGTGATGACGAACTGGCGTCTCGGGCCGGTGTGCCAGTCGCTCGCGGGGGCCGGCGCCCGGCGGCTGAATTGGACGCCGATCGCCTTCATCATCTCCGTGACATTGCCATTGAGCGTCATCTCCACCTGCTCGGCACGGCTCAGGCCGTCCGGGCCGGTGAAGATCCGCGTCATCATGATCGGCTTCCGCGCCTGCGCGGCGGCGACATCCTGATCGGTGTGCGCCCGCCACGTCACGACAAATATCCCGACCAGTAACACCAGTGCCCACCGTCCGGTCATCAATCGCATGGCGCTCTCCTACCGTTTGACGAATCGCCGACAATTCATTCCCGTCATTCTCGCGCCAGCCGCCGGCGGCTGCAAACGATATTCGGCGTCGTGGTACCATACGCCGCCATATGAAGGGATCTCAGGCTGTGGCCGTCATGACGATGCTGGCGGCAGGCGCGGCGGCCGCGGCGGCCGCGCCGCAGGCCGCGCCTGGCTCCGCGAAAAGCGGCACCTATACCGCAGCACAGGCGACTCGCGGCAAGGTTCTGTACGACGCGCAGTGCGCCGAGTGCCACGGCTCGATGGCCACTCCGTTTCCCGAGGTGGCACCGCTCCTCAACGATTATGTGTTTCAGGCCGCCTGGAAAGAGCGGTCGGTCGGCACGTTCTTCGAGCGCATCCGCGAGACGATGCCGCAGAACAAGCCGCGCACGCTGTCGCCGGAGCAGACCGTCGACATCATCGCGCACATCCTGAGCGCCAACCGGCTCCCGGCAGGTGACGTTCCTCTCTCTCAGGATGTCGAGGTACTGAAGCAGATTCGGATGGATACGGAACAGCCGTAAGGGCCGGCGGACGCCGGCCCCTACGGTCGTGGGGGTGACCCGGCCGGTCTTACGGAACGACCATCGTTTCGTTGCGCTTCGGCACCTGGCCGACCTTGATTCGCGCCACTTCCTTGATCGTCTTGATGTCGACGACCGAGACGACGTTTTCGCCGTCGACCGAGACGTAAGCCAGCTTGCTGTCGGGCGTGGTCGTCACCCAGTTGGGGCCGAGCCCGAGCTCGAGGCCGCCGAGCAGCTTCAGGTCAGGAAGCGAATACACATACGTGCTGCTGTTGGTCGTGCTGTTGACCACCAGGCTCCTGCCGTCGGCCGTGACCTCGATACCGTGCGAGGCGTTGCCGCCGACACCGGGCTTCTTGCCAGGCGCCAGCGGAGGAAGCGTAATCCGCGCAACCTCCTTGCGCGCGGCGAAGTCGATGACGGCGAAGCCGTTCAGGTCGGAGAGCTGGGCGAAGATCCGCCTGGTCGATCCATCGGGATTCGTCTCGAACGTCATCGGACGCAGGCCGAGGTCGAAATACATCGCCCACACCGGCATGTCCGTCCTGGTGTCGACGGCGGTGATGTTCCGCGCGCCAATCATGCCCGCGATCGCATGCTTGCCGTCGGGCGTCACGTAGACGTTGTGCACGCCGCCGTGGACGGAGATGGTCCTGGACCTGGTCTGCGAGGTGGTGTCGATGACATCGAGCGCCCCGGGGGCCTGTGCGATGGCCACGTAGACCTTGCGGCCGTCAGGCGTAATCCCAAGATTGTTGGGATGCCCGCTGAGCGGGATCTTCTTCGTCACCTTCATCGTCTTGGTGCTGACGACGTCGACGGTGCTGTCGGCCTCGTTGCTGATGTAGATCCAGTTGCCGTCGGGCGTGGCCTGGGCGCCGTGGTTCCGCTCAATCTCGGGGATCTCCGCCACGACTTTGTTGGTGGCGGCATCGATGACATGGACAGAATCGCCGGCGCTGTTCGTCTGAATAATCCACACTTTGGACGCTGCGCCCAACGGCAGCGTGAAGAGGCAGACCGCCAGGGCCGCCAGATACAGCCTGCGTGCTTGTGAAGTCAGCATGAAACGCTCCTTGCGTCGCCGCGGTGTTTCCTGAGATGCGTTATCGTCCGGAACCGGCGCCCTTCTGACCGCGCACCCAGGCTGCAATCGTCAGGAACCTGGGGTCGGACTGGGACGCGAACTGCCTGCCGCCGTTGTGGAATTCGTCGCCGCCTGCGGCCGGCTCGAGCGGGTGCAGCAGCAGCCTGCTCTTGAGCGGCTCGCCCGGCGTCACGAGCTTGGATACCGCCTCGAAATTCTTGCGCGCTTCCTCCTCGGTCCAGGTGGCCGCCCCCGGCGCGAGCGGCTGCAGGAACGCCACGTTCCCCGTGCTATGGCACGTCACGCAGCGGGTGTGCCCCTGGCGCCGCTCCAGGAAGATGGGCTGGACCTGCGCCTTGAACACCTCGAAATCCAGAGCCGACGCGCTCCGCGCGGGAGCGGGCTGCTGGCCCATCAGCAGGGCCACAAGCCAGAACGCAATGGGCATGATGAATCCTCCCCGCCTGTGCTCGCGGCGGCCATTTTAGCACCGAGCCAGGCCGCCACGGCATTGAATCGGCGGCACCCTCGCGCTACACTGCGCCCGGCACCGCGATCGGACCCGGTACGCCCCAGTTCCCGTGGAACCGCGGCCCTGAACAGGAGCACGGATCATGAGGAATAGCAGGTTGTGGCTGGTGTGGCTCCTCGTCGGCCTTCCGAACCCCGTCTTCGGACAGTCGCCGGCCGCACCGTGCGAAGGACTCACGCGGCTGGGGCTGCCCAATACGACCGTGACGCTCGCGCGCACGGTCGAGGCCGGCGCCTTCACGCCGCCCACCGCGGCCGCCGGAGAGGCGCCGGCAGCCCCGGTGCCGAACCTGCCTGCCTTCTGCCGCGTGGCCGCGACGCTGGCGCCATCCAGCGACTCGGACATCACGATCGAAGTGTGGATGCCGGCCGCAAACTGGAACGGGAAGTTCCAGGCGGTTGGCAATGGCGCCTTCAACGGCACCATTCCGTACGGCGCCATGATGGCGGCGCTCCGCCGCGGCTACGCCACCGGGGGAACCGACACCGGGCATGCGGGCGGCGGCGCGAGGTGGGCCGTGGGACACCCGGAGAAGGTGATCGATTTCGGATGGCGCGCGGTCCACGAGATGACGGTCGCCTCCAAGAAGATCGTCGCCGCGTATTACGCCGCCGGCCCACGCTATTCGTACTGGAACGGCTGCTCGGCCGGCGGACGACAGGCCATGAAGGCGGCGCAGCGCTTCCCGGAGGACTTCAACGGCATCATCGCCGGCGCTCCGGGGCTCGACTGGACCGGACGCGCGGCCCAGGCGACGCGCGTCGCGAAGGTGCTCGAAACGACCGACGCCGCGCGCCTGTCACAAAAGGAGCGCCAGCTCCTGCACGGCGCCGTCGTCCAGGCGTGCGACGCGCTCGACGGCGTCAAGGATGGCCTCATCGAGAATCCGCAGCGCTGCACGTTCGATCCCGGAGTGCTGGCGTGCACGGGCTCGAATGGGACCGCCTGCCTGACCGCAGCGCAGGTGACGACGGCGCGCCTGATGTACTCGAGCGCCGTCGATCCGAAGACCCGGCGCGAGACCGCCGGCGTCGCGCCTGGCAGCGAGCTGGGATGGACCGACCTGGGGTGGACGACGTCGGCCCGCGCGACGGGTCTGGATCAGTTCCGGTTCCTCGTACACGCCGATCCGGACTGGAACGTGCAGCGGCTCGTCCCGTTCCGCGAGGACTGCTGGCAGCAGCTCGAGGAACTGG
>Ga0209640_10005087_pt1 | contig 11502 bp, 10 predicted proteins | sample RifCSP10_1_FD_184018 | JGI IMG/M metagenome (GOLD analysis project Ga0209640, IMG submission 184018) | Soil microbial communities from Rifle, Colorado - Rifle CSP2_sed 10_1 (SPAdes) (version 2) | ecosystem: Environmental > Terrestrial > Deep subsurface > Rock core/Sediment | place: Rifle... | reverse complement strand
TTGACCCCCCTTGCATATTGGTTCGCATAGGTCATGATGCCGCCCGTTGCCATGGGGTATGACCCGGCGGCGAAATCGTTATAGAGTGAGGCAGTGGAGGGCTGCTCGACCCATTCCACGTCAACGCCGTTTTTGATGTCGAATTGCTTCCCTTCCATGACGGCTACCATCCAGGAGCTTGTGGAGGGGGCAGCTAAAGTCCCTACTTTGGCCTTTGGAACCTGTGCGGCCACAGATGCGGGCACGATCAGGCAGGTTAGGGTTGCGAGCAGGATGGTCCCGGTTATAACGGTACGGCTGGAGATTGACTTCTTAATCATGGCGTTTCTCCTTTTCTAAGAGCCCCATTACAATAAACGGGTGCAAATGTCTAGGTCCGCCTGAAACGGATTTAAGGTTGACACAACCGTTCATCATTCGATAGTCTTTCCCTGAAAATAACGAGCGGCGATTTCTATGGAAAGTTCATATCTTGAGCTTCGGGGAAGGGTTGAGAAAAAAGATAAGGGGCTTAGAGAGAAGGTTAAGAGTCTAAGCGAAGCTGTGGCCTTGATCCCTGATAACGTCCATGTGGCCATTGGTGGGTGCCACTATTCGAGAACTCCCATGGCCCTGATTTGGGAGATTATCAGACAGAGGAAAAAAGCTCTGACCTTCTCAAAAAGCATTACCGCGACGGAGGGAGACCTTCTCCTGGTCGCTGGCACAACGAGGCACATCATAACAAGCTGGTTTAGCCCTGGGGTCACGTGGGGAGTCTCAAGGATCATGAGGCACTACGTTCAGTCAGGGGAGGCCCAATACGAGGAGTGGAGCCACATGAGCCTTGGCCTAAGGTACAAGGCTGGAGCCATGGGTGTTCCCTTCTTGCCGGCGAGGTCCATGCTGGGCTCCGACGTCTTCAAAAGGCTCAGCAACGTAAAAGAGATGAGTTGCCCCTTTACCGGAGACAAACTTGCCCTCATACCGGCAGTTAATCCAGATGTGGCCATTATCCATGTTCAGAAGGCGGACCCCTACGGCAACGCGCAAATTAGCGGCTTCCCCTTTATGGACAAAGACATCGCCCTTGCGGCCGACAGGGTGATTTTAACCACCGAGCAGATCATCGACAACGACGAGATAAGAAGAACGCCCGATCGCACGGATATACCCTTTTTCTGTGTTGATGCCGTGGTCGAGGCGCCCTGTGGTTGCCTCCCGCACGAGTGTTATGGGGTTTATGAGCCGGACTTCAACCATATGGACATGTATGTAAAGCTCATGATGGAAAAGGGCGTCGATGGAGTTAAAGAATATCTTGATAAGTACTTTTATGGCCCGGAGACCTTTGAAGACTACCTCGATCTCTTTCATGTCAAAGATATTGTAAAAGCCACTTTAAGTGCAAAGAAGGGGTATGGCGGTTAAGGTGTCTTACAACACGGCAGAGTTGGTTTGCATTTCCAGCGCGAGACTGCTTGAGGATGGGAAGGTTGTCTTTGCCGGTGCTGGACTCCCGCTCCTAGCGGCGATTCTCGCCCAGAAAACTCATGCGAAAACCCTGACGATCCTTTTCGAAGGCGGAGTCATCGGCCCGTTTGTTGAGCCTGGAAAACTCCCTCCTTCAACGAACGAGCAGAGGTGCGCAACGCGCGCCAATATGGTTCTTCCCACAACGGACGTCTTGCTCCTCCAACAGAGAGGATATGTAGATTACGGTTTTCTGGGTGGAGCTCAAGTAGATCAGTATGGAAACATCAATAGCTCCTATATTGGCGACTGGGATAGGCCTACGGTTAGGCTTCCAGGAACAGGCGGCGGGAACGATATAGCGAGTCTCTCCAAAGTTATCGTCGCGATGCATCACGAGAAGAGGAGACTTGTGAAGAAAGTAGACTTCATCACAAGCCCTGGATACTTAAGTGGAGGAAATTCAAGAAAAGAGGCGGGCTTAATTGCCGGCGGAGTCCTTAAGGTGGTAACCCATCTTGCCATTCTGGGTTTTGATGAGGAAAAAGGAGTCATGTGCCTGGAAGGGCTGCAGCCGGGAGCCACGGTAGAGAAGGTGAAAGAGAATACCGGCTTTGATCTCATGGTCAAGGACAACCTCTATGAAGCCTCTCCTCCCACAGAAGAGGAGTTGAGAGTTCTTCATATCCTCGATCCAGAGAGAAGGTATACAACTGCGAGGGGCGAATAGGATGGCTAAAGATTTGCGAGGATTCCTGGCAGAATATGAAAGGGAGAATCCCCGAGAGTTCTGCCGGGTAAAAGAGGAAGTCGATCCTCGATATGAAGTGGCCGCAATATTGACAAAGCTTGAGGAGGCAAGAAAGCTCCCGATCCTTTTTTATGAAAAGGTGAAGGGTTCGGCTTTTCCCGTCGTGACTAATGTCTATTCGACCAAAAAGAAGATCGCATCGAGTATTGGCATAGATCCAAAAAGGTTCAGGGACAAATATGTAGAGGCCGTTGAAAATCCAATCCCGCCCAAGATCGTTTCAGATGGTCCTGTCATGGAGGAGAGGGTCGGAGAAGCTGACGTGGATCTAAGGGCCCTTCCGATGATGACCTACCACGAGGGCGACGCGGCTCCCTATATCACCGCCGGGATGGTGCTAGCTGAAGATCCTGAAATGGGAGAGTACAACGCCAGTTTTAACCGGCTCATGTACAAAGGTAGGAACAGGGCGGGAATTTTTATGACGGTGGGAAAGCACCTACATGAGATCTACTCGAGGATGGAGGACCAGGGAAAGCCTCTTCCGATCAGCATCTCCATAGGCAATCACCCGGCCTGGGCATTAGGCGCTCTCTACATCGGCGCCTATGGTGAGAGCGAGCTTGGGATCATCGGAGGGCTTCTTGGAGGCTCTGCTGAAGTGGTCAAAGGGGAGCTCAAAGGAACCCTTTTTCCTGCGGATGCTGAGATCGTGTTGGAGGGCGTTATCGAACCTCACGTAAGGGAGGAAGAGGGTCCCTTTTGCGAGTTTTCGGGATATGCTACGGGAAAAGGATTAAGGCCGGTTGTAACCGTCAAATCGATGCACTCAAGGAAAAAAGCGATATACCAGGATATTTGCGGAGGGCAGCATCGAGAGCACCTGATTATGGCGACTCTCCCCATGGAAGCCAATCTCTATAGATCCATTAAGGGGGCTGTGCCGACCCTCGTCGATGTCCACGTTCCTGCACCGTTCACCCTTATTGTTTCCATAAAAAAAAGGTTTCAGGGACAGGCGCAGTCGGCGATGCTTGCGGCTTTTTCGGCTGAGATGTACTTAAAGCAGGTTATCGTGGTTGATGCAGATATCGATATCACCAACCTTCAGGAAGTTATCTGGGCTGTAGCTACAAGGGCTCAGGCTGATAGAGATATCATCGTCATACCCGGAGCGAGAGGCTCTTCCCTGGATCCCTCTTCGGGAGCTGAGGGTGTGGTCACAAAGATGGGAATTGATGCAACTGCCAAACCCTTCCTTTCTTCGTTTCCCAGGAGAGGCAAGGTTCCCAGGGAAATCATGGACAGGCTTAAGCTTGAGGCCTATGTGAATTTGGAGCAACTCTAAGAGGAGATGGAAAAGTGCATGAGTTGACTGGGCTGAGAAGTGTCATAGAGCATTACCGGGAGAAGGGTGAGGTGGTCGAGATAGAAAGGGAGGTCGACTCGGAATGCGAGTTGTCAGGAATTATTTCTGCTCTGGACTCCCTTCCCACGACCCCGGGTGTCCTTTTCAAAAAAGTCAAAGGATACGATTTTCCCGTTGCCGCGTGCATTCTCTCTGAAAAGGCTAGGACCTGTCAGATCCTTGGCCTGCCCTCTTCACCCCTGGAGTTCAAAGAGGTTTTCATCAAGCTCACTCAAAATCTCATTCCTCCGGTAAAAGTTGGGAGCGGCCCCTGCAAAGAGAAAGTTTACATCCGTGACTTCGACGCCCTCAAGATTGTCCCTTCTATAAAGGCTACACCTGACGATGGAGGAAGATATTTCCAGCCTATTGTCGTCACCAAAGATCCCGAAACCGGGGTTCAGAATGCAGCACTGAACAGGGCCATGCTCCTGCGGGACAACACGGTGATCCTCAATGTGAGAAATGAAACCGGAGTTGGCCAGTGTTTTAGAAACTGTAAAAAGGAAGGAAAGCCCTTTGAGGTGGCCCTGGTGATAGGGGCTCCTCTTGAGATGTACATCTCAGGGGCAACCAAGCTTCCCTTGGGCCAGGACGAGCTTAGTCTCGCCGGCGCCGTAAGAGGGAGCCCGGTTGAGGTTGTTCCATGCGAGACCATCGATGTCCATGTCCCGGCCGAGGCAGGGTTTGTTATCGAAGGGGTCATTGAGCCTCCTTACGAGCTAGGGACGGAAGGGCCTTGGCCTGAGTTTTTAAAATATTTGAGTATACCCCAGCAAAAACCTCTGCTTAAGATCAAGGCGCTCACCTTGAGAAAAGACGCGGTCGGTTATGCCATTGTGGCAGGGACGAAGGAAAATTATAACTTGAGGATATCTAACGATGTCGAATTCTATCGGTACGTGAAGGCCATCGAGCCAAACTTTGTGATCGATGCAGCCCTGACTCCCGGAACAGCCCACTGGCATCATGGGATCATCCAGGTCAAAAAGGATGACTACGACTTTGAAGGCCTTCAGGTCCACGTCGCCATGGCGGCCTTCGGATTTTCCGTCTACCTTGAGACCGTCACCATTGTTGATGAAGACGTGAATATCCTTGATATGAACGAGATCGACTGGGCCGTAACCACTCGGTGTGACCCGGCCCAGCAGGTTCATATTATACGAGAAGTCAAAGCCCACAGAAACAATCCCATTGCGGGCGCCAGAGAGCTGATGGACGGGAGTTTTGTCGGAAAGGCAAAGATGATTATTGATGCCACGGTCCCTTGGAAATATAAGAACCTGAAAAGCGGGGCCAATCGACCCGTTTTTGAGAGGGCAAGATTCAAAAAAGTAGACCTTAAAGAGTACTTGAGTCCTCACGATCACCGCCACTGGATTAAAAATTAGGAAGGCAAAATTATGGAGCGATGGGTAGGCAAAAGTGTTCGCCGTGTCGAGGACAAGCGTCTGCTCACGGGAAAAGGCCAGTTCGTCGACGATATAAAGCTTTCCGGGATGTATCATGCAGCGGTCCTCCGCAGCCCCTACCCCCACGCCATCATCAAGTCGGTGGATGCCTCAGAGGCGCTGAAGATGCCTGGGGTGCGCGGTGTCCTCACCGGAGAGGATGTGGCGCGGATGTCGAGCCCCTTTCTTCAAGCGGTGGAGGGGCCCCTCGAATATTACTGCATCGCCGTGGACCGGGTCCGGTACGTGGGGGAGGGAGTAGCGGTGGTCGTCGCTGAGGACCGTTACCTGGCGGAAGATGCCCTCTCGGCCATTCGCGTGGATTACGAGGCACTGCCCGCTGTGGTGGATGTGGAAGAAGCCATGCAGGATGGCGCCCCTATCCTTCATCCCAAGGTGGGAACCAATATCATCAATCACCGGGACCTTCGCTATGGCGACCCAGATGCGGCCTTCGCCCAGGCCGATGTCATCGTCGGCGCAAAGTTCTTCTTTCCCAAGTACTCCTCCACTCCGATGGAGACCTTTGCGGTCATCGCCGAATACGAGCCGATCGAAGACATCATTACCATCCGGTCCAACTTCCAAGGCCCCTTTACCATGCATCCGGTGTCGGTGGCGGCTCTGAGGATCGCTGAAAACCGGTTGCGCTTCATCGTGCCACCTGACATCGGCGGCGCCTTCGGCATCAAGTCCAGCATGTTCCCGCAGATGGTCATGACTGCTCTGGCTGCCAAAAAGACGGGTGTGCCCGTCAAATACCTCGAGGACCGGGCAGAACACCTCATGTCTTCCTCCAGTGGCACCGATCGCGTGACCTATATTGAGGTCGCGGCCAAAAAGGACGGCACCATCCTGGGAATACGGAAGAAGGTGATGGACAACGTTGGAGCCTATCTGCGCAGCCCTGAGCCGGCCTGCATGTACCGCTCTACGGGAAATCAGCTTGGCGCCTACACAACAAAAAATCTAGCCTGGGATGCTTATGTCGTCATGACCAACAAATGCCCCACGGGACCCAACCGGGGTTACGGCTGCCAGCAGCTCTACTTTGAGATGGAGCGAGTTGTGGATCTCTTGGCCGACCGGCTGAAGATGGATCCGGCTGAGATCCGAAGAAAAAATCTGATTCCAAAAGACCAGATCCCGTACACCACGCCAACCGGCGGAATCTACGATGCCGGAGACTACTTGGCCTGCCTGGACATGGCGCTGGAAAAAGCCGACTACCAAAAACTACGCCAGGAGCAGGAGAAAGCGCGAAAGGAAGGCCGCCTTTTCGGCATCGGCCTGGCTACGGTCGTTGATCCCTCAGTGACCAACATCGCCTATATCACCGTGGCGTACACTCCCGAGATGCGGGCCAGCGAGGCGTTCAACCCCAAGTCCGGTTCCGGTGAAACAGCCGTTGTCAAGATGGACCCTCTGGGACAGGTGAGCGTCATTATCAATACCGTCCCAGAGGGTCAGGGCCACGAAACTGTCGTTAAACAGATCGTTGCCGATGAGCTGAGCATCTCCCCCGATGATGTCCGTGTCGTCTCCGGGATGGACACCTTCACAAGGTTCTGGAGCGTTACTACCGGCACCTATTCCAGCAGGTTCGCGTCCGTAGGCGCCAGCGCGGTAGCCATGGCTACAAGGACCATGAAGGAAAAACTTTTTAAGATAGCCGCCCATCGATTGGAGGCTCGCGTAGACGACCTCGAATTGGTTAACGGTGCCGTTCAAGTCAAAGGAGCGCCGGAGCGCAAGCTCTCCATCCGCCGGATAGCCGGACTCGCTCACTGGAACCAGGGGGCTCTCCCGCCAGGAATGGAGCCTGGCATCCACGCGAGCTACACCTACAACTTCCCCTGCTCCACGTCGCCCGACGCGGACGACCGGGTTGACTCCTCTGCGACCTATTCGTTCATTGCGGACCTGGCCTGCGTTGAGATAGACCCAGAGACAGGGCAGGTAGAAATCAAGAAATACGTAACGGTCCACGATTGTGGCAAGGTCATCAACCCCAAGATCGTCGAGGGACAAATATATGGCAGCTTTGTCCATGGCCTCGGTGGGGCCTTTTATGAAGAGATGGCATATGACGAGAGCGGCCAGTATCTGACCGGTTCCTTTGTCAATTACATGTGTCCAACGGCGGTTGAATCCCCTGAGCTGGATATCGGTCACGTGGAAACCCCCTCCCCTCTGACGGTGTTGGGCTCGAAGGGATGCGGTGAGTCGTGCACCATGAGCGTTCCCGCCTGCCTGGCCAATGCTGTAGCCGACGCCTTGAAACCTCTCGGAGTGAGCGTTGACCGTCTCCCGCTCAGGCCTGGTGATATCTGGCAACTGATTCAGAGTGCCAGGCAAAATCAAGCCTCGAAGGGAGAAAGCAGAAAGTGAAGCCTCCGGTCTTTAAGTACCGCCGCGCAGGAACTGTCGAGGAAGCGCTTTCCGCCCTCGCGGAATACGGGGGAGAGGCAAAGATTTTGGCCGGGGGACAGAGCCTTGTGCCGATGATGAATTTCCGCCTGGCACGGCCGGCCGTTTTGGTGGACATCAACCCGGTGCAAGAACTTGATTACATCCGAGTTGAGGATGGTTGGCTGCGCGTCGGCGCCCGAACACGTCAGAGGTCCTTGGAAAAGAGCGCGGAAGTCAGGCAAAGCTGCCCGCTTCTTGCCAAGGCTGTGAAATGGATTGGTCATCCGCAGATCAGAAACCGGGGTACGGTCGGTGGCAGCCTGGTTCACGGTGACCCCTCAGCGGAGCTGATCCTTGTCGCCACGCTTCTCAACGCCCAGTTCGTTATCCAGGGAAAGGGAAAATCCCGAACCGCCGGGCCGGGAGACTTTTTCGAGGACTTCTTGACCACCGCCGTTAATGAAGACGAGATCCTCACTGAGGTGAGCTATCCTGTGGCTCCTCCGCGATCGGGCTACGGCTTCCGGGAGCTATGCATCCGTCACGGAGACTTCGCCATCGTCGCTGCCGCGGTCCAGCTCACTGTCGACGAAAGGGGTCGGTGTAGTGAGGCATGGGTCGCCGTCGCAGGAGCGGGGCCAAAGCCGTTACGCATTCGCGGCGCAGAAGAAGCCCTGGTAGGAAGTGATGGAAGCTCCCGAGTGCTCGATGCGGCAGCCGCCCGCGTTCCCGAGGAGGTTGATCCCATTAGTGATCTTAAAGGAAGTGAGGCCTACCGGCGGGAGATGGCCAGGGTGTTCGTCCGCCGGGCGCTTGAAGACGCTTGGTCCATGGTTAAGGAGAGATGAACATGCGTGATGTGGTGACTATCCGGTTGCGGGTGAACGGTGTCCAGTACGAACGCGTAGTAGAGCCTCGCCTGTTGCTATCCGATTTCCTCCGAGAGAGCCTCGGCCTTACCGGAACTCACGTGGGCTGCGAACACGGGATCTGCGGTTGCTGTACGGTAATGGTGGACGGGCTAACGGTCCGTTCCTGTCTCATGTTCGCCGTCCAGTCTGATGGCGCGGAGGTGAAGACCATCGAGGGGTTGGCGGAAGAGGGAAAGCTGCACCCCCTTCAGGAGGCTTTTGGGGAGCACCACGCGCTGCAGTGCGGATTCTGCACCCCGGGGATGATTTTCACTGCCTTGGAGGTCCTTCGAGAGAATCCTCGACCAACGGACGGAGAAATCCGGGAGGGTATCGCGGGAACAATTTGTCGGTGCACAGGCTATTACCACATCGTCCAGGCCATCAAGGCGGCAGCTCAGAGGATGGCGCAAGAACCGAAGTAGGTCGTGAGGGAAATCTACTTTGAACCCGAGATCGAGACCGCATCTCGCGCAACCATGCGCGGGATACAGACATCCAAGTTCCTTGCCCAGATCCGACACGCCTATGAAAACTCCCCCTTTTACCGAAGGAAATTTGACGAGGCTCGTCTCAAACCCGAAGACATTCGCTCTCTGGACGACATCACCCTGCTTCCCTTCACCACTAAGGACGAGCTGAAGGATGACCAGGCAGAGCACCCCCCTTGGGGGCGCATCCTGGCCGTTCCGACGCAAGAATGCCTCCGTATCCATTCCACCTCGGCTACCACCGGACGACCCGTGATGTACCTAGACACCAAGGAGGACTGGGAGGGTTTTTACCGAAGCTATGCCCGCGGGCTGTACGGTATGGGCATCCGCAAGTCTGACATGGTTATGTGTGCCTTCAGTTACGGCCCGTGGATCGGTTTCTGGTCGGGCTTCTTCGCCGCCCAAGAGCTTGGCTGCTTGATGTTTCCGGCGGGCGGGCTCACGACCGAGCAGCGCATTGACGCCCTGCTTACTTATCCAATCACTGTCTTGGGTTCTACGCCATCTTACGCCCTGTACATGGCGGAGGAGGCTAAAAAACGCGGCATCGACCTCGCCAAGCAATCCAAGATCCGTATTACCTGGCACACGGGAGAGCCTGGAGCCAGCATCCCTGCGACCAAAGAGAAGATCGAACAGGCCTTCGGGGCCAAATGCTATGACCTACCTGGACTGACTGAAATCGCGGCCTGGGGCTTCTCCTGCACGGCCCATTCAGGCCTAGTCCATGTTCACGAAGACTACTGTTACCCCGAAGTTCTGGAGCTTGAAACCGATCAACCCATTGGCCCTGGCGGTCGAGGGGAGCTAGTTTTTACCAGCCTTTACCGAAAGGCCATGCCCCTCATCCGTTACCGGACGCGGGATGTGGTGAAGGTGGCTGACGGTGCCTGTCCCTGTGGTCGGACCCTGTTCTCTGTGGAAGGGGGCGTCTTGGGACGTCTGGACGACATGAAGAAAATTCGTGGGGTTATCGTTTACCCGAGACGAATCGAGGAGATCGTCCGAACCTTCCCGGAGATGAGCGAGTTTATGGCGGTCCTCCGCAGGGAAAAGGGCCTGGACGAGATCCTGGTTCAGATCGATCCCTCTCCCGAAATCTCCGGAGAGCGCTATTCCGACTTAGTTCAGCGGATGGAATCCCAGCTCCGCATAGGCTTGGGCATTAGGGTCGGCGTGGAGATCGTTCGGCCGGGTTCGCTGCCGCGCTGGGACCACAAGGCCAAGCGTTTTAGAGACGAACGCGAGGAAGTTCCCTTTTGAGAAACTGAACGAATCTCCCACGCCGCGCATTCGTATTACACGCATGCTCAGGAAGATATAAAGTCCGGCGAGTAAAGCAGCGTAAAATGGCACTATCGTTGGCATTAGCGCAGACCCAGTGCTTCTCGCGTACGAGAGTTCATGCCTCTATATTTTTTTCTCTGCCAATTTTGTAGGTCGTAGTGAGAATTTCTCAATCTAACGGTGGCGCTCACCGTTTGCCGCCCAACCCGAAAGCTTTCGGGTTCACCCCGATCCGCAAGCGGGCGGCAATACGGTGCAGCGGTTAGGCAGTGATCTACTTCCCGCTCACAGCTAAGACCCGGTCGTCAGCTATGCGGGATCGGCTTGGTGAATCTCTTGGCTGCCCTCGTACAGTGCAAGTTCTTCATGCAGCCGAGCAATCATCTTCCGAATCCCCGCTTTGGTGAAACCTTTCGAGCCCAGCGGATAGCTCTGCTGTAAGCGGTGGAGTCGGTCCTCTAATAGGTGTAACTCCTCCTGGGCCTTTTGGTACTGCTCGGCGTTGGTAATCATAATGGTACCTCCACGAGTCCCTTACGACGGCTATCTGATTCACGCGTTAGGCTAAAAAACGCCACCCACTCTTCCCAATCAGTCTCATCTTCTGCAGCATAGATTTCTTCTGGGCGACGCATCAACAACATCTCTTCCAATTCCAGCGCGGGCGGATTTTCTTGCTCAAGCTGCTGAGTGAAATCCTGCGGGAGCAGGATAACTGTGTCAACATCTTGCGGCTCTTCTGTCGCCGTAACGAAGCTGCCATCCACGAGTAAGCGCTTGGCTCCCACTTGCCGTCCCAACTCAATCCAACGACGAAGCCGTAGTGCTAATCGACGACGGCGACGACTCGAAGAGCCAAACCGAAAAATCACGTCGGCTTCTGAGCATAGATGCACGCCTTCCGGCAAGTAGCCGTCCGGGCGAAACGGTGGAATGGGAGAGGTAAGCGGGCTCTGTGCCATAGAAGATGGCTGATTATCGCAGAGACCAGAGGGAAACTCCATCCGCAAGCATCACGGTCTCGAGGGTCTCGTGCTGTTCGGGTCGGAACACGGTCACGCCGATGTAGCGGAAGCGACCCTCCTGCTTCCATTCACGCAGGATGGGCAGTTGATTCTTCCAATCCGTCAGATTAGCCATCTGCATCAGATCGATGACATCGGTGTTGAATCGCCAGCAAGTTGAACCGTCTGTTTCCATGCTGCATCTAGTGTAGTGTCTCACGCTGTTTGTACTTTATGCAGAATAGCCTCAATCGTCATTTCCGCGAAAGCGGAAATCCAGAACTCCTTGGAATTCCTGGATTCCGGCTCGCGCTTCCGCCGGAGGCGGA
>Ga0209640_10005086_pt1 | contig 11502 bp, 7 predicted proteins | sample RifCSP10_1_FD_184018 | JGI IMG/M metagenome (GOLD analysis project Ga0209640, IMG submission 184018) | Soil microbial communities from Rifle, Colorado - Rifle CSP2_sed 10_1 (SPAdes) (version 2) | ecosystem: Environmental > Terrestrial > Deep subsurface > Rock core/Sediment | place: Rifle... | reverse complement strand
CGTCGCCCTCGCCGGGCGCCGTCGTGCCGGCGATCGGGTTCAGGCTCGCGCGCGTCCCCTCGAGCTTGACGAGCGTCTCGGGGGACGAGCCGACGAGCGAGAGCTCCCCGAGCTCGAGGAGGAAGAGGTAGGGCGAGGGGTTGATGCGCCGAAGCGAGCGGTAGAGCTGGAGCGGCGAGAGGCGGTCTGCCGCGGAGAGCACCTCCGTTCCCCCGTCGGCGGTCGCCCGGAAAATGTCGAGCGCGTGGGCGTAGTGGTACCCGCAGCCCGCCGGGGCCAGGAGGTCTTTGAGCGCTTCCGGCGGCTCCCAGTGGGCGGTCAGGAGCCCGGTGCGCGCGGGGTTGCGCCGGCTGAACGTGAAGGACAGGTGATCCGGGTACCAGTCGGCTCCGCCGGTCGCATACGACACGAACAGCCGCGCTTTGGCGGTGACGGCCAGCTCCGCCAGGTACTGGTTGGTCAAGTACCCGTTCTCTCCGGCTTCCAGCCACGTTCCCGGAGGAGCGAGGCACGCGTGCGCGGCGAAGGTCCGCAGTTCCTTCAACTGTTGCTGGGAGGCGAAGACGGTGGCAATTGGCCCGTAGTCCTTGACCAACCCTTCGATGACCCCTTCCGAGAGGGCCGAGCGGCCGGCATTGGTGGGGCCGCTGTCGACGTGCGCCAGCACGTTGCGGCCCCGGTCGGCGACCAGGTAGCAGTTCCGCGGCATGGCGATGTCGCACGGGTCTTCGCCGAAGAACGGGACCGACGCGACGCAGCCGCCCTCGAAGGGGAACGTCTCGCCGTGCGCCAACTCGATGATCCGGGCAAATCCCAGTTCGCGCAGCAACGCCGGGTAATCGTAATACAGCGCGCGGCGATTCTTCCGGCTCGGGACGATGACCGGAATATCTTTGGGGAGGGTCAGCAGCGTCCGCGGGTCCACATGATCGTCGTGGTCATGCGTGAGAAAGATGGCGGACGGGCGCGGCAGCAGCGAGCCCCAGAGCGAGGGAATCGGCGATTCAGCCAGCCACGGCATCAGCCAGGGATCGAAGAGAAAGAACGTGTCTCGATGTCGGTACAGCAGGGCGGCGTGGCCGAGGTAGATGATGTCGCGGTCTTGCGTGGCGCCAAGCCAGTGAGCGTGCAGTGACGAGCGCGGGGAGACCGCCAGGGCCTGCATGCCGTTCAGAAGCTCCAGGAGCCTGGTCAGGGTGGCGGCGTGGGCGGGCCCGGCGGCTTCCGCCGCCGCGCGGAGCTCGGCGGCCGTGCGGGCGCCGTCCAGCAGACCGATGAACTTCCCGATGGCCTGCGACGGCGTTCGGTCGAAGCCGAAGGGCATGGCCTGGCGCGCGACGGCATTGAAGACGCGAAGCCCCCCGTACTGCATCGTCGCCGATTTCGCCGGGTCGAGCGGATATTCCCACTGGAACGTGCCGTCCGGCTTTCGCCCGCACCGGATGTGCGCGCTCAGATGGGGGCGCGAGCGGACCACCTCGGCATAGGCGTCTTCCAGGCGAGACCGGCGGGGTGGATCGTCAAGCGGACCCCGGTGGGCGAACACGTCGCTGATCGCGGTATCAATGGCGCTCTGCATGAGGCTGTGGGCCTCATGCAGGCCGGCGGCCACCTCGGGAGCGACGCCGCCGACGAAGGGAAAAGGCCCGGGCGGTTCCGCGCTTTCCAGCTCGATCCAGGTCCACGGAACCAGGCTCACAAAGTGTTCGCGGTTCCAAGCGTTCCAGATATTTGCCATGTGTGGAGAGTATCGGGACCGCCGCAATCAGTCAAGGTGCAGGTGCGTGCCCGGTGGTTGGTTGTTTGTAGGGGCACGGCGCGCCGTGCCCCTACGGCTTCTGCACCAGAAACAGCGTGGCCTCCGGATTGATCCGGGCCTTCGGCAGGATGGCGCCGAGCATCCGGGCCCCCGCGGTCTCCCCGACGGGGTCGGAGGCCAGGACATTGAGCCTCCCTCCCGCGCAGGCTTCCACGAACCGGGAGGGTCCCACCAGGATGGCGCTCCCGCCGGGTTCCAGCGCCTCGGCCAGGGCCTTGGCCTCCTGCTCTGCGTTGTCCCTCTGCTGGTACTGGTCGAAGGGGATCCAGTGAAAGACCAGCCCGTAGGTGCGGGCATAGACGCGAGTGCGATCCCGGTCGCCCGGAAAAAAGGACACCCGCTTCAAGTCAGACAGCCGGCTCGCCGTCGCGGCCTGATCCCAGACGCGTTGCGCCTGGCGCTGCGCGTACTCGGGCCGGGTATAGAGGACCGTGCACTCGGCTCCCGCTAGGGGCTCCAGGGTCTCGGCAATGACCGCATCCCAATTGTCTAAAAGGACAGTGGGAGGCTTCGTTAGACCCCTTGTTGTTGATGCGATCCGGTCGAGGTAGACCAGAGTCTGTTCCATGACTAACGGTTGGGTGGCGACTTCCTCGACCAGCCCCTCGCCTTCGGGATACAGGGACACCGCGAAGTAGGCGCGCTTCGGATCAAGGTCAGGAGGACCGCTCGGGAACAAAGCCCGCCAGGTCGGCCCGAAGCCTGAGGCCGCTCCCGGAAGCGGCGTTTCTTGCGTGACGCCCCATTCGGACTGGAGGGGAATCTCCTCCCGCCGATCTCCGTCCAGCAGTTGGAGGACTTCCTTGGTGGCCCCCACCATCCGCCCTCCGGGCGCGAAGCCGTCTTTCCGGACGCGGGCATAGGGCAGCGCGGCGGGATCGTCCCGCCGGGTGACCTTGTGGACCGCGCCGCCCACCACCGTGACACACAAGCCATGGAGCGGGTCTAAGTACCGGCGAGGCATTTCGGGGCGCGGGCGCCACACCACCTGGCCGGATCGCGCCGGGTCCATGAAAATCGGGAACGGGTCCGCGCCGCCAGGGGCCTCCGGGTGGAAATAGGTGGAGAAGAGTTGAAAGGCCTGGGGGGAGGGATAGGTCGGAATCCCCTGGTAGCGAAGGAGGCGGGGAGAACCGCCCTGGTTCTGGTCGTCATAGAGACCCCGGATCAATTCGAACGCCGCGCTGCCCGTCCCGGCCAGGAGCGATTGAAACAATTCGACGACGGGCAGAAAGTCGATCCGGGCCCAGTGCACGGCGCCCATGCAGGCCAAAAACCGCGCCCGCTCGAATCGTCCGCCTTCCAGCGCGTAGAACGCATCCTTCCGATGCCGTAACGTGACCTTTCCCCGTTCATCGAGGGTCAGGCCGGCCTCGTCGTAAAAGAAGGCGACTTCCTCCGGCGTGACCCCCATGGCCTGCGCGGCCATGCGGTGCAAGTCCGCCCTGGTCAACCGCTGCCAGCCGGGTTTGCGGGAGAGGTCGAATTCGGCGACGTTGACCAGCCCCTCGGGCTTGAGGCCCACCCATTGTCCCCAATCGAGGTGCAGCCGCGCGCGAAGAAGTCGGGGGGCTTCCCGGTTGCGGGTGTCCCAGGCGCATTCATGCAGGGGCGTCCCGCCGGGATCGAGGTACAGGATGCGGAGGCCGTGGTCTCCCAAGATGATCCCATGGCCGGTCTGGATCACCAGGATGCGAGGCCCGGTGGCGGGCGTCCCAGTGGGAAGATGCCAGACCGTCCCGAAAGGGTGAGGCGTCGCCACGAGGGCCCCAGCGCGCGCCGTGAGGGCTTGGAGATCTGCCTGGTTTTCCATGAAAACGGCGGTTTCCGGACGGGTCAGGGCCGCAAGGATTCGAGGGGAGACCGGCATCAGGGAGGTTCTCCTGCCCCGACATTAGGGGATGACATCCCGGGAGTCAAGGCCGCGGAAAGCCCAGCGCATCCTATTGCTCATACGGGGCTTTACGTGTTAGACCAATCTACAGGCTGACGCGGGGGACGGGGTATGAAACCACATTCTGGACCGATTCTGGTCGTAGAGGACGATCCGGTTGATCGGGAAATGATCGCGCTGGCCTTTCAACGGGCGTCGGTGGAGCGCCCGGTGGTGACCGTTTCGGACGGCCAGGAGGCGCTGGAATACCTCACCGGGGAGGGTCCCTCCAAGAAACGGCGGCCTGGCGAGCTGCCGATGGTCGTGGTGTTGGACCTGGACATGCCGCGGATGGACGGCTTCGAGTTCCTGCAGAAGATGAAAGCGCAGCCGGAGCTCGCGGGCATTCCTGTGGTGGTGCTCACCACTTCCCAATTCGACCAGGACCTGAGCCGAAGCTATACTGCGGGCGCGAGCAGTTGCATCACCAAGCCCGGGGACTTCGAGCAGTTGGTGGAGATCGCGCGGGCCATCGAGACGTATTGGTGCCGCCTCAATCGGGTCCCTGAGCGGGGATAAGGACGCATGGGCGCGGGAACGGCCTTTCAAAACCTGTCGGTCCGGCATAAGGTCACGCTGATACTCGCCCTCACCATGGTCCCGGTCGTGGCCTTGATGATCCTCTTTCTGGTAACGGTCCGGCAGTTGCTGGCGGTCCAGGATGAGGTGGTCAGCATGAGTGCGGCGGTGACACACACCGGGGCAATTCTCTCGAAGATCGTGGATGTGCAGGACGGGTTCCGCGGGTTCGTCCTGACCCGCAACGAGAAATTCCTGGTCCCCTTTTACGAGGCCGATGAAAGCATTGATCCCGCCGTCCATCGGCTCAAGGAAATGGTCGGGCACGATCCTGACTTTCTCAGCCGGGTGGCCCAGATCGAGGCCCAGACCCGGGCGCTGCTGCAAAAGAAGAAACGCCTGATTGATGCAGTTCGATTAGGCGAAATGGAGCCGGTCCGGCGCCATATCGAGTCGGGTGAGGGCCAAGCGGCCTTGAACCACATCCGGGCCGATCTCGCCGCCTTCGAGGAGACGCTGAAGGCCGATTTAAAGAAGGAGCAGGATCTTGCCCAGCGACTCGCGGCGCTCACGCTTTACGGGCTCGGCGCCGGCTTCGCCGGGATCCTCGTTCTCTGGTGGCTGGGCGGCCGTTTGCTCGCTCGGACCATCACCGATCCCCTGGCCATGCTCACGACGGTGACCCGGCAGTTCGGCCGTGAGCGGTCAGTTGCCCAGATCCCGATCAACACGAGGGATGAGATCGGCGCGCTCGCCAGGACCATGGAAGAGATGGAGGGCCGGATCGAGCGGCACATCGGCCAGATGGAGGCCTTTCATGCGATCGGCAATGACATCAGCTCGCTCGATCCGGGCGGGCTCGAAGGGGTGCTGAAGCGGCTCGCCGAGCGGGCGAGCGGGGTCCTGGACGTGGATTTGTGCCTGGTCCTGTTGTGGAGCGATACGATCGGCTGCTGGAGGATCGGAGCCGCATCCGGCGCCTGGCACGACCTGCTCCGCGGAACCGTCATGATCCGAGAGGAAACCCCGGTCGCGACCAAGGCGTTGGAAACCGGGGTCCCTCAAGTCGTGCCTGACTTGGCGATAAGGCCTGAAGCGGTCCTCCAAATCCGAGACCGCTTGGGCGGGAAAAGCCTCCTCGTGGTCCCGCTCCGGGGCCAGGAGAAGGCCTTCGGGGTGCTGGCTTTTGCCTCCACGCGGGGTAAGCGAGCCTTTACGGACTGGGAGGTCCACCTGGCCCAGCAGTTTGCCGACCAGGCGGCGATTGCGGTCCTGAACGCGCGTCTGTATGAATCCGCCCAGCAACGCGGGGAAGGGCTGGAGAACCGCCTCCAGGAGTTGGAACGCTATTCGGCCAACATGGCGCACGATCTCAAGGGCCCCGCGAGACGAATGGCGGAGCTGGCCTCCTTGCTCCAGCTTGATTACAAAGGCCGACTGGATGAGCGGGCCGACCGGTATCTCGGGTGGATCAAGGAAAACGGCCAGCAGCTCATGGCCCGGATCGAGGAGGTCCTCCGGTTAGCCCGGATAGGAACGGTCCGCGAGACGGTCGAGCCGGTGGATCCGGCCGTGGTCATCCGAGAAGTGTTGAAGGGATGCGAGGAGCATGTGAGGCGCCTGGGCGCTCGAGTCCGAGTAGTTGAGCAATTGCCACGCCTGGCATGCAACCGGGTCCACTTGTTCCAGGTGTTGGACAACCTGGTCCGCAATGCGCTCAAGTTCTCAGCCGACGGGCGCCCGCCGGAACTCGCGATCGGAGTCGTGGCCAAGGGGAATGAATCGGCTCTCTTCGTCCGCGACAACGGCATCGGCATCGCCTCTTCAGATCGGGAACGCATATTCGAGCCGTTCGAGCGGCTGGGCCACGAGGAGGTGCCGGGGACCGGGATCGGGCTGGCGATCGTGAAAAAGATCATCGAATTTTATCAGGGTCGGATTTGGGTCGAGTCGGAGCCGGGCGCAGGCACCACCTTTTACTTCACCCTGCCGTTGTATAGTGAGGTTGTGCCGGTGGAAGAGGAGTCAAAGGAGGCGGAGGCGTGAAGGGGAGCAAACAGCACGTATTCCGAATTCTATTGGTGGATGACGAGGCGGCCGACGTGGAAATCCTCCTCCGCTCGCTGGAGCAGGAATTCGCCGGCGACGAGAGCCGGACCGTCGAGTTCACGGTAGTGTCCCGGGCCGAGGGGGCGCTCAAGGCGCTCGAACAGGAGGAAATCCACCTGGTCCTGGCCGACGTCAGGATGCCGGGCATCGGGGGGATCGAATTTCTCAAACGGGTCCAGTCCCTGGGCCTGTCCGTCCCCGTCATCATGATCAGCGGCCTGACGTCGATCGACACGGCCGTGGAGGCGATCCGGCACGGAGCCTTCGACTACATCACCAAGCCCATCAACTCCCAGGTCCTCTCCGCCCGGATCCATCGGGCGATGCGTATGTCGGAGATCCTGCACCAGAACTGGGCACTCCGCCGCATGGCGATTTCACGGGAGGGGTTCGAATCCATCATCGGGGTCAGCCCGACCTTCCAGACCCTCTTGCAGATGGTTCAGGAGGTGGCGGCGGTCCGCTCGACGGTCCTGATCGTGGGAGAGACCGGAACCGGCAAGGAACTCCTCGCGCGGGCCATCCACGACCGGAGCCCGGAACGGGACCAGCCCTATCAGGTGGTGGACTGCACCCGCTTCCCCGAGGGCATGATCGAGAGCGAGCTCTTCGGCCATGTCAAAGGCGCCTTCACCGGCGCGGTGGCGGACAAGACGGGCCTGCTGGAGCTGGCCGACGGCGGCACCGTCTTCCTGGACGAAATCGGCGATCTGCCTCAGACCCTGCAGTCCCGTCTGCTGCGCGCGCTGGAGGAAGGGGAAGTGCGCCCTGTCGGCGGCACCCGGTCCAAGAAGGTGGATGTCCGGTTCATCGCGGCGACCAATCAGGATCTGGAGGCGCGGGTGGCCCGTGGAGGGTTCCGCAAGGACCTCTTCTACCGGCTCAATGTGGTCACCATGCGGGTTCCACCCCTGCGGGACCGGAAGGAGGACATCCCGTTGCTGGCCCGGCATTTCCTGGCCCGGTTCGCCCGTGAGTTCGGCAAACCCGTGGGGGACATTCACCCCTCGGCCGTGACCGATCTCGTAGCATACGGCTGGCCCGGGAACATCCGGGAGTTGCGCAATGTCATCGAGCGCGCGGTGATGCTCTGCGCGGGAGACCGCATCACGCACAAGGAGCTGGCCGCGCTCCTGCCGTCCGCGGCGGCGGAGAACGATTCGCAGGCCGGCGGAGGGAACGACTACCTGCACCTTCCGTATTCCGAGGCCAAGCAAAAGGTCCTGGAAGCCTTCACCGTCCGGTACATCAAAGGGAAACTGGCTGCTCACGGTGGGAACGTCACGCACGCGGCCCAGGACAGCGGAATCCCCCGGCAGCACTTCCAGCAGATCATGAAACGCTGTCTGAAAAACGACGCCTAGCAAGAATTGAAAGGACACCATGACCCGCTCGGCTCGCACGTGGTTTCTGAATCGCTCGCTCACGAGCAAGCTGGTCGTGATCTTTTCGCTCCCGATCCTTTTTTTGGTGGTGGTCTCAGCCTGGACCCTGGCGGTCTTCGAGGAATTCGATTCGGCTGAGCGCTTGGTCCTGCGCTCGAACCACATAAGGGGGCAAGCCGTCTATTATCGAGAGCTGATCGCCTCCATGCAGAATGCCTTCCGCGGGTATGTCATTACACAGGATGACAGCTTCCTGCCGCGATATGACGAGTACAAGAGTGATCTGAACTTGGCGGGATTCGAGCTCGCGCGGCTGGTGCAGGACTCCCCGTTGCAGTCCCAGCGCGATCTTGTGGCGGACGTTCAAACCTTGACCGGCCGTCTTATCGAGGAGAAAGACGGCGTCCTTGCTCGTCTCAGGTCCGGAGCACGTGACGAGGCGGTCTCCTATATCAAAAGTCGCCGGGGACAGGAGTCGGTGGAGGTGATTTCTTCCTTGTTGAATATGTTCCAAACGGTGGCGGCGCGGCTCCAGGAGGAGCGGCAAAGGGCCGTCGAAGCCAAGCGGGCCAACCTGGTGCGCGTCATCGTGGCGGGAACCATCTTGACCCTATTAGCGACGGCACTGGGGGTCGTGGTCGTCGCGGCATCGGTCACGAAGCCGATGGGCGCTCTTGCAAGAGCGGCAGTTGAAATCGGTGAGGCGGGCTACGCGGCATTTCCGGAAGCCGATAGACAGGACGAAGTCGGCCTCCTGAGTCGCAGCATGGAGGAGATGCAACGACGGTTGGTCCCGGCTGAGCGCCTGGCGGCCATGACGCGTATGGCCACCAGCATTGCGCACGATCTGCGGACGCCTCTCGTGGGGATCGAGCGCGGGCTGCAGGGGCTCCAGTACGCCGCCGATTCCAGCCTGAGCCCGGATGCGCAGAAGCTCCTGGGCGATCTGCATGCCGGCGCCCGCCTGGCTGTCGGGGTCGTTCAGGACATCCTTGATTTGTATCGACAGGCTTATGGAGAGATCCCGCTGTCCTATTCGTCCTTCACGCTGGGCGCTGTGATCCGCGAAGCCGTGGACCTGATGAAATCCGAGATCCAAGACAGGCGGCTGTCCGTCTTCATCGAAGACCGGCCGGTTGAAATCCTGGCGGACCAGCGCCGCCTGTTTCGGGTCATGGTCAATCTCCTGGATAATGCCGTCAAGAACTCGCCCGCCGGCGGGACCGTACGGATCGGGGTGTCTGTTCAAGACGAAGGCCCGGCAAGGCGGGTGGTCGTGGCCGTGGAAGACGAAGGCAGGGGCCTGGACCCGGACGTGCTGGAAACACTGTTCGAGCCGAACCAACCCGTTCCTGCTCCGACGCGAGGCGGGACCGGTCTGGGTCTGTATCTCTGCCGCCTCGTGATCGGGGCCCACCAGGGCACCCTTACCGTCCAGAACCGGCCGGCAGGCGGGGCGCGTTTCGTGTTCGAAATCCCTGTGGAGGTAAAGCATGGCGATCCGGCTCCTGATCGCGGATGACCAGCGCCTGTTCAGACAGAGTCTGCGCATCGTCCTCGAGCGGGAGTCCGATCTCAAGGTGGTCGGGGAGGCCAGCGACGGCCAGGAGGCCTACGAGCAGACCAAGTCCCTACGTCCTGAGATGGTCCTGATGGATGTAGAGATGCCCAAGCTGGACGGCATCGCGGCGACGCGTCTTCTGGTCAAGGAACGCCCGGATATCAAAGTGGTCATGCTGTCGGCTTTTGCCGACGATGAACGCGTGCTGCACGGAATCCAGGCCGGGGCCGTGGGATACATCGTCAAGGATGCGCCCCCTGAGGAATTCGTGAAGATCATCCGAGCGACCCACGCGGGCACGGAGATCACTTCTCCCTACTTGGCCAATCTGCATCCCGTCGTCCTGGCGCGCCTGCGAGGGAAGCAGACCGCGTCGCCCGCCGTGCCCTCCGTGAACTTTTCGGAACTGAACCTGACTCAGCGGGAACAGGACATCATCGATCTGCTGGTGCAGGGCAAGTCGAACAAGGAAATGGCGGATCAGCTCTGCCTTTCGGGCGATACCATCAAGGCCCACCTCCAGCACATCTTCCGCAAGATCGGCGTCTCCAGCCGACTCGAAGCGGTCGTCTATTTTCTCACCGGACGCCGGGCATCCTAGCGCTCTCACCGCCGGTACCCCATTCGGGTGGGTTGCGCGCGGGCGCCGAGCCATTTTTCACCTGTTTGGGTGATAGTCATGTGGGGCGCAAGTGGCGCAATGGAGTCTTGTGTCCATCCGATTGGTCATCGTTGACGACCAGCGTCTGTTCCGCCAAAGCCTGCGCATCGTGCTTGAGCGCGAGTCCGATCTCATGGTGGTGGGTGAGGCCAGCGACGGCCAGGAGGCCTACGAGTTGGCCAAGGCCCTGCGGCCGGAAGTGGTCCTGATGGACGTGGAGATGCCCAAGCTGGACGGGATCGCAGCGACCCGGCTCTTGGTGAAGGCCCTGGTCGGGATCAAGGTGTTGATTCTGTCCTCCTACTCCGACGACGATCGGGTGCTGCACGGGATCCAGGCCGGGGCGGTGGGGTACATCATCAAGGACTCCACGCCCGAGGAGTTCGTGAAGATCATCCGAGCGACCCATGCGGGAGAGGAGATCACCTCGCCCTATCTCGCCAATTTAAACCCCGTCGTGCTCGCCCACCTGCGCGGGAGTGCGGTCCAGGGCCGTGACGCGCCGGACCTTGACTTCTCAGGACTGGACTTGAGCCCGCGTCAGCACGAGGTTGTCGATCTCCTCGTTCGGGGGAAATCAAATAAGGAGATGGCGGATCAGCTCTGCCTCTCGAACGACACCGTCAAGGCCCACCTTCAGCACATCTTTCGTAAGTTCGGCGTCTCCAGCCGCCTCGAGGCCGTCATCTTCCTCTTGACCGGCCGGCACGTGGCCTAGCCTCCTCCCTCCCGACGGGTATTTTCCTTCCGGGTTGCTACCTCGAGTGCCTGGGCGGTGTTTCCATCCCTACACAATCAGCCTTTCGGGTGATCCCAGGCGCCTGATTCATCAAAGAAACACCCACTTGGGTAATAGGCCGGCTTTTTTAAAAAGAATAAAAGTGATGAACGTATTTAAAGGTGAGGAAGGGGGGTGAGACGTCTGTTGGAGGCCAGTAGGAGAGAGCGGCGGGGATGCTTCCTTGTGGGGCAGCCCTACCAAGCGAGAACGGAGGCGCTCGTGTAACGAAGCCTCATTGGGAAGGAGGGAGTGGCGATGTTTTTAACACGACGGCAATTTTTGAAGGCGAGCGCGGGGACGATCGCGGCGGTCGCGATTGCGGACAGGGCCCTGGCCCTGACCGCGCTGCAGCCGGTGATCGAGGTGGGCAACCCCCTCGGGGAGTATCCGGACCGCTCCTGGGAGCGGGTCTATCACGATCAGTACCGCTACGACTCGTCGTTCACGTACTGCTGCTGTCCGAACGACACGCACGAGTGCCGGGTGCGCGCCTTCGTGCGCAACGGCGTGGTGATGCGGGTCGAGCAGAACTACGATCACCAGACTTACGAGGACCTGTACGGCAACCGCGGCACGTTTGCGTGGAATCCGCGCATGTGCCTGAAGGGCTACACGTATCACCGGCGGGTGTACGGCCCGTACCGGCTCAAGGGCCCGATGCTCCGCAAGGGCTGGAAGCAGTGGGTGGACGACGGGTGCCCGGAGCTGACGCCGGACGTGAAGATCCGGTACAA
>Ga0209640_10005085_pt1 | contig 11502 bp, 10 predicted proteins | sample RifCSP10_1_FD_184018 | JGI IMG/M metagenome (GOLD analysis project Ga0209640, IMG submission 184018) | Soil microbial communities from Rifle, Colorado - Rifle CSP2_sed 10_1 (SPAdes) (version 2) | ecosystem: Environmental > Terrestrial > Deep subsurface > Rock core/Sediment | place: Rifle... | reverse complement strand
TTATATCGGTAGGCGCGGCTGTCCGCGTCGTTTTTCTCCTGGTTGTGGGCGTAGAGGTAGAGCTTGGCGTCCTCGATGTGCTGTTCGCCGACTTCGTACAGCTTTGCCTTGTCGAAGATGAGGCTGCGCTTGTCGTGGGTGGCATACTCGTACATCTTCGTCATGGCCAGCGCGTTGACCGGACAGGCTTCCACGCAGTAGCCGCAGAACACGCACTTGGTGATGTCGATGTAGAACTCGGTCGCGTAGCGGGACAGCGGCTTGTTCGGATCTTCGGCGCTCACGACCTTGATGCAGCGGGACGGGCAGGCCGCCTCGCAGAGGTCGCAGCCCACGCACCGCTCCGCGCCGTCGTCGTAGCGCAGCAGGCCCAGGGCCCCGCGGTGCGCGTCCGGGATGGTCCGCTTCTCCCGGGGATACTGGAAGGTCACGGGCTTCACGAACATGTGCCGGAACACCACGCGCATCGCCGTGCGGATTTCGGAGAACGACAGGGCATCCCAGACCTCTCGAAGCAGGCTCTTCTCTTGGGGCGCGGCGCTCATGCCGGAGTCCTTTCCGCCCCGATCTTCGCGATCGCCACGCGGGCGAGCTTGAAGGCGGGCACGCCGGTCGTCGGGTCCACCCGACATTCGACCAGATCCTTGACCGCGGGCTCGTTGAAGTGCTCGGGGAAGAAGCAGGTGCCCGCCGCAAGGTCGGCATTGGCCTCGGTGCGAAGCTCCACCGTCCCTCTGGCCGACGTCACCCGTACCGCGTCCCCATCGCCGATCTGAAGCCGCGCCCGGTCGCTCGGGTACATGTGCAGGAGGCCCTTGCTGGGGTAGAGCTTGATGAGCCCGGAGGCCCGGGTCGAGAGCTTGCCGGAATGGTAGAGCACCTGTCCGATGATTAAGGAAAACGGTCCCGCATCCTTCCCGGCGGGGGGCTCCTCGGCATACCGCCCGGCGACCTCCCGGACATAGTGCTTGGCGAGGTAGCCCTCCGGCTTCGCCTCCACCCGCCGCGGTTCGCCCAGGTTGTAATACCCCGGCAGCATCTTCATGATCTCGGCCTGGATCGCCTGCGGGTTCTCGTACTCCATCGGATACCTGAGGGCCGTCCCGATCGCCCCAAAGATCTCCCAGTCAGGACGGGCTTCCTCGTACGGCTCCAGCGCCTCGCGCACCCGATTCACCTTGCCCTGGAGGTCGGTGAACGTGCCGTCCTTCTCGGCGAACGTGCAGGCCGGCAGCACGACATGGGCGAGCCGCCCCGTCTCAGTCAGGAAGGGGTCCTGGCAGATGAGCAGGTCCACCTTCTCCAGCGCTTCCCGGACTCCGGTGGAGGCCGGCAACGTGGCCAACGGATTCTCGCCGACGAGGTACAGGGCCTTGATCTCCCCCCGGCGGCACCGCGCCAGGATCTCCATGAGGCTGGCGCCGGCGTCGTCCGGCAGCGATACATTCCATACACGGGCGAAGCGGGCGCGGGCCGCTTCCTCGGCGTACGACGCCTGACCGGGCAACAGCTCCGGCGCAACGCCCATGTCCACGGCGCCCTGCTCATTGGCCTCTTCGGGAAGCGCGTTGATGCCGCAGCCCGGCTTCGTAAGCTTGCCGGTCACCCAGGCGAGATCCACCAGATTCAGAATGTTGGCGTAGCCGTTGGCCCGGCGGGTCACGCCCTCTCCACACAGGATCACCGCGCGCGACGCCTCGGCATAGATCCGCGCGGCTTCGACCACGGACTCCCTGGTCGCGCCGGACCGGGCCGTCAAGACCTCCCAGGACATTTTTGAAACGGCCCGCTTCAGCGCGGCGAAGGCCTCCGGCGCGGCGCTCGTCGCGGCCTCGTCCACCAGGTCCTCCTCCACCACGGCCTTGACCAGGGCCCGTATGAAGGCCCCCTCCCCACCCGCCGCAATAGCCATGGGGTGCGAGGCCAGCTTCGCCATGTTGGTCAGCGTGGAGTCCGCGACGATCACCTTGGCGCCATACACCCGAAGGGCCTCTTTGACCCGCAGGCTGGTGACCGGATGGGTTTCGGTGACGTCGGTCCCGATGAGGAGCAGGGCCTTGGCTTTGGTGATCTCCTCGTAGCTGTTCATCATCCGGCCGACCCCGGCCGCGTGCTGCATGGCCCGCGTGAAGTTCAGGTGGCCGTAGCGGGCGCTGCTGTCCAGTTGATTGGTCCCGATGGCCGCGCGCATGAGCTTCTGAAACAGGTACAGCTCCTCGTTGGTGCAGCGCGCCGTGATGAGCCCGGCAATCGCGCGGGGCCCGTGCTTGGCCTTGATCACCGCCAGCCGCTCCACCGCCAGGCCCAGCGCCTCGAACCAGGACCGCGGGACGAGCCCCTCGTCGGTGCGGACCAGCGGACGGCCCAGCCGCTCCTTGCTGTCGATGTACTGGAACCCGAACCGCCCGCGGACGCACAGCCCGCCGTGCCCTTTCGCGGTCTCCGCGCGGTCCCCCCACTTGTTCTTCCAGGACAGGGGCGAGGTCACCCGCTGGACCTCCTTCCCGCTGGTTTCGAGGTGGACCTGGCAGCCGTCGGCGCAGTAGGCGCAGGTGCTCGTGGTCTTCTTCAACTGCCAGGGCTTGTAGACGTACTTGGAGTACTTGTTGGTGATGGCGCCGACCGGGCAGACCGCGAGGCAGTCGCCGCAGAATTCGCAGACGAGGGGATTGTCCCCCTTCGCCACGACGTGCGTGGTGCCCTCCTTCTTGAAGAACTGCAGGGCGTCGATCATCTGGACGTCTTTGCAAATGTTGATGCACTCGCCGCACAGGATGCAGCGGTTCATGTTGAAGTCGAGGACCAGGCTGCGCCGGTCCTCCGGCAGCCCCTTGGGCTTGGCGTTGACGAGGCTCGTCACGCCGTGCTGGAAGGCCATGTCTTGCAACTCGCAGTGCCCGTCGGCGTCGCAGACCGGGCAGTCGAGCGGGTGGATCGTGAGGTGCTTCTCCACCGCCTTCTTCCGGGCCGCGTGCAGGTCCTCGCCCTCGCAGCGCACCACCATGCCCGCCTCGGCCTTGGCCGTGCAGGACCGGACCGGCGCCTTTTTGCCTTCCACCATCACGAGACACATTCCGCAGGAGCCAAAGGGGTCGAAGGTGTAGTGATAGCACATCGCCGGAATGATCTTGCCGGTCTGGGAGATGACGTCGTAGAGCGACACCCCCGCCTTCGACGTAACCGGCTCCCCATCGATGGTCAGCTCGATGTTCGGGGCTTCGACGTCCGGAGTGGTGACGGGTTTCAACGCCATGTTTTGCTCCGCAAACCGTTATTCGTCAATCGTTATTCGTTAATCGGGGAATGCGTTTCATTCACGTTTAACGATTCACGTTTAACGTCTTCATCAGCGGTCGCATTCGCCCATAACGATATCGTAGGTGCCGAAGATCGTGACGATGTCGGCGATCATGTAGCCGCGCGCCATGTAATCGAACGCGCCCATGTGAATGAAGGAGGGGGCGCGGATCTTCAGGCGATAGGGCTTTCCCTCCCCCGTGCTGACGATGTAGAACCCCAGCTCGCCTTTGGCGGCCTCCGTCCCGCAATAGATCTCCCCCGTGGGGGCCTTGAAGCCCTCGGAGAAGAGCTTGAACTGCTGGATCATGCTCGCCAGGTCGTTGAAGACCCGGCTTTTGGGCGGCAGCGTGACGCTCGGCACGTCGGCCATGATCGGACCGTCGGGGAGCTTCTCGAGCAGTTGCCGGACCATCTTCAGACTCTCCCGCATCTCCTCGACCCGGACCCAGTACCGGTCGTACGTGTCGCCGTTCTTGCCGACCGGCACGCTCCACTCGCACTGATCGTAGGCGGCATAGGGCTCGAACTTGCGGAGGTCATAGTCCACGCCCGACCCGCGGAGCGTGGGCCCGCTCAACCCGAAGTTCACCGCGTCCTCGGCCGAGATCACGGCCACGCCCTTCGTGCGGGAGAGCCAGATGCGGTTGGTTTCGAGGAACGTGATGTACTCGTCCAGCTTGGGGGGGAAGTAGTCGATAAACCGGCGCAGCTTGTCGATGAGGTCCGGCGTGAAGTCCCGCTCCACCCCGCCGATCCGGTACCAGCTCGTGGTGAGCCGCGCCCCGCACAGCTCGTCGAAGAAATCCAGGAGGATCTCGCGGTCGCGGAAGGTGTAAAAGAAGACCGTCATGGCCCCGATGTCCAGGGCCTGCGTCCCCAGCCAGAACTGATGGCCGATGATCCGTTGCACCTCGGCCACGATCGTGCGCAGGTACTCGGCGCGCGGTGGGACCGTGAGGTCCAGGAGCTTTTCGACGGCCCGGCAATAGGCGAAGTTGTTGTACATCGCGCAAATGTAGTCGAGGCGGTCTGTATGGGGGATGAACTGGTGGTAGGTCCCATCCTCCGCCAGTTTCTCCACGCCGCGGTGCAGGAACCCCAGGACCGGTGTCGCCTTGACGATACGCTCGCCCTCCAGCGCCAGGACCACCTTCAGCACCCCGTGCGTGCTGGGATGCTGCGGGCCCATGTTGAGCATCATCTCCTCGGTCCGCAGGGTCGGCAGCGAAGGACTCTCGGGATGTTCCGGGTCGACCTTATAGACCGTTGTGCGCTGGTCGTCGAGTGGAGGTCTCATGGCTCAGGATTTCTCTCCGAGGAACGGAAACGTGTCGCGCCACCCTTTGCCGCGCAGGGGGAAGTCCTTCCGCAACGGATAGCCTTCCGGGTAGTCGTCCGGCATGAGAATCCGCACGAGGTTCGGGTGGTTGCGGAACCGTATGCCCATCATGTCGAAGACTTCGCGCTCCATGAAGTCAGCGCCCTTCCAGATGTCGGTCATGGAGTCCACGACGCAGTCCTCTTCCGGCACGCGCGTCTTCACGCGGATGCGGGCGCGCCGGCGGATCGAGTAGAACTCGTAGACGACCTCGAAGCGCTCCGGGTGGTCCGGCCAATCCACGGAGCTGACGTGGACGATGTAATCGAAGTCGAGGTCGGGATCATCATGCAGAAAGCGGCACACCTCGTGGAGATGCCCGGGAGCCACATGGAGGGTCAAGTCGCCCCGCCACTCCTCGGCCCTTTGAAAGGCCTCCGGGAACACCTGCTGGATCCGCTCAGCCGTGGGATGCACCGGTTATCCCTGCGCCACTTCCGGAGGTTTCTTGTAGAACACCGATCGCTGCATGATCTGGTCCTGGAGCTTGAGGATCCCGTCGAAGAGGGCCTCGGGCGTGGGCGGGCATCCGGGCACGTAGATGTCCACCGGGATGAACCGGTCCACCCCCTGGACGACACTGTAACTGTCGTAGATGTTGCCGGAGGTCGCGCACGAGCCCATCGCAATCACGTACCGCGGTTCCGGCATCTGGTCGTAGATCTTGCGGATCACCGGCGCCATCCGGACGCAGACGGTCCCGGCCACGATCATGAGATCGGACTGCCGGGGGGACGCCCGAAAGACGCCGGCCCCGTACCGATCAATGTCGTAGCGCGCGGACACCGAGGCGATCATCTCGATGGCGCAACAGGCGAGGCCGAAGGTCATCGGCCAGAGGGAGCCCTTGCGCGCCCAGTTGACCGCCTTCTCCAGGGTCGCCAGATGGACCCCCAGACCGCCGTCTTTCTCGTGGTCCCGGCCGACTTGGATGAGGTTCATGGCGTCAATCCCATTCCAGCGCGCCCTTCTTCCAGGCATAGACGTACCCTACGACGAAGAGCGCGATGAAGATCACCATCTCGACCATGCCGATGATGCCGATCTTGTCGAAGGCCACGGCCCACGGGTACAGGAAGATGATCTCGATGTCGAAAATGACGAACAGCATGGCGATGATGTAGTACCGGACCGGAAAGGGCATCCGCGCGTCCGAGAACGGCTCGCTGCCGCATTCATAGGCGCTGAGCTTTTCCGGATCCGGCAGCTTCGGCTGGACGAAGTGGCTGAGGAGCAAGGTCACCACCCCAAAGGCAAAGGCGACGCCGATGAACACGAGGATCGGGAAATAATCCGTCAAATTTGTCAGTAGGAGTTCGGTCTCCTGCATTGCCCACCTCTCCGGCCGGAAGAAAGCTCACTGCGCCGAGGCCTGAGAACCAAGGAGGGGAAGCTTAACATCGCGATTTCATACAATGCAAGCGCTCAATAGACCCAGGGAATCGCATCCGCTGAAAGCCCCACGCCTGGTCCGGAGCAGGCCCTCTTCGAACGGAGCGAGGGAAGGGACTTCCCCCGCGAGCGGGCCCGCCTAGGAGCGCTTCGGCCTGGCGCGGCGGCCCATCTTGTCTGGCGGGGTTCGAAGATTCTCGGGTGGGCGGCCGGATCCCGCGTCCCATTGGTCGGCCAGGGGTTCGGCCGAGGGGGTCCGGCGATGGATCTGCGTGGGGATCCGTTTGGGCCTGGCCTTCCCGAAATCGGGCGGGTCAGGCTGATGGGTGAGGGTGCGTTGATCCGGCTTGCTCATCGACGGCAGACCTCCATCGAACCTAGAACTGGACGCTGGGCTTCACACGGGGCAGGGGAGGCACGGGCACCGGACCCCGCGGAGCTTCGCCCGGGGTCATCGGGTCGTATTGTCTTTCGTTCCCGTTGACGCCGTCCTCTTCAATGTCGATCCACATCTCGCCCTTGCCGGGCTCGAATTCCCCGTTCCCGTCGAGGTCCACCCAATAGAAGAGCGGATGGGCCAACGTCACGGCGACTTCATAGCCAAACTGGTTCACCTCCGCCTTATAGGTCCGGCGGGCGGTCATGAAGTTCGGCTTTCCCTCCAGGCTCGACAGCTTGAAGACCCGAAAGAATAAATTGTTCCTCCAGTCGTAATACGCCTCGGCCTCGCGGCGGTCGAACTCGTCGGGCTCCGCCGGCAGAACAGACGCTGATTGGGGGAAAGCAATCGCCCCCGATTCCCCTGAATAACTTCCATTAACAAAGACTCCCAGCAGGATTGCGCAACCAATGAACAGCAAGGCGGAGAGAGTAAGGCGGGTGTGTCGCATGGTGTCACACCATAACATGGCCCTAACCCCCCGTCAATCAACGGTTTTAACTTGACATCTCGACACGATCTGCTATTCTTCACACGTTGCCTGGGAGAATAGGAATGCAACCACAACCGCACCGCCATCCGATGTGGATCAGAGTGCTGACGGTCCTGTGTGCCACGGGTTCCCTCATCGGGTTCCCCGCTCTATCATTGGCCCAGGATGAATCCCCGAAGCCCCCGGACTTGCTGATCGGCAGCCAGGCCGAGGCGTTCCAGGGGGGATACCTTCTCCCGACGGAGCAGATCTCCGGAACGGTGATCGGCGCGCGGGAGGTCAAGAAACTCTACGCGTACGGCGATATTCTCTACGTCCGCTTCAGGCCCGGCGCGGAAATGAAGGTGGGAGACCGCGTCACGCTCTACCGGAAGACCGATGAGGTCTATCATCCGGTCATCGGCCACTACATAGGACGGGTCATTGCCACGCTCGGGGTGCTCGAAATTTCCACGCCTCCGGTGAACCGGGTCTCAGAGGCCCGCGTGATTCAATCGTTCGACTCCCTCTCGCCGGGCGACCCGATCATGCCCTACAAGCCGCCGCCTGCGGTGCCGGATCAGAGTACGTCCGGGGGAACGGTGCGAGGCATGATCGTCGCCTTCAAGGTGCCTCGGCAGGTGACGGCGCAAGGGGAGATCGTGTACATCGACCGGGGGGCCGGGGACGGCGTCTCGCTCGGTGATCGGTTCACCGTCATCCGTCAGGGCCTCTGGGAATCAATGACCACCCGCTTTCCTGATTATACCTTTGGGGAATTGAAGGTGATCGGCCTGCAAGAGCGGACGGCCACCGCCTTCGTGATGAAGAGCATCGACGCCCTGCAACGGGGGGACACCGTCATGCAGCTCGCCTCCGTGGCCAAGGCCGTCCCCGAAGAGGCCGTCAAGCCCGAGCAGGCGGAGATCGATACCACCGGAGCCGGGCCCCCGCAGGTCGAACTGGCCGACATCCATTTCGAATTCGACAAGTGGACGCTCACCAAAAAGGCCAAGGAGGAACTCCTCGGAAACGTCGCCTTCCTCAAGCTGCACCCCGCCGCCAGAATCATCATCGAGGGTCACGCCGACGAGCGCGGAAGCCGGGAGTACAACATCGGGCTGGGTGAAAAGCGCGCCGAGGAAGTTCGCCGTCACCTGGCCGACATGGGCTTCAGCAACCCCGCCACGGTGATCAGCTACGGGAAGGACCGGCCGCTCTGCACCGAACGAGACGAGGCCTGCTACGAAAAGAACCGCCGCACCCATCTTGTGACCCCAAGCGAGTAACTGTTTCCTCTCGCCTGCGTTCGTGATATAGTCCGGCTTGAGTTTGGTCCGTCAGGAGTGCGGCCATGTATCCACTCTCCGCGATTGCCACGGTTTTCGCATTCTTCCTGGTCATCGTTCCAGGAGGGCTGGCCGGAGAGCCATTCGCCGGGGAGGTCATCAAGGTGGACGTCGCGGCGAACAAGCTGACCGTGAAGAAGCCGGACGGCAATCGGTTCACGTTCGTGATCGACGCCAAAACGGGCTTCACCGGCAGCCGAAAGTCGCTTAAAGATTTGTCCCAGGGCGACCAGGTCACCGTCGAGTTCCAGACCGGCGGGGGAAAATACACGGCCCTGAAGGTGACGACGCCGTAAGGCTCGTCCCGCAGCCGCAATTCTCTCGGCGCGCCCTCCGCCAGGACCGCGCGGCCCCCAAACGCTTGTAAAGACCTTGTCCGCCCTCCAGCATTACCTTCAAGTAGCTGTTCCCCGCCGTCTTTACCGTGTCTTTACCTATGCGGTGCCTCCCGACATGCCGGGAGACTGGATGCCCGGCATGCGGGTCAGGGTCCCGCTCGGTCGCAGCACGCTGACCGGCTTCGTCCTCTCCGTCACCGCCCGGCCCGAAACCGGGGGCAAGACCATCCCGATCCGGAATGTCATCGCCCGCCTAGAGGAAACCCCGAGCGTCTCCCCCGATCTCCTCTCGCTGGCGGAGTGGGTGGCCGAGCACTACCTGGCTCCCTTGGGGCAGTGCCTCCGCCTGGCCTTCCCCGGCGCGCCGGATGCTTCCAAGCGCCGCCCGAAGCCCGAGCGGGAGACCGTTGCGCCCCGCGTGTCCCCCGGCCTACCCTTACCCTCAACAGACCTGCCTCCCGCCCTCGCCGCGCTTCGCAAGAGGGTTCTCCACGGCGTGACCCACCGGACCCACATGAGCGTGCTGCTTCCAGCCTCAACGGACGAGGTCACCGGCCTTTACCTCGAAGCAATCCAAGCCGTCCTGGAGACGGGGCGGACCGCCTTGGTCCTGCTCCCTGAGATCAGCCGCGCCGAGGCCTTCCATGCTCTGTGCGCCGGACGCTGGGACACACAGTGCCTGGCGTATCATGGCGGCCTCTCCGTGACGGACCGTCGCGTGGCCTGGGCTTCCATCCAAGCCGGAGAGGCTTCGATCGTCATCGGCACCCGCTCGGCCTCCTTCGCGCCTCTGATGCGCTTGGGGCTGATCATCGTCGACCAGGAAGACCATCCCGCCTATAAGGGAGAAAATGTGCCCCGCTACGACGCGCGCAGCGTCGCCGGCGAACGAGCCCGGCGCGCCGGAGCCGTGTTGGTCCTCGCCTCCGCGCATCCCTCCCTGGAGTCGGTCCAGGCGGCGGAGACGAAGTCGCGGGCGCTCGCGGAAGGGCCACGCTCCGCCAAGGGGCCGCCGGTCGCCGTGGTGGACCTGCGCGAAACCTCCTACGGGGAGATCGTATCGGCGTCCATGGCCGACGCGATCGCCGCCTGTCTCGGGGCGGGGAAGAAGGCGCTCTTGTTTCTCAACCGCAAGGGCTACGCCCCGGTCCTCCTCTGCCGGGATTGCGGTCAGGCCTTGCGGTGCCCGGCGTGTGCAGTGGGCTGGACGTACCATAAACGGGCGGGCGTGCTCCGGTGCGCCCACTGCGGCCGCACGGGCGTGGCCCCGGGAACCTGTCCGGCCTGCGGGGGGATCCACCTGGTCCCCTTCGGATTCGGGACCGAGGCCCTCGAAGAGGCGGTGCGAACACGGTTTCCCACCGCTCGGGTGGCCCGCTTGGAAGGGCACCGGGACGGAGGGGGGGCCGACCAGGAACGCGCCAACGCCGCGATCCTCTCCCTTATGCAAGCCGGTGAGCTCGACATCCTCATCGGGACCCAAATCGTCGTGAGCCGGTCTCCCAAACCGGTCGCCTCCCTGATAGGACTGGCCAACCCCGACGCCGCATTGCACCTGCCCGATTTCCGCGCCGCCGAACGCGCCTATCATCTGTTGCGCGAGGTGATGGCGCTCGCCGATCCCGCGGATCCCGACGCCAGGATTGTCGCGCAGACCTTCGTTCCCGAGCACCACGTCATGCGCGCCCTCGCTTTACAGGACCCCTCCGTGTTCTATGAGAGCGAGTTGGCCGCCCGTAAGGCGTTGGGGTACCCCCCGTTCGGCCGGTTGATCGGGTTGAAGGTGATCGGCAAGCGCGAGGACCTTGTCGAGGCCGCCGCCGCGCGATGGGGCGAGTTGCTGAAAACCGAAGGCGGGATCGAAGTCCTGGGCCCGATCCCGGCCACGCCCTCCCGCGTCCGGGGCCGCGCCCGCCGGCAGCTTGCGGTGAAGGGGACGGATGAAGCGGCGCTGCGGAACGCCGTGCGAACTACGCTGGCTGAGATGGAATCACGCGGGCGCGCCGGGGGGCTCCGCTACGATGTCGACGTGGACCCGCAGAGCTTGCTGTAGAGATCAGTTTAACGAGTTTTACCTTCTTGTGGTACCTCGTTCATTTGGTAAGCCTTCGTTTTTACTAGGCAAACAACTTTTTTCCCTAACTGAAGGAGAATACCTTCATCCCCGGGCCATTGTAAAATCAGTAAGTTTACCTGATAGAGGGTATAAACCCTGTAGGCTGGCCCCTTCAATCGACGTGGTCATCTCCCTCCCCTGATTACCGATTAAGCATCTAGATCAAGAACTTCGGCAAGGTCTGCATCCTGGCCTTCCCCTTGCATTATTTAAGACTCGCATGGTGCCCGATCAAAAGTATGACCTCCAGAACGAGAGTGGACCCCCTGAGCTTTCGGAATCACATCTAGGAGGACTAAGGCTTTAGCCAAAGGAGGACTCAATGAAGCAGCCCACAAGCATAGGATTAGTTGCCATTGCGGTGATGCTGAGTATCGGGACGTTCACCTACGCCGCCGAACCACAAGCCGGTAAGCCGCGGCCGGACAATGTCCCGGCCGGCGAAGCCCCCACCGCAGATCCACAGCAGATCATGAAGGAGAAAAGCGTGCAGGGAGAGTTAATGAAGATTGAGGGAGCGTTCTATGTGGTAAAAAATGCCGCTGGGAAGGAAGTCCGTATGCACGTGGATAAGAATACCACGAAATTGGACAAGGACAGGGCCAAGATGGACCGCGATTTCAAGGTCGGAGATAAGATCGAGGCCCAGGTGACGCCAGAGGGTCACGCCGTCCTGATTCAGGTGGCCATGGCTCAGCCGCCAGCGGGCGGGAAAGGC
>Ga0209640_10005084_pt1 | contig 11503 bp, 12 predicted proteins | sample RifCSP10_1_FD_184018 | JGI IMG/M metagenome (GOLD analysis project Ga0209640, IMG submission 184018) | Soil microbial communities from Rifle, Colorado - Rifle CSP2_sed 10_1 (SPAdes) (version 2) | ecosystem: Environmental > Terrestrial > Deep subsurface > Rock core/Sediment | place: Rifle... | reverse complement strand
GGCCAAGACGCCAGTGGCGGTAATCAACAAGCTCAACAAGGAAATGGGGAGAGTACTTGCCAACTCCGTCGTCAAGGAGCGCCTGGCAACCGTCGGCTTTGAGACGGAGTCGGGCACGCCCCAGGAGTTTACCCAGTACATGCGATCCGAAATCTCGAAGTGGGCCAAGGTCATCCGGCAGGCGAAGATCGAATTCTAGCCCGGCTGGTAGCGAAGGGCGCGCGCCCGGAAGCCGGCCGGATCGGAAGCGCGAGGAGACGACGATGGGTGACAGGGAACTGGACGGCAAGGTGGCGATCGTTACGGGCGCATCGCGCAACATCGGGCGCGCTATCGCGGAGGCGTTGGCGGAAGGCGGAGCGGCCGTGGTGATCAACGCCAAGGCCTCGCGGGAGGCCGCGGAGCAGGTGGCGGCCGGGATCGAACGCAATGGCGGCCGGGCGACCGTCGTGCTCGCGGATGTAACGCAGCCGGACGCCGTCAACGCGATGGTGGATGCGGTACGGCAGCGTTTCGGGCGCCTCGACATCCTGGTGAACAATGCCGTCACGCACCAGGACAAGCCCTTCCTCGAGTCGACGTTCGACGACTGGCGCCGCACACTGACGGTTACGCTGGATGGCGCCTACTTGTGTACGCGCGCGGCTGTCCCGCTGATGATCGAGAGCAGCGGCGGAACCATCATCAACATCGGCGGGCTGGCCGGTCACATGTGGAAGTATGACCGGGTGCCGCTATCCGCGGCGAAGGCCGGCTTGGCCGGCATGACGCGCGCGCTGGCCGGCGACCTCGCCGCGCACCAGATTACGGTCAACTGCATCGTGCCCGGCCCCACCAACACCGTGCGGGTAAAACCTTCAAGGCAGGATCCGAACAAGGTGCCGCTCAGGCGGCTTGCCGAACCGTCCGAGATTGCGGCGCTAGCGCGGCTGCTGTGCGGCCCCAACGGACGCTACACGACGGGCCAGGCGATCCACGTCAATGGCGGGCTGCACATGGCCGGGTAGCCCGCGTCGCGAGTCGTCGACCTTCTTGAACGAGGCCTCGGCGTGCTGCGCGCCCTGCACTTTCTTTCGTACCTTCAAGCCCCGCTCGAACAGCGCGTCTCCGTCCATATCCGCCTCCCTGCCGTTCACAGGGCTGCGCCGCCACCCGGTGCAACGCGCGCCGCGCGGCCTACTTGATCAGCCCGATTTCGGTGAGAATGTTCTTGAGGCTCTCGTGCTCCTTGTCCAGAAACGCCTTGCTGTCCCTGCTGTTCATGTAGGTGTCGACTTGCAGCCGCGTCTCCAGCGACTGCTTCCACTCGTCGCTCTCGACCACGCGGGCCAGCACCTGCTCCCAGAACTGGAGCTGCTCCGGGCTCATCCCTTTGGGGCCGAAGATGTTGCGCCAGTTCGAGGCGACGGATTCGGCGCCCACCTCCCGCCACGTGGGCACCGTTGCGTAGGCGTCGCCCAGCCGCCTTGGCGAGGACACGGCGAGGGCCCTCAGCCGGCCGGCCGCAAGATGGTCGACGACCGTTCCGGCAGCGGTCGAAACCACGTCCACATGCCCGCCGAGCAGCGCCGTCGTCGCCTCTCCGCCCGACTTGAACAGCACCACTTTCAGCCGCCTCGGATCGATCCCGGCGGACTTGGCGGCAAACGCTATTGCCACGTGGTTGGTGTTGCCCCGGCTCGTTGCGAAGGCGATGCTGATCGATTCCGGATTCTTTTTCAGTTGCTCGAGCAGGTCCCCGGCCGTCTTGTACGGCGAGTCCGCCTTCACCACGCAGGCGATGTATTCGCTGAAGAGCTGCGAGACGGGCGTGAGCTCGGTATAGGGTACGGGGCTCTTTCCGAGCAGGTGGTTGGTGAGCACCACCGCCGAGCCGATGTAGAGATGGTGACCGCTTCCCGCCTGCTTGGCCAGGTAGTCGATCCCCACGACGCCCGCGCGGTTGGATATCGTCGAGGACACATCGAGCAGCTTTCGCTCGTGCCAGATGCGCTGAATCAGCCGCGCCAGGTGGTCCTGCGCGCTGCCCGGGCTGGTCGGGACGATGATCTCCACGTTGCGCTCCGGCTTCCACGCGGAAGCGGCGTCGACGCCGGGCCCCCAGCCGCCCGCGCTCAATAGCAGACCCGCGCCCATCCAGAGCCAGCGCCCACCGCGCCGTGGATGCAGGTTGAGTCCACTCCTCATGGCATACCCTCCTCTCGAGTTGTTGTCGCAACGTGCTTCCGCCACGCCGTCCAACGACGAAGCGAACCGGCCAGGGCGGCGCAGGCGCGGCGCTTAACCCATCACCGCGGCAACCGCTTCGTCTATACGCTTCGCGTTGGGCAGGACCTCGGCGGCAAGACGCGGGCTTGCGGGTATGTGCGTTTCCAGCGTGCCCACGCGGCGCGCAGGCGCTTTGAGGAGCAGCTGCGGCCCGTCCGCAACGCACGCCACGACTTCCGCGCCGATGCCGTAGCTCGCCCAGCCTTCGTGCACCGTGACCAAGCGCCCCGTCCGAGCCACCGACGCGCGGATCGCCTCCACGTCCAGCGGACGCAAGGTCCGCAGATCGAGAACCTCGACTGAGACGCCCTTGTCGGCCCACCGCGTGCGCGCCTGCAAGGCGTCGTGCACGCACCGCCCGACGCAGGCCACGGTAACATCGGTGCCAACGGCCTTGACCTCGGCCTTGCCGATCGGCACCACGCATTCGCCGCCGGGAACGTCCCCCTTGACGCTGTAGAGCGGGATCTGCTCGAGGAAGATGACCGGGTTGTCATCGCGGATCGCGGAGACGAGGAGCCCCTTCGCGTCGGCCGGCGTGGAAGGCATGATCACCTTGAGGCCGGGCACGTGCGCGAACCACGCGGCGAGCGAATCCTGGTGCGGTCCGCCGTCGCCCGGCTTGCTGCCATCGCGCCCGCGCAGCACGTACGGCGCACGGTACCCCGTGGCGAAGTGCAGGCGCGCGGCGCTGGTGACCACATTGTCGGCCATGAACATCAGCATGTCGCAGTAATAGAACTCGCCGACGGGGCGCAGCCCGCTCATCGCGGCCCCGCAACACGCCCCGGCGATGGCCATCTCCGAGATCGGGGTGTCGATCACGCGCAACGGCCCGAACTGCTCGAGCAGCCCGCTCGTGACCCCCGCGATCCCACCCTTGCGCCCGACATCCTCGCCCATGAGGATCACGCGGCTGTCGCGCGCCATCTCCTCGCGCAGCGCCTCGTTCAGCGCCTCGCGGAAAGTGAGCGTGCGCGTTCCCGCAGTCTTCGGCACGGCGCTCATGCGGCCCCCCCTTCCGCGTACGGCGGGAACTTGGCGAGGGGGTCGCCGCCCGTCGCGAGCGGGGGCAAGGCCTTCGCCTGCTGCTCGGCCGCGTCGATGCGCGCGCGGGCCGCAACAACCATTTCCTCATACTCCTGCGCGCCGAGCACGCCTTTCTCCATGAGCAGCGCCCTGAAACGCGCCACCGGGCAATTCTTCCGGGCCGCCTCCTTTTCCCCGGCTGGGCGCAGCTGGTCCGGGTCCTTCACCGTCGAGCCGCTGAAGCGGTAGGTCATGCACTCGATGAGCGTCGGGCCATCGCCGCGGCGCGCCCGCTCGACGGCTTCGCGCACTGTCGCGTAGACGCGCAGCACGTCGTTGCCATCGATGGTGATGCCGGGCACGCCATAGCCCGCCGCGCGACTGGAGAGCTCCTTCACGCGCACCACCGAGGCGATCGGTGTGGACACGGCGTACCGGTTGTTCTCGATGATGACGATGATCGGTAGCTGCCGGAACGCCGCGAAATTCATCCCCTCGTGGAAGTAACCGGTATTGGTCGCCCCGTCACCCAGCATCGCCACCACCACCTTGCCGGTGGCGAGGTAGTGCTGTGCGAGCGCGACACCCACCGAGGTAACCAGCCCGCTGCCGAGCATCCCGGTCTGTGGAAGGATACCGAGCTCGGGAACCGGGCTGTGCCAGTGCGCCCAGCGGCCCTGGCAGACCGCGCCTTCACGGTCGAAGAAAGCAGCCATCAGATCAATGAGCGGGGTGCCGCGGCAAAGATAGACTCCCATCCCGCGGATCGAGGGACAGATGAGGTCAGAAGGCTCGAGCGCCGCGCAGGCGCCGACGGCGATCGCTTCCTGGCCCAGGCTCAGGTGATACTCGCCCACCAGATGCTCCCCGGCCATCCACATGCCCTCGCACTTCGACTCGAACTCGCGCGTGAGCACGAGCTGCTCCATCATTCGCAGGAGCATTTCATTGCCGGGCACCGGGCCCGCTGCCGCCGCTTTGCTCGCGGTCTGCGACGACTGCATGATGAGTCTCTTCCTTGTGTCGTTCAGGCTGTCTCCGACTTCTTGGGTTCGAAACCCGGCTCATAGTGGGGACCGCTGTCCGTGCCGTCGAGGGCCACGCCGTAGATGCGGTCCGACATGTCCTTGCACACGAAGAACAGGACATCCTCCTCCGGGGTCGCCACCATCGTGTGCACCATGCCGGCCGGCACATAGACGAGCGTGCCCGCCGGGGCGAGCGTTTCCTCGCCGTCGCCGATCTTCACCCGCAGCGTGCCCTTCACGACCCAGTTGAACTGCTCGTTCTTGTGGGTGTGCGGGCGCGAGCCCGTGCCGCGCGGCTTCAGCCGCAGGCTGACCTGCATGCGCTCGCCCTCCACGACGCTGCCGAAGGTGCGCGAGTAGCCCGAGCCCGAGGTGGTCTTCTCCATCGCCTCGAAATCGAACAGATAGCGGCCGTTGCCGGCTTTGTGGGTTCCCGTTTTCCCGCTCTTGCCCGCCGCGTCTTCGGCCATGGTTCGCTCCTTCGATCGCGCCGCCCCGGCGCAGCGCCTCAGTTGACGGGCGTAGTCCAGAGCCTGTGCACGCTGGACTCGCGCTCGAGTGCGGCCAGCGTCGGACCGTATTGGCGAATGGGTGGCGCGGAGCGCAGCTTTGATAAAACTCATGCCTTCTTCGGGTCAAAGCCGGGTTCATACCGAGGACCGGTCACTGTCGGATCCTCCGGAACGCCGGCCGTCCCCATCGGCGTGACTTCCTTCACCATGAGAAAGACCGCATCTTCCTCGGGGGTGGCCACAATGGTGTGCAGCGTGTTGGCTGGTATATGAATTAAGCCGCCCGCCCCAACCACTTGTTCGTGCCCGTCCACCCACGCCTTTAACTTTCCCTTCAGCACGTAGTTGAACTGCTCGAAGGGGTGGCGGTGCGGCTGGGAGCCGGAACCGCGTGGCTTGTTGACCAAACCCACATAGATCTTGTCGCCTTTCACGACTGCGCCATTCGCTGTCGTGTGTTTCGTGAATGTATGCTCGGGCAGCCGCTGAAAGTCGAAAAAATAGGAGCCGGGCCGGCCATCCGTCTTGCCCTGTGTCGACATGGTGAAGTTACTCCTTGGGTGGGCGCACGAGCCCGAGCTCCGTAAGGATCGTCTTTACCTCGGCATACTGGCTCTGAAGGAACTTCGTCGTATCCGCGCTGTTGAGATAGTTATTCGAAAGGTTCCTCTTATTTAGTTCTTTATTCCACTCTTCGGAAGAAGCAAGCGTCCGAAACGCTTCGTTCCAGAATTTGGTTTGTGCAGAAGTCACACCCTTTGCGGCGATCACAATCCTCCAGTTGTCCGCCGTCACAGGATAGCCGATCTCAGATAACGTCGGGACGGACGCGAACGGGCCGCCGATTCTCTTGGGCGCAGCGAAAGCCAAGGGGCGGACCTGACCTGTGACGACCTGAGGTGCAATCGCCGAGCCGGAAGCTACGGTGAAGTCTACGTGTCCCCCCAAGAGCGCGGTGCTGGATTCACCGCCTGAATTGAACACGACTATGCGCATCTTCGTGTGGTCCACCTGGGCGGCGTTCATGAACAAGGCGAGGGCGATATGATTCGCACCGCCCAGCGCAGCGGAGATCCCGACCGCAAGTGCTTGCGGATCTTTCTTAAGAATACTGACAAGATCTGATGCCGATTTTATTGGCGAGTCCGCACGCACCGAGTAAGCAATATACTCGCTTATCAGTAGCGCTATCGGCGTGAAATCACTATACGTGAGTCTTGATCTTCCGGTGATATGGCCCCCTACGATGTTGTACGAGGTCACCAGCAGATAATGGGGGTCGTTGGAACGTTGGCTGAGATAAGCCCAGCTTACTGCACCGCCACCTCCCGCTTTGTTGGCTACCGAGCTGGATACATCAAGTGTCTTGGTTTCCTGCCAGATACGCTGAATTATTCTGGCCACCACGTCGGTGCCGGTGCCCGGGTTTGAACCAATGACAAACTCCACGTTCCGTTCAGGTTTCCAGGCGGCCTGCCCGACAGCTTCCAAGGGCAGGAACAAAGAGAGTGCTGCAAACGCAAGAAGTTTGACGGGGAACATAGGGCTACGCTCGTGTCGGTCAATTCCGCGCGGGCATCTGAGGGGACTAACCTGTCTAGCAGCCTGTCGGACTTGAGGGTCCCCACAGGCTGCTAAACGCAAAACCGGCCGAAAATGGGCATTGAAACTGCACAAGCCAGTCGAACGTGGAGAAAAGCGACAGCGAATTCGCATGTTGGTCATCCTTTCTCGCCCTTTTTCCTGCGGCCGGTTTTGCCTTAGGAGTTTGTCGGGCTAAGTCCGACAAACTCCTAGGAGCAAACGAGGCCGCCGTTCAGCCAACCCACCACTAAGCGCTCGCTGGCTTGACTACGTATAGAGTCAGGTCTTCGCCCGGCGAGGCCGCGGTGGTGTGCACGATGCCTTCCGGCAGATGCAAGATGCTGCGTTCCGGCACCTGCACCTGCTGGCCATCGACCTCGCCCAGCAACGTTCCCTGCAGCACCCAGTTGAATTGCTCGTAGGATTGGGCGTGCGGCTTCGAACACGACCCGCGCGCCATGTGTACTAACTCGACGCGCAGCTTCTGTCCCGTCAATGCACCGCCGAAGGAAGAAGATTTCTTGGACACGTCGCCGCGCGGCGTCACTGTCACACTGCAGTCTCCCTCAGGAACCTCGTCTAGTGCGCGGATATTGTAGACGTAGCGCACCCTCCTCCCGGTGTGATTCTGTGTCTGGGGCTCGGGCAGGCCGTCGGCGCCCACGTCCCACTGGTTGCTTCCCGGCGTACCGAAGCTTGGCTGGTAAAAACCCGGCAGGTAACGAGGCCCGTCGTGCTTGCCGTCAACCGCCGGACCGGTGATGCCGTAGCGCGTGTCCTTGGCGGCGAAGAAGAACACGTCCTCTTCCGCGGTCGAGACATGGCTGTGCGGCATGCCGGCCGGAATGTGGATCACGTGCCCCTTCGGCACCAGCAGCACCTGCCCGTCGATATCGGCAATCAAGGTGCCCTGCAACACATAATTGAACTGCTCGTTGGGGTGGGTATGGACCTTAGAGCCCGTCCCACGCGGCTTCCACACCAATGCCACATGGAAGCGCTCGCCAGTGATCACCGCCCCGGTCGAAGTCGCCTTGCTGGTCGCTAACGTTTTAGAGCCGGAGATCAGCCTGCGCGGCGTTACCGTTGCGCTGCACGGTCCCTCCGGTGCACGGTCGAGCTCATCGAAGTTGTAAACGTAGCGGGTCTTGATCTGCTCTTGATTTTCGGTAACCACCGAAGCTCCTCCAGAACATCCACAATGTGATAACTCGCCGTGGGCCCCTTGCCCCCGAGGGTACACGCGACTATAGTGTGCAACGTATCGCACCGGCAACGGTGTGTCAAACCGCGCAAGCGTTACCGAAGTCGTATGTTCCACAATATGGATGTAAGCGGGCTGATGAAGCTCAAGGCATGGCTAAAGTGGCGCAGCGGCTAGCGGTCCAGGGTTTCGATGTCGTCGCGAGTTCTCCGCAGGAGTTTGCTGTCTATCTGCAGTCCGAACTCAAGAAGTGGCGCAAGGTGATCCAAACAGCCGGGATTCGGGCAGAATGATCGCGCATTGCCCCGCGCTGTGCTGCTTCATGCTACGGCTGAAAGAGGACTCGGCAGCGGCGCACCGGACTGCTTACACTCTCGATCGCGGAGGGCAGGGGTGCCCCGGCACCTTTTCCATTACCGAAACGAGGAACCTATGCAGCTCGATCCTGCGGCGCTGAGCGAAAAGGAACAATACAAACTCATGACGGGATGCATTGTTCCGCGCCCGATCGCGCTCGTGACGACGCTGGGGCCGCTCGGCCCGAACGCCGCCCCGTTCAGCCTGTTCAACATGGCCGGCAGCGCGCCGCCGATGGTGATGTTTTCCGTGGGTGACCAGGAAGACGGCAGCGCGAAGGACACGATCCAGAATTTGCGCCATCTTCCCGAATTCGTCGTCCACATCTGCAACGAAGCGATTGCAGAGCGCATGAACGTCTGCGCCACGGATTTCCCGACCGGTGTGAACGAACTCAATGAGGCGGGGTTCACCGCGCTGCCCTCGGTGAAGGTGCGTCCGCCGCGCATCGCTGAGGCGCCGGTCCAGCTGGAGGGCCGCGTGATGCGGATCATCGACGCAGGCGAGCGGCATCACCTCGTGCTGGGCGAAGTCGTGTGGTTCCATTTCCACGACGGCATCGTCACCGACAGCTATCGCGTGGATGTTGCCCACCTGAATCCGATAGGCCGGCTGTCGGGGCCGAACTACGCGCGCATACGCGACGTGTTCCAGATGGAACGGGAGTTCATCCGCAAGAAACCCGAGCACCTGCCCTAGCAGCCTGTCGGACTTAACAGTCCGACAGGCTGCTAACAGCAAAATCGGCCAACGATTCGGAAGAAAACCCGGCCAAAGCGGTTGAATCTGACGAAAGGTAATGGTGAATTCCCATATGGGGGTCCACTCTTACGATTTTCGCGGCGCCGATTTTGCATAAGGAGTTTGTCGGGGCTAAGCCCGACAAACTCCTAGCGAGGACGCGCCTGGTCCGGGGCAGAGGGCGGATTCGTGCTGAAGACGGAAGGAGAAGGTTGACATGGGCGCCAATGAGACCACCCGCACTCTCGACTCGCGGAACATCACCGCCAAACTCACCGAGTTCATCGTCGAAACGCATTTTGAAAACCTGCCGGCGGAGGTCGTGCGCCTGGCGAAGGGCTCCTTCCTCGATACCCTCGGCGTCGCCTTGGGCGGGACGGTGGAGGAAGCCCCCAAAGTGCTCACCCGTTTTGTCAAGGAAATGGGCGGAGAGCCGATTGCATCCGTCGTCGGCCAAGGCTATCGCACCAACGCGCCGCAGGCCGCGCTTGTCAACGGCACGGCCGGCGACATCGTCGGGTTTAGCGATATCTCGGTCATCCAGATGACCCACCCCTCGGTATCGATTTGCCCCGCGGTTTGGGCCATGGGAGAACAGGTGGGGGCGCCGGGCCGGGAAGTGCTGCTGGCGCACGTCATCGGCGTCGAGGTCGCCAACAAGATCGGCGCCGGAATCCGCCCGGGCTTCCAGCTCAAGGGCTGGCATCCGCTGGCGGTGCTGAATACGTTCGGCGCGGCGGCCGCGGCCGGCAAACTGCTGCGTCTCGGCGCTGCCGAGATTGGCAGCGCGCTCGGCATCGCGGGCGCAGAGGCGTCGGGCATCCGCGCCGCGATGGGGACGATGAGCAAGGCCTACGGCGCCGGGCGCAGCGCGCGCGACGGCATCGTGAGCGCGCTGCTTGCGCGCTTGGGCTTCACCGGCCCGGCCAACGTGCTTGAGGCGCGCGACGGATTCCTCCAGACCTTCGGCGACGGCGCGAGCGGGGCGGGGATCCTCGAGAACCTCGGCAACCCCTATGAGTTCATCGCCCCGGGCATCACGCTCAAGAAATTTCCGGCGTGCACCCGGTCACACAACGGTATCCAGGGCGTCCTCGATCTCCAGAGAGAGCATCGCTTCACCGCCGACGACGTCGAATCGGTCGAGTGCCTAGTGACGCCTGCGGTCGTCGACTACCTGAAGTTCTCTTCCCCACGCACCAAATTCGAGTCCAAGTACAGCATGGAGTTTTGCGTCGCGGCGGCGCTGCTCGACCAGAAGGTGGTGATCTCCTCGTTCTCGAACGAGCGGGTCACTGACCCGAAGATCGTGGCGCTCATGAAACGGGTGCGGATGAGCGTGTGGCCCGAGTACGCCAAGCACGGCTACAATCCGCCGCACGCGCCCTATGGTTGTCTCGTCAAGATCCGCTTGAAGAACGGCCAGGAATTCTCGCGCCAGGTCGACCAAGGACCATGGGAGCCCGCTACGCCCCCCAGCTGGGACGACCTCGTCGAAAAATACCGGAGCAACGCGGAACTGTTACTGCCGCGCGACAAGGTCGAGCGGTCGATTGACCTCGTCAGCAGGCTCGAGCGCCTGAACGATATCCGCCAGTTGATGGACGTGGTTCGCGGAGACTAGCGCTCCGCCCGCCCCGCGCCCGTCAGGCCGCGAGCGCTTCTTTCTCCATGCCCGCCGAATAGCGCCCCTGGCAGGCGAGGCTGTTCATGCGCGCGCGGTGGAGAAGCGCCGCCTGCGCGGTGGCGACGTTCGCCGCGGAGCCCTTCCACGCCTTGAGCGAAGGCTGCTGCAGCGCGCGCCCGTAGGAGAAGGACAGCGGCCACGGCGCCTTCCCGGCGTACGCCTGGTTCATCGCATTCAGGTGCGCGGTCGCGACCTCGTCGCTCTGCCCGCCCGAAAGGAACACGATGCCGGCCACGGCCGCCGGCACCGTGCGCTTCAAGATCTTCACCGTGCGCTCGGCCACTTCCTCGACGCCCGCCTGCTTCGGGCAGTCCTTGCCGGAGATCACCATGGAGGGCTTCAGCACCGATTGCTCGAGGCCGACGCGGTGGAGATGGAGCGCCTCATACACGGCGTTGAGCGTCCACTCGGTCACTTCCTCGCAGCGCTCGATGGTGTGGTCGCCGTCCATCAGCACCTCGGGCTCCACGATGGGCACGAGCCCCGCCGCCTGGCAGATCGCAGCGTAACGGGCGAGCGCGTGCGCGTTGGCGGCGATGCAGGTCGCGCTCGGGATCCCGGCGCCGATGGTGATCACCGCGCGCCACTTGGCGAACTTCGCGCCGAGCTTGACGTACTCCGCGCAGCGCTTGGCGAGGTTGTCCAGGCCCTCGGTGACTTTCTCGCCCTGGCACAGCGCGAGGTCCTTCGCGCCGGTGTCCACCTTGATGCCGGGGAGGATCCCGTTCTTCGAGAGCAGCTCCACGAACAGGGTGCCGTCAGCGGATTTCTGGCGGATGGTCTCGTCGTAGAGGATGACCCCGCTGATGTACTGGCCGAGCCCCTTGGCTGAGAACAGCATGTCGCGATAGGCGCGGCGGTTCTCCTCCGTGCTCTCGACCTTGATGCCGGCGAAGCGCTTCTCGATCGTGCCGGTGGATTCATCGGCGGCAAGTATGCCCCTGCCCGGCGCCACCATCGTCTGGGCAACGACTTCAAGTGGATGAGTGGACATATGAACCTCTTGCGGGAAATCCGTGAATGGTGAAGGGTAAATCGTGAATCGAGGAGCGTTAATTCTACTACGGTCCGGCGAGCACCGTCAGGCGTGACG
>Ga0209640_10005083_pt1 | contig 11506 bp, 5 predicted proteins | sample RifCSP10_1_FD_184018 | JGI IMG/M metagenome (GOLD analysis project Ga0209640, IMG submission 184018) | Soil microbial communities from Rifle, Colorado - Rifle CSP2_sed 10_1 (SPAdes) (version 2) | ecosystem: Environmental > Terrestrial > Deep subsurface > Rock core/Sediment | place: Rifle... | reverse complement strand
CGGATCTCGCCTACGGTTTGAGGCCCGCGCAGCATTAACACGCACAGCGCGGCGACTTCCTGGGGTTTGAGATCGAATGCCTCGACGAAGATGTGCCCGTACTTCGGCACCCGGCTGTCAACGCCCCTGAACAGCCAGACCAGCTTCTTTTCGCGCAGACTCTCGAGCGCCTTCTCGACTGTGCTCTCGTCGTAAGCGACGACCGGCTCGCGGTTCGACGACTGGTTGCACGCGTTCTTGAGCGCGTTCAGCGACAACGGATAGTACTCGGGCGTGGTGATCTGCTTTTCGATCAACGCCCCAAGGACCCGAATCTCGAACTCGTTGAGTATGGTTTGCGCCATCGCGGTCTCGCCAGCGGTGCCGATGAGCATACCATGTCTGCTAGTCGGCGCGCCGCCTTCCGCCGCGTTAGCGCGTTAGGGGGCGCCCCAAGGATTTTGGGCCGGCGTTGCGTCAAGTAGCTTGTTTCGGCCGGCGTTGCGTCAAGTAGCTTGTTTCGGCCGGCGTTGCGTCAAGTAGCTTGTTTCGGCTGGCGTTGCGTCAAGTAGCTTGTTTCGGGCCCTCATGGTTCAGTGGGTAGGGCCCCCTAACCCTGAAGGCTCCGCACCGCGATTCCTCAACTTCGGCGACAACTCATGGTTCAGTGGGTAGGGCTCCCCAACCCTGAAAGGGTGGAGGCATATATAGCCACGGGTGAGTCCGCGAACCCGTGGAGAGCGGCGGAAGCCGCTTCAAGTAACCCGCGAAGCGGGTGGCGGCTCTTGGCCGACGAGCACTCGAGTAGAGGAGCCCGCTGCCGAGGATGTCAGAAGGTCGACGCTTCGTGTTGTGCTTGGCGGTGGCCGTCACCCTCTCCGAGGGTTCACCACGTACGCGCAACCAGTGCCTGCTGGCAACTCGCGCCGACGTTACAACAGGAGCATAATCTGGCAGTCATCGAATGGAACATACACCTGGGAAACTAGCCTCGGAGTTCGTATGCGAGGCCGCGTCGGGTCGTTACCTTCGCGAGCACGTCGCGCGGCTCGCTGAGTGGTCCGCATCCGATGACCCGCCGTGCTCCCTCGAAGCAACCGGCGCGCTGTTTGGAGGAATCATTGAGCCGCTAGCCGATTCATTCGAACCGCAGGCTGTCTCAACCACGAATCGTGTGCTGGCGCAGATTATTCAACAGTGCCGGCGGATGCCGCGAGGAGTAGCGCTCGATCGGGAGCTTGAGAAGCTCGGTTTGATGACCGAAGACGAGTTGTTCAGTCGCGCCGAAGGCCTCACGCAAACTTCGACACCCGGCGCAACGGATACGTCCCGGATGAAGCGCGCGATCGTGTTATCGCGCGTGACGCTCGGCGCCGACGTCGCGATCACCAGCGTCATCATCGAACGCCTGAAACAACAACTCCCCGGCGCGGAGATCGTGCTCGTGGGCGGGCGGAAAACCGAGGAATTGTTCGGCGGCGACCCACGGCTCCGATTCCCGGTCATCGGTTATCAGCGAGGCGGTTCGCTCCTCGACAGGCTCACAAGCTGGCTCGATCTCCTCGGTTGCACGCGCGACCTCACCGAGGGGCTCGCCGACGATGAGTACTTGATCGTCGATCCCGACAGCCGGCTGACCCAGTTGGGCTTGTTGCCCGTCGGGCGATCGGCCGCGGCGGCGAACTACTTCTTCTTCCCGAGCCGTAATTATGGAGCGAATACCAGGCACACGCTCAGCAACCTCGCTCACCTGTGGTCGTGTGAGCTGTTTGGCTCCTTCCCTGAAGTGCTCCCGCGCGTGACGACCCGAAGCCGCGATCGCGAAACAGCGACTGCGCTTTTTCGGTTGCTTCGAGCCGGCGGAAAACGCCCGGTCGTGTTGGTGAACTTCGGAATCGGCGACAACCCGAAGAAACGGGTCGGCGCGGAGTTTGAAAGCTCGCTGGTCATCGAGCTGATTCAAACCGGCGCTACGGTGATCCTCGACAAGGGCGCGGGAGCCGACGAAGCCGAGCGCGTGGGCCGCGTCGTGGATGAAATCAGGCGTTTCGAAGATGACGGTCGCGGTATGAAGGTCGCCGAAGTAGACGAGCCGCGGCTGCCTGCGCTTCTCGGATCCCAATCCATCGATGCGCGGATGTTGGTGTGGCAAGGGCGCATCGGACTGCTGGCGGCGATGATCGGTGAGAGCGATCTTTACATCGGCTACGATTCGGCCGGCCAGCACATCGCCGCCGCGCTCGGTGTGCCCGTGATCGACGTGATGGCCGGGTTCATCTCGCCGCGCATGCTTGATCGCTGGCGGCCGGCCGGCCCTGCCGAGGTTCGAGTCATTCCCGTTGACACCATCGCCGGGACGCCCGACGCTGAAGCCGTTCTCCGCGCCGTGATGAACCACGCGCGGGAGATGTTGAAGAAGGACGGAACAAAGTTATGAACTACGCGATGAAGGTCAAGCCGGGCGATGATGTCAGGCTCGACGACATCGACCCCGGATTCACGGCGGGTCTCACTGAAGAAGAGGCCGCCGAAGAATTGGCCGACTTGAGCGAGAAGATCGGCGAGCTTCAAGAGCTGCTCTACGCCGCGCGGCAAAACTCCGTCCTCGTTATCCTCCAGGGCATGGACACGAGCGGGAAAGACGGCACGATCAAGCGAGTGATGTCCGAAGTCGATCCGCCGGGCTGCCGCGTCGAGTCGTTCAAGGTCCCAACCGAAGAAGAGCTGGCGCACGATTTCCTGTGGCGAGTTCACCGGGTCGTCCCGCCGCTCGGGATGATGACGATCTTCAATCGCTCGCACTATGAAGACGTGGTTATAGTCCGCGTGCACGATCTGGTCCCGAAGCACGTGTGGAAGCAGCGCTACGACGCGATCAACAACTTCGAGCGGCTGCTTGCGGACAGCGGCACGATCATCCTGAAGTTCTATCTTCACATCAGCCGCGCGGAACAGAAGCAACGTCTCGAGGCTCGCGAGCGCGATGTGGAGAAAGCATGGAAACTGTCGGTTGGAGACTGGAAGGAGCGCGAGCTGTGGGACGATTACATTCGGGCTTATGAGGACGCGATCTCGCGATGCACGACGGAGCCCGCGCCGTGGCACATCATCCCTGCGAACAAGAAGTGGTTTCGGAATCTCGCGGTAGCCGACGCGATCGTCCACACGCTGAGACCTTATCGGGATGAGTGGGAAGAGTCTCTGAGCAAGCTGGCCGAGACGAAGCTCGCGGAGCTGGCGGAGATGCGCGGGTCGGAGAGGAATGGGGAGTAGTGGTACAAGAACACAGAACACACGGCCAGTAGGCCACAGACGGGTCGCTAGCGCTCTCGGTACTGCGTGGCTGTCGACGCGGTAGTAGGGACCGGCCCGTTGGCTTTCTGTCATGCCTCACAACGCAGTTGCGGTACAATGGGACAGCCATCACACTCGGTGAATATGTCTTCCGACCTGACATTCCTGACCAACGAGCCCGGCAAGAGCCTCCGAGACCGCTTCGGTGTCTTGTTGGGCGAGGACACTCGCTTCTTCGCCTGTTTAGTCGGTTACTTCTATATCAGCGGCTTCTACAAGCTGTATCCAGCTTTGGAGAACATTGAGAAGATTCGCATCCTGGTTGGCCTTCAGACCGATCGCACAGCATACGAACTGATGCAACGCGCCAAGGAGCCAGACGAGTTGATACTTAGATCTCACGCGTCGGCCAAAGAGCAGGTCGCCGGAGATGTACTCAACGAACTCGAGAAATCGCCGGACACTTTGGAAATAGAAACCGGAGTTCATAAGTTTGTAGAGTGGGTCCGGTCGCGCAAGCTGGAAATCAAAGCGTATCCAACCGAGGACCTTCACGCGAAGGTTTACATAATGACTTTCCACGAGGGCGACCGCGACAAAGGGCGCGTCATTACCGGTTCAAGCAACCTCACGCAGTCCGGCTTGGTAGACAATCTCGAATTCAACGTCGAGTTGAAGAGTCGCGCCGACTATGACTTCGCCATCAACAAGTTTGAAGAGCTGTGGGAAATGGCCGTTGATGTTCGCAAGCCTTACGAAGACACGGTCGTCATTCGGTCGCCGTTCGCCCACTTCACTCCGCAAGAACTTTACCTCAAATTCTTATATGAGTACTTCCGCGACGAGCTGAACCGGCCAGATGAATTGGAAGACGTCGACGTACCCGCAGACTTCAAGCGACTGAAGTATCAAGAGGAAGCTGTGCTCAACGCCAAGCGAGTGCTCGATGAATACGGAGGTCTGTTCTTGTCCGATGTGGTTGGCCTTGGCAAGACGTACATGGCAGCCTTGCTCGCGCAGCAGCTTGATGGCCGCTCTTTAGTCATCGCGCCGCCGCATCTTTTGGACAAAAACAATCGCGGTTCGTGGCCTAATGTGTTCGGCGACTTTCGGGTCCCGCACACTGATTTCGAGTCGATTGGCAAGCTCGAAGATATTCTGGCACGCGACGTGTCCCGGTACGCTAACGTCTTCATTGATGAGTCTCACCGCTTTCGAACTGAAACAACTCAGACCTACGAAACGCTGGCTCAAATTTGCCGGGGCAAACGCGTGATCCTCGTGTCGGCAACTCCGCTCAATAACACACCGCGAGACATTCTCAGTCAGGTCAAGCTGTTTCAAAACGGCAAGAACAGCACAATTCCGAATGTGCGAAATCTTGAGGTATTCTTCTCCCGGCTCGAAAAGAATCTTCAGGGACTCGACCGCCAGCAAGATCGCGACGAGTACTTCAAAGTAGTGCAAGAGAACTCCAAGGCCACTCGCGAACGGATTCTCAAGTACTTGATGATTCGTCGCACCCGAAACGAGATCACGAAGTACTACGGCGAGGACCTTCAGCTTCAAGGCCTAAAGTTCCCGGACGTGGCCGACCCGCAACCGCTCTTTTATAAATTCAACAAAACCGAAAACGACGTCTTCAATGAAACCGTCCTGCTGGTGGCGCATGAGTTCAAATACGCACGCTATAAACCACTGAGCTATTATGAGGGCGAGCGCAAGGAGCGCGAGGTACAGAGCCAGAGCAACCTCGCAAAGTTCATGAAGATTCTGTTGATCAAACGCCTTGAGAGCAGCTTCCATGCGTTTAGGCTGACTGTAGACCGCTTCCTCCGTTCTTATGAGCGAGTCATCGAAGAGTTCCACAAAGGGCAGGTCTTCATCAGCAAGAAACACATCAACAAGATTTTCGACCTGTTGGAGACAGACAATCAGGAGGCCATCGAAGCCCTTCTTGAAGCAGACAAGGCGGAGCGACTGGACGCCGACGATTTCAGGCCCGAATTCATCCGTGACCTCGAAAGCGATCGGGCACTGCTTCAGCGCATTCGGGAACTCTGGGCGCGTATAAAGCGCGACCCGAAGTGGGAGTCATTCCGAGAGATGCTCCTTGCCGAGCCCGCTCTGAAGAAAGGAAAGCTGATTATCTTCACCGAATCGAAAGAGACTGCGGAATACGTGGAGGAAAAAATCGCTGCCGAGGTCGAGCGTGACGTGCTGCTGTTCACCGGCAGCTCCGACGAGTCTGTCCGCAAAGAAGTCATCGCTAACTTTGACGCGCGGGCGTTTCATCCCGAAGACAAGTACCGCATTCTGGTCACGACTGAAGTGCTAGCGGAAGGCGTCAATCTTCACCGCTCCAACATCGTTATTAACTACGACATTCCCTGGAACCCGACCCGGCTTATCCAGCGGGTCGGGCGCGTCAATCGAGTGGATACTCAGTTCGATACAATTCACACCTATAACTTCTTCCCGACCGAGGAGAGCAACGATCTGATTAAGCTCAAAGAGGCGGCGGAAGCTAAGATTCATGCCTTTATAGAAATGCTTGGCGCTGATGCCAAGATGCTAACCGAAGGCGAAGAGATCAAGTCGCACGATCTGTTCGCCAAGTTGACATCCAGGAAAACGATCACCGGCGAGGATGAAGAGGAAGAAAGCGAACTGGAATACCTGACCGAGATTCGCGACGTTCGAGACAATCAGCCCGAGCTGTTCGCCCGCATAAAGCGGCTGCCCAAGAAGGCGCGCTCGACACGCTTGCTATCACCGCAGCGGGCCGCATCAGTGCAGCATTTTCCGTCGCTTCTCACCTACTTCCGACAAGGTCGGTTGGAAAAGTTCTTTCTCGCTTCAGAACCATCGGATGCTGCGGTCGAGCTAGACTTCTTCAACGCAGCGCGCGTCCTCAAACCTGCTGATCCGAACGAGCCGCGACAGAACATCCCGTCAGAGTTTTACGCGCTTCTCGATAAGAACAAGAAAGCATTCGAGGAAGCGACAACCGCCGATTCCGGGGACGCGGGGTTCCGGCACAAGGGTGGAGCGAATGATGCCTACATTCTGAAGCGCCTGAAGGCGAAAGAAATCCGCCGCTATCACGGCTTCACTGAAGACGACGAGCTATACATCGAGCAGGTTGTTCAGCTTCTGAGCGACGGGGCACTGCCGAAGCCGACGACCAAGAAAGTGGCGGAGGCGTTAAAGAAGGAGATCGAGCCGTTGAGAGTGCTGGGCATTCTGCGGCGCGACATCTCGCCTCTGCTGTTTCAGCCAACCCGGGCGCAGCAAACGGGCCACGCGCTGAGTCCTCGTGAGGTGATTTTGTCGTCGTACTTGTTGGAGGCGAAATGAATCGCGATCAGGCGCGCAATCTCATACGCCAGACGTTTGCTCAAGCGTTCGACAAGGGCCGCTTTCAACATTTCATTGGCAATCTTTTGAATCACATCGATGAGTCCAAAGCCTCGAATATGCAGGTGCCCCACGCCTTTGCACAGCATGTTCGCAGTTGCAGACGGCTCGGGACATACGAATCGCCCGATGGCGAGCTTGCGGATGTGCTCATAGTCAACACGACTGAACCGTGGAAGATCGAACGCACTCGCACCGCGCTCCGTGATTTTGTCGCCCACAAATTGAAACGCGGCGATAGCTACAAGGAAGCCGGACTCGTAGCGTTTGTTTCTCCTGACGCGCGTTCGTGGAGATTTTCATTTGTCCGAATGGAATACCAGTCCAGGCGCGACGCGAGGACCGGCAAGATTGCCGTAGAAGACAAAGTCACGCCGGCACGCCGCTTTTCTTACATCGTTGGCGAAGGCGAAAGCTGCCACACGGCGCAGACCTGTTTCATCGATCTGCTTAAGCAGACCGATTTCGATCTGTCGTTGTCTGACATCGAGAAGGCCTTCAGTGTCGAAGCCGTCACTAAGGAGTTTTTCAAGCTGTATGCTGACCTCTTCAACCAGGTCAGTGCGAATCTTCAAAAGCTTTCGGCGAAAGACAAACGCATCGGCGAGGAGTTTGAGAGGAAGCACATTAACACCAAGGATTTCGCCAAGAAGCTGATGGGACAGATTGTTTTCCTCTACTTCCTCCAAAAGAAGGGGTGGCTTGGCGTTGAGGAGGGAAAGGACTGGGGCACTGGACCGCACGATTTTTTGCGGCGGCTCGCCCGCGGCGAATACGGAACGTACGAGAACTTCTTCAACGAGGTACTTGAACCCCTCTTTTACGACACGCTGGCAACTGACCGAGGACACGATGCGTGGTGCAATCGTTTCAAATGCCGCATCCCTTTCCTGAATGGCGGACTGTTTGAACCGCTCGGCGATTACAACTGGCGCAAGACCGATATCATCCTTCCAAACAAACTATTCACGAATACCGAGTTCGTCGAGGAAGGCATTCGAGGCACCGGGATCCTCGATGTTTTCGACCGCTACAACTTCACCGTCAACGAAGCTGAGCCACTGGAAAAGGAAGTCGCCATTGACCCCGAAATGCTCGGCAAGGTTTTTGAAAACCTGATCGAAGAAAACCTACGCAAAGGTCTCGGCTCGTACTACACGCCGCGCGAGATTGTCCATTACATGTGCCAGGAGAGTCTCATCAACTACCTCGACACGGCGATCAACACCGGAGACGAATCGGTCGTTCGGGCGAAGCCGAAGCAGATCAAGCTTCTCGGAGAGCCCGAGCCCGAGCAGGCAATACTCAGCACAACGGTGAAGCGCGAAATCGTCTCCCGCGCCGACATCGAAACCTTCATTCATCTTGGGGATCAAATTTCGCATTACGAATCCGTCGAGACGGAGTATCGCATCAAGATGCCTAAGAGCATCAAGCTGCACGCACGACTGATTGACGAAAAGCTTGCAGACATCACAATCTGCGATCCCGCCGTTGGTTCGGGTGCGTTCCCAGTCGGGATGATGACCGAGATCGTTCGCGCCCGCTCTGCCCTCACGAATGAATTCAACGACGTTCACGAGCGCACACCCTACCACTTCAAGCGACACGCAATTCAGAACTGCCTTTATGGCGTGGACATCGACCCCGGCGCGGTCGAAATCGCCAAGCTCCGCCTCTGGCTCTCGCTCGTCGTGGATGAAGAGGATGTGAAGCAAATCAAGCCGCTGCCAAACCTGTTCTATAAAATCGTGACCGGCAACTCGCTGCTAGGCGTGGAGAAAAACCTGTTCAACCAGCAACTCTTCCAAAAGCTCGAAAGGCTCAAACCCCTCTACTTCGATCAGTCGGATCAGTCAAAAAAGTCTGATCTCAAACACCAAATCGACCAAACCATCCACGAATTGACCAACGGCAAGGAAGCCTTCGACTTCGAGATTTATTTTTCGGAAGTGTTTCACCGGAAGGGCGGGTTCGATGTGGTCATCGCCAATCCGCCGTATGTGCGGCAGGAGAAAATCAAGGAACTCAAACCCGCGCTCAAGGCCGCCGGTTACGAGTGCTTCAACGGCACGGCGGACTTGCTGGTTTATTTTTACGAACGCGGCGTGAAGCTGCTGCGTCCCGGCGGCGCAATCGCCCTCATCACGTCGAACAAATACTACCGCGCTGGCTACGGCGAAGCGTTGCGCGGCTTTCTCCCGCGCGAACTCACGCTGCACCAGTTGATTGATTTTGGCGACGCGCCCGTGTTTGATGCCATCGCCTACGCTTCCATTCTCATCGGCACTCGCAACCTGCCGCCGAAAGGAGCGGCCACGCTGGGTTATACATGGGAAAAGGAGCTGACCTTCGACCGGATCCCGCAAATCGTGACCGAGCGCGGCCAGAAAATCTCGCAGAGCGAGTTGAAACCGGGTGGCTGGCAACTTGAAACGCCGGAGGCTTTGAGGCTACTAGCGAAACTCCGCAGAGCGGGGAAGCCCTTGGGAGACTACGTCAATGGTCGTTTCTATAACGGAGTAAAGACAGGATTAAACGACGCTTTCGTTGTAAATCGTGCGACGCGCGACAGACTCATCTCAGAACACGCATCATCTGGCGTCGTGCTGAAGCCGTTCCTTCGTGGTCGAGATGCCAAGCGATGGCAAGTCCTGTCGGCCGACCTTTGGCTTATCTACATTCCTTGGCATTTCCCATTGCATGACGATTCATCAATCACAAGCGCATCGAAAAAGGCGGAAGCAGCGTTCAAGAAACAATACCCCGCTATCTACTCTCACCTTGAGGGATTCAAAGAGGATCTTGCGGTTAGAGACAAAGCAGAGACTGGACTTCGGTACGAATGGTATGCCCTTGCTCGACCGCGCTACGAGTCTCATAGAGCGTTCGCGCAGCAGAAAATTGTCATACCGACGATCGAAAAGAGCACTGCTTACGCCGCTGATTCACGAGGCCACTTCAGTAATGACAAGACCACGATTTGCATTGCCGAAAACATCAACTTTGTCATGGCCGTGCTTAATTCAAGGGTGCTGTGGTGGATGATTCGGAAAACGGCTGCAACCAAACAAGGCGGCTTTTACGAGTTCAAGCCGATGTACGTTTCCGCGTTACCCATTCCTGACGCGTCAACGGAAAGGCAAAAGGCAGTAGAGCGCTTGGTTGACTGCATCCTCGCGGCGAAGCAGCGGGATGCCGAGGCGGACGTGAGCGCGTTGGAGCAGGAGATAGACCAGTTGGTGTATGCGCTCTACGGACTGACCGAAGAGGAGATTGCGATCGTGGAAGGTGATCAACGATGAAGGAGACGACGGAAAGACTACGACGAGTCCCTTAACGGCGGCTTTTGCACACCGTGCTTAGCAAAAAACCGCGGTAATGGGACCGTTCGAAAATGGTTTAAGAAGATGCTTGACATAAGAAACAGTCGAATCCGTTAGGAATTTCAGGCAACTATGCCAGCTTCGATCCCAGCATTAGTAACCCCTTCCGTTCTCGAGTGGGCGCGGAAAGAGAGCGGCTACGAACTTGGGCCCGTCGCCAAGAAGCTCCAGGTGCGACCCGAAAAAGTTCTTGCCTGGGAACACGGCGAGGCCAAGCCGACGCTTCGCCAGGCGCAGGCACTCGCCAAGGTTTATCACCGGCCGCTTGGTGTCTTCTATCTGCCTCAACCGCCGTCGGTCCCACCGGTCGCCGCAGAGTATCGTCGGCTGCCGGGCATTCCTCCTGGCACGGAGACACCTGAATTGCGGCTCGCCGTTAGAGTGATGTCGCTGCGTCGAGAAGTCGCCATTCAACTGAGCGATGAGATGGGTCATCCCATCGATGAATTCAACGCCGCAGCACACCAATCAGAATCATCGGCTGCAGTGGGCGGGCGATTGCGGAAGTTGCTGGGCATAGAGGCCCAGGAGCAACTCGATTGGCGTGATGAATGGCAAGCTTGGCGTCGCTGGCGCGAGGCTGTAGAGCGCGCCGGAGTCCTGGTCTTTCAGTTCCCGAAGGTGAATCTCAATCAAGTCCGAGGCGTCACTCTGCCACTGTTTCCGATGCCAGTGATCGGCATCAACAGCAAGGAAACCTCTGCCGCCGCGCGCTCCTACACCCTGATTCACGAACTTACCCACCTTGCTCTCGCTCGCGGGCACGAGGAAGAGGTCGCTTTGAGGGAGTCACGTACTGAAAGAGGCTTGCAGGAGTTGGAACGATTCGCCGAAGAAGTTGCCAGTGCGGTGCTCATACCTGAAGACCTTCTGATGGCTTTCTTGGAGAGAATGTCAGTGCCGCGCAACCGCTGGGATGTCCCTCTAGTGAGACGGCTCGCTTACACCTTTCGAGTGACGCCGCTAGCGATGGCAACGCGGCTGCGGTCCACAGGCGCGTTGACGTGGAACGGGTATCAACGGTGGAAGCGTGATTGGGATGCGTACGTGGAAACGCTGAGGCCTCGCAAGGGAGGATTCGCATCTCCGGCGGAGAAGAGTCTTGGACGCAGTGGCCGTCCCTTCGCGCAACTGGTTCTGGAAGCATTGGACGCTAATCGGATCACCTCAGTGGACGCAAGCCGCTATCTTGAGTTGAGCTTCGATCATGTCGAGAAGTTGCGACTGGAGCTGGCCAAGGGTGCCGAAGCTGGCTTTGGCAATGGGGACGGGGGCGACTAAAAAGGAAACGACTGCGAGTGTATTCGATTGACACAAGCTTCTTCATGGATTGGCAGGCGAGATTCTACCCGCTGGATGTATTCGTGACTATGAACAAGCAGATTGAGCAGCTAATCGACAGCGGCGACTTCCTCGCTGTTGAGTTA
>Ga0209640_10005082_pt1 | contig 11507 bp, 6 predicted proteins | sample RifCSP10_1_FD_184018 | JGI IMG/M metagenome (GOLD analysis project Ga0209640, IMG submission 184018) | Soil microbial communities from Rifle, Colorado - Rifle CSP2_sed 10_1 (SPAdes) (version 2) | ecosystem: Environmental > Terrestrial > Deep subsurface > Rock core/Sediment | place: Rifle... | reverse complement strand
TCGCCCGCCGACCGTTGAAGTCGGCGCTGTCGATTCTGGGGATCGCCTTCGCCTGCGCGATCCTCATGCTGGGGAACGTGCAGGAGGACGCCGTGGGGTTCATGGTGGACACCCAGTTTCGCCTGGCGCAGCGGGAGGACATGACGGTATCCTTCGTCGAGCCCGTTTCGGCGCGGGCGCTGTCGGAGCTCCGGAGCATCCCGGGTGTCCGGTACGGCGAGCCGTACCGGTCGGTCCCCGTCCGGCTGCGGTTCGGCCACCGGAGCTGGCGGACCGCCGTCCAGGGGTTTTCGGGCGGCGGATCCCTCCACCGCGTGCTCGACACGAGGCTTCGCCCCGTGGCGATGCCCCGGGAGGGGCTCCTGATGACGGACTACCTGGCGGAGCGGATGGGGCTGCGGCCGGGGGACCGGGTGACCGTGGAGGTGCTGGAAGGTGCCCGCCCCGTGCGCGACGTTCCGGTGGTGGGGCTGGTGGGGGAATATTTCGGGGTGAACGCCTACATGGACCTTCACGCCCTGAACCGGCTGCTGGGGGAGGAAAACGCGATCTCGGGGGCGTTCCTTTCCGCCGACCGGGCAGACCGGCAATCGGTGTACGATGCCCTCAAGGGGATGCCCGGAGTGGCGGGGACGGTGGTGCGGGTGGACGCCATTCGCAATTTCTACGAGACCATGGGGGGGACGCTGCTGCTGTTCACCTTCGTCATCACGCTCCTGGCGGCGAGCGTCGCCTTCGGGGTGGTGTACAACAGTGCCCGGATCGCCCTGTCCGAGCGGGGCCGGGAGCTGGCGAGCCTTCGCGTGCTCGGGTTCACCCGGGGAGAGATATCCTACATCCTTCTTGGAGAGCTCGGCCTGTTGACCGTCGCCGGGATTCCGGTGGGATTCCTCATCGCCGGGGGGATGACCGCCTACATCGCGGAGAGGATGAAATCGGACCTCTACCGGGTCCCGATGGTGATGGAGGGATCCAGTTACGGGTTCGCCGCCGCGGTCGTGATCGTGTCGGCGCTTCTTTCCGGCCTCCTGGTGCGCCGCCGCCTCGACCGGCTCGACCTGGTGGCTGTTCTGAAGACGAGGGAGTGACACGCCATGCCGTGGCGTCAGCGCATCGTCCTGATCCTCCTGCTGCTCCTCGCGGCCCTGGGACTTCTCTGGGCGTTCCTCCCGCGTCCGGTCTCCGTGGAGACAGCGAAGGTTTCCCGGGGTCCGCTGCGGGTTACCGTCGAGGAGGAGGGGAAGGCGAGGCTGCGGGACCGGTTCGTCGTCTCCGCCCCCGTGACCGGATACGCCCGGCGGGTGGATCTCGAGGTCGGTGACCCCGTGGAGCGTGGGCAGGGCGTCGCCGAGATCGATCCGATGCGGGTGGAGGGGCTCGACCCGCGGGACCGGGCCGCCGCGCAGGCGCGCGTGTCGGCGGCCGGGGCGGCGCTGCGCGTGGCGGAGGAACGGGTCCGGGAGGCGACGGCGGCCGACGAGTACGGGTCGGCGCGTCTCGCGCGGACCCGCCGCCTGACCGACGCGGGGCTGACGACGAAGGATGCGCTGGAGCAGGCGGCATCCGAGGCAAAACGCGCGAGCGCCGCGACGAGGTCGGCGGAGGCGGCGACGGATGCGGCGCGGCACGAGCTGGAGGCGGCGAAAGCGGCGCTGATCCGGGCGGGGACGTCCGACGGACGGCAGGCCGGCCGCGTGACGGTCCGGTCCCCGGCGACCGGCACGGTGCTGGCGGTGCGGCACGAAAGCGAAGGGGTGGTCCCGGCGGGAACGCCGCTGCTGGAGATCGGTGACCCCGGCCGCCTGGAAGTGGAAGTGGACGTCCTCTCCGCGGACGCCGTGCGCATTCACCCCGGCACCGCGGTCCGCTTCGAACGGTGGGGGGGGGACGTTCCCCTGGAGGGGAAAGTGCGCGTGGTGGAACCCGTGGGGTTCACGAAGGTGTCCGCCCTCGGGGTGGAGGAGCAGCGGGTTCTCGTGCTCGTCGACATCACCTCCCCGCGGGACGCGTGGAAGGGGGTCGGCGACCGGTATCGGCTCGAGGCGAGTTTCGTCCTCTGGGAGGAGAAGGAGGTGCTGCAGGTACCGGCGGGCGCGCTCTTCCGGACCGGGGACCGGTTCGCCGTCTACGTCTTGGAGAAGGGTCGCGCGAAGGAGCGGACGGTCGAAATCGGCCGACGGAACGGGATCGCGGCCCAGCTGCTCTCGGGACTGGCGGAAGGGGAGACGGTGATCCTTCATCCCGGCGACGCCGTGGCGGACGGGAAAAAGGTGCGTCCCCGCTAGCCCCCGGCCAGCTTCGCGGTGTAGCCGCGGCGGGCAAGTTCCGCCACGATCGCCTCACGGTGATCGCCCTGGATCTCGATCACCCCGTCCTTCGCCGTTCCCCCCGTGCCGCAGCGGCGCTTCAGGTCCGACGCGAGGTTCCGGAGGGCTTCCCTCCCGAGCGGGACGCCCGACACGGTGGTCACCGTCTTTCCTCCGCGGCCTTTCACCTCCCGGCGGACGCGGACGATCCCGTCTCCCGCGGGCGCCGGTTCCCCTTTTCCGCAGCGGCATCCGGCCATGGGAAGCCGGCACTTCGGGCAGACAAGCCCTCTCTCCGTGGAGTAGACCAACACCGGATCGTCTTGCCGTCCTCCCACGTCACACCCTCCGCGCGCCGGATACCGATCCTCCCATGGAATATAACAATACGAAACCCGGATGTCCTTCGGGGAATCCTGTATATAGATAAGATCGAAATCATCCCGGAGGCATGAAAATGAATCCCGGCGAACTGGAAGCGGTCGCGCGGTCCCTCGTCGTACCCGGCAAGGGGATTCTGGCGGCGGACGAAAGCGCCCCGACCATCGAGAAACGGTTCAAGGCGATCGATCTCCCGTCCACGGAGGAGAACCGGCGGGCGTACCGGGACCTCCTCTTCACGACCCCGAACGTTTCGGAGTTCATCAGCGGCGTGATCCTTTACGACGAGACGATCCGGCAACGTTCCGCGGACGGGACGCCCTTCCCGAAAGCGCTCGAACGGCAGGGGATCGTACCGGGGATCAAGGTCGACGAAGGGGCGAAGGCGCTGACCGGGTTCCCCGGGGAGAAGATCACCGAGGGGCTGGACGGGCTGCGGGGACGCCTGCCGGAATATCGTGCTTTGGGCGCACGCTTCGCGAAATGGCGCGCGGTGATCGACATCGGGGCCGGGATCCCGACGCGGTACTGCATCCAGGCCAACGCTTACGCGCTCGCCCGGTACGCGGCGCTCTGCCAGGAAGCGGGACTCGTCCCCATCGTGGAGCCGGAGGTCCTGATGGACGGTTCTCACGCGATCGAGCGGTGCGAGGAGGTGACGACGGAGGTGCTCTCGATGGTCTACGCGGAGTTGACGGCCCATCGCGTGGCTCTCGAGGGTACGCTGCTCAAGCCCAACATGGTCGTTTCGGGGAAGGGGTGCCCGGACCAGGCCGCAGCGGCGCAGGTCGCGGAAGCGACGGTCCGAACCCTGTCGCGCGTCGTCCCGCCGGCCGTCCCCGGCATCGTCTTCCTCTCCGGGGGCCAGACCCCGCGGCAGGCCACGGAGAATCTGAGCGCCATGAACGCGATGGGGAAGCACCCGTGGGAACTGAGCTTCTCCTACGGGAGGGCGCTGCAGGATCCGGTCCTGAAGGCGTGGAGAGGAAAGGCGGAGAACGTCCCTGCGGCGAAGGAGGCGTTCCTCCTTCGTGCGAAGCTGAACGGGGCCGCGCGGCGCGGGAACTATTCCCCGTCGATGGAGGCGGCGTAGGCATACTCCATTCCCCCGGATGGATGTATGATCGCTGCAGGGGACCGCGCCATGGGGGGTGATCCATGCCAGGATGGCTGCAGAGGGTCGGATCGGAACCCGTGGTGCGGAAGGGATTGATCGCGGGGGGGGCGGTCGTTCTGGTCTACGCACTCTTCGGATTCCTCGCCCTCCCGCCGATCCTCAAATCCGTCCTTCCGAAATCCCTCTCCCAAACGCTCCACCGGAAGGCGACGATCCGGGACATTCGGGTAAATCCCTTCGTACTGTCCGTCTCCGTCCGGGGACTCGCGATCTCCGAGCGGGATTCCCCGGGGACATGGGTCTCCGCGGAAGAGGCCTTCGCGAACCTTCAACTGGCGTCGGTGATCCGGGGAGGCCCGGTCCTCAGCGAAATGCGCCTGTCCCGCCCGCACGTGAACATCGCGCGCCGTCCGGACGGATCCTACAACTTCACCGATATCATCGATGAATTCAGCAAAAAACCGGCGAAGGAAAGCAATCCGTTAAAGTATTCCTTTAATAATATCCGGATTCTCGACGGGAGCATCGACTTCGACGATGCCCCGAAGAAAACACGGCACGAGGTCCGGGGGATCCACGTCGGCATCCCGTTCCTGTCGAACCTCCGGTATTACGTCGACCGGTACGTGCAACCTTCCTTCGCCGCGGTCGTGAACGGTGAGCCGATTTCGCTCAAAGGAAAAACCAAACCGTTCAGCGAGTCGCTGGAAACCACCTTCGAAGTGAACATCTCGGACCTCGACATTCCGCACTACCTCGCCTACGATCCTTTGAAAAGGGAATACGATATCCCCTCCGCGCTCCTGGACGTGGACGCGGTCGTTTCCTACACGCAGCAGAAGGGCCAGCCACCCACCCTCCGCGCGGAAGGAGACGTGACCCTGAGGGAGGTTCGCGTCACGGGGAAGGACAAACGCCCCATGATCCATCTCCCCACGGTGAAGGCGGTGATCTCCCCCTCGGATCTCGCCGCACGCGATTTCCGCCTGGCGGCCCTGCAGGTCAGCGACCCTGAAATCGACGTCTCCATAGATCCTAACAAGAAGTTGAATCTTTTGTCTTTAATTCCTGGAGAACAAAAGAAAAATGAGGTAGGGAAAAACAAGGAGACGACCCCTTCAAAAGAAGAGCCGGGCGGAATGGAACAGAGATTCACCGTCGACTCCATCCGGCTCACCGGGGGAAAAGTGCGGTTCGACGACGCCTCCCGGGGATCGCCGTTCCGGACGAAATTGGGGGATATCCGGGTCGACGTGGACGGGCTTGGCACCGAGGCGGGGAAGAAGGCCGTCACCCTGGTCTCCTTTTCGACCGAAGCGGGGGAGACCGTCGAGCTGCAGGGAAACCTCTCCCTCTCCCCGCTCGAATCGGAAGGAACGATCGCGCTCGCGAAGGTGGTCCTGAAGAAATATTCCCCGTACTACGGCGACGCCGTGCGGTTCGATATCGACCGCGGGTCCCTCGAGGCGCGATCCGGATACAGATTCGCCAAGGGGGATGGCGGGGCGGAATTCCGGCTCTCCGGCCTGGGATTGTCCGTGTCGAACCTGCGCCTGCGCCAGCGGGAGGAGAAGGAGGAGTTCCTCGTCATCCCCGGGTTCGATGTGAAAGAGGGCGAGGTCGACCCCGGAAAGAAAGAGATCGTGATCGGAGAGGTCGCCACGGCGAAGGGAACGGTGGCGATCCGCCGCTCCGCCACCGGAGAGACGAACGTCGCCCGCCTCCTGGCGGAGGAAACGAAATCCGCGGAGCGGTCCGCGGCGAACGGCCCCGCGGGGGAACCGTCCTTGGGGAAAGGGCAGGGCGGACCGCCGTGGAGGATCACCATCAAGAAAACGGTCGTCGAACGGTACTCCGTACGTCTCGAGGATCGCACCACGGATCCGCCGGTGGAGATCGCCCTCGACCGGCTGCGTCTGAAGGCGGAGAACGCCGCCACCGGCGGAAAACAGCGCGGCAGATTCTCCTTCACCACCCTCTATGACCGGAAGGGAAGCGTCTCCCTGGGCGGCTCCATCTCGGTCGATCCTCCGTCGATCAACGCCAGGCTGCTGGCGAAAGCCCTCCCGGTCGGGCCCGTGCAGCCGTACTTCACGGAGAAGGTGAAGATCCTCCTGACGGGGGGGACGATCTCGGCGGAAGGGGACGTTTCGTTCGATGCCCCGAAGGACAGGCCGCAGCGCGCGGGGTTCCGGGGGGAGGTGACCGTGAACGGATTCTCCTCCCTGGACAAGGCCCTCGGGGAGGAATTCCTGACGTTCTCCAGCCTCCACTTCGGCGGCGTGGAAGCGGCGTACCACCCGACGAGCGTCGCCATCCGGGAGATCTCCCTGACGGACTTCTACTCCCGGATCATCGTGCAGCCCGACGGCACGATGAACGTCCAGGGAATCATCGCGAAAGAGGACCCCGGACCGGACAACACGGCGTCGAAACCGGCACCGGCGGCCGTACCCTCGCCCCCGGCTCCCGCGGACAACGCGTCGCGGGCGCCCGGGGTTCCGATCCGGATCGACACGGTGACGTTCCAGGGCGGCAAGGTGAACTTCAGCGACCAGTACATCAAGCCGAACTACTCCGCAAGCCTCGTGGAGATCGGAGGACGCGTCTCGGGCCTCTCCTCGGAGGAGGGCCGGCTCGCGGACATCGACCTGCGCGGAAAGCTCGAGAACTCGGCGCCCCTGGAGATCGTCGGAAAAATCAACCCGCTGGCGAAGGATCTTTACCTCGATCTCAATGTGGATTTCCGGGACATGGACCTCTCGCCCGTCTCCCCTTACGCCGGACGGTACGCCGGGTACGGGATCGAGAAAGGGAAGCTCACCCTGAACCTCAAATATCACATCGAGAAAAGGAAGCTGGAGTCGGCCAACAAGGTCTTCCTCGACCAGTTCACCTTCGGGGGACCGGTGGAAAGCCCCAAGGCGACGAAGCTCCCCGTGAAGCTCGCGGTGGCGCTCCTGAAGGACCGGAAGGGGGAGATTCGCCTCGACCTCCCCGTCACGGGATCGCTCGACGACCCGAAATTCAGCATCTGGGGAGTCGTCTGGAAGATCATCGGGAACCTCCTCGTCAAGGCCGCCACCTCGCCGTTCGCGCTGCTGGGCGCCATCTTCGGGGGCGGGGAACAGCTCTCGTACCTGGAGTTCGACCCGGCGCACTTCGACATCCCCGCGGCGGAGGAGGGGAAACTCGTCAACCTCGGGAAGATCCTGCAGGATCGCCCGGGCCTGAAGCTCGAGATCGAGGGGCACGTGGACGTGGAGAAGGACCGGGAGGGGATGCGGCAGCGGATCTTCCGGCGGAAGGTCGCGGCGCAGAAGCTGGCGGACCTCGTGAACGCCGGGCAGCCGTCGCCGGCGCTGGACAACGCGCGGGTCGAAGCGGCGGAGTACCCGAAGTACCTGACCCGGGCCTACAAGGCGGAAAAGTTCCCGAAGCCGCGCAACTTCATCGGCATGGCAAAGGATCTTCCCGTTCCCGAGATGGAGAAGCTGATGCTGACGCACATCCGGGTGACGGACGACGACCTCCGGCGGCTCGCCATGGAGCGGGCCTCCCGCGTGAGGGACCGCCTCGCCGGTTCGGGGAAGGTGGAGCCCGGCCGGATCTTCCTCGTGGAGCCGAAAACCCTCCCTCCGGAGAGAAAAGAAAAGCTTCGGGACAGCCGGGTCGACTTCCGGATCAAATGAACATTCACGGCGGTGCGCGATGGGGAGGGGGCCGATGGCCAGGATACTGAGTCCGGAAGAGCTTCGGAAGGCGTGCGACCCGAAGCGGTTCGGCTTCGCGACCACGGCGGAGGTCGCCCCACTCACGCGCATCGTGGGCCAGGGGCGGGCGCTGGAGGCGATCGATTTCGGCCTCGACATGCACAGCCTCGGATTCAACATCTATGTGCTTGGCGAGAGCGGAACGGGGAAGAGTTCCGCCATCCGCTCCTTCGTGTCCGAGAAAGCGAAGGGCGACCCCGTTCCACCCGATCGGGCCTACGTGTTCAACTTCCGGGAGCCCGAAGAGCCGATCGCCCTTTCCCTGGCCCCGGGTCGGGGGACGGAATTCCAGCGCGACATGCTGAAACTGGTGGCCTATCTTCGTTCGGCGATCCCGAAGGTGTTCGACTCGAAGGAATACGAGCGGCAAAAGGGGCGGATCGTCGAGGGGTTCCAGGGCCGGCAGAAAGAGACATTCGGGTCGCTGGAGGAAGAGGCGAAATCGAGGGGGTTCAGCGTCCGGCCCACGATCAGCGGTTTTTCCATCGTCGCGGTGGACGATGCGGGAGAGCCGATGACGGAAGAGAAGTTCGCCGCGCTCGACGACGCGAAGAGGCGGGAATTGCGGGACAACGGGAAGCGGATCCAGGAGCGCCTCGACGACGTGGTCCGCGTCGTGAAAGCGGAAGAGAGGGCGGCAAAGGACGCGCTCGCTGAGCTGGAACGCGACGCGGCGTTGTCCGTGCTCGGACATCGGATGGAGGAGATCCGGGGGAAGCACGAGGGGAACGAAAAGCTGCTGGCGTACTTCGACGCCGTCCGGGAGAACGTGCTGGAGAGGATCGAGGACTTCAAGAGCGGAGGGGAGGAGCCTTCCTCCCCGCTGCCGTTCCTGAAGATCGGCAGGCAGGAACCGGATTTCTCCCGGTATTCCGTCAACGTGATCGTCAATAACGGGGCGACCAACGGGGCTCCGTGCGTCTTCGAGAGCAACCCGACGTACTACAACCTCTTCGGACGGATCGAGCACCGGTTCCAGATGGGGGCCGCGCTCACGGATTTCACGATGATCAAGGCGGGAGCTCTCCACAAGGCGAACGGGGGTTTCCTCGTCATCCACGCGCTGGATCTTCTTCGGAACATCTTCTCCTACGATGCATTGAAGCGGGCGATCCGCAACCGGGAGGTGAAGATCGAGGATGTGTGGGAACAGTACCGCCTCGTAACGACCACGGCGATGAAGCCGGAACCGATCCCCCTCGACGTGAAAATCGTGCTGATCGGCAACCCGGAGATCTACTACCTGCTCTACAACCTCGACGAGGAGTACCGCGAGCTGTTCAAGGTGAAGGCGGACTTCGATCATCGGATCGACCGGACGGACGAGGGGATCGACCATTACGCCGCCTTCGTGGCGACCAAGGCGAAGGAGGAGGCGCTGTTGCCCTTCGCCAGGGAAGGCGTCGCGCGCGTGGTCGACTTCGGTTCCCGGCTGGCGGAGGATCAGGAGAAGCTCTCCACGAAATTCAGCGACATCTCCAACCTCCTGCGGGAGGCGAACTACTGGGCGTTGCGCACGGGAGCGAAGGTCGTCACGGACGAGCACGTGTCGCGGGCGCTTCGGGCGAAGGTCATGCGAAACAGCCGGATCGAGGAGCGGATGCGGGAACTCGCCGCGGAAGGGACCCTCATCGTCGAGACCGCCGGGGAACGTGTGGGGCAGGTGAACGGATTGGCGGTGCACGACATGGGCGACTACAGTTTCGGCAATGCATCCCGCATCACCGCCACCGTCTACGCGGGGAAGGGCGGGGTGCTGAACATCGAGCGCGAAACGAAGCTTTCCGGGAAGATCCACGAAAAGGCGGTTCTGATCCTGTCGAATTACCTCGGCCGCCGGTTCGCCCTGAAGGCGCCCATCAGCCTGACCGCATCGATCACCTTCGAACAGCTTTACGGGATGATCGAGGGCGACTCCGCCACCTGCGCGGAGCTGTACGCGCTCCTTTCCGCGCTCTCCGGGGTTCCGGTCCGGCAGGGGATCGCCGTGACGGGGTCGATGGACCAGAACGGCGCGGCGCAGCCGATCGGCGGGGCCAACGAGAAGATCGAGGGGTTTTTCGACCTGTGCCGCCTGCGTGGGCTGGACGGGTCGCAGGGCGTCCTGATCCCGTCCCGGAACCGTCGGAACCTGGTCCTGAAGGACGAGGTGGTGGAGGCGGTCCGCCAGGGGACGTTCCGGATCCTCGAGTTCGACAGCGTGGAAGAAGGGGTCGAAGCGCTGATGGGAATTCCGGCGGGGGAAATCGGCCCGGAGGGCGAATACGCCCCGGGGTCGCTCTACCGGATGGTCATGGACCGGATCGGGGAACTCCGCGAAGCGGTGAAGGGACAGGTGCAAGGGGAGGAGAAGGGGAAAACGGAAAGGGAGGAATGACCTCCCCATCCGAAGTCCGATCGCCCCCCGTTCACCGGCTCGGCGGTTTTTTCCTTCCCCGGAGATGCCGTTCGTGAATCCCCCGAAAGAATCGCTCGAGCCGATCCCGATAGGCGATGGTAAGGAAGACGACGACCACCGCCGCGCCGCTGAGCAGGAAGAACCGGTAATACTGGTGGTTCCTAAGGAACGTTCCTCCGAGCGTGAGCAGCACGGTCCCGAGAAGACGCCCCGTCGTGGCGATGCTCAGAAACTCCAGCGTGGTGAGGTGGCCCAGTCCGAGGATGTAGCAGAGATAATCTTTCGGGAACCCGGGGATCAGGAAGAGCAGGAAGACGAGAAACGCCCCCTTGTGGTGGAGCAGGTAGTCGAACCGCTCCATCGTCTTCGCGTCGACGAATTTTTCGGTCAGGGGGCGGCCGAAGAAGCGCGAGAGGCTGAAGGCGAGGAACGATCCGATCGTCAATCCGACCGTGGAGAGCGCAGTGCCAACGACAGGCCCGTAGAGGTACCCTCCCAGGACCCCCGACGCTTCCCCGGGGATGGGAGCGGCGACCACCTGGACTACCTGCAGCAGGATGAAGCCGGCGAATCCCCACGCACCGAGAGAGCGGATCCAGGCGATCAGTCGCTTCTGATCCATGAAAAAATGGAAGAGGCCGAGATGGTACAGGGAGAAACAGAGAACGAGGAACGCGAAGAGAAAGACGAGCGGCTTGACGAGGAATTTCAGCTTTTCCTGCAGAGGATCGGCCCCCGGTTGGCGTTGCGATGATGATACACGAAACGCGTCCGCGGGGGCGGTCCGAACGGGGTTTGCGGTTCCGCGCCTACCTTTGGGAGCGGCCCCGGGAAGTGAACTGGTCCCGGTGCCCGCTCTTCCGGCCGCCGGGGCCGGAGGTGGGGCGCGCCTCGTTCCCCGCATGGCGGGAAACCCGCTCCGGAGGCGAAGGGGATGCGGTCCGCCCCGCGGAGAGGAACGCGGCGTCCACGGAGATCATGAACGGCCGTGGTTTCGAAGGCGTCCGGCCCGTGTGGAACACCGTCGGGGGGGCCGGCCTCGCCGGAGAGGCGAAGGGGTGGTCCGTGACCGCGGTCAGGTGCTTGCTCATCAGTCGCTCGATCTCGGCGAGCAGCGGTCGCTCCTCGAAGCCGCAGAAGGAGATCGCGGTACCCGACGCGCCGGCGCGCCCGGTGCGGCCGATCCGGTGGACGTACGCCTCCGGCTCGTTCGGCAGGTCGTAGTTGACCACGTGGGAGAGGTCGACGATGTCGAGGCCCCTGGCGGCGATATCGGTGGCCACCAGGACCCGGATCGTCCCCTTCTTGAAGGCGGAAAGGGCGCGTTCCCTCGCCCCCTGCGACTTGTCCCCGTGGATCGCCTCGACGCGTACTCCGGCGCGGCTCAGGGTCCGCTCAACGCGGTCGGCGCCGTGCCGCGTCCGTGTGAACACGAGGGCGTTCTTGATCCCGTCGTCGGCGAGGAGCGTTTTCAGCAGGTCCGCCTTCGACGACTTTTCCACGTAGTAGAGACGATGCTCCACGTCGTCGGC
>Ga0209640_10005080_pt1 | contig 11507 bp, 9 predicted proteins | sample RifCSP10_1_FD_184018 | JGI IMG/M metagenome (GOLD analysis project Ga0209640, IMG submission 184018) | Soil microbial communities from Rifle, Colorado - Rifle CSP2_sed 10_1 (SPAdes) (version 2) | ecosystem: Environmental > Terrestrial > Deep subsurface > Rock core/Sediment | place: Rifle... | reverse complement strand
GCCACGTAGCCGTTCAGCCGGTGACCGTCACCGATCCCCGCATCCATGGGTGCGGAATGCAGAAGTAGGGGTACACCCCCGGTTCGTCGAACGTGAACGTGAACGTCCCGCCCTGGTCGAGGAATCCCGAGTCGAATCTGCCGTCGTCCGAACCGCTGGACCCGTCGGAGACTCCGGAGGTGACCGTGTGGGCGACCGTGTCCTCGTTGGTCCACCGGACTGTCGTGCCCGCGGGTACGGTCACGTCGAGAGGCTCGTAGGCACGGTCGGAGTTTGCCGGGTTGAAGGCGCCGACCGGGATCACCACCTCGGCGCCGACCTCGACAGCCGGTATCGTCGTAGTCGTGCCCGTGGCGCCTTCACCGTCGGTCGCCGAGGCCGGCCTCGTCACGACGTACAACTCGGGACCGATACCTCCGTCGACGACGATCGTCCCGATGGCACCCTTGTAGAAGGTTCGAACCAGGGCGTGATCGACGAGGATGATGGTGGAGGGAACGAGGGCGTCGAGCTCGACGACCGTCCCTCCGCCGGCCACCACGAGGGTGGACTGCGATCCACGGATGGGGTCGTTCGCCCGGTGGGTGGCACCTTCGGGGTAGACGGTGTCCCAATGCGACCCGATCGGATGGAAGTTCGAGTCGAGGTTGAGGCCTTCATTGACCATGAAGATCCTGGCGCGCTCCCCAACCACCATCCGGAGCGTGTTCTCCCCAGAGAGGGCATCGGTCCGTCCGTTGAAGGTGACATATCGTGGCTCTTCGATGAGGAGTGAGCCCGGGTCATAGGGTGCGAGGCCGTTGGCATCGGGCTCGCCGACGTACCACTCGGACTGCATCACGGCCCACTCGTGATCGACCGGGGGCAGCGGCGACTCGGGGTCGACGATGAACATCCCGTACATGCCGTGGGCGATGTGGGCGGGAACGTCACCGTACGCGCAGTGATACATGAACGCACCGGGATAGAGCAGGCGAATCCGAATCGTGGCCGTCTCGCCCGGATTCACGGTGAGGTCCTTCGCCCCACCGCCCTGACCGGTGACGGCGTGGAAGTCGATGTTGTGTGGATGCATGTTGGTGGTGAGGTTCGTGAGCGTGATGCTGACCACGTCCCCGACGCGGCCACGGACGACGGGACCGGGCGACCCGCACGAGATCGTCGTGTCACCGGCGATGCGGTATCCCCACATCTCGGTGCTCACCCCGGCTGCCGGGTCGAGCGGGCACACCCCCTCGAGGATCTCGAGGTGCACATCGAAGGAACGCTGATCATCGCGGGTGATCGCCGGTGGCACGGACGGGGCGTATGACACGTGCGCCTCATCGGGTGGGGCCGGTTCCAGTCTCGATACAGGTGTGAGGTCCGGCCTGATCCGGGCGTCGGGCGGGTACCCGGAACCTCGATCGGCTGCCACGACGACGATGGCCACAATCATGAGGATGATCCCCAGTACGAACGCACCCCATGACATGAGCGGTCGAGCGGACTTCATCGGTGTGCCTCCCGGTCTCTTCTTCTTGTGGGTCGGGGTATGAGCGGCTCGGCATCGAGTCCATCGACCAATGCCCTGCGACCCGACGACCAGGCATCGTGCAATGAGCATCTCGAGGTGCCGGGGCATGGCCCACCACGAAGCACGCAGGCTCCGTTGTCGGTGGGGCCTTCGATCAACTCGATGAGGTCGAGAATCGAACGGCTCGATGGATCCACCGCGATCCGATAGCCACCGCGTGGACCCGGCTCGCTCGCCAACCACCCGGCCTTGACCATCGGCCCCAGCACCTGTGGCAGGAACTGGGGCGTCGAACCGAGTCGGGCGGCGATGGCCGCCGCGTTGAGGATCCCTCCATCGTCGGCGAGCAGGCGAACGGCACGCAGAGCTACGTCACTGCGGCGCATGATCTCCAATCGCATAGTCGAATAGTAGTCGACTCATTGATGTCTTGTGAACTCAAGGGGGTGTCGGTCGACGAGAGCAGGGGCGGTGCTCAGCCCGAGCAGGTACCGGTGCCGATGGTGAACGTGTCGACCACCCCGGCGCCGATGGTCCTGAACTCCGCGGAGAGGGCGGTGTCACAGGCTTCGATGAAGAGCGCACCGGAATCGACTCCGCCGTAGAAGAACACACTGTGCGGGTCAGGGTCACCATCGAGAGGGACGTTGGTGCGTCCCAGCCCCACCGTGACGTAGGTGATGCCGTCGACGGCGAACCGCTCATAGTTGTGGTTGTGGCCGGTGAGGACCAGGTCGGCTCCCCAGGCGGCGAAGGGCCAGCGGAGCGCCTCTTCGCCCCCGTGGTGCGCCGATCCATAGGGGGCGTGATGGAAGGCGACGACCTGCCACGGCTCGGTCGACGCCGCCAGCCTTGCCTCCAGCCAGGCGGCCTGAGCCGAGTCGGCGGTGATCCCATCGGGCTCTCGGCCATCGCTGTTCACGAGGTACCAATGGATGGGCCCGAGGACGACGTCGTAGTACCGCTCGTTACCGGAGGACGAGGCGTAGCCCGCACCCGGAAGTGTGAAGAAGTCGAGGTACTCGTCTATTCCGACGTCGGTGTAGTCGTGGTTGCCGAGCGCGGGGAAGAATCGATTGACGCCCGCCCCGTCGCCGTGGACTCCGGTGTAGTCGCCGATGTAGTCGGCGAAGTACTGCCCGACCACGGCGTCGAACCCGGCAGGCCCATATGCGTTGTCGCCGACGGTCGCGATGTACTCGGGACGAAGATCGTGGATCATGGCGGAGACGGCCACCTCCTCGGGCCCGGCGTTTCCGTAGTCACCGATGATGGCGAAGGTGCTCGGCGGCGGGCGTGCCACCGAGGAGGTCGTCGTGGCGATGGTTGTGGTCGTCTCGGGAGCCGCGGTCGTCATCGGGGTGGTCGTCGGCGTGAGTGCAGAGGAGGTGGTCACGACCACGGAAGGGCTCGTGGTGCATGCCGCGGCCAGCATCACGATGGCGGCGGCTCCGGGCATGGCTCGCGAGGACACCAGGGCATTATTGGGCATCTCCGGCGATGACCACCGCATTCACCCCTGAGCACCCGATACGCTCCGCTCCCCGGATCGAGGAGGTCCCATGGCATACGAGACTCCCGCGGGCGACGCCGCCGATCTGACGCCTGGCACCGTGACCGGCGCCGGGCGCTTCGCCGTCGGCAATGCCGCCGGCGACCTCTTCGCGGTCACACGCCGGTGTCGCCACCTCATGGCGGACCTGGCACGCGGATCGATCGATGGCGAGGCGTGCCTGGTCTGTCCGTGGCACGGCTCCCGATACGACGTCGACACCGGGCGGATGGTGACCGGGCCGCGGGGCGTATTCGAGAAGGTGCCCGGTCTCGGGGCCGCATTCAAGGCGCTCACCAAGGTGCTGCCGCTCGGGAGGGGGACTGTGGTGAGCCGAGACGGACGTCTGTACATCCATCGCAGGGGCGACTGACTGTCGCGGCAGTGCTCGGCCCGCGGACATCTACTGTGCGCGGATGCGCCGTGTCTGGGTGGCTCTGCTCGTCGCCTCCTTTGGATGGGGGACGGCCGGCGTGGCGACCAGGGTGGTCCTCGACGACGGGGTGAGGCCTTTCACGATCGCGACGGTCCGTGCCGCCATCGCCGCGGTTGCCGTCGTCGGGTTCCTGGCGGTCAGGCGGACCGCCATGCCGCGGGGAATCCCGCTTCGCGTGGGAATGGTCATGGGGATCACGAACCTCGCCGTGCCCTACCTGACCTCCAACGTCGCCCTCGAGCATGCATCGGCCGGCTTCGTCGGGGTGACGACGGCCCTGATCCCGTTGCTCACTGCGGTCATCGCCCACTTCTTTCTGGTGGGGGAGAGACTCTCGGCGTTCCGGGTGGCCGGTTTGATCGCCGGCTTCGCCGGAGTCACCCTGCTCCTGTCGTCGGGCGACTCGGGCTTGGCCGAGAGCGGCCGGCCGGTGCTCGCCGGCGTCCTGTCTCTGGTGGGAGTGGTGTCGATCGCCCTCGGCGGGGTGTACGCCAAGCGTCATGCCGGTGGCTACGACCCCTTCGAGGTCACCGGCATCCACTTCGTCTCGGGAACGGTGATCATGGCGATCGTGGCGCTCGCTGTCGAGGGAGCGCCGGTCGGGCTGGGCGCCCGATCCTGGGCGGTGCTCCTCTACATGGGGATAGGAACAACGTTCATCCCCTTCACCCTCTACTACTGGATGCTTCGCCGGGTTTCGGCGACCTTCGCTTCCACGGCCGGCTACCTGGTGCCTCCGATCGCGGTGGCCGCGGGCATCATCCTGCTGTCCGAGCGGCTCGAGTCGGGGATAGTTGCCGGCGGGGCGTTGATCCTGGCCGGGGTGGTCATCGGCGACCGTGCTGAGCGGCGCGGCCTCGCCGCCGCCGCCCGAGCGCGGTAGGCCTACTGATAGCTGACGTAGACCACCGTCGGGGTGAGGTCGAGCACCTCCGCCGGTCCAATCGGGCCAGGGCTGTCTTCGTCGTAGAAGTTCTTCCAGCCGAACTGCCATCCGGCCGTCTCCCAGCCCTGGGTGATGACGGACCACGTCTCGTACTTGTCGGCGATCGCCCCCTGGCCGTCCATCTGGATGACGACGGCGAGCTCGCTCGGCGTATCGATCAGCTCGCGGTTCTGCAGCATGGAAACCCGGAACTGGTGCAACAACAGCATCTTCTGGGGGAGGTGGTTGTTCCTTACGAGCGCTGCAAGCCAGTCCACCACGCCATTCACCTCTTCGGCGGACACACTGCCGATCTGGCGGAGGTGGAACTCGTCGGGTCCGAGCCGCCACTCGGGGTCCAGTGCCAGCCCCACGTTCGGCTCGAGGAGCAGCTCTTCGTAGAGCTTCGCCTGGGTGAGGAAGTCGGTACGCCCGGGCTGCAGGTCGAGCAGCACGTAGATCCCTTCCTCGGCTGCTCCCTCGATCCAGGGCGTGAGGAACTCCACCGTCATCTCGTTCGAGTAGTTTCCGTCGCTGCCGGCGTCGGCCGAGGCGACAGAGGCGATGATCTCGAACGTCGGGACCACCGTGGTCCCGTCGGCGTCGTACCCATCGGTCACCTGGCGGACACGGGCCACCGACCCGGCGAAGTCCTGCTCTCCGAGTATCCCCAGATCGCTCGTCTGCGGGTTGCCGTACAGGGCGACGAGCCGCCGCGGGAACATCAGGAAGCCTCCTCCGGGCAATTCGTCGCCCTGAAGGAGGACCGGCAGTTGCCAGGTGGCATCCGGGGTCACACCGATCACCTGCACGCGGTTCGCTCCACCCGGCATCCGCCGCAGGGTGTGAGCCACCTCGGTGTTCGCCCTGAGGTCCTCCCCGTCGACCACAGCCATGAACCCGCCGGAAGTGACGGCGCTGACCGCGGCGGCGATGGCCAGCTGCGTCTGGCTGACGTCGACGAGCCACACGGCGCCAGAGACACCTTCACCGGCATAGAGCGCCGGCACGGCCTCTCTTTCCGGCTCGCCGGGCACGATCGTCGTGGTCGTCGAAGCGTTGGTGGTCGTGGTCGGACCAGGGGTGACGCCGAGGCCTTCGGCGAATCCGCCGACCGCGGCGACAACGGTGGCGATCCCCGGCGTCGCCGGCAACGCGATCTCACTCGACGCGCCCACTCGCTCGTTGATCTCGTCGGCGATCCGATCGTTCGTCCCGGTGATCTCCTCGATGTCTGAAAACTCGGGCACGGATGCGGTCGCGCCCTCGCCGACGATCCATACGGTCTTCGGCGAGAGGCGGTCGATCTCGTAGGCGAGAAGGCTGGAGCCGGTGGCAGTGGCGAAGAGGAGAGGGGCGTCGAGGCTCACGGCGAGACGGGCGGCGATTGCCACCCGGTCAAGATCCGCGCCGGACACGACCACGACGTCGTGGGCGCACACGAATGCGCTCTGAGACACGCTCACCGAGCCGGCATCGACGTTGGCGCCCGTCACCCGGTCAACGGTGGGATCCCCCGGTCGAGTGGCGGGTGCATAGTGAATCGACTCCCTGCACGGGCGAAGATCCTCGGTGGTCAGGGTGGTCGACCCGTCAGGTCCGGTCCCCCCGGTTGACGAGCCGTCGTCGGTTGAGGAGGGCCCGGTCCCACTGGACACACAGGCCGCGACCAGCACGGCGAGCGCGGCCATCATCACGGTACGGCGCACAGTGGACCTCCGGGGTCGCCGAGAGGCTACCCGGGCTGGGCGGTCACACGATCCGGTAGACGGGCGGCGGCGGGGGCGGTGCGACGATCGGCATCTCGTCCCAGATGTGCACCGGCATGCCGACGAACAGCTGCGAATCCAGCCAGTCCGCGTCCCACAGGTTCACCCGGGTACACCCGTGCGACGCCGGATAGGCGGGAACCTGGCGGTAGCCGTGGATGCCGTAGAAGGCGGTGAACGCCCAGTAGTTGTAGACGCACCAGCCGGTGGTGGAGTCACAGTTCCATCCCCACTGGCGCCACATCAGGTTGAAGTCCCCTCGAGGGGTGTTCGCACTCACTGCCCCGCCCTGGCGCACGCTGTGGTACGTCGAGCCACTCCCGGTGGACACGGGGAGGATCCCGGTGATCTCGCCGCGGCGGATCACGAACAGGACCTGCCGGGTCAGGTCGACCTCGACGCGATCGGGCTCATACCAGCGGTCCGGTATCCCCGGATCATCGGGGAGCGTTTCCAGGCGGATCCAGTCGAGCGCGTTAAAGGTGGTAGTCCGGTCGAGGCCGAGGTACTTGTGGAAGGCGAGCACCGCAGTGGCGGTGTGAATGTCGTAGGTCCCGCTGATCTCAGACCGGTAGAACCCTGCAACGGTGAGCGCGGTCTGCAGCCTTTCAACGGCGGGTCCGGTGGCATCCGGTTCGAGCCTGACCAGGGCCTCGAACCCGGCCACCCCGGCGAGCTCGACACCCGGCTCGGCCGCGCCGGCCACCGGAGTGATCAGCCCGAGCCCGACGAGGAGCGCGGCCAGGGCGGCGAAGCGGTGATGGGTCTTCGTCATTGCTGTGAGCATAGATCGGCTCGGGTTACGGCAGAGTTTCGCGCTTTCAATACCGCGGGGGCGGTTCCGGGGTGGTGTCCGGTGCGGTGTCCCACACGTGGAGCGGCATTCCCACGTACAGAAGCGGCTCCATCCAGCGCGAGTCCGCCATTGTCACGCGGATGCAGCCGTGGGATACCGGACGATTGGGAACGTTCGGATAACCATGAATGCCGTAGATGCTGGTGATTCCCCAGTACTTGTAGACGCAGGTCGGCAGACAGCTCCATCCGTACTGGTGGTACAGGAGCGTGAAGTCGCCGTGAGGGGTATAGGCAATCACGTGGCGGCCCCGCAGGTCGCTGTAGTAGCGGTACCCGCCTCCGGTCGAGACCGGGAGGATTCCCGCAATCTCGCCGTCGCGAACGATGAACAGGAGTTGGCGTCCGATGTCGACTTCGATCCGGTCGGGCTCGTCCCATCGATCAGGAATCTCTGGATCGGTCGGAACCGATTCCAGTCTGATCCAGTCGAGCGCGGTGAAACCATACGAGGGCTCGATCCCGAGATACGCGTGGAACGCCCGGACCGCATACGCCGTGCGCTGGTCGTAGTCCCCCGTGATCGGCCCGTTGTACATGTGCAACCCGGCCAAGGTGTACTGGAGGCGAATCACCGGAGGACCGGTGTCTCCCTCAGCGAGCGCCACCTGCTCGGGATAGCCCGCGACCTGAATGGGCTCGTTGGCCAATGCGGGGACACCAGCCAGCGCGACGCTGCCGGTCACGAAGGCCGCTACTGCTATTCGGGCGAATGTGCGTCTCACGACCCCCGCCGGGTGGTTCGCGTATCGTGACGATACCCAACGGCGCCGCCGGTGACACGTGTCGGGCGTGTCCGGTGCGTCCGTCCTGCCTGGTACCGTGAACACCCCGCGTCGAGGCATCTCACCGTCCCGCGGGATCTTCTGCCGTTGTGGTCCACGCCGTGGCGTGCGGTGGGACACGAACAGAGAACGAGAACGAATGGTTCAGAACGACTCCCTCGACAGCCCCGGCTTCCATGCCCTCGGTGTGTCACCTGAGATCATCGAGGTTCTTGCCGCAAGCGGCATCACCACCCCCTTTCCAATCCAGGCGATGACGATCCCCGACGCGCTCGCCGGCCGAGACGTGTGCGGGAAGGCTCAGACGGGGTCCGGCAAGACGCTGGCCTTCGGCATCCCATTGATCGAGCGAAGCGAGGCGGGTAGCAAGGGCCGGCCACGGGCACTGATCCTGGTGCCGACCCGGGAGCTGTGCAATCAGGTCGCGGAGGAGCTTGCCCCACTCGCTGCGAGCAAGGGACTGGGCCTCGCTGCCGTGTACGGAGGCGCCTCGATGAAGGAGCAGACGACCGCGGTGCGGGGTGGCGCGGCGATCTTGGTCGCGACCCCCGGACGGCTCATCGATCTCGAGGAGCGCAAGATCGTCGACCTCTCCGCTGTCGATCGGGTCGTGATCGACGAGGCCGATCAGATGGCCGACATGGGCTTCCTCCCGCAGGTCCATAGGATCATGCGTGCCATCGGCGGTGGGCATCAGACCATGCTCTTCTCGGCGACGCTCGACGGTGCGGTCGCCTCGCTGATCAGCCGCTATCTCGCAGACCCGGTTCGCCATGAGGTGATCACCAGGACGGACGTGGTCGACACCCAGGACCACCGATTCCTCCTCATCCACTACATGGACAAGCCCAAGGTCGTTGCCGCGATCACCAGCGCCACCGAGCGTGCGCTCGTGTTCGTGTCCACAAAACGGGGCGCCGATCGGGTGGCGGAACAACTCCGTGCCGAAGGCGTGAGGGCTGCCGCGATCCACGGAGACCTCCACCAGTCGCTGAGGGAGTCGACGCTGGCCGATCTCATCTCGGGAGACACCCCCGTCCTCGTCGCTACGAACCTCGCGTCCCGCGGCCTGCACATCGACGACATCGATGTCGTCATTCATTACGACCCCCCGGCCGATTACAAGTCCTTCATCCACCGCTCCGGGCGGACCGCCCGTGCCGGAGAGAGTGGGCTCGTGGTCACCCTGGTCGAGTGGGATCAGGTGAAGGAGGTCGAGCGGCTGCAGCGGGCGAGCGGCCTGCACCAGGAGATCGTGAAGATGTACTCGAACGATCCCCGCCTGAGCGACCTTCTCGGGTTCACCCCCGACAGGGTCGAGTTCAAGATGGGAAGCGCCGCCGAACTGTCCCGCCGTGCCAGACCGCGACGACGCAGACGCTGAGAGCTCTAGAGCGTCCGCCAATAGGCGGGCGCCGCCTATCGGCGCGCCCTCTTGGTCGGTCGACGGCCCAGCGTTGGGCGGGCATGATGCGGGACGTCCCACGGCATCAACGGAGGCCTCATGCCATCTCACACGTTCGAACGACCAGCCGGATCGATCGTCGAGGTCCGCATCGAGTCAAAGGCTCTGGCCGGCAACTTGCTCGGAGATCCAGCCACGCGTTCGGTGGCGGTGTATCTCCCTCCGGGATACTCCGATGAGACAGTGGACTACCCGCTGTTCGTCGACGTGGTCGGTTTCACCGGCAGTGGCCTCGCCCACGTCGGCTGGAGGGCGTACGGCGAGTCGGTGCCGCAGCGTCTCGACCGCCTTGCCGCCGACGGCCGCATGGGACGGGTCATCGCGGCGTTCCCTGATTGCTTCACCTCGCTGGGCGGCAACCAGTACGTGAACTCGTTGGCGATGGGGAACTGGGAGGACTTCCTGATCGACGAGATGATCCCGCGGCTCGAGTCCGAGTTCAGGGTGCGCAAGGGCCGCGACCACCGGGCGATCTTCGGTAAGTCGTCGGGCGGGTACGGCGCGATCGTTCATGGGCTCCGAAGGGCTGATGCGTGGGGCGCGGTGGCCTGCCACTCAGGGGACATGGCCTTCGAGCTCTGCTATCGGGTCGATTTCCCCAAGACCGTCCGCACCGTCGCGGAGAAAGGTGGCATCCAGGAGTACCTCGATTGGTACGCCGCGCAGCCCAAGACGAATGACGACATGCTCCACACGATCATGATCCTCGCAATGGCGGCCAGCTACGACCCGGATCCCACGGCCCCCATGGGGGTCCATCTCCCCGTCGACATGGACACCTGCGCCATCGACGACGAACGGTGGGCGCGGTGGCTGGCTCACGATCCCGTCGAGCTGATCGAGGTCCCCGAATACCAGGAGAACCTTCGCTCCCTCAAGGGTCTCTACATCGAGTGCGGCACCAAGGACCAGTACCACCTGGTGTTCGGGGCGCGGGCGCTGGTGAAGCGCCTCGAGACGCTGGGCATCCCCCATCGGTTCGAGGAGTTCGACGATGACCACACCAACGTCGACTACCGCCTCGACGTGTCGTTGCCCTTCCTGTTCGAGGCCGTCGGCTGAGGGGTCAGTCTTCGACCGGCTCGAGCCGGGTCGTCGCTCCCGACGACCCCCCGGCAGAGGAGGCTCAGACCGGTCTGGCGGCAACCCGATCCGGTTCGCCTTCACGCCCCGGACTCGATCGCTAGCCTCAGAACCGATGCTCAATCGGTGGCACCGAGGCATCCTGCCCCTGGTGGGATCGCTCGTGTTCGCCGCATGCACAGGTGGGTCTGGCGATACGACCACCACGGCGGCGACCACCACAACCGCGTTCACGACCACCGAAGCCACCACGACCACCACCGAACCGCCCACGCCCAACGGCGCCCCGATCGCCACCCTCGGTGACAACAACGCCACGTCATTTGCCCTCCAATTCCTCATGAACTGCGCCGGGTATGGGCCACTGGAGGTGGACGGCGTTTTCGGCCCGGCCACCGAGGCGGCGGTGCAGGCGATGCAGGTCGACCTCGGACGCGAGGAGACGGGTTCGCCCGATGACGAGACGCTCGGGCTGTTGTCGCGGGCATGCGCCGAAACCCGCCGCCTCACCCTCGATGCCGGGGAGATCGATGCCGTCGGCAACGTGTCGGCCGCCGATCCAGACACCTACGTCCTGCTAGCCGAAGAGGATCAGCGGGTCGCAGTGGTCCTCACCTCCAATACCGGGTCGGCAAGGGTCGACGTCAGCGGTGCCGATGGCGGCACTCTCGGGCCTGGGACTGTTTCGGCGTGGGCGGCCGACATCCCGGCCACCCAGGATTACCTGATCCAGGTGGTGACGACCGGCGACTCGACCACGTATTTCCTGACCGTCGCCGACGTGGTCCCTGGGGACGGCGCAATCACCGCGGCGGACGATGGCATGGTCGTGATCGACGACCTCGAGGAGGCGGTCAGCCGGGTTTGCCTGGACACAACGGCCGACACCTCATACGTGGCGGAGTCTGGGAGCGGCCATCTGGTGGTCACGTTCGGGTCGCCCGGGAGCTTCGCCACCAGCCGCGGCGGGGTCGGAGCCTGGGTCGAGTTCGTCTACCGGGACGGATCGCCCGGTTACATCGGGTTTCCGATCGATCTCGATGCCACGGCCGGCGATCGGGTGGTCGGCACGGCCCGTGTCTACGGGACCGAGGCAGGCGCGTTCGACGAGCCGATAGGCC
>Ga0209640_10005079_pt1 | contig 11508 bp, 13 predicted proteins | sample RifCSP10_1_FD_184018 | JGI IMG/M metagenome (GOLD analysis project Ga0209640, IMG submission 184018) | Soil microbial communities from Rifle, Colorado - Rifle CSP2_sed 10_1 (SPAdes) (version 2) | ecosystem: Environmental > Terrestrial > Deep subsurface > Rock core/Sediment | place: Rifle... | reverse complement strand
CAGGATGTTCCGCGGTCGCCGTGTCCGCGCTGCACCTGATCGGTCAATCGATGCGGATGTTCGCTTCCTTCGCCACGCGCTTCCATTTCGGCAATTCACTCTTGATGCGGTCGGAAAATTCCTTCGGTGTGCTCGTCAGCGGTTCGAGGCCGGCGGCCGTGAAACGTTCGCCGACCGCGGGGGACTTGAGCAGCCTCGTCAGCTCGGCGTGCATCTTCGTCACGAGGGCCGGCGGCGTACCGCCGGGAAACATGATCCCGTACCACACGTCGAACGCGTAACGCGGGACGCCCGACTCCGCCACCGTCGGCAGCTCCGGCGCCACCCGCGAACGCTTGGCGCCCGTGACGGCGAGTGCCTTGAGTCTGCCGCTCTTCGCGTGCGGCAGGACGGTCGCGAGGCCGGCGAGCGCGACCTGGAGTTCGCCGCTCATCACCGCGGCGATCGCCGGGTTGCTGCCCTTGTAGGGAACGTGCAGCATCGAAAACCCCGCCTCGAGCTGCAGCAGTTCGACGCCGAGGTGCGAGGCCGTGCCGGTGCCGCCCGAACCGTAGCTCACGGAGCGCGGCTTGGCCTTGGCGAGCGCGATGAGTTCCTTGATGGATTTCACCGGCAGCGACAACGATGCGGCAATGACGAAGGGCTGGCTCGCGGCCAGCGTCACCGGCGTGAGGTCGGTCTCCGGGTTGTAGCCGAGATTGCGGCGTACGGCGGGCGCGAACGAGACGTGGCCGACGCTGCCGAGCAGCATGGTGTAGCCGTCGGGGGCCGACTGCTTGGCCACGATGGAAACACCGGGGATGCCACCTGCGCCGCCGCGGTTGTCCACCACGACGGTCTGGCCCCAGCTCTCGCCGAGCGCCTGCGCGATGAGGCGCGCGATGATGTCGGTGCCCCCGCCGGGCGCGCTCGGCACCACCAGGCGGATCGGCTTCGTCGGGTAGTTGCCGGCGCTCGTGCCGGGTTGGGCCGCGGTGGCAGGGCCGGCAGCCCCCAGCACAATAGCCGTGCAGATCGAAATCAGGTGCCCCGGGAATTGTCCTGCGGATGCCATCGAATTTCTCCTCGCATTTGCCCCGGCATGGGGACATGATCTGCGGGTTATTATTTCATATCGCACCACACGCCGATCCACGCCCCATTTCCGCCGGGTAAGTCGGGGTGCGGTGACCGCGTCAACCGCTCAGGAAAAACTGCCGCGGCGACGCGCCTCGATCTCCGCATTGGCGCCGCGGCCCCAGGACTGCACCAGCAGGCAGAACCGCGCGTTCTTCGCCCGCGCCGAGAGCAGCGCCGTGCGCAGTGTCAGCAGATCGCGGTGCAGGCGGGTGCCGGGGGCGGTGTGCGCGAGGAGATGGCCGACCGTCGGCAGCGCGAGCTCCGGTGGGTGCCAGGCGGGGGCGATGCCGGTATCGAGATCGTCGGAGGATTCGAACTCGGAGAGCAGCGGCAATCCCGCTTCGCGTGCCAGTGCGTCGAATCGGCCCGACTCGCTGTAAAGCGCGCGGCCGCTCAGCCAGGGAACGTCCACATCGCCGAGACGCCGGTCGAAATACGCGTGCACCGAGGCGATGAGTTCCAGGCCCAGGTTCACGACGACGCTGACGAGCACCACTGCGAAGAACGCTGCCCCGATCGCAGCCGGCAGCGTGGCATCCCACCAGCCGAGGAGCGTCGGCCCCACAGTGCACGCGAGAACGGCGCCACCGAACAGCAGCAACCGCCCGCCGTGGCGCAGCGTGGACATGAACCTTGCGCGATGGCGCTTCGCGTACCGTCTGGCGACTTTGCCTGAGAACACCGTGTCGCGGTGCGTCGTGGATGGGGCACAGCGTTTCGGTTCAACCGCGCGCAGTGCGCGTCACCGCGTGTACTCCCCCCGACCTTTCGGGTACTGCATCTCCCACTCGCGCCCGTTGAACTGCCGGATGCTGAGGCTTTCCACCGTGCCCGGGTCGAGACAACGGGCGTTGACGCTGTAGCCATCGGGATGCGAGCGCGGCACGTAGAACGACTTGATGCCACAAACGGGGCAGAACAGGTGCTTCGCCGTGTGCGTGTTGAAGGTGTAGGTCTGCAGCGCGTCACTGCCGGAGAGCAGCTTGAAACGGTCGGCGGGAACGACGAGGTGCAGATAGCCCGCCTTGCCGCAGATGGAGCAATTGCATTCCGAGACCTCGAGCCTCGCTGGAGCGAGAACCTCGAATCTGACACGACCGCAGTGACAGCCACCGGTGTGCTTGATCATGCGTCCTCCTGTTGTTCAATCCAGAATCGCCATGGCCGCGCAGCCCAGTACGGCCCCGCGAAGTCCACGCCGACGCGCGGTCCCCGCCTGACGCACTTTGCCGGTATGCCCACGCCACGGTCCTCGAGCCACATCTGCTTCGAGTCCGTAGCGTCCGTGCCGTCGAGCCTCTTGTCTATCCTCAGAAAGCGGGAGACCTTCCCCGGTCCCACGACGGGTTTGCGCGCTCCGTCGGGGCCGGCCAGGATGCCGCGGACGAGGACGCCTTCCGGCTTGCCGCCGCCGGCGGTGCTGAAATTGAGGAGCCAGTGCATGCCGTAGACCAGGTACACGTAAACGGTGCCTCCCTCGCCGTAGAGGGGCTCGACCCTCCGCGTGCGTCGCCATCCGTACGCGTGGCAAGCCTTGTCCTGCGGGCCCTTGTACGCTTCGACTTCGGTGATCATCGCATCGATGCGGCGGCCCCGGTAACTGCGCACGATGAACTTGCCAAGCAGGTCGCGCGCGACCTGGAGCGTGGGCCGGTTGAAAGCGCTTCGATCGAGCCGGAGCCGGCCGGCGCTTACGTCACGCGCGTGATGATCCAACCGTTCAACGAACAATATCTCGAATGACATGCCGCTTGAGGGATGACGCAGTCGCTTGAAAAGTTGATGGACGAAGGGCTTGGTCCGCCACGTCATTCCATCTGGTGGTTGATACGTTACGCCGGAACAGCGGTCGGGGCAATTCCGGTTGGCACGATGCGCCCCGTCCAGCATATGGCTGCAGCCGGTTCTCGCGGCGCATGTCGATTCGGGCTGTCGATTCGCGGTAGCATTGCGCTTTCCCAGCGGAGGCGAGATACATGCCGAAGATGACGGGCGCAAGGCTGTTCGCGCAGATGATGGAAGGCTATGGGGTCACGCACATCTTTTTCGTGCCGGCGTTCATGTTGAAGGCGTTTGCCGAGATGGAAGACATGCCGATCCAGCGGCTGATGGTGCACGGGGAGAAGGCGGCCGCTTACATGGCTGACGGCTACGCCCGCGCGAGCGGCAAGCCGGGCGTGTGCATGGCGCAGATGATCGGCGCGTCCAATCTCGCCGCCGGCATCCGGGATGCGTACATGGCGGGCGCACCGGTCATCGCCATCACCGGCGGGCCGACGCCGCAGTCACGCTACCGGCATGCGTACCAGGAGGTCGATGACGTCTCGCAGTTCGATGCGGTCACCAAGTTCAACGCGCAGGTCGACACCGTGACGCGCCTGCCCGACCTGCTGCGCCAGGCGTTTCGCGTCGCCACGTCGGGCGCGCCCGGCACGGTACACCTGCGCATCCAGAGCCACCTCGGCCAGATCACCGAGGAGGAAGCCGAGCTCAACCCGCTGGTGGAGACCTTGTACCAGCGTGCGCCGGCGTTCCGCCCTGAACCGGAAATGCAGCGCGTGCGCGATGCGGTCGCGGTGCTGACAGCGGCCAAGCGGCCGGTGATCGTTGCCGGCGGCGGCGTGATCCGGTCGGGCGCCCAGGCGGAGGCGGTCGAGCTCGCGGAAAAGCTGCGGATTCCGGCCGCAACTTCGCTCAATGCCAAGGCCGCGATCCTTGACGCACATCCGCTCGCGGTGGGCGTGCCGGGCGCGTATTCACGCGACTGCGCCAACCGCGTGCTCCACGAAGCGGATCTCGTGTTCTTCATCGGCAGCCACTGCGGTGGACAGGTCACCAATAACTGGATGTTTCCGCCTCCCGGCACGAAGGTGATCCAGCTCGACATCGATCCGGCCGAGCTCGGCAGGAACTATCCGAACGCCGTGTCCATCCTGGGCGATGCCAAGGTCTCGCTGCGGCGCATGGTCGATGCCGCGCCACACGCGGCGCCGGAGCGGGGCGACTGGATCGGCCGCGTGCAGCAGATCGTCGCGGACTGGCGTTCCGAGAACGCTGCGATGCGCAACTCCGATGCGACGCCGATCCGGCCCGAACGCATCTGCAGGGAAATCTCGGATGTGCTGCCGGCGGATGGCGTGGTGGTGTCGGACACCGGCCACGCCGGAATCTGGTCCGCTCGTTTCATCGAGTTGACGCATCCGGGGCAGAGTTACTTTCGCACCGCGGGCTCGCTCGGCTGGGGCTTCCCGGCGGCGCTGGGCGTCAAGTGCGCGCTGCCGGGCAGGTCCGTCGTGTGCTTCACCGGCGATGGCGGCTTCTACTATCACATCGCCGAACTGGAGACCGCGCGGCGGCACAACATCAACGCCGTGATCGTCGTCAACAACAACAGCGCGCTCAACCAGGAAATCAACCTGAATAACGCGGCCTATGGCGGCGAACAGCGCGGACGCGCCGAGGAGATGTGGCGTTTTCCCGACATCAATTTCGCGAAGGTCGCCGAGTCGTTCGGCTGCGTCGGAATCAGGGTCGAGAAGCCCGGCGACCTGCACGATGCTTTGAGGCGCGCGATTGCAATGAACAGACCCGTGGTCGTGGATGTCGTGTCGGACATGTACGCCATCGCGCCGCATCCGTGGACTGCGACCGGCCGGGATTTTCATTCGTACCAGAAGACCGGCGCCTGAAGGTGGCGTAACGAGATTAGCCGCCGATGAATTCTTCTCAATACCCCCTTGAGGGGTACGCCGATGCACGCAGATAAGATCGAACATCGCAAAGCAAGAAGCGAAAAGGTCAGGTACTTCTGCATGAATTCGTCGATCGTGTTCGAAGTGTCAAAGGCTGACTGTTTCTGATCCCTATCGGCGTTTATCGGCGTCCATCGGCGGCTATGAATTTCTAGGGAGAATTTGCAATGGCAGAAGGCATCAAACCCATCCGGCGGGTGGTGACCGGCAACGACGCGCAGGGCCGGTCGAAGGTGCTGTACGACAGCGCCGCGCCGCGCGTCAACGCCAACACCTTCAAGAAGGGCACGGGCATGACCGACATCTGGATGTTCGAGGCCTGCCCGGCGCCGATCTCGGGGGAACGCGACGACGGGGATCTGCCGTTTCACTTCGAGCCGCCGGTAAACGGCGGGCGTCTGCGCATCGTCGAGTCGGCATGCAAGCCCGAGGTCTACGATCCCGCATCCGACAAGTACATCACTGCCGAGCATCCGCCGCGCAGGACTGAGGGCGGCACGTGGGAGCGCGGGCGGCAGAATCTCTATACCACACGCATTCACAAATCCGAGACACTCGATTACGGCATCCTGATGTCGGGCGAACGCGTCCTCATCACGGATGCGGGCGAGCACGTGCTGAAGCCCGGCGATGTCGTCGTGCAGATCGGCAGCTGGCACGCGTGGTCCGACCGCAGTTTCGGCAGCCAGATGGCATTCGTGATGATGGCGGCAAAGTTCGGTGACTCGTGACGGGTGACTGGTGAAGAGGGAACAGTGAACAGTGAACGGGAAAATGATTGAGACGGTGAAACCACAGCGCAGGATTGTCGTTATCGACGAGAACGACAGGTCGAAGGCGATCTTCGACGGGCCGAGTCCCGACGTCCGCACCGATCCGGCGCGCCCGGGTTTCGCGTCGACCCGCATGTGGGTGACGGATCGCACCCCGGTGCCGCTTAAGAATCTCAGCGACTCGTTGCACATGCCGCACGCCCTGGAACCCCCACCCGGCGGCTCGGTGTGCCGCGTTGTGCAGTTTCCGCCTGACGCAAGTTACAAGGGAAAGGTTGGCGCGAAGGAAGTGCAAGCCTATTTCGCCGCGATGGGATCGCCCAGCGCATCGACCTATTCGCCCAAGGCGCCGCACCCCTACATGCAGAAGACCCGCACGCTCGATTTCGCGCTGATCATCGAGGGCGAGATCACGCTGGTGCTCGATACCGAGGAGGTCCATCTCCGCGCCGGCGACACAGTCGTGCAGCGTGGAACCAACCACGCCTGGAGCAACCGCTCGAATGAAACGTGCATCGTCGCGTTTTCGTCGCATGATGCGATGTATCAGGGCGTGAACGGTGAACAGTGAACGGTGAACAGTGAACAGTGAACGGTAATCGTGGGTGTGGGCATTGCCCACGGGTGAGCGGTGCGCACTCCGTCGGTTCTTGACCGGTCACCGGTCACCGATCACGATTTATCTCGTGGAGGACATGACATGACAGCGAACCTGCGTGTTGCGTTGTTGAATTTCTTTCTGAGCGGGGCGGTCATTGCCGGCGGTGTCCTGGCGCAGGACTTTCCGGTGAAACCCATCCGGTTCGTCCTCGGGCCGGCTCCCGACGTGCTCGCGCGCCTCATCGGGCAGAAGCTGACCGACGCGTGGGGCCAGCAGGTCATCGTCGACCAGCGGCCGGCGGCCGGCGGCATCATTGCGGGAGAAATGGTGGCGAAAGCGCCGCCCGACGGTTACACGTGGCTCCTTTCCACCGGGGCCTACCCCACGCTGGTGGGGCTGTATCCCAAGCTGCCGTTCGATTTCGTGCGCGATCTCGCGCCGGTGAGTCTGCTCGCGTCGATTCCGTTCCTGCTCGTGGTGCATCCCTCGGTGCCCGCGAAGTCCGTGGCGGAACTCGTCAAACTGGCGCGCGCCCGGCCCGGGCAACTTAATTACGCCTCGTCCGGCAACGGCACGACGGCGCATCTCGCGGCAGAGATGTTCAAGAACATGGCGGGCGTCAACATCGTGCATGTCCCCTACAAGGGCGTGGTACCGGGTGTCATCGACCTGATAAGTGGGCATGTGCACATGATGTTCGCAATCATGCAGTCGGGATACCCTCACGTGCGGGCCGGCAAGCTCAGGGCGCTTGCCGTATCGGGCGCGAGGCGCTCCCCTTCAGCGCCCGCGTTGCCTACGATTTCCGAGTCGGGCGTCCCCGGCTATGAATTCACGTCGTGGAATGGCGTCCACGTTACCGCCGGTACGCCCAAAGCCGTCATCATGAAGATACACGGCGAGCTGATCAAGGTCGTGGCGCTGCCGGACGTGAAGGAACGCATGTTCAATCTGGGCATGGAAGTCGCTGGCAGCACGCCCGAGCAGCTTGCGGCGCTGGTCACCTCCGACATCGCCAAATGGGGCAAGGTGATCAAGGCGTCCGGCGTTCGTGTCGATTAGGTGCAACCACCCCGTTCGCTCCGCGTCCACCCCTCCCTGGGAAGGAGGGGAGATTATTTTTTCCCCTCCTCGCGGAGGAGGGGTCGAGCGAAGCGAGGGGGTGGTTATCGTGATTGTCCGGCAACGTCATAAGGGTCAGTAGTCGTGGATCGAGCTTACTGGATTTCGTGGTACGACCTGCCGGACGATGGCCGCGATGCCTACCTCGCGTGGGCGCATGAGGTCTATATTCCGAAGGTGCTCGCGCGCAGGGGAGTGATGTGGGGCGCGCACTACGCGTCGCAACCGAAGGGGAGCTTCACGCCGCTGGGCGGCGGCGGGCGCATCAGCCACAAGAAGGATCCAAAGGGCGTGCCGAAGGGAGACCGTTACATCATGATGTTCGGCGCGGCGGAACCCTACGCTCTCGGCAATCCAAGTCCGCGCGAGTTCCATGCAAATCTGCCGGAGGGCGACCGGAGAATGCTCGCGCAGCGACTCGCCGAACGCGCGAACCTCATGGTCGAGGAATCCCGCGTCTACGGCCCGGAGGCGAACGCAAACGACCCGGCCGGCATACCGGTGGCCCCCTGCATTCAGCTCGGCAGTTTCAACGTGCGCTCCTGCGAAGAAGAGGAAGAACTCGCCGCGTGGTATGCGCGCTGGCGCATGCCGTCCATGCAGAAGGTGCCGGGCTGTATCCGTGTGCGGAAGCTGGTTTCGGTCGCCGGCTGGGCGAAGCACGCGTGCTTCTACGAGTTCACCTCGCTCAAGGACAGGGAGGATCACTTCGTCCACTACGAGCGCCCGTATCCGGAGATGGTGGAGTGGTCGACCAACGTCGTGCGCGACACCGTGCACGCGCCGGGTTCGGCCAACGTCGCGTTGCGCCTCTGGCCTCCAATTCAAACCTGACCGGCATGCTCGAGATTGCCCCGATCTGTCGTTGCGAGGAGCGGCGAGCGACGAAGCAATCTCGCGGCGGGCGCGGCTACGTTGCCTGCAACGGGATTGCTTCGCTCGGCTCGCAATGACACATCGCAAGTGAACTGAAAGGGAGACGCGAACCATGAGAGTGCCGCTGCTCGATCCGCGCACCGCGACCGGTGATGTTGCCCGGTTCTTCGAGGCGACGGCGCTGTTCCGCGGCCGCGTGCCGAACTCCGCCTGCACCTGGGCCCACGTTCCGGACATCGCCAAGTTTTTCCTGCTCGCCGGCACGCCGCTGCAGCGCGAGGGCGCGGGCGGCGTGCTGTCGTGCCGCATCAAGGAAATGGCCGTCCTCAAGACGAGCCACGCGAATTCCTGCAATTACTGAATTGCCCACAATACGGCGCTTGGTCAAGCCGCCGGAATCACAGACGAGCAGGTCGCCGCGATCAGCCTCGGCGACTATCTCGATTCGCCGCATTTCACTCCACGCGAGCGCGCGGCCGTGCTGTGGGCCGAGCATGTCGCGGCCAACACGGCCGGCGAGCGCGACGAGGTGTTCGCCGAGGTGCGGCGTGAGTTTTCCGACGCTGAACTCGTCGAACTCACTGGCATCTGCGGCCTCTTTGCGGTCTCCAACCGCTTCCAGGACTCGATGCGCCTGCCGATCGAGGAGCAGGGCGAGGTCGATAAGATTCGGCAATCGGTGCGCGCCGATCCAAAGCGCCTGAAAGCCTACATTGCGCGGCTCGTCGAACATTGGCCGCAGGCGTTTCCCTCATCCCCAACCCTTCTCCCGGAGGGCGAAGGGAGCTTTGTGCTTCCCTCTCCCCCCGGGAGAGGGCGCGCCGAAACGTGGAGCAGGAGCCCCATTCATGGGGATGCGACCGTGGAGGCGCGCAATAGCACGCGGGATTTCGGCGCGTTGCATCCTGCTACGGGGTCGCATCCATCGGCCGGGGGCCAATGGAACCTGCTCTGCCCTCCGCGGGCGCAGGGTGAGGGAGGGTTAACCGGCGAGAGCAGCCGGCAGATCGCCGACGCGGCCTCGACTGCGCCGGCCGGTTGCAGAGTCCCGCTGCTTGATCCTGCATTGGCGACGGGCGACACCGCGCGGTTCTTCGCCGCGGCGGAGAGACTGCTGGGCAGCGTGCCGAATACCGTGCGCGTGTGGGGGCATGTGCCCCATGTCGGCAAGCTCGTGCTGCCGTTTTTCATTGCGGTCGAGCGCGCGGGCTGTGGGGGTGTGCTGCCGGCGGCTCTGAAGGTGCTGGTGATCGCCCGGATCAGCCATATCAACTCGGCCCCGTACACGCTGGCGCATGCGCTCGCCGTGGGGAACGCGGAAGGCGTCACCGGCGATCGAATGGAGGAACTCTCTGCTGTTCAGTGCGTGAATTCCCCGCGTTTCTCCGCGAGCGAGCGTGCGGCTCTGGTGTGGGCCCAGCACGTGGCGCAAAATACGGCGAAGCACCACGATGCCGTCTTCGAGGACCTGAGGCGCCACTTCAACGACGCGGAGATCGTGGAACTCACCGGCCTGTGCGCAGAAACCAACATGGTGAACCGCTTCTGCAATGCGCTGCGCGTGCCGGTCGAACCCGCCGATGAGCTCTCGGCGTTATATGGCGCGTCGCGCATCGAGCCGGCACGGCTCATGTCTTATCTCGAATCGGTCCTCGCCGACTGGCCGCGGGTATTGCCGGTTCCGGATGCGACGGCGACATGAGGTAATCACGGTTCCGTCAAGGAGAGATCATGATGGCGAATTCAGGATTTGAAATCGTGCGGGTGGCGGGGATTCCGTGGGAGGACCGCAAGAACGTGGACGGCTGGCTGAGCCGCGCGGGCATGTACTGCGACGACAGGGAGAATTCCCTGTGCATACGGCTGATCGACTACCCGGTCGGGTCCACCGAGCCGCGGCACGTGCACGGGGGCACGCACGCGACCACCGTGCTCAAGGGACGCGCGATCGTGGACGGGCTCACGCTGGGGCCGCTCGATGTGGTGCTCGGGCCCAGCAACGAACCGCACGGTCCGCTGCATTACGTGGACGGCTGCCAGCTTCTGAGCGCGTTCCAGGGGAGCTACTTCCACAGTGAAGTCGAGCAACTCTCGGGCAAGAAGGAATACCGCCTGGTGCAGCAGGCCCAGCTCCCGTGGCAGGCGGGGCCGGAACAGGGCGCCGAGGTCAAGACGCTCATCGACCACGGCTGTGGGCGCTTGCTCCTCCGGGCGCTGCGTTACGCGCCCGGCTCGACGCTGGTCGCGCGCGAGCATCCAAAACTGCATTCCGCCCTGGTGGTGGAGGGCGCCGCGTTGATCGACGGCGAGACGCTCGGCACGTGGGATTTCGTGCGGGTGCTCGACGGCTCGGCTGCCGGCCCGGTGCGCTTTTCCCAGGGCGCAACGCTGCTCTCGATCACCATGCGTTAAGCACAACGCACAGGCTGGCACGAACAGATCATGGTTACGGGAATGAGCCTCGGCAGACTGTTGGGCTTGCGCTCATGAAATCGTGCTGGATCGTTACGACCGGCGGCAGGACTGTCCTTGAATTCCGCGACGTGCCCGTGCCGCAGGCGCTGCCGGGCGAGATCGTGGTGCGGGTGCGCGCCGCCGGACTCAATCGCGGCGAGATGATCGCCGGCGGCGTGATGCACGGCGGGCCGGCGAAGCTCGGCGGCACGGAGGCGGCGGGCGAGGTGCACGCCATTGGCGAGGGCGTGGCTTCGGTCAGGCCGGGCGACCGCGTGATGGGCCGCGTGCTGGGGCGCGAGCGGGGCGCGTTCGCTGAATACGCCATGATGGAAGCGGGGCAGGTGATGCCGCTACCGGCGCATCTCACGTGGGAGCAGGCAGCCGCGATTCCGGTGAACTTCCTGGTGGTGTACGACGCACTCTTCCCCTACGGGCAATTGAAGCGCGGCGAGTGGCTGCTGGTCACCGGCGCGTCGTCGGCGACCGGGGTGGCGGCGTTGCAGGCCGGCAAGTTCGCCGGGGCCCGCGTCATCGGTACCTCGGGTTCCGATGAAAAACTTGCGCGGCTGAAAGCGATCGGTCTCGATGCCGGCATCCGCACGCGCGCCGCGGATTTCGCGGCGAAGGTGCGAGAGCTCACCGGAGGGCGCGGCGCCGATCTTGCCGTCAACTGCGTCGGCGGCTCGATGTTCCCCGAGTGCATGCGCGCGCTCGGCTTCGGCGGGCGGCTCGCCACGGTCGGCTACGTGGACGGCGTCTACCGCAACGAGATCGATCTCCAGGACCTGCACGCCAACCGCCACGTCGT
>Ga0209640_10005078_pt1 | contig 11508 bp, 12 predicted proteins | sample RifCSP10_1_FD_184018 | JGI IMG/M metagenome (GOLD analysis project Ga0209640, IMG submission 184018) | Soil microbial communities from Rifle, Colorado - Rifle CSP2_sed 10_1 (SPAdes) (version 2) | ecosystem: Environmental > Terrestrial > Deep subsurface > Rock core/Sediment | place: Rifle... | reverse complement strand
CCGGTCCCCGGCAGGTGCGTTCGCTCATCGAGCAGGATCCCGTGATCTCCGCCCAGTTGTCCCTCTGGCGGCAAAGCGGAAGCGATGTCGAAATCGGACGTCTGCGCATCGTTCCGCTGGACAAGTCGATCCTCTACGTCCAGCCGATCTTCCTGTCGGGATCGGGAAACTCGATTCCGCAGTTGCAGTTCCTCGTGGTCAGTGATGGCACGTCGGTGGCGATGTCGCCGACCCTCTCGGATGCGGTGGCCGCCCTGGTGGGCGAGGAAGGCGTTTCGCAGCCCGTCGTCGGTGCGGCGGATGTCGCGGAAGATCCCGACTGGGCGAACCGCGCGCTCGAAGCCATGCAACGCGCCGAACGGGCTCTGCGCGAAGGAGCATGGGCCGAATTCGGCAGACAATGGTCCGAACTCCAGGAGATCCTGCGCCGGGCCACGTCGCCCCGCGGATGACGGTCGTGTTTCCTTGCTCGCCTTCCGGGCGCGCACCTATCCTTTGAGCGAAACGGACGAAGCGCATGAACATTCACGAGTATCAGGCCCGAGACATACTCCGTCGGTACGGCGTACCGGTCCCTCCCGGCGAGATCGCCCGTTCGGCCGACCAGGCCGAATCCCTCGCCGCAGGATTCGGAGGCCATGTCGTCATCAAGGCACAGGTCCACGCGGGCGGCCGCGGCAAGGCCGGCGGTGTCAAGCTCGCGCGGTCATCGGCCGAAGCGCGTGAACACGCCTCACGCATCCTCGGCATGACCATCAAGGGCCTGACCGTCGAGCAGGTCCTGATCGCACCCGCCGAGGACATCGCGAGCGAAGCCTACGTCGGCGTCATCGTCGACCGCGCTTCGAAGCGGCCCGTCTTCATGGTGAGCCGCGAAGGCGGTGTGGATATCGAGGAAGTCGCAGCGCGCAATCCGGAGGCGATCCGCAAGCTCGCCATCGATCCGCGCTACGGATTGCTGCCGTTCCAGGCGTACACGCTGGCGACCGCACTCTACGACGGGATCGATCAGCAGCGCGCCTGCGCGCGCATCCTGCAGCAACTCTACCGGGCATTCGTCGAGAGTGGCGCCTCGCTCGCCGAGATCAACCCGCTGGTGACGACGCCGGCCGGCGAGGTCAAGGCGCTCGACGCCAAGATGAACATCGACGACAACGAGCTGTTCCGCCACGCCGGGATTGCGGCGCTGCGCGACACATCCTCGGAACCCGTAGCCGAGACCACGGCCCGCGACGCCGGCCTGACCTTCATCAAGCTCGAGGGCAACATCGGCGCGGTCGTGAACGGAGCCGGCCTCGCCATGGCGACCATGGATCTCATCAAGTTCTACGGCGGTGAGCCGGCCAACTTCCTCGACATCGGTGGCTCGTCGAATCCCGAGAAGGTGGTCAACGCACTGCGCATCATCACGAGCGACCCCGCGGTTCGCGTCATCTGCTTCAACATCTTCGGCGGTATCACTCGTTGCGATGATGTCGCCAACGGCATCGTCGAGGCGACGAAGCGGATCGAAATCGGCGTCCCGCTCGTGATCCGACTGACCGGTACGAATGAAGAAGCCGCACTGCAGATCCTCGGCAAGGCGGGATTCGGCGCGACGACCTCCATGGATGAGGTCGTGCAGAAGGCCGTCGAACTGGCGGCAGCGGCGGGCGGGGAGGCCTGATCATGGCAATCTTCATTGACGAATCGACCACGGTCGTCGTGCAGGGCATAACGGGACGCGATGGCTCATTCCATGCCCGCCAGATGATGGAATACGGAACCCGCGTCGTCGCGGGCGTGACGCCCGGAAAGGGAGGACAGTTTTTCGAGGGACCGGGCGGCGTCGAGGTTCCGATATTCGACACCGTTGAGGCCGCCATCGCGGGGACGGGCGCTGACACATCGGTCATTTACGTGCCACCCGCCTTCGCGGCGGACGCGATCATGGAAGCCGCCGCCGGCGGCACGCGCTTCGTCGTTGCGATCACGGAGGGCATTCCCGTCCTCGACATGACCCGCGTACACGCCTTCGTCCGCGACTGTGGAGTTCGCCTGCTGGGTCCGAACTGCCCGGGCCTGCTGTCCCCGGGCAAGTCCAAGGTCGGCATCCTGCCCGGGCAGATCGCCACGCCCGGCCCCGTCGGCCTGGTGTCGCGCTCCGGAACACTTACGTACGAGGTCGTCTACCAGCTGACGCGCGCCGGCCTGGGACAGAGTACATGTGTCGGCATTGGAGGCGATCCGATCAACGGAACTTCGTTCATCGACTGCCTCGAGGCGTTCGAAGCCGATCCCGAAACCCGGGCTGTCGTCATGATCGGCGAAATCGGAGGCACGGACGAGCAGGAGGCGGCCGCCTTCGCCCGTGCCAACATGTCCAAGCGGATCGTCGGCTTCATTGCCGGCCAGACGGCGCCGCCGGGTCGGCGCATGGGCCACGCGGGCGCCATCATCAGCGGCTCGGCCGGGACCGCCGCGGAAAAGATCGAGGCCTTCGAGCGCGCCAGCATCGAGGTCGCGCGCAAGCCTTCGGACGTGGTGGGCCTCGTCCGGAAGCTGCTCTGACCGCACTTCCATGAACGGCGTCCCGCTGCTGCGGCGAGAACACGTCGTCGTGCCCCTCGAGACGACCTCCCTCGAACAGGCCATGCTCGCCCTCGCCGAGCGCCTCGTCGCAACCGGGGCGCTCGGCAACAGCATCGAGATCGGCCAGGCCCTGCGCAATCAGCGCGGCGGCGCCGCGGTCCGCATCGGCGCCGATATCGCGCTGCCCCATTTCCGCACGCCGGCCGTCGAGACGGTCGTCCTGGCGCTCGGAATCTCACGCGAGCCCATCACCACCGTGGACCCGGGCTGGGTGCCGGGCCCCCGGATCGTCACCCTGGTCCTCGCGCCGGCCGAAGCGACGTCCCTGTATCTCCAGGCCGTCTCGGCCATCGCCCGCGCCCTTCGCACCCAGGAAACCGTTGACCAACTCCTCAGGTGCGCCTCGGTCGAGGACGTGTTCCGCATCGATGCCCTCGCTCGACTCGAGATCAAGCCCCGCCTCACGGTCCGCGATGCCATGCTCGACGCCAGCCCGGCCGCGAGCCCCGACCAGACCGTGCGGGACGCCGTCGACCTGATGCTCCGCAGCGGCGCCCGAGCCCTTCCGGTCATCGGGGCCAAGGGCGAAGTCCTCGGCATCGTCAGCGAAGCCGATGTGCTCGAAGGCCTCGCCCGGGCCGGCGGACGATACGACAGTCCGCCCGCTCTGCTGCCCCCGCTTCGCGTCCGCGACGTCATGTCCCGCTCCGTCCTCTGCGTCGCGGATTCCGCCGACCTCGATGAGGTCGCCAACCTCATGATCAAGAAAGACATGGGCGAGATTCCCGTGGTCGTCGAAGGCAAGCTCGCCGGACTCGTCAGACGGGAAGACATTCTTCGAACACTCTACGGACGATAGGAACTCTCATGAGTCTGACGCTGGCCATCATCAAGCCCGACGCCGTCGCTCGTGCCAGGGCCGGCCGCATCCTCGCCCATCTCGAGGAACGTGGCTTCACCATCCGCGCAGCACGATTCCTCCGACTCGACCCGGCCCAGGCCGGCGAATTCTACGCCGTGCATCGCGAACGCCCGTTCTATCCCGATCTCGTCCGCTTCATGACGTCCGGACCCTGCATGCCCCTGGTCCTCGAGCGCAATGACGCGGTCAGGGAACTGCGCCTGGCCATTGGCGCGACCGACCCCGCCGAGGCCGCCCCGGGAACCGTTCGCACCCTTTTCGCCGAGTCCAAGGAGCGCAATGCGATCCACGCCTCGGATTCGGACGAAAACGCCGTTCGCGAAATCGCTTTCTTCTTCCCGGAGGCTGACTTCACCGGCACACGCCGCCCGTCCTGAGGCCCCCCGGACGGGGGTCGCGGTCCGTTGACGGATGGTGGCCGTTCCGGCATCTTCAACGACTATGCTGAAAGTCGATCCGGGCCAGGTCGGTAGGAAAGGCCGAATCCTGATCGAAGCGGCGATCCCCGCCGACGATCCGATCTGGAGCGACACCGGAATCCGGTTCGCCGGCCCGCTCCAGGTCCGACTCACGGTCCAGCGGGCAAACGCCGATATGGTAGTCCGGGGAAGCATCAGCGGGGTAGCACTTCGCGAGTGCCGGCGGTGCCTGCGGGAAATCCGTGCGCCGATCGCGGAAGACCTGACCCTCCTGTACCGGCCGGACCTGGATGCGGTGGATGCCGAAGCCATGGAAATCTACGCGCTTCCGGACCGGGCACGGGAAGTGGATCTGCTGCCCGGCCTGCGTGAGCACGTGATCCTTGCCGTGCCGCAGTTTCCGTCGTGCTCGGAGACGTGCGCAGGGCTCTGTCCGCAGTGTGGCGCGGATCTGAACGACGGACCCTGCGAGTGCCCGGCCCGGCCGGATTCACGGTGGGCCGGACTGGAAAAACGAGGGAATTGAACGGAGGAGGCTCTCCTTGGCCGTACCCAAAAAGAAGATCTCGAAGCAGCGCAGGCGCAAGCGTCGCGGCGCGATGAAGGCGGCGATGCCGGCGCTTCATGCCTGCCCGAAATGCGGGGATCCGAAGATTCCCCACCGGGTGTGCCCGAGTTGCGGGACGTACCGGGACCAGCAGGTGATCGAGGTCGAGGAGCTGTAAGGGAGCAGATGGTGCGCATCGCTCTGGACGCCATGGGCACGGACCGTCATCCGGCCGTGGAAGTCGAGGGCGTGGTTCAGGCGTTGCGCGAACTGCCCGACGACATCGCCATCACGCTGGTCGGTGATGCGGCAAAGATCGAGGCGGAGTTGGGACACTGGGTCGAGATTCCGCGCGACCGGGTTCAGGTCCGGGAAGCGACACAGACGATCCTGCCCGGCGAATCGGCTGCCTCCGCTGTGAGGCGGAAACCGGACTCCTCGATCGTCGTCGGACTCGAGCTGCAACGGGACGGCCACGCAGACGCCTTCATCAGTGCGGGCTCTACGGGCGCGGTAATGGCGGCGTCGCTCTTCGTTCTGCGACGACTGCCCGGCGTGGACCGGCCGGCGGTCGCGACGGCGCTTCCGACATCGGTGCAACCGTGCCTGCTGATCGACGCGGGTGCGAACGTCGATTGCAAGCCGTTCCATTTGTTGCAGTTCGGCCGACTCGGTTCAGTCTATGTCGAGGATGCGTGGCAGAGGCCGCGGCCCCGCGTCGGGTTGCTGAACATCGGTGAAGAACCCGAAAAGGGGAACGAGCTGGCCGCCGAGGCCCACCAACTTCTCGCGTCCAGCGGTCTCAATTTCGTGGGCAACGTCGAGGGCCGTGACATCATCCGCGGCACCTGTGACGTATTGGTGGCCGACGGCTTCGTCGGCAACGTACTCCTCAAGTTCTACGAGTCGGTGACCGCCTACTTCCACGGCCTGATGTGTGAGCGCGTGGGCCCGACCGTCACGCGGGCCCGGCTCGATGAGATCTTCCAGTCGTTTGACTACACCGAGTACGGCGGCGCCCCGCTGCTGGGCGTCAACGGCATTTCCATCATCTGCCATGGTGGCTCACCTCCGCGCGCGATCCGGAATGCGATTCGCGTTGCACGCCAGGCCGTCGAGACGCGGATGCTGGGCCACATCGAGCGGGCGGTCGCGGCCAGTGCCGACACGGCCAACGTTTGACGCCGCGCTGACCGCGTGAAACCTTCCCGGGCGAAAATGACGCTCCCATCACAGGGGGGTACATGAAATCGCCGAAGCCGGCGGTCGAGATCACGGCGACGGGTCGCTATCTGCCGGAGCGCATCCTGACGAACGCGGACCTCGAGCGGATGGTGGACACATCGGACGAGTGGATCCGCGAACGCACCGGCATTCGCGAGCGTCGTATCGGTTCCTGCGAATTGAGCTGCGCAGAGATGGGGACGGCTGCCTCGAGGATCGCGATGGACCGGGCAGGCGTGACTGCGGGTGAAATCGATCTGATCGTCGTTTCCACGGCGACGCCGGACCGCCTGCTGCCGGCGACGGCGTGCGACATCCAGGCCCGTCTGGGCGCGACGCACGCAGCGGCCATGGACATTTCCGCGGCGTGCTCCGGCTTCATCTTCGCGCTCACCGTCGCCGAAGGTTACCTCACGGCGGGCCGCGGCGAGATCGCGCTCGTCGTTTCGACCGAGAAGATGACGAGCATCGTGGACTGGGACGACCGCAAGACCTGCGTTCTGTTCGGCGATGGAGCAGGCGCGGTCGTTGTGAAGCGAAGCACGAACGGCCGGGGGGTCCTCTCCAGCTTCATGCGTTCGGACGGCACGCTCGCGGAGTTGCTCTGGAGGCCGGCCGGCGGAGTGATCCGGCCCCTCGACCAGGAACGTCTGGCGGCGAAGGAGCACACCGTGAAGATGGCCGGCCGGGAGGTGTACAAGGCGGCCGTCCGATCGATGGCCGAAGCCGCAGACCACGCTCTGGCCCGCGCGGGACTGACCAGCGATGATGTCGATCTCCTGATCCCGCACCAGGCGAACATGCGGATCATCGAGTCCACCGCCCGCTACGCGAACATCCCGATGGACAAGGTGTTCGTCAATGTGGACCGCTACGGCAACATGAGCTCCGCGACCGTGCCGGTGGCCCTGGACGAGGCCGTCGAGAGCGGCCGACTGAAGCCGGGACAGATCTGCCTGATGGTCGCGTTCGGTGCGGGGTTCACATGGGCATCGTCGGTGGTGCGGTGGTAGGACTCCTGTTTCCGGGACAGGGCTCACAATACGTCGGGATGGGCAGGGAGCTGGCGGCCCTGCGGCCGGCGGCAAGGGCCGTTTTCGAGGAAGCGGACGAGATCCTGCGGGTCCGGCTGTCGCAACTCTGTTTCGAGGGCCCCGACACGGAACTCACACTCACCCACAACGCACAGCCGGCCATCCTCACCCATTCGGTCGCCGTCTTCTCGACGATCGCCGCGGCTCTGGGTGACGTCGGTGCCGCGGCCGGGCACTCCCTCGGGGAATTCAGCGCCTGGGTCGCCGCGGGAGCGTTGAGCTTTGCCGAGGCTGTACGCCTGGTGCGGCATCGGGGCGAATTGATGCTGAAGAGCGGAGAAGACCGGCCGGGTACGATGGCCGCGATACTCGGACTCGATGACGAAACGATCGACCGCGTCTGCCGCGAAGCGGGCGGACCGGATGGAGAGTGTGTGGCCGCCAACTACAACTCGCCGGGCCAGGTCGTGATCAGCGGGGACACGGCGGCGGTCGAGCGCGCCATTGAGGGCGCCAGGGCGGCTGGCGCCAGGCGAGCCCTGCCACTCAACGTTTCGGGCGCGTTTCACTCGCCGCTCATGCGCGTCGCCGAGGCGGACCTGGCCGCACAGCTCGGAGCCGTGACCTTCTCGACGCCCCGTTTTCCAGTCGTATCGAACGTGACCGCCGGGCCCATCGCCGATGCCGGCCAAGCACGCGATCTGCTCCGCCGCCAGCTGACCTCGCCCGTCCGCTGGGCGGAGGGCATACGCGCCATGCGCGCCGTAGGTTGCTCGACGTTCATCGAGATGGGGCCGGGCAACGTGCTGACCGGGCTGCTGCGTCGCATCGACTGTGAGGCCTCGGGCCGGGCCATCGACACGGCCGCCGATGTCGATACCTTCCTCGCCGGCTGACGGAAACGGATGTGAACGCGGAACTCGACGGGCAGATCGCCCTCGTGACGGGCGGGAACCGTGGCATTGGCCTGGGTATAGCCGAGGACCTTGCCCGCGCCGGCGCCCGGGTCGCCATTGTGGCCCGCGCGGCCGACCGGGCCATGCAGGCGGCCGCGGCCCTGCCCGGTTCGAGACATGCGGGCTTCGCCTGCGATGTGACGGATGCGAACGCGGTCGATCGGGTCGTGAAGGAAACCGAGCAGACGCTGGGTCCCATCCAGATCCTCGTCAATAATGCCGGCATCACGGACGACAACCTGCTCGTGCGGATCAGCGATGAAGCCTGGGATCGCGTTCTGGACACGAACCTCAAGGGTGCGTTCCACTTCATCCGCACCGTGTCGCGGGGCATGATGCGCAGGCGGTCCGGACGCATCATCAATATCACGAGCATCGTCGGCCTGATCGGGAACAAGGGGCAGGCCAATTACGCCGCGTCCAAGGCCGGCCTCATCGGCCTCACGAAATCGGTCGCGAAGGAGCTCGCTTCCCGGAACGTCCTGTGCAACGCGGTGGCGCCCGGGTTCATCGAGACGGAGATGACGGCGCTTCTCGGGCCGGCCGCCCGCGAGGCACTCGCGGGTCAGGTCGCCCTGGGCCGCCTTGGAACGGCGGCGGACGTGGCTGCCGTCGTTCGGTTTCTGGCAGGTCCCGGATCAGCGTATATTACCGGCCAGGTCATCGTGGTGGATGGCGGCCTGGTCATTTGACACTCGAACGGTGAGGACAGGATGGCGGACAGCACCGAGGCTAAGGTGAAAGAGATCATCATCAACGAGCTCGGCGTGGAGCCCGAAAAGGTCACGCCCGAAGCTTCGTTCGTCGAAGACCTGGGTGCAGACTCGCTGGACACGGTCGAACTGGTCATGGCCTTCGAGGAAGAGTTCGGCATCGAGATCCCGGACGAGGATGCCGAGAGCCTGCAGACCGTCGGCGATGCCATCAAGTACCTGAAGGAAAAAGGCGTCGAGTAGCGTCGCCCCATCATCGCGGCAATGCAGACGAAGACAGAGCAGGGACATCGCGTCGTAATGACCGGCGCGGGTATGGTCATACCCGTCGGTAACGATCTGCCCACGGCATGGGATGCGCTCGTTCGCGGTGTCAACGGTGCGGCTACGATCACGCATTTTGATGCGAACGAGGACTACGACTGCCGGTTTGCGGCCGAAGTCAAGGGCTTCGATCCCGAGCAGTACATGGAGCGCAAGGAAGCGCGGCGCACGGATCGTTTCGCCCAGCTGGCCATGGCCGCGGCCCTGGAAGCGGTCCGCGACGCGGGCCTCGAGTCGGCGGACGGCCTCAATCGTGATCGCGTCGGCGTCGTCATCGGTAGTGGCATCGGCGGCATCGCGACGTTCGAGGACCAGGCCCGCACCATGTACGAGCGGGGACCCAAACGCATCAGCCCGTTCTTCGTGCCGATGTTCATCCCCGACATCGCGGCAGGTCACGTTTCCATGCGGTACGGGTTCCGCGGCCCGAACTACGCGACCGTCTCGGCATGCTCATCGAGCGCTCACGCCATCGGTGACGCCTACCGGATCCTGCAGCGGGGCGACGCCGACTTCATGGTGACCGGCGGCAGCGAGGCGACCGTCACGCCGATGACGATCGCAGGGTTCGGCAACATGAAAGCCCTGTCCACGCGCAACGACTCACCGGCGACGGCGAGCCGACCCTTCGACGCGACGCGTGATGGCTTCGTTCTCGGCGAAGGTTCCGGTATCGTGGTCCTCGAGCAGCTGGACATCGCGCTCGCACGCGGCGTCCCGATCCTCGCCGAGATCGTCGGCTTCGGCCAGAGCGCCGATGCCTATCACCTCACCGCGCCGGCCCCGGGCGGTGCAGGCGCGCAGCTCGCCATCCGTGCGGCTCTCGACGATGCGAAAGTAGCGCCGACCGACGTCGGGTACATCAACGCGCACGGAACGTCCACGCCCATGAACGATCTCCACGAGACTCACGCCGTCAAGTCGGTGTTCGGCGACCATGCCTGGCGCCTCGTCATTGGCTCGACGAAGTCGATGACGGGACACCTGCTCGGCGCGGCCGGCGCGGTGGAAGCCATCATTTCGGCGATGGTCTGCAGAACCGGGATCATCCCGCCGACCACCAACTTCACCACGCCGGATCCGCGCTGCGATCTCGACTACGCCCATGGTGGCCCGGTCGAGAAGCACGTGGAACTCGCCTTGTCGAACTCGTTCGGCTTCGGCGGACACAATGTCTGCCTCGCCATCCGGAGGTGGAACGGTGAATAGTCCGCTGGCGGACGTCGCGCCGACGGGGCTCCGCGTGGAACCGCGGGACCCCCGTCTCTTCGAGGTCGCCGACCGCGTGGTCGAGGGGAAACGCCTGAGCCGCGAAGACGGCCGGGCGATCTTCGAGTCCTCCGATCTCGCGGCCATCGGAGCCATGGCGGACTTCGTGAATCGCCGCCAAAACGGCGACCGCGTTTTCTTCGCCGCCAATCAGCATCTCAATCCGACGAATGTGTGCGTCCTCCGCGCGACCTGCGTCTTCTGCTCGTTCGCTCGCCGGCCGAAGGAAGAAGGCGCCTACACGATGTCGCTCGAAGAGGCCTTCCACGAGGCGGCCCTCACTCGGGACACGCCCGTCCGGGAATTCCACATCGTCGGTGGTCTGCACCCGAAGCTCCGCCTTTCCTATTACGAGGATCTGATCCGCGGACTGCGCGAACGTCATCCGGGCGTCGAGATCAAGGCGTTGACGGCGGTCGAGATCGCACACCTCGCCCGCATCGAGAAATCGACTGTCGAGGACGTCCTCGATCGGCTGAGAACCGCCGGACTCGACACCCTGCCGGGTGGCGGCGCCGAAGTTTTTTCCCGGGTCGTGCGCGCGACCATCGCGGAGCGCAAGCTCGCCGCCGAAGAGTGGCTCGACGTACACCGTCGCGCGCACCGAATGGGGATCCGCAGCAACTGCACCATGCTGTACGGTCACGTCGAGACGTACGAGGACCGCATGGATCACCTCGACGCTCTGCGCGAACTGCAGGACGAGACGGGCGGCTTTCTGACGTACATTCCGCTCGCCTATCATCCGGACAACAACGAGCTCGGTGAGCGGCTGGGCCGGACCGGCACCGCGACGACCGGCTACGACGACCTGAAGAATCTCGCGGTCGGCCGGCTCTTCCTCGACAACTTCCAGCACATCAAGACTCACTGGATCATGAACACGGCGAAGGTCAGTCAGATCGCGCTGCATTTCGGCGTCGATGACCTCGAGGGCACCGTTCGCCGGGAGCGGATCTACCACGACGCGGGAGCCAGGACACCCGAGGGTCTCGGTTTTCAGGACATCATTGACCTGATTCGTGACGCCGGCAAACGACCCGTCGAGCGCAACGTGCACTACGAGGAGGTGCGCGAGTGGTGACGCGTTCATCGCCCGCGGAACAACGCGCGCTGCCGATCCTGCAGACCGTCGCACCGCGACTGCGCGAGCCGACACCGGCCGGATCCGTCGGCGCCGGTCATCGGGCCGAACGTCCGACCCGCGTCACAACGCCGCTCGAGGATCGACACCATGCGCCGGCGATTGCCGAATGGCTCGACGTCCTCGAGACAACGCCTCTCCTCGAGCTTGGCGCGCGCGCCGACGAGGTTCGCCGGGAACGACATCCGGAAGGGCGCGTCACGTACATCGTGGATCGCAACATCAACTACACGAACCTGTGCGTGACGGACTGTCGCTTTTGCGCGTTCTACCGCCGGCCCAGGGATGCCGAGGCCTATGTCCTGTCGTACGAGCACATCGGCCGCAAGATCGATGAGGCGAAGGCCGTGGGCGCGGTACAGATCCTCATGCAGGGTGGCCACAA
>Ga0209640_10005077_pt1 | contig 11508 bp, 13 predicted proteins | sample RifCSP10_1_FD_184018 | JGI IMG/M metagenome (GOLD analysis project Ga0209640, IMG submission 184018) | Soil microbial communities from Rifle, Colorado - Rifle CSP2_sed 10_1 (SPAdes) (version 2) | ecosystem: Environmental > Terrestrial > Deep subsurface > Rock core/Sediment | place: Rifle... | reverse complement strand
GCTTTGCGTTCGGCCAAACCGCCTCCTCAGTAGAGCGTGCCGGTGTTGACGACCGGCGTCGCCGAACGGTCGCTGCACAGCACGACCAGGAGGTTCGAGACCATCGCCGCGCGGCGCTCGGGGTCGAGGTGGACGATGTTCTTCGCCTCGAGGCGGGCGAGCGCCATTTCGACCATGCCGACCGCGCCGTCGACGATCCGCGTGCGGGCGGCGATGATCGCCGAGGCCTGCTGGCGCTGCAGCATGGCGTGCGCGATCTCCTGCGCGTAGGCGAGGTGGCTGATGCGCGCCTCGAGCACGTCGACGCCGGCCTGCTCGAGCCGGTCGCGGATCTCCTGGCGCAGCCGCTCGGCGATCTCGGCGGTCGAGCCGCGCAGCGACTGCGCGTCCTCGGTGTGCGAGTCGTAGGAGAAGTGGGTCGACAGGTTGCGCAGCGCCGACTCGCTCTGGACGTGGACGAAGTTCTCGAAGTCGTCGACGTGGAAGACCGCCTCGAAGCTGTCGACCACGCGCCAGACGACGACCGCCGCGATCTCGATCGGGTTGCCGTCGAGGTCGTTGACCTTGAGGTGCTCGGTCTCGAAGTTGCGCACCCGGAGCGAGATCGCCTTCTTGGCGTAGAACGGGTTGGCCCAGCGCAGGCCGGGCCGGCGCTCGCTGCCCCGGTAGGCGCCGAAGAGCGTCAGCACGCGCGCCTGGTTCGGCTCGACCATGAAGAAACCGGCGAGCAGGAGGGTCGCGACCGTGGTCGCGACCGCCCAGAGCACGATGCCGAGCGCAGTGCCGGCTTCGACGCTGGCGATCAGGCGATACAAGGAGAACCCGATGCCGGCGAGCAGCGCGAGCAGCGCCGGGATACCGGGCAGCGAGACGGGGACTCGTTCCTTCGACATGATTCCCTCCCTTTGGTAGCGAAATGATATCACCGTGCAATCGCGTGTCAAGGGGGTCGTTGGTCCCGCATCCGCGCGCGGCCGTAGGATCCCGACCGATCGATGTCCGCGAGCCCCCGCCGAGCCACCGTTCTGCTGGTCCTCCTCGCCGGCGCGCCGCTCAGTGCCGAGCCGGTTCGCCTCGCCGGCCGCGCCTTCGGCTGGCCGGTCGAGATCGAGGTCCGCGACCTCGAGAGCGCCGCCGCCGAGAGCGCCATCGCCGAGGCCTTCGGCGAGCTCGAGAAGACTCGGCTCGAGGCGCGTGCGCTCGAGGAGACCGCGCGCGCCGCCCCGGCGGCGGCGCCGGCGACCCCCGCCCAGCTCGAGCTCTTGCGCCGCGCTCAAGGTCTCTGCTTCTGGAGTGAGGGCACTTTGGGGCCGGCGGGGGGCGAGCTCCTCCGGATCTGGGGCGCCCTCGAGCCGGTGCTCGGCTTGCCGACGCCCGAAGCGCTCGAGCAGGCGATCTCGACCGCGCGCTGCGACCGTCTCGAGCTCGATCTCACGGCGGGGAGTTTCCGCCTCGCTCCGGGCAGCGCGCTCGAACTCACTCCGTTCGCACTCGGCTGGGGCGTCGACCGCGCGGCCGAGCGGCTCCGCGCGCGCGGCGCCGCGAACTTCTGGATCGCCGTCGGCCCGCTCGCGCGCGCCGCCGGCGCGGGGCCCGACGGGCGCGGCTGGCGGTTCGATCCGCCGCCGTTCGCCGGCCAGGAGGAGCCGCTCGGCGGTTTCTTCCTGCGCGATCGGGCACTCGCGATCCTGACGCCCGAGCTGCGACCGCTGCGCGTCGGGGGCGAGCGCTACGCCTCGTTCGTCGATTTCCGGCGCGGCCGGCCCGCTGGCGGCGTGGTCGGCCTGATGGTCGTCTCCGAGCTCGCGGTCGACGCCTACGGAGTCGGCTACGTCATGTTCGCGCGCGGTCCGCGCGAGGGCACGATGCTGCTCGGCACGCTGCCCGTGAAGCCGTCGATCCGTTGGCTGCTCGGCACCGGCAGCGGGCCGCCGGTGCTGACCGACGCCAACTGGAGCGTCGTGCCGCGGCGATGAGCGAGCCGACGCCGCCCGCCGCGCCGGACGCTCCGGCACCGGCCATCGTCCTCGTCCGCCCGCAAGAGGAGGGCAACGTCGGCGCCGTCGCCCGCGCCATGGCGAACTTCGGCCTCGGCCGTCTGATCCTGGTCGAGCCCGCCGCGCCGCTGCGCGCCACCGCGCGCGCCTTCGCGGTGCACGCCGGCGCCATCCTCGACCGCGCCGAACGGGTCGCCGACCTGCGCGGCGCGCTCGCCGGCTTCGGCCGCGTGGTGGCGACGACCGCCGCGCGCGACCGGCCGTGGCCGAGCCGGCTCGTCGCGCCGCGCGAGCTCGCCGAGATTCTCGGGCGCGATCCGCCCGCGACCGCGACCGCGCTCGTCTTCGGACCCGAGCCTTCGGGCCTGACCAACGAGGAGCTGGCGCAGGCGAGCCTGCTCGTCCGCGTGCCGGCGGCGCCGGAGCAACCGACGCTCAACCTGGCGCAGGCGGTGCTCGTCGTCGCCTACGAGCTCTTCCTCGCGCGCGGCGCCGGGAGCGCCGCGGGCGGCGGAGAGCCGCGCGCCACCGGCGACGACCTGGCCGGCTTCTTCGACCATCTCGCCGCGCTCTTGCGCCGCGTCCGCTTCGCGCGCGACACGACGATCGCCGGCGTCGAGCGCGACCTCCGGCAGTTGCTCGCGCGCGCCGCGCCGACCCGGCGCGAGGTCTCGATCCTGCGCGGCATCGTGCGCCGCGTCGCGCACGCGCTCGACGGCGCGCGCGGCCGCGGCGCGAGCGAGCGCCGCCGATCCGGATGATAAAGTCGCGCCGATGTCGCTGCCCGCCGTCGCCCCGAGTCGAGAGGCCGTCGCCGCGAGCGTCCGCCGGGCGCCGATCGTCGCCGTGGTGCGCCATCGCGACCGCGCCGAGGCCGCGCGCCAAGCGCGCGCCTTCCTCGCGAGCGAGCTCGAGCTGGTCGAGATCACGTTCACCGTTCCCGACGCCCCCGGGCTCGTCCGCGAGCTGCTCGCCGAGCGCGGCGAAGCGGGTGGACCGCCCTGGATCGGCATGGGCACGGTGACGACTCCCGCGCGCGCCGAGGCGGCCGTCGCGGCGGGCGCCGAGTTTCTGGTCACACCCAACCTCGAGGCCGAGGTCGCCGCGCTCGCGCGCCGCGCCGGGCTCTTCCTGGTGATGGGCGCGCTGACTCCGAGCGAGATCGTCGCCGCCGACCGGCTGGGCGCCGACTTGATCAAGGTCTATCCTCTGCCGCCGGTGGGCGGGCCGGCCTATCTCTCGGTCGTCCGCCAACCGTTGGGCGACGTCGCGCCGATGCTGGCCGGCGGCGGCTTCGGCATCGAGGAGATCCCCGCCTATCGCGCCGCCGGCGCGGTCGCCTTCGGCGTCGGCGCGCCGCTCCTCGGCGCCGACGACGCCTCGACTCGCGAGCGCGTCGCGCGCGCGCTCGAGCTCGCGCGCGGCTGAGCCCCCATGACGGAAGCCGGGAGAATCATGAACGACGCGCGCGAATACCGCACGCAGCAGCTCCTCTTCGATCCGACGCCCGAGATCTTCGCCACCGATTCGGCCGGCGGCTTCGTCTGGCCGCTCCTCCACGTCGGCGCGCCGTGGATCGAGACCGACCCGTTCGACGAAGTCCGATTCGTCTTCTCGGTCTGGCACCCGGCGGGCAACAAGGTGATCGATCTCGACCGCGCCTACGTCGAGCTCCAGGCGGCGTTCGATCCCGAGGAGGATCACTGGACGAAGCTGGCGGAGATCGAGCCGGTGGTCGCGCCCTACGGCTCGGGCGACACCTTCGACGGCTGGATCGTGCTGCCGGTCCTGGGCGGCAAGAGCGCCTTCGCCCTCGTCGGCTCCGGCTTCGAGCCGAGGACGCGGCTGCAGGTGCGGGCGAGCGCCTACTTCGTCGCCTGATCCCGCAGAGAGCTCCGATGCGGCACCTCGACCTGCTCGCGCGGTTGGCCCGGCCGGCTGACACGAAGATCGTCCTGCTCGTGCTCGACGGTGTCGGTGACCTGGCGACCGCCGCTCAGCCCGAGACCGCGCTCGAAGCGGCGCGGACGCCGAACCTCGACGCGCTCGCCGCGCGCGCCTCGCTCGGTCGCATCGTGCCGGTCGCGGCCGGCGTTACGCCGGGCTCCGGCCCCGGGCACCTGGCGCTCTTCGGCTACGACCCCGCAGCCGCCGAGAACGACATCGGCCGCGGCGTGCTCGAGGCGCTCGGGCTCGGCATCCCGCTCGGGCCCGACGACGTCACCGCGCGCGGCAACTTCGCCACCGCCGGCGCCGACGGCAAGCTCACCGATCGCCGCGCCGGCCGCATCCCGACCGAGGAGTGCCAGCGGATCTGCGCCCGGTTGAACCAGGCGCTCGCCGATTTCGCCGGCGCCCGGGTCGAGGTCGTCCCCGGCGAGGCGCACCGCTTCGTCCTCGTCCTGCGCGGCGCCGGGCTCTCGGCGGCGGTCGACGACACCGATCCGCAGGCGCTCGGCGTCCCGCCGCTGCCGCCGCGCGCCACCGCGCCCGCCGGCGAGACGACGGCCGCGATCGTCGCCCGCGCCGTCGTGGTGATGGAGCGCGCGATCGCCGCCGAGCCGAAGGCGAACCGCGTGCTCCTGCGCGGGTTCTCGAAGCTGCCGCACCTGCGCTCGATGGCCGAGCTCTACCGGCTGCGCCTGGGCGCTTTCGCGGGCTATCCGCTCTACCGCGGGGTCGCCTCGGCCTGCGGCATGGAGGTCGTCCCGTGCGGCAAGCGGATCGGCGAGATCCTCGAAACGGTCGCCGCGCGCTGGAGCGACTTCGACTTCTTCTTCCTGCACGTCAAGCAGACCGACCAGGCGGGCGAGGACGGCAACCTCGCCGCCAAGGTGGCGGCGATCGAGGAGGTCGACGCAGCGCTGCCGCGCCTGCTCGCGCTCGCGCCCGACGTCCTCGCCGTGACCGGCGACCACTCGACGCCGGCGCCGATGAAAGCCCACAGCTTCCATCCGGTGCCGGTGCTCGTCGCTTCGCCGGTCGCTTTCGCCGACCGTGCCGAGCGCTTCGACGAACGCGCCGCGATCGCCGGGCACCTGGGCACCTTCCCGTCGCGCGAGCTCCTGGGGCTTCTGCTCGCCCACGCCGGACGGCTCGAGAAGTACGGCGCCTGAGGATGACGCTCGCGGTCGAGGATTCGATCCACGTCGGCGCCGCGCCGGAGCAGGTCTGGCGCCTCGTCTCCGATCCATTCGGATGGCGCTTCTGGTGGCCCCAGTGCAAGTCGGCGGAGACCGTCGACCGCAAACCGCTGCGCGACGGCTCGCAGCTCGAGATGACGCTCCAGCTCGGCCTGGTGCCGTTCACCGTCCGTGCAACCGTCGAGATCGCGCAGCCGCCGCGAGCCCTGCTCTGGATCGGCAAGGCGTTCGGCGTCACCGGCCGCCACGCCTTCTATCTCGAGGCGAAACCGAACGGCACCCGCGTGCGCGAGCGGGAGACCTTCGACGGCGGCGGGCTCCTCCTCTTCCGGCTGCTGCGTTTCGAGCACGCGACCGCGGTGATGTTCAAGCAGAACCTGCGCGGCTTGAAGCGCATGGCCGAGCGCGGCCTCTGAGCGCCCGCGCCGACTTTCGGCTCCTTCCTCCGAGAGCGTAGGATCGCGCTCCAACGCGGTTTTCAGATTCGATCACGAGCTCGTTTTCGAGAAAGGAGCCGAGCATGTCCGCGCGCCGCCGGGTCTCGTTCGCCGTCGCCCTCCTCGTCCTCGCCACCGCGGGCGCCGCCCACGCGGCCCGCAAGTGGCAATTCCTCGGCGAGCGGCTGGTCACCGATCGTCTCGACCACGACGTCATCGCCGTGACTGCCTACGAAGGGAATTTCACCGCTCTCCAGGTGCGGGTGAAAGGGCGGGCCGTGCAGTTCCGCTCGATGACCGTGCACTTCGGCAACGGCACGCGCCAGGAGGTCGAGCTGCGCGAAGTCATCGCGCCCGGCGGGGCGTCGCGGGTGATCGACCTCGAGGGCGGCGACCGGGCGATCCAGAGGGTCGAGTTCGTCTACGACGCTCAGGCGATCCGCGGCCGTCAGGCGCTGGTGCGCCTCTTCGGCCGCCGCTGAGACGCGGCCGGCACTGCGAAAACGGCGAGGGCGGCCGTCGGCCGCCCCCGGTCAGGTCGAGCTCGGCACCGGGCTCAGCGGAAGCCGCGCCGCAGCTCGCGGGCGAAGACCTTGAACGCCTCTTCGTCGTAGAGCACGACGATGACGCGCTCGAGCTTGGTGCCGCCCTGCAGGTAGCGGTGGACCTCGGTCAGCGTGATGCGCGCCGCGCGGTCCATCGGGAAGCCGAAGTTGCCGGTCGAGATCGCCGGGATGGCGAGCGACTTCAAGCCGTGCCGATCGGCGAGCGCGAGCGAGGAGCGCACCGCCGAGGAGAGCTTGCGATCCTCGTCGCCCTCGCCCATCTTCGGGCCGACGGCGTGGATGATGTGCTTGAACTTCATCTTGCCGGCGCCGGTGATGACCGCCGTGCCGGTCGGCGTCGAGCCGATCCGCTTGCACTCGATCTGGACCGACGGACCGCCTTTGCGTTTGATGACGCCGGCGACGCCGCCGCCCAAGAGCAGCTTCTCGTTGGCGGGGTTGACGATCGCCTCGACGTCGAAATCCGTGATGTCGCCTTCCACCAGCTCGAGGGCGGCGTTGTTCATCGGGATGACGATGCGATTCTCGGTCTTCGCTTCCGGCATGGACGGCTCGGGCTCCGCTGTTGGGCCCCGCCCTGATGGGCAGGGGATGCGTCGGGCCGGACGATCCTATCAAGCTCCACTCTCCGGCGAAAACCCAACGATCGCCGTGGGATAGACTCGCGCGCCCATGCTCGGAGCCGAGAAACGTCGCCTCGCGTCCGCGCTCGCCGCGACGCTCCGGGAGCTCTACGGGGTCGACCACGAGCCGGTCGTGGAGGTGCCGCCGCGGCGCGCGCTCGGCGACCTCGCCTTCCCGGCCGCGCTCCACCTCGCAAAGACTCTCGGGCGCAAGCCGCGCGAGATCGCCGCCGAGATCGCCGCCGCCTGGCGGCTGCCCGCCGGCGTGCGCGAGCTGCGGGTCGAAGGGCCGGGCTACCTGAACCTCTTCTTCGACCGCCCGGCCTTCGCCGCGCGCCTGCTCGCCGAGCCGCCGCTCGGCGCCGCCGGCTCCGAAGCGGGCAAGACGATCGTCGAGCACACCAACATCAATCCGAACAAAGCCGCCCACATCGGCCACTTGCGCAACGCCGTGCTGGGCGACGTCCTGGTGCGCTGCCTGCGAGCCATCGGACGCGAGGTCGAGGTCCAGAACTACATCGACGACACCGGCGTCCAGGTCGCCGACGTGGTGGTCGGCTTCGTCGACATCGATCACACCAGCCTCGCCGACGTCGCCGCGCTGCCCGAGCCGTTCGACTACCACTGCTGGGAGCTCTACAGCCGCGTCGGACGCTGGTACGAGGAGGATTCGGCGCGCCAAGCGCTACGCCGCGAGACGCTCCACGCGCTCGAGCGTGGCGAGGGCGAGCGGGCGCAGATGGGCCGCCTCGTCGCCCGCCGCGTCGTCGTCCGCCATCTGCGCACCATGGCCCGGCTCGGCATCGGCTACGACCTGCTGACCCACGAGAGCGACATCCTGGCGCTCGACTTCTTCCACGAGGCGTTCGAGAAGCTGAAAGCGACCGGTGCGATCCAGCTCGAGGCGGAAGGCAAGAACGCCGGCTGCTGGGTGATGCCGCTCGCCGAGACGGCCGAGTTCGCCGGACTCGAGGACCCCGACAAGGTGATCGTCCGCTCGGACGGTACCGTCACCTACGTCGGCAAGGACATCGCCTACCAGCTCTGGAAGTTCGGCCTGCTCGCGACCGATTTCGGCTACCGCTGGTGGCGCGACCAGGCGTTGTGGACGACGACCACCGAAGGCGCCGCCGACCACCCTCCGTTCGGCCACGCGAGCTCGGTCGTCAACGTCATCGACGCGCGCCAGAGCTACCTGCAGAAGATCGTCCGCGCCGGTCTCTCGGCGCTCGGCCACCACGAGGCCGCCGCCGCCTCGCGCCATTTCGCCTACGAGATGGTGACCCTTTCGCCGGCCACGGCTCGCCTGCTGGGCGTCGAGACCGAGGAGGGCAAGGGGGTCGAGATGTCGGGCCGCAAGGGGATCGGCGTCAAGGCCGACGATCTCCTCGACCGGCTCGAGGAGAAGGCGCGCGAGGAGATCGCCGCGCGCCACCGCGATCTCGACCGCGAGGGCCTGGCCCAGCTGGCGCGCGAGATCTCGACCGCCGCCCTGCGCTTCTTCATGGTCAAGACGACGACCACCCGCGTGCTCGCCTTCGACTTCGACGAGGCGCTCTCGTTCGAAGGCGACTCCGGTCCCTACCTCCAGTACTCGCTCGTGCGCGCGAAGAACATCGGCCGCAAGCTCGCCGAGGCGGGGCTCGAGGCGAAGGTCGCCGACGCCGACGCCGCGGCGCTCGCTCCCGAGCTCTGGAGCGACGATCTCTGGGAGCTCGTCCATGCCGTGGCGCGCACCGAAGAGGTGGTCGAGAAGGCATCCGCCACGCTCGAGCTCTCGCTCGTCGCCCGCCACGCGCTCGAGCTGGCGCAGCTCTTCCACGCCCTCTACCACGGTCATCCGGTGCTGCACGAAGAAGACCCCGCGCTCCGCCGCGCCCGCCTCGCCACATTTCAGATCTTCGCCCGCGGCCTGCGCGCGGTGGCCAACCTCCTCGGCCTGCCCGAGCCGGAGCGGATGTAGCGCGAGCTCCTCCGCCCTCGTTCAGAGCCAGCCGGCGGCGAGCGCCGCGCCGATCGCGAAGAGCAGCACACCGGTCAGCCGCTGCACGGCCGACATCGTCACCTTGTGGAGGAAACGCGTCCCCAGCACGACGCCGGCGAACGCCGCGATGCAGCCGGTGACGACCAGCGGCCCCTCGGCCGCGCCGAGCGGCGCCCCCGCCCCCGCCAGCCAAAAACCGGCGGCGTAGGTCGCGATGCGCGCGATGTCGACCAGGAAACCGATCGCCGCGTTGGTGCCGACGAACGCCTGGGTCGAGACTCCGACCTTGGTCAGGAACGCCGAGCGCAGCGCGCCCTGGTGGCCCGAGAGGCCGCCGAAGAAACCCGAGAGCAGCCCGCCGACGAGCAGATGGCGGCGGTCGAAGCGCAACTCGCGCAGCCGCGGGACGAGCTCGAAGGCTGCGAAGCCGACCATCAGGGCTCCGAGCACGAGCTTGATCGGGGTCACGACCGCCACGCGCCCGGCGAAGGGGTAGCGCGCGATCTCGCCCGCGCCGGCGAGCGCCCCGAGCAGCGCCGCGCCTCCGAAGGCGGCGGCGATCGCCGGCAAGCCGAAGCGCACGAGGAGGCCGCGGTCGGCGTGCCGGCCGACGAGCGCGAGCTTGAACAGATTGTTGGCGCCGTGGACCACGGCGGTCGCCGCCACCGCCACCGCCGGCGGGAAGAAGAGCGCGAAGATCGGCAGCAGGAGCGTGCCGAGACCGAATCCGGAGAAGAGCGTCAGCGCCGAGGCGAAGAGCGCGGCGGCGGCGACAGCGAGGTGAGCGATCAGGGCGGCTCCTCCGCCGCCGGCGTCGGGCCGGCGGCGCGGAGGAGCCTATCGGTCAGTCGCCGGCGTAGAGCACTTCGAGCCGGCGCGCCTTGCGCACGGCGAGCGCGAGCAGCACGGCGACGAGCGCGAAGAAGCCGGCCAGCGCGAGCGGCGCCGGCGTCGGCTCGGCCGGCAGCGCGAACGGCCCCGACGGGATCGGCACCGGGCAGAGCGACTGCAGGTGGTGGATGACCGAGATCTGCTTCAGCGCCGGCGGCATCAGGAAGTTGAGCCACTCCCAGCCGAGGATCGCCGCGGCCGGGATCATCGGGTTCTTGACCGCCAGCGCGAGCGCGAGGAAGACCGCGCCGTAACCGGCGACGGCGAGGAGCGTGACGCCGAGATAGGCGACCGCGTGTCCCGCGCCCGGCCCCTCGAGGAGGTAGGCGGTGCCGCCCGCGGTGGCGCCGGTCAGGAAGGCGAAGCCGAGCTGCAGGAGGACGCTCACCGTGAACAGCGCCCACGCCGCGAGACAGCCGGCGACGTACTTGCCGACCAGGAACACCTCGCGCCGGAGCGGCGCCAGGAAGTAGAAGTGGAGGCTGCGCTCGGCGATCTCGCCGCGCACGAGGTAGGTGAAGATGCCGAAGCAGCCGAAGAAGAGCACGAAGCGCAAGAAGAACAGCTGGAAGATGCCGCCGTAGATGGTCGCTACCTGCGCCGCCGGCATCGGCGTCTCCTCCTGGAGCTCGACCGCCAGCGCGCGCAGCGCGAGGAGCACCGCCGGCAGCAGGGCGACCACCACCACCGGCAGCGCGCGGGCGCGCAGGAACGTCTTGCGCAGCTCGAGCCCGAGCATCGCCGCGATCTGGCGGCGCCAGAGCGCGGCGCCCGTGGGCAGGGTCGAGGTCTCGGCCATCACGTGCTCCCCGGCGAAGCGGCGCCGATCAGGTACTGGTAGACCGACTGCACGTCGTCGTCGGCCGGCAACACGGCATCGATCTCGACCGTGCCCTCGGCGGCGAGGCGGTTGAGCAGCAGGTAGAAGCGCTCGGCGTTCTCGGTGCGCACCAGCAGGCCGCGGCGGTCGGGATCGAGCCGCGCCTCGACCACGTGGTCCTCCGAGAAGACGCACGCCGCGAGCGCCGACGGCCGGTCGCAGCGCACCAGCACCTGCAGCGGCCGCTCGGCCGAGATCTCGTCGCGCACGCTCTCGATCTCGCCCTCGGCGACGACGTAACCGCCGTGGACGAGGACGACCCGGTCGGCGAGCTCGTCGACCTCGTGCAGCACGTGGCTCGAGACGACGACGAACCGCCCCTCGGCGGCGAAGCCGCGGAAGAGCTCGACCGTCTCGGCTCGAGCCAGCGGGTCGAGCCCGTTCAACGGCTCGTCGAGCACCAGCACGCGCGGATCGTGCGCGATCGCCTGCGCCAGCTTGATGCGCTGCTTCATCCCCTTCGAGTAGCCGGCGATGCGGCGGTGCGCGGCCGCGGTCATGCCGACCCGCTCGATCGCCGTGCGCGCGCGCCGCTCCGCCTCGGCGGCCGGCAGGCCGTGGAGCCGCAGGTAGAGGTAGACGAAATCCCAGCCCTTCATGCCGCGCGGGAAGCTCTCCCACTGCGTGCAGTAGCCGACCGCGCGGAACAGCTCCTCGGGCCGGTCGGGGGCGAGACCGAGCACTTCGACCTTGCCCTCGGTCGGCCGCAGCAGGCCCGCGATCAGGTTCATCATCGTCGTCTTGCCCGAACCGTTGGGTCCGACGAGCGCGGTGATGCCGGGGCCGATGACGAGGTCGATCCGGTTGACGCCCAGGACCTCGCCGTAGAACTTCGAGACGCCCTCGAGCACGATCCGCTCACGGGACGCGGACAGGGCCCCGGTCGAGGTCCCGGCGCGGTTCATCGCACGACCTCGTAGGCGCGGATCTTCCGGTGCAGGAGCGCCAGCGCCGCGACGGCGAGTCCGGCGAGACCGAGCCAGGCGG
>Ga0209640_10005076_pt1 | contig 11509 bp, 9 predicted proteins | sample RifCSP10_1_FD_184018 | JGI IMG/M metagenome (GOLD analysis project Ga0209640, IMG submission 184018) | Soil microbial communities from Rifle, Colorado - Rifle CSP2_sed 10_1 (SPAdes) (version 2) | ecosystem: Environmental > Terrestrial > Deep subsurface > Rock core/Sediment | place: Rifle... | reverse complement strand
GTGCCGCTAACCGAAATTCGACTCTGACCCCAATTAGTCTCATCTAGGTCCTCGTCCGCGGCCGCTCGTCCTTCAGCACCTTCCCACCTTGCATCACCCAGTACACGCGCTCCGTCGCGGTGATGTCCTGGAGCGGGTCGCCAGGAACCGCGATGAGGTCGGCGAGCCTGCCCGGCGCGATCACGCCGCGATCGTCCTTCCCCAGGACGTCGGCCGCTACCGAGGTCGCGCTGAGCAGGGCGGCGAGCGGCGTCATGCCCAGCTTCACATAAACGGCGAACTCTTTCGCGTTCTCGCCGTGCGGATACACGGCCGCATCGGTACCGAAGGCGATCTTTACGCCGGCGGCAATCGCCTTGCGGTTGCTCTCCTCCGCCAGCGGAAGCACGGTCTCGGCCTTGCGGCGCACGAGCGGCGGCAGCACCGCCAGGTCGATGCGATCGCGCAGGTAGGCCGTCGGCACGAGGTACGTCCCATGCTGCTTCATCAGGGCGATGGCTTCGTCATCGAGGACCGACCCGTGTTCGATTGTCGCGACGCCGGCGCGCACCGCGGCCTTGATGCCTTCGACGCCATGGGCGTGCGCGGCGACCTTGATGCCGTGGCGCGCGGCCTCGTCGACCATCGCCTTCAGCTCCTCGTACGTGTACTGCTGCGCGCCCACCGGACCCTCGAGCGACAGCACGCCGGCGGTCGCGCACGTCTTGATGACCTGCGCGCCGTGCTTGATCTGGTGTCGAACCGCCTTGAGGATCTCCTCGCGCCCGTCGGCAACGCCTTGTTCGGGCCCGCCGTCGAGGACGCCGGGCGCGTAACCGGTAGCATCGCAATGCCCGCCGGTGGTGCTGATGGCATGACCCGAAGGAATGACATGGGGGCCGATGATGTCACCGCGTTCGATCGCTTTCATGGTGGCGACGTCGACAAACCCGGGCGCTGCACCCACCTCGCGCACGGTGGTAAATCCGGCCAACAGGGTAAGCCGGGCGTTCCTGGCGCTGCGCAGGGCAAACTCCCCCGTCGTCCAGCGCATGGATTCGGTTTCCCAGCCCGGAACGATTTCATAGGCCAGGTGCGTATGCACATCGATCATCCCGGGCAATACGGTGAGTTCCGGCAGCTCGATGAGCTCGGCGTCCGCAGGCGGGCTGGCCGGGTTGACGTCCGTGATCCTGCCGCCGGCCACGACGATAAGGGCCGGGCTCACGACTTTGCCGCTGGCGACATCGACCCAGGCGGTAGCCTTTATGAGGGTCGTTCCTTGTTGTGCCTGCAGCCCACTGGCAACACCGAGCAGCGCGAGTGAGAGCAGGTGTAGAGACAAACGGCGGGCGTGTGCTGATTTCATTTTTAGGCTTCCATTGGTGAAGAAGAGAAGGAGAATGTGGATTCTGGCCTATTGGACGGCTGAAACAAAGTGTCGACGCTTTGTCCCCCGGGTCATCGTGGGTACAATTGAACCCCGGTCCGCACGACGGCGTATCTCGATGGAAGGTTTGGTCAAACTGCTGGCGCTGTTCAGCCTGGTTTTCTGCACCGTGGCAGCAGCAGCGGGGGAGCCGGCCGGTGGCTTCACCCTGGCTGCCTCGGAACTGGAGCGTTACAGCGGTGATTTCTGGGAGCATGAAGAAGCCTTTGCGGCTGAAATCCGGGTAGTCGACGGCCGCTTGTGGGCCATTCATTCACCCACGCGCCGCAACGAACTGGTGCCGGTCGGGCCCGACCGCTTCGAGATGATCGGGATGCCGTCTGAAGTCTATGTCGACTACCTCATGAATGAATCCGGCATCGTGGAAATGCGCCGCAGCATCGATGGCCAGCCTCGCGGGGTGTTTATCCCCTTTGAACGGCGCCAAATAACGGCGGAGGAGCTTCTGGCTTATGCTGGCGATTACCTCAACGCGGAGTCGGAGATCCACCACCGACTGTTCGTCGATGGCAAGCTGTTGTTCTTTACCCGCGGCGATGCAGACCCGCAGGAGCTCACTGCCATGTTCGGCGAAACCTTCGAAAACCCCGACTATGGCAGCTTCACTTTCCAGCGCGATGCCGGCGGCGCCGTCACCGGCTTCCTGCTGAAGTCCGGGCCGCTGCGCCAGCTGCTATTCGACCGGCTATCTGGCAGCTCGCAATAGACAAGCCCGTGAAACATCACTTGGCGCCACCTTGACCTATATCAGCGCTTCGGCGCTGCATATCAAATACCCTCCATTCGGAAAGTTTCCTCCATTCCCGGCAGTTAGTCCGCCGGGTGCTGGGAGAGAAGCTGATTGACATTGGATGTCGACATGAAAGGAGCAAGACCATGAAGTTGAATGTAGTAAACCCGGGGCGCTTGTTCAGCATCTCGGTGCTTGCCTTGATGCTGCCGGTGATGGCTACCGCGCAAACTCCGAGCGATTGCGTCGAACAGGGCGCACTGGCTTATGACAACTGGACCAAGACCGACGCCGGCGGCAGCGGCACGCCGACAGGGGAAGCGAATGGGGATTACTATCGCTGCAAATCCTGCCATGGCTGGGATCGGTTGGGCACGGACGGCGGCTATGTGCGCCGGTCACGCACTGCATCCCGGCCCAATGCAGGCGCGGGCGATGGTGATGCGACCTCACGCGAAATCGTGAGCGGTGCGGCCACCTCGGACAAGATCCTGCACAACGGGAGCGGTAGAAGTTATGCCGACGGTACCGGCAGCTGGGTTGCGCTCAACCCCATGCCCATGCACAGTGCGCAAAACACGGCTGGGCACGAGAATGGATACACGCTGGGGAACCAGCATCCCGACTTTTCCACCGGGGGACCCAATGCTGGCGACAAACTGCCGACCGCGGAACAGCTCACCTGCCTGGCGGAATTCCTCAACTATGCAGATGCCGAATGGAACGCATATTTCTCAGCGATCTATCCCGAACAGAACCCGGTTCTCTACACCATCGTGGAAACCGCCGATGCCGTAGCCGGCGAAGCGTTTTACGATACCTGCGAGGGCTGCCATGACGCACCGGCAGGTGAAATACTGCCTTACCTGGCACAAGACGGCAAGTACAGTGAACTGGCGCACAAGGCGCGTTGGGGCATACCCAATACCGAGATGACGCGGGAAGCTCTGGGTGATCCTTCATCAGCGGATATCGCCAATTTGCTGCTTTACCTGCAGCAGCTCGGCGGCACCGGGTTTGCCATGAACGCCGGTTTGAGCGGGAACTGGTTCAATGCCGACCGCAGCGGCGAGGGCTTCAATCTGGAAGTCTCCAAACAGCCCAATAATAACGTCCTGGTGGCCCAGTTCTATACCTACAACGACTCCGGCGACCAGGTCTGGTTGGTGGGGGACGGGCCGGTGAACGGCGATTCCGCAGAAGTCACAGTCTACATTACCGATGACGCATTGTGGGGGGATGATTTCGATCCAGACGATGTCGACTTGGAAGTGTGGGGCAGCGGGCTGTTCGTGGCCAATTCATGCGGCTCCATCAGCATGAGCCTGGCGCCCAATTCCACTTACCAATCCAGAGGTTTCACCGACCTTGAGTATGACCTGGTGCGGGTTACTACACCGGCGGTGGATTGCCCGAGTCCGCCACAGAGCAATTGATCCTGTCGAACTGATAGAGAAACGCCGCCGGTCTCCGGCGGCGTTTCGTTGCCAGCGGATAGGCCCGATCCCCAACACACAGTACTCACTTCTGGTAACGTGAAGCAGGCGAAAACGCAGTAATCCAACCTGAGCAATCAGAACCCCGCAGCGGGTGCGGGCGTGGTGAAAATTGGTTATTCTGCCCGCTAGTGTCGCGCGGCAATGGCCTTTCCTCGGTTTTTGCAGCAGCCCGCTCTTAATCACTCGACACCTGATTCATTAACCGGGAGTTTATCCATGCCGTTGCGTTTTTCTTATTCTCGTCTTACCGTTTCCTTGCTTATTTCGTTGACCCTGGTGTCATTCTCTGCACCCGCTGCGTTTGCAGCTGATACCGACCAACTCAAAGGCCTCGAATGGCGCATGGTCGGGCCCTGGCGCGGCGGGCGCGTGACCGCGGTGACCGGTGTGCCGGGCGAGCCCAATCTCTACTACATGGGCGCCACCGGCGGTGGTGTGTGGAAGTCCGGGAACGCCGGGACCACCTGGGAAAACATATCCGATGAGTATTTCAAGGTTGGCACCATCGGTGCCGTGGCGGTGGCCGAATCGGACCACAACGTGCTGTATGTCGGCAGTGGCGAGGCGCCGATCCGCGGCGTCACCACCAGCCATGGCGACGGCGTGTACAAGTCGACCGACGCCGGCAAGACCTGGACCCACCTGGGCCTGCGCGAGACGATGCAGATCGGCCGGATCCGCGTCCACCCGCAGGATCCGGACGTGGTCTACGTCGCGGCGCTCGGCCATAGCTTCGGCCCGAACGCCGAGCGCGGCGTCTTCCGCTCGAAGGACGGCGGCAAGAGCTGGTCGAAGGTGCTGTTCGTGTCGGACAAGACGGGCGCCGTCGACCTCGCGATGGACGCCGCCAATCCGCGCGTGCTGTACGCGGCGTTCTGGCAGGCGCAGCGCACGCCCTGGAGCCTCGACAGCGGCGGCCCCGAGAGCGCCCTCTACAAGACCACCGACGGCGGCGACAGCTGGAAGAAGCTCGACGGCAAGGGCCTGCCGAAGGGCCCCTGGGGCCGCATCGGCGTGAGCGTCTCGCCCGCGCGGCCCGAGCGCGTCTTCGCCGTGATCGAGGCCGAGGAGGGCGGCGTCTTCCGCTCGGACGACGCGGGTGCCACGTGGCAGAGGACGAACGAGGACCGCAGGCTGCGCCAGCGCGCCTGGTACTACACGCACGTCTACGCCGACCCGAAGGAGCCCGACACGGTCTACGTGCTCAACGTCCAGTTCTTCCGCTCGAAGGACGGCGGCCGGACGTTCCAGACCATCCGCGTGCCGCACGGGGACAACCACGACCTGTGGATCGCACCCGAGGACCCGCGGCGGATGGTCGAGGGCAACGACGGCGGCGCCACGGTGAGCTTCGACGGGGGCGAGAGCTGGTCGACGCTCGACAACCAGCCGACGGCGCAGTTCTACCACGTGATCACGGACGACCAGTTCCCCTACCACGTGTACGGCGCGCAGCAGGACAACTCGACGGTCGCGATCGCGAGCCGCAGCGACGGCTTCGGGATCGGGATGCGGGACTGGCACGAAGTGGCCGGGTGCGAAAGCGGATACATCGCACCGAAGCCCGGCGACCCCGAGGTCACGTACGCCGGCTGCTACGGAGGCTTCATCGGCCGGCTCGACCGGCGCACCGGCCAGCAGCGCGCGATCACCGTCTGGCCCGACAACCCGATGGGCTGGGGCGCCGAGGGCATGAAGTACCGCTTCCAGTGGACGTTCCCGATCGTGGCCTCGCGCCACGACAAGGATGTCCTGTACGCCGCCGGCAACGTGCTCTTCCGCACCACGAACGAAGGCTCGAGTTGGGACGCGATCTCGGCCGACCTCACGCGGAACGATAAGACCAAGCTCGGCCCCTCGGGCGGCCCGATCACCAAGGACAACACCAGCGTCGAGTACTACGGCACGATCTTCGCGCTCGCCGAGTCGCCGCGCGACGGCAAGGTGCTGTGGGCAGGCTCCGACGACGGCCTCGTCCACGTGACTCGAGACGGCGGCACGACCTGGACCAACGTCACCCCGAAGGGGATGCCCGAGTGGTCGCGGATCAGCCAGATCGACGCCTCGGCGCACGACGCGGGCACCGCATGGCTCGCGGTCAACCGCTACCAGCTCGACGACTACAGGCCGTACGCCTACGTCACGACCGACTTCGGCGCCAGCTGGCGCCAGGTCGGGACGGGCCTGCCGGCCGAGGCCTTCGTGCGCGTGGTGCGCGAGGATCCCGTGCGCCGCGGCCTCGTGTTCGCCGGCACCGAGACGGGCGTTCACGTGTCCTTCGACTCGGGTGCGTCGTGGCAGCCGCTGCAGCGCAACCTCCCGGCCGTGCCTGTCACCGACCTCGTGATCAAGGACGCCGACGTCGTCGTCTCGACCCAGGGCCGCTCGTTCTGGATCCTCGACGACATCGCGGCGCTGCGCCAGGCGAAGCCGGAGCTCGCGATCGCCGCGGCTCATTTCTTCGCTCCCTCCTCCGCCTACCGCTTCGGCGGGCCCGAGGGACGCGGCGCCACGGGCAAGAACCCGCCCTACGGGGCGCGCCTCCGGTACCTGCTGAAGGACGCGCCCAAGGAGGGCGAGGAGATCAAGCTCGAGATCTTCGACGCCAAGGGCGCGCTCGTCCGCGCGCTCTCGTCGAAGGAAGAGAAGGCGGACGAGGACCGCGATCCCGAGCGCGAGGCGTTCTTCGGGCCGCCGGCTCCGAAGACGCTCCCGGCCAAGGCCGGTCTCAACACCTTCACCTGGGACCTCCGCTACCCGGAAGCCTCGAAGTTCAAGGGCATGATCCTGTGGAGCGGTCCGACCGCGGGCCCGCGCGTGGCCCCGGGCCGTTACGAGGCGCGCCTCACGGCGGCCGGCCAGACGCAGAGCCAGGCGTTCGAGGTGCGCAAGGACCCCCGGCTCGCGACGAGCGACGCCGACTTCGCCAGGCAGCAGGAGCTGCTGCTGAAGATCCGCGACAAGCTCACGGCCACACACGACGGGGTCACCCGCCTGCGCGGCGTGCGCGACCAGGCGAAGACGGCGAGCGAGCGCGCGAAGGGCGGCGAGGCCGAGAAGGCGATCCAGGAAGCCGCCGACGCGCTCTCGAAGAAGCTCACCGCCGTCGAGGAGGCGCTCTACCAGACCAAGAACCGCGCGAGCCAGGACCCGCTCAACTACCCGATCCGGCTCAACAACAAGCTCGCGGCGCTCGGCGGCACGGTGGCGCGCGCGGACGCGGCCCCGACGGCGCAGTCGTACGCGGTCTACGACGAGCTCGTGGCGCGCATCGACGCCGAGCTCGCGACGCTCGACCGCGTCCTGGCCGACGACGTTCCGGCCTTCAACCGCCTGGTGCGCGAGAAGGAGATCCCGGCGGTCCGGATCGCGAAGCCTTGATGCGTCGACGCGAGCTCCTCGCCCGGGCCGGCGCCGCGGCCGCGCTCGTCGCCGGATGCCGCACCCGCCGCAGCGGCGGGCCGATCGTGCTGCGCCTGTCCCACTCGATGGCCGCCGGCACCACGGCGCTCGACTCCTTCGCGGACGCTTTCCGCGAGCTGGCCGAGGCCGCGACCGGCGGTGCGGTGGAGCTGCGCGTGTTCCCGAGCGGAACCCTCGGCCAGGAGCGCGAAGTGGTCCAGCAGCTCCAGGAAGGCCTCGTCGACTTCATGGTGTCGGGCACGGCCATCTGGGGCAGCGTCGCGCCGAAGCTGCAGGTCTTCGACTTCCCGTTCCTGTGGCGTGACTGGGACCACGCGCACGGCGTCGTGGACGGGCGCGTCGGGCGCGAGGCGGCGGAGTACATGGAGGCCGTGTTGAACGTCCGGCCCCTCGCCTGGGGCGACTCGTTCGGCTTCCGCCACGTGATCACGCGCTCGCGCGACGTGAGCGAGCCCGGACACCTCCGAGGCCTCAAGCTGCGGACGATACAGTCGCCGATCTACGTGAAGGCCGTGGAGCTGATGGGGGCGAGCCCGACCCCGATGGCCTTCGGCGAGGTGTACACGTCGCTCCAGACCGGGGTCATCGACGGCTACGAGCACGACGCGAGCACGACGCTGCAGCAGCGCTTCTTCGAGGTCGCGCGCTTCATGGCGCGCACGGGCCACATCGCGGGGGTCCTGGGTCTCTACGCCTCGGCGGTGGGCCTCGGCCGCATTCCTCCCGAGCTCCGGCCCAAGCTGGAGGCGGCGGCCCTCGAGGCCGCCACGCGCCAGCGCGCGATGGGACCCGCGGAGGACCAGACCGCCACGCTGAAGCTCGCCGAGCAGGGGATGACGATTCGCGAGATCGAGCGCGGCGCCTTCCTCGGGCCCGCCGAGGCGCTGTGGCAGGCGCAGGCGCGCGAGCTCGACGCCGTCTCGTGGCTGCGGGCGGCGCTCGGCTGATGGCGCAGGCGGGCCGGGCCCTCGACTGGACGACGGCGCTGCTGGTCGGAGCACTCGCGGCCGTGGTGGGCGTGCAGGTCGTGGGCCGCCACCTGCTCCACTCGCCCTGGCCGTGGACCGAGGAGATCGCGCGCCTGCTGCTCGTGTGGCTGATGTGCATCGGCGGCATCCGGGCGCTCTCGGACTCGGAGCATCCGCGCGTGACGGCCCTCGTGCGGCTGCTCACGCCGCCGCAGCGAGCGGCCGTCGAGCGCGGCCTGCAGCTCGTGCTGCTCGCGTTCTTCCTCCACCTCGTCGTCCCGTCCTGGCGGCTCACGCTTTCGAGCGCGGGCGAGCGGTTGCCCGCGAGCGGTATCTCGGGAGCGGCCATCTCCGCGATGCTGCCGCTCGCGCTCGTGCTGATGTCCGCCGTGCTGGTCCAGCAGCTCCGACGGGGCGGCGCCGGCCACACGGCGCCGCTCGCCTGGTCGCTCGGCGCGGCCGGGCTCGCCCTGGCCTCCGTGCTCGTGCCCCTCGTGGCCGGTGCGGCTCCTCTGCTCGTCCTCGTCAGCGGATTCCTCGTCACCGCGGCGCTCGGCCTGCCCCTCGCCTTCACCCTGGCCCTCACCTCGGCCACCTATCTCGTCGGCATCGGAGGCGTCAGCCTGACCATTCTCCCGATCAAGCTGCTGGGCGGAGTCGACTCGTTCGTGCTGCTCGCCATCCCGCTGTTCATCCTCGCAGGCGCGCTCATGGAGCAAGGCGCGATCTCGGAGCGCATCGTGGACCTCGCGATGGCGATCGTCGGCCGCGTGCGCGGCGGGCTGGCGATGGTGGTCGTGGTGGCGGAGGTCCTCTTCTCCGGCATCTCGGGCTCGACCGCCGCCGACGTCTCGGCGATCAGCTCGTTGCTCGTGCCGTCGATGCGCAAGGCCGGCTACTCGGGGGGAGAGGCGGTGAGCGTCGTCGCCGCGGCCTCGGCGATGGGCATCCTCGTCCCGCCGTGCCTGACCATGGTGGTGCTCGGCTCGCTCGTGAACCTGTCGATCGTGACCCTCTTCCTCGCCGGCTTCCTGCCGGCCTTCCTGCTGGCCGGGATGCTGCTCGTCCTGATCGCCGTGCGGGCGCGCCGGCAGGGCTGGCCCGTGGCCGAGCGTGCTTCGAGGGCCGACCTCGGCCGCGCCGCGCGCCGCGCCGTCGTCCCGCTCGGCCTGCCGATCCTCCTCTTCGGTGGCATCTTCACGGGGATCACCACCGTCACGGAAGCGGCGCTCGTGGCCGTCGTGTATGCGCTCGTGGTGGGGATGGCCGCGGGCGGCATCTCGCGCGCGAACCTCGTCCGGCTCTTCGAGCGCAGCGGAGTCGTCACCGCCACGACGCTCTGGGTCCTGGCCGCGGCGTCGGCCTTCGCGTGGATCCTGGTCCGCGAGTGGGTGCCCCAGACGCTCGGAGAGTGGATCACCAGCCTCGGCGCCAGCCGTGCGGTCTTTCTCGGCCTGACTCTCTTCGTCTTCGTGGTGATCGGCGCGCTCCTCGAAGGGCTGCCGGCGCTCCTGATCTTCGGGCCGATCCTGTTCCCGATCAGCCGCGCGCTGGGCGTCGACCCGGTCCACTACGGGATCGTCATCGTGGCCGCGATGGGCATCGCGTTCTTCCTGCCGCCGGTCGGGGTCGGCCTCTCGATCGCGAGCGGCATCGCGCGCGTCGACGTCGACGAGGTGAGCCGCTCCTACCTCCCATACCTCGTCGTCCTGCTCGTCGGCCTCGCACTGATCGCGGCGCTGCCCGGCCTGACCCTCGTCCTGCCACGCCTGATTCTCGGATACCGAGGATGACCACGGAGGGCCTCGCGACTTGCAGGTGCTAAGCTTCAGTTGATGACGGATGCGAAGCCCGCCGCGGCTCCTGCTCCGCGCGAACCCGACATCGACGACAACGGCGTCGATCTCGCGCAGATCCGCGCCATGCTGGACCTCGAACCGGCGGAACGCCTGGCGCGGGTGGCCCAGTTCACGAACGCCCTCGTCGAGATGCGGGCCCTGAATGGGAATCGCCAATCCGGTTGAGATCCTCCGCCGCCTGGCAGCCGGCCGTGTCGAGCTGATCGTCGTCGGCATGGCGGCGGGCGTGCTCCGGGGCGCCCCAGTGACGACTGTCGATCTCGACATCGTTCACAGGCGGCATCCCGAGAATGTCGCACGTCTCCTTCGCGTCCTCGGAGACCTGGATGCGACCTATCGCCACGACCCGCGCCGGCTCCGGCCCGCCGAATCACACCTCGTGAGCCCCGGCCACCAGCTGCTGGACACGGCCTACGGCGACCTCGACTGCCTGGGAACCGTTGGCGAGGGACTCTCCTACGAGGACCTGGTGGCAAGAGCCCCACAGATGGACCTGGGAGACGGCCTCGTCGTCCACGTCATCGACCTGCCGACGCTGATCGAGCTCAAGGAGCAGGCCGGCAGGCCCAAGGACCTCGCGGTCCTGCCCGTCCTCCGCGCGACCCTCGCAGAAACCCTGCGACGCTCCTGAGCCGCAGTCAGCGTCCGGCAGTGCGCCGCGTCAGGGTGTGGCCACGACCGTGTACCCCTGGCACACGTCCTCGTGCAGGGCCTGGCGGTTCGGGCCTCGGTCGTAGAGACAGATGACAGGCTTCCACGTGCCGAGCGCGTAGACCCGGTCGGCGCGGCAATGGAACCCGGTGATGCCGCCGAAGTCGTATTTCTCGTCACCGTCGAAGTCCATCAGGAAGTAGAGCTCGTCGCCTTCGGGATCGCTGCTGGCGCACATGTTGAAGGCGACGGTGAGCGGGGCCTGGCCGGTGATGGTCGAGCCCACGGCCGTCGGGGTCGTCTTGAAGACTGCGTTCGGGGGCTGGTTGCCGCCTGGAAACGTCGTGGGCGAAGCGCTCACGGCGACCGCCGCCGAGCAGCGGGCGCTCTGGGTCGAGGTGGTGACCGTCATGGACGCCGTATAGCTGCCAGCGCCGGCGTAGGTGTGAGTCGCGTCCGGGTTCGTGCCCGACTGGCCGTCCCCGTAGCTGATCGCCACCGTGACCGGACCCTCGGCTCCAGCCACCGAGAGCAGGAACGCCACCGTGAGCGGCGCCGCACCCGAGGACGGCCGCGCCTCGCACGTGGCCGAGAGCGCCGGAGCCACGACCGAGTCCTCCTGGCAGGCCGAGAAAAGCAGCGCCTGGAGGCACGCGAAGAGACACGCCTGTTGAGCTTTCATTCTTCTCCTCCTGACTTCGATGATACGCCCCGCACCTGGCTCGGCTCCCAGCCGGGCGGCGCTTTCAGACTCGCGGCCCTCAGGCGGAGGTAGGATCCTGGTCGACAACCCTGGCGAGCTCGCGGAGGCTGGTCGCCCGCTCGCGCACCTTCAGCAGGCCGTCGGCCCAGAGCGTCCGGTAGCCTTCGCCGCGCGCGGCGTCGGTGAGCTCGATGGACGTCACGCCGCGCGACAGCAGGCCGCGCAGGTGCGGTGAGACTTCCAGCAC
>Ga0209640_10005074_pt1 | contig 11512 bp, 10 predicted proteins | sample RifCSP10_1_FD_184018 | JGI IMG/M metagenome (GOLD analysis project Ga0209640, IMG submission 184018) | Soil microbial communities from Rifle, Colorado - Rifle CSP2_sed 10_1 (SPAdes) (version 2) | ecosystem: Environmental > Terrestrial > Deep subsurface > Rock core/Sediment | place: Rifle... | reverse complement strand
GCGTGGGCGCGCATGGAGCACGGCCAGCTCCTGCTGGTGGAGATGGGGCTCCTGTCCTTCATCGCGGTGGCCCAGTGCGCGCCCGCCATCCTGCTCGGCCTCTACTGGCGGCGCGGGAACCGCAAGGGGGCCTACGCGGGGATCTCCGCCGGCTTCTTCGTCTGGTTCTACACCCTGATCATCCCGGCCCTGGGCAAGGAGGAGGTCCTGGGCGTCGCGGTCCTGGAGAACGGGCCGTTCGGCCTGTCGCTGCTGCGTCCCACCGCGTTCCTCGGGCTGGAGGGGCTCGACACCATCAGCCACGGGGTCTTCTGGTCCTTCTTCTTCAACGTGGGACTCTTCGTGATGGTGTCGCTGCTCACCGAGCAGGACGCCGACGACCGGGCCCAGGCCGCCGCCTTCGTGGGGGTGGCGGCCGAGGACAAGCCGGCGCCGGGGGCGCCCGCGATCCTGTCCGCGCCCGAGATCGAGCGGCTCGTCCATCACTACGTCGGCGACGAGGACGCGGAGGCGATCGTCCGCGAGCTGTTCGGCACCAAGGCCCCCGCGGACCTGTCGGTGCCCGAGCTGCTCGAGATGCGCATCCGCTTCGAGCGGCTCCTCGCCGCCTCGCTCGGCGCGGCGGCCGCCCGGATCATCGTGGAGGACCACTTCACGATCTCCAAGGAGGAGGCCCAGCAGCTCGTCACCTCCTTCCAGCGCATGCAGCAGTCCCTGCGCGTCACCGAGGAGGAGGTCAAGCGGGGCGAGCGGCTCCTCGCCTCGGTGGTCGAGAGCGTCGACGACTGCATCTTTACCGCGGACACCACCGGCCGGCTCGTGACCATGAACCCGGCGGGGCGCCGCCTTCTCGGCTACGAGCTCTTCGAGGTCAGCCGCCTCCGGTATCCGGATCTGCTCGCCGGCGACGACCGGGGCGGCGCCGGCGGCATCGTGGCCGCGCTCGAGGTGGGGCGCGGCTGGAGCGGGCAGGTGACGGGCCGCCGGAGGCGGGGCGAGGTCTTTCCGGCCCACCTGGCCCTGACCGCCATCTTCGACGATCGCGGCCAGCGCATGGGCACGGTGGGCGTGCTGCACGACCTGACCGAGCAGGTGGAGACGCAGCGGCGGCTCATCCATCGCGAGAAACTGGCCTCCCTGGGCGAGATGGCGGCGGGGGTGGCCCACGAGATCCGCAATCCGTTGGGCGGGATCAAGATGGCTACCAACCTGCTGTCCTCCCCGGAGGTGGACGGCAGCCCGCTCTCGCAGGAGATGGCCCGGTCCATCCTGTCCGGCATCGGCGAGATCGAGGGCATCATCAACAACCTCCTCGACTGGACGCGCGACGCCCGGCTCGAGCGCAACGAGTACGAGCTGGCACGCATCCTGGATCCGGTGGTGGAGGCGGCGGCGGCGGAAGCGCGGACCCGGGGCGTCGAGGTGGGTTACGGCCGGCTCGAGCGGGACGTGGTGGCGGCGGTGGACGGCCAGAAGCTCCGCCAGGTCTTCACCAACGTCTTGAAGAACGCGGTGGAGGCCATCGAGCCGCGCCGCGGGTCCGGGCGCGTCGCCGTCGATCTCTTCGCCGAGGGGGGCCGGGCGGTGGTGGAGGTCCTGGACGACGGGATCGGGATCTCCCCGGGGGACCGGGAGAAGATCTTCCTGCCGTTCTTCACCACCAAGCCCGCGGGCACCGGGCTCGGCATGTCCATCGTCAAGAAGATCGTGGACCTCCACGCGGGGGACATCGCGGTCGAGAGCGCGCCGGGCCGCGGCACGCGGGTTCGCATCTCATTCCCGGCGGTGGTCGCGGCCCAGCCGGCGGCCGGAGGCACTCCATGAAGCGACGGCTCCTGCTCGTCGAGGACGACGAGGTCTTTCTCCGCCCCCTCCACCGGACTCTCGAGCTGAAGGGCTATGAGGTGGTGCCGGTGCACAGCGCCGAGGAGGCGCTCGAGTCGCTCAAGGCCGAGGACGTGGACCTCGTGCTCACCGACCGCCGCCTGCCCGGGATGGATGGGGTCGAGCTGGTGCGGCAGGTCAAGGCGGAGCATCCGGACCTGGCCGTCGTGGTCATGACCGCGTACGGCACCATCGAGTCGGCGGTGGAGGCGATGCGGCTCGGGGCCGAGGACTACCTGGTGAAGCCGTTCGAGGCCGCCGAGCTGCTGCTGGTGATCCGGCGGGCCATCGAGTTCCAGGAGCTGAAGGCGGCGAACCGGCGAACCATCCGGCGCAATCAGGAGCGCTTCACGTTCGGCAACATCGTGGCGGCCAGCGCCGGCATGCAGGCGGTCTTCGACCTGCTGCGCACGGTGGTGGATCTCGATACCACCGTGCTCATCCACGGGGAGACCGGGGTCGGCAAGGAGCTGCTCGCGCGCTCCATCCACTTCTCGGGGGCCCGGCGCGACCGGTCCTTCGTGGCGGTCAACTGCGCGGCGATCCCCGAGGAGCTGTTCGAGTCCGAGCTGTTCGGCTCCCGGCGGGGGGCCTTCACCGGCGCCACCGAGCACCGGCGCGGCCACTTCCAGATGGCCAACGGCGGGACCCTGCTCCTCGACGAGATCGGGGAGATGCCGCTGCATCTGCAGAGCAAGCTCCTGCGCGCGATCGAGGAGAAGAAGGTGACCTCGGTCGGCGCCGACCGCCCGGTGGACGTGGACGTCCGCTTCATCGCCACCACCAACAAGGATCTCCACATGGAGGTGGAGCGGGGGACCTTCCGGCGCGACCTGTTCTATCGCCTCTCGGTGATGCCGGTGCGCGTGCCCGCGCTGCGCGAGCGCCCGGAGGACATTCCCCTGCTCGCCCGGCACTTCGTGGAGCAGGCGGGGCGCCGACTCAAGAAGGCGGTGCGCGCCATCTCGCCGGAGAGCCTGGGCGCGCTGATGCGGTATCCGTGGCCGGGCAACGTGCGCGAGCTGGAGAACGTCATCGAGCGGGCGGTCATCGTCGGATCCGGGGACACGCTGGTGGACGTGGAGCGCTTCCTCGGGCCGGCGGGCGCCCACGCGCCGGTGGACCTCTCGCTGCCCTTCCGGGACGCCAAGGCCCGGGTGGTCGAGGACTTCGAGCGCACCTACATCGAAGGGCTGCTCAAGAGCCACGGCGGCAAGCTCACCGCGGCCGCGAAGCACGCCGACATGGATCCCAAGAACTTCTCCGACAAGATGCAGCGCTACGGCCTGCGCCGCTCCGCGCCCCCGGACTAGAAGAACAGGATCGTCACGATCACGAAGAGCGGGAGGAGGACCGCCCCGCTGTAGGCCATGTAGCCGAAGAAGCTCGGCATGCGCACACCCCCCGCCTCCGCGATCGCCTTGACCATGAAGTTGGGGGCGTTACCGATGTAGGTGTTGGCGCCCATCGCGACCGCCCCCACGCTGATCGCGGCCAGGATCACGTTGGGCACACCGACCACCTCGGCGGGGAGCCCGAGCCCCTGGGCGAGGGCCAGGAACGTGAGGTAGGTGGGCGCGTTGTCGAGGAACGACGACAGAACGCCGGTGGCCCAGAAGAACTGCCAGGGCTCGCGCACCCCGAGCTCCCCGCCTCGCACGTGCAGGAGCTCGAGCGCGGGGATCATTGTGAGGAAGATCCCCAGGAAGAGCACCGCCACCTCCACCATCGGGTGCGCGGTGAACTGGTTGGACCGGCGGATCGCCGTCGGGGTCCGCCACAGGGAGATTCCGGCGAGGGCCAGGATGGCCAGCTCGCGCACCGGCGCGTGCAGGAAAGCCACCGCGGCCACCACGCCCGCGAGCCAGAGCCCGTTGAGCGCGCCCGCGATCCGGAGGGGCTCGATCTGGGTGTGATCGCGCAGGAGGGCCGCCCGCGTCTCGTGCGCGTGATGGCGCGCGTCCCAGACGTAGTACAGCATCAGCAGGGACGCGGTCATCAGGAGCCACTGCGGCCAGAGCCGGAACGTCCAGGCGAACGGCACGCCCTGCAGATAGCCGAGGAAGAGCGGGGGATCCCCCAGCGGGGTGAGCATGCCGCCGATATTGGAGACGAGGAAGGTGAAGAACACCACGGTGTGGGTGACCCGCGCCCGCTCCCGATTGGTCTGCAGGAGCGGCCGGATCAGCAGCATCGAGGCCCCGGTGGTGCCGACGAAGGACGCGAGCAGGCTCCCGATGGCCAGGAAGGCGGTGTTCACGAGCGGAGTCGCCTCGAGGTCGCCGCGCAGCAGCACCCCGCCCGCGATCACGTAGAGTCCGGCGAGCAGGACGATGAACGAGACGTAGTCGGCCGCCGTGTGGGTGAGCGCGGCCGGCTGCCTCACCACGTACCGCACGAGCACCGGCGCCCCCAGCACCGCGGCCACCACGAGCTTGTTCCGGTTGGACTCCCACCAGTGCGGTAGCCAGAGCGGGAAGAAGGCAATGGTCAGCAGCATGAGGACGAACGGCAGCACGGAATAGAGCGGGAGCGGGGCCGGCATTGCCGCGATCTTACTCCCTTGAAGTTGCCGGGCGGATGGTTTAGAAGAGGGGCGGCGCGCCGAGGCGCCGATCTCCCCACAAGAACGAGGTCCCCCATGGCCAGCGAGACCAAAGGCAGCAGCGCCGTCGAAGCCCTCCTGAAGGAGAAGCGGAGGTTCGCTCCGCCCAAGGAGTTCGCCAAGCGCGCCAGCATCAACCGCGCCTCGATCTACAAGGAGGCGGCCCGCAACCCGACCCGCTTCTGGGAGCGCTTCGCCAAGGAGCTCGACTGGTTCAAGCCCTGGAAGACGACGCTCCAGTGGAAGGCCCCGTACGCCAAGTGGTTCGTGGGCGGCAAGCTGAACGTCTCCTACAACTGCCTCGACCGCCACGTGACGACCCCCCGGAAGACGAAAGCCGCGATCATCTGGGAGGGGGAGCCGGGCGACAGCCGGGTCCTCACCTACTGGGACCTCTACCGCGAGGTCAACCGGTTCGCGGCCGCCCTCAAGCGGGCCGGGGTGAAGAAGGGCGACCGGGTCACCATCTACATGCCGATGGTCCCCGAGCTGCCGATCGCCATGCTGGCCTGCGCCCGCATCGGGGCTCCGCACAGCGTGATCTTCGGCGGGTTCGCCCCCGAAGCCGTGCGCGACCGGATCCACGACGCGGAGTCCCGCGTGCTCATCACCGCCGACGGCGGCTTCCGCCGTGGCGGCATCGTGCCGCTCAAGAAGAACGTGGACGAAGCGCTCAAGGAGTGCCCGGACGTGGACACCGTGATCGTCCTCAAGCGCACCCGCCAGGAGATCGCCATGCAGGCGGGACGCGACGTCTGGTGGGACGACTTCGTCAAGGACGCGCCCGCCTACTGCGCGCCCGAGAAGATGGACTCCGAGGACATGCTGTACCTGCTCTACACCTCGGGCTCGACCGGCAAGCCCAAGGGCATCGTCCACACCACCGGGGGCTACCTCACCGGGGTCTACGCGACCACCAAGTGGATCTTCGACCTGCACGACACCGACGTCTTCTGGTGCACCGCCGACATCGGCTGGGTCACCGGCCACTCCTACATCGTCTACGGGCCCCTCGCCAACGGCACCACGAGCGTGATGTACGAAGGCACCCCCGACTACCCGGACAAGGACCGCTTCTGGCGGATCGTGGAAAAGTACGGCATCACCATCTGCTACACCGCCCCCACCGCCATCCGCACCTTCATGCGCTGGGGCGAGGACTATCCCAAGCGGTGCGACCTCTCGAGCCTCCGCCTGCTCGGGTCGGTCGGCGAGCCGATCAACCCGGAGGCCTGGGTGTGGTACTGGAAGGTCATCGGCGGGGGCCGCTGCCCGGTGGTGGACACCTGGTGGCAGACCGAGACCGGCCACATCCTGATCACCCCGCTGCCCGGGATCACCACGCTCAAGCCGGGCTCGGCGACTCGCCCGTTCCCGGGGATCGAAGCCGACGTGGTCAACGATCGGGGCGAGTCCGCCAAGGCGGGCTACCTCGTGCTCAAGAAGCCCTGGCCGGGCATGCTGCGTGGGATCTACCGGGACCCGCAGCGGTTCCAGGCCCAGTACTGGAGCAAGTACCCGGGCATCTACTTCACCGGTGACGGCGCCAAGATCGACGAGGACGGCTACTTCTGGCTGCTCGGCCGCGTCGACGACGTCATGAACATCTCCGGCCACCGGGTGTCCACCATGGAGGTGGAGTCGGCCCTGGTCGATCACCCGCACGTGGCCGAGGCCGCGGTGATCGGGCGGCCCCACGAGATCAAGGGGCAGGCCATCGCGGCCTTCGTGACCATCAAGGACGGCACCCCGCAGAGCAAGGAGCTGATGGAGGAGATCAAGGGGCACGTGGTGAAAAAGATCGGCGCCCTGGCCCGGCCCGACGACCTGATCTTCGCCTCCGACCTGCCCAAGACCCGCTCCGGCAAGATCATGCGCCGCCTCCTGCGCGACATCGCCGAGGGCAAGGCGTTGGGCGATACCACCACGCTGGCCGACCCGAACGTGGTGGCCACCCTCAAGGAGAAGTACGGCGAGGAGGAGTAGCCGGGCACGCGCTCCTTGGTATCGGTGCCAGGCCGGTTTGGCTCCGATACCAAGGCGCCGGCCGGCGCGGCGCGCCGGCCGTCAATGAAAACGGCCACCTGTGCGGGTTGCCGCGTGGCATTCTTCGTGCTCCTGTCCGCCGCCACATGCGCGCGCGCCGGCTGGCTCTCGTGATCGCGATCTACGTCGGCCTCGATCTCACCAACCCGTTCATACCGGGCGCGTTCACCTTCGACCCCGAGCAGTCCGTGGAGGGCGTGCACGGCGAGCGGGGCCGCCAGCAGCTCGTCGCGCCAGGCACCCCGGCGGCGCCCCGAGTCCAGACGGACAGGACCCTGGCCCCGCCCCGCCGCCCCGCCCCGGCGGCGCGCAAGTGGTTCGCGGAGTTGCGGCCGGCGCACGTGCCGGTGTCGGACCCGCCCCCGCGGTCCGAAGACCACTAGGCCCCGCTCGCTCGCCACGCCCGCCGGTCGGCGGGCGGTGCCCTACTCGGACCAATGATCGTCCACGGTGCGCCGGGACCACGGAGTCCACGGCGGGGAGGGAAGGCATGGCGTCGTTCAGAGACATCGACAAGAGCAAGCGCGAGGCCTACTGGCAGGAGACCTCCAGGTTCACCTGGCTCATCCTCGTGCTGTGGTTCGTCTCGTGGGTGGGCCCGCTCGTGCTCCACTACCAGCTCAACCGGATCGTCATCTTCGGGTTCCCGCTGTCCTACTGGTTCGCCGGGCAGGGCTCGCTCGCCATCTTCATCGTGCTGATCGTGTGGTACGCGATGAAGATGAACGCGCTCGACCGCAAGTACGGCGTCGCCGAGGAGGCCTAGGCCCATGTCCTGGGGAAAGATCTTCGGACTCTACGCCGGCGCGTTCGTCCTCTTCACGGTCCTGCTGTCGCTGAGCGAGTACTGGGGCCTCGTCTCGAACCGCGGCATCGCCTATACCTACCTGGTCGTCACCATCGGGGTCTACGCACTGATCGGCGTCCTCTCGCGCACCGCCAGGCCCGACCAGTACTACGTGGCGGGCCGCGGCGTGCCCGCCTTCTTCAACGGCATGGCCACCGGGGCGGACTGGATGAGCGCGGCCTCCTTCATCTCGATGGCCGGGGCGCTGTACGCGACCGGCTACGACGGGCTGGCCTACGTCTCGGGCTGGACCGGCGGCTACGTGCTGCTCGCCATCTACCTGGCGCCCTATCTCCGCAAGTTCGGCGCCTACACGATCCCCGACTTCCTGGCCCTGCGCTACGGCGGCAACGCGGCCCGGGTGGTCGGCCTCCTCATGGCCATCGGCGCCTCCTTCACCTACCTCATCGCGCAGATCACCGGCGTCGGTATCATCATGGGGCGCTTCCTGGGCATGGACTTCAACGTGGGCGCCTTCGTCGGGCTCGCCGGCATCCTGGTCTGCTCCATGCTGGGCGGCATGCGGGCGGTGACCTGGACCCAGGTGGCCCAGTACATCATTTTGATCCTCGCCTACATCACCCCGGTGGCGATGCTGTCGTACAAGCACTTCGGGATCCCGCTGCCCGAGTTCACATATGGCCAGGTGCTACAGGACATCACCCAGCTCGAGGTGCAGCAAGGGGTCACGAAGCTCTGGGTGGACATGGCTCCGGGCGGCATGCTCAACTGGTTCGCCCTCTGCTTCTGCATGATGGTGGGCACCGCGGGGCTGCCCCACATCCTGATGCGCTACTACACCACGCCCTCCGTGAAGGAAGCCCGGTCCTCGGTGGGCTGGTCGCTGTTCTTCATCTTCCTGCTCTACTTCACCGCGCCCTCCTACGGGGCCTTCGCGCGGTGGACGGTGCTGAAGGACGTGATCGGCAAGAAGATCACCGAGCTCCCCAACTGGGTCTACCGCTGGGGTGACACCATCCTCGGCAAGGAGACCAATCACTTGGGCCTGTTCGACATCGCGGACAAGAACGGAGACGGGATCCTGCAGCTCACCGACTTCGTGATCAAGTCCACCGACTTCGTCGTGCTGGCCACGCCCGAGATCGCGGGCCTGCCGTTCGTCATCACCGGCCTCGTGATGGCCGGCGGGCTGGCCGCGGCGCTCTCCACCGCGGACGGGCTGCTGCTGACCATCTCGAACGCGCTGTCGCACGACCTCTACTACAAGATCATCAATCCCCAGGCTTCCATCGTGAAGCGGCTCACCACCGCCCGCATCCTGCTGGTGGTGGCGGCGGTGGCCGGCGCCTACGTGGCCACCTTCCGGATCAACATCATCGTGGCGGTGGTCGCCTACGCCTTCGCGCTCGCGGGCTCCGGCTTCTTCCCGGCGCTGGTGATGGGGATCTTCTGGAAACGGGCCAACAAGCAGGGGGCCATCGCCGGCATGGCAGTGGGGTTCCTCACCGCGCTGATCCTGATCGTGGTGGGCCGTAACTGGGGCATCTACATCCTCGGGGTCAAGGAGATCGGCGCGGGAGTCTTCGGCGTGCCGATCGGCTTCCTCGTGATCTGGGCGGTGTCCCTGATGTACCCGCCGCCGGATCAGCAGACCCAGGATCTGGTCGAGGAGGTGCGGTATCCGCGCGGCACCACCATGAAGCTGGCGGGTATCGAGTAAGTCGGCTTCTCCAGCGAGCACGACGGGCGTCGTCGGGGGCGAGGAGCCCGCCCCCGGCGGCGCATCGTCGTGTCCGGAGATCTCGTGGACTTCGCCTTCCAGGTCGTGAACTACCTGCTCGCCACCGCCCAGTGGCTCATCGCCGGCCGTCTCGTCATGGGGCTCTTCGTCCGCAACCCGGCGAACGCGGTATGGCAGGTGTTCCTCATCGCGACCGCGCCTCCGTACCGGGTGAGCCGCCTGCTGACAGGCGGACGGGTGCCGGAGCGCTGGCTCTGGCTGGTCTCCCTCGTCTGGCTCATGGTCGCGCGCGTCGTGGTGATCAAGCTACGGACCCTGACCTGACTCTCGCGCGCCCGGTCGGGCGGCTGGCGGTCGCGGCGGTCCTCCTCCTGGGCATGGACATCGTGGTGGCCTGGATGGTGATCCAGGGCGCCTATCTCTATCTCGGGATGATCTGGCATGGGCTGGCCGGAGAGTCGCTCGCGCCCGGCGCCATCGAGACTCACGGCCGGCAGTTCCTGGCGCTGCGGCGGATCCAGATCGCGACGTGGATCGTCACGGTCGCGGGCTTCCTGGCCTGGCTCCGCCGCGCGCATGAGACCGCTCGGGCGCTGGGCGGCGCCGAGGCCGGCGCAGCCCGGTGGGGGCCCCTCGGAGTGCTGTTCCTCCCGGGCTTGACTCTCGCGGCCGCGCTGGCTCACGCGCTGGCGGCGGGCCTCGCCACCGACCGGCTGAGACCGCTCGATCTCGGAGGGCCGATGCAGCTGCTGCTGCTCGCCGAGCTCCTCGAGATCGCGGCGGCCGGGCTGGCGATTCTGCTGGTCAGGCGGATCACGGCCCGCCTGGAAGACCGGCGCCGGGCGCTCACGCGAGCGCCGCGCACTTCGCCTTGATCTCCGCGATCGACCGGCACTCCTTCACGTAGTTGACGAACGCGCCCAGGGGGGTCGCATCCGCCGTGCCGGGCGTGACGCTCCGGGTCAGCCGCGACAGGACCTCCTTGCCCCGCGAACTGTCGAGGTCGCACTTGAACAGCATCTCGCCGCTCCCGAGCCCCATCCACTTCACTTCCTCGATGGTCAGCGGTCCGCCCTTGAAGCCGCCCTCGGCGTGATTGACGATGATCTTCTGACCGCTGTCGAGCGTGATCCGGCAATAGCCGCCGGCCTTGGGATCCGTCACGAACGTTCCGATCTTGGCCATGGCATCCTCCGATGGGGTGTGTGGGCAGGACCGATGGCGGAGCCGCCGGGGGGCGGCGTTCGCCGTCGAGCAGGCGCGGAGGGCGAGGCTAGTGGTCGTCGGACGAGCGGACGGGCTCGGGGGCGATCGAGAACACGCGTCTGGCGGGGATCCACCAGCGCCTCGAGTGCATCGCCGCCGTGGAAGGGCGCGGCGCCAGCCGGGCCAGCGCGGGTTCGCCGCGCGGAGCACTGGCTTGGCCGGTGCCGTCCCGTATCGGCAAGTCCGTTCCCGGCGGCCGGCCCGCATCGATCACCTCGAGACACCCGTCCACGAAGGTCACGACGCCCGGTATGAACGGGTTACCCAGGTCGAGGGTCAGATAGACGAGCAGGGAGAGGGCCAGGATGCGCCCCTTCATGGGCGGATTCTAGCCCATGTCGGTCCGGTACGTCCCGGCCGGTGCGTGCGGTATCATGGCCGCCAGCGAGGCCAATCGGCGTGAACGGCGACCCCATCCCGGCGGAGCGCGCCGAGCGCAACGCCGAATCCATGACCAGCCAGCGGGGCGATCTGACGCTATTCGTCCGGCGCGTGCGGGAGCTCGTCAAGGGCCCCCCGGTCACCTGCCTGCCATCGGCCCGGGTGGCCGAGGTCGCGCGCCTCATGAGCGCGCGCTCCGTGGGCTCGATCGTCGTGGGCGGCCCGGACGGAGCGCCTGCCGGCATCGTGACCGACCGCGATCTGAGGAACCGGGTGCTCGCGCCCGGGCTCGACCCGAGCACGCCCGTCGCGCGCATCATGTCGTCGCCGCTCGTGTCCGTCGAGAGCGAGACGTCGGCCTTCGACGCCCTGCTGGAGATGACGCGCCGGAACATCCACCATCTCGGGGTGTTGTCCGGCGGACACCTGACCGGCGTCGTCTCGGGCCATGATCTGCTCGGGCTCCAGGCCGCGCACCCGGTGGCGACCGCGCGCCGGATCGAGACGGCCGCGGACGTGGATGGGCTCGTGGGAGCAGCCGCGCAGGTGGAGGGCGTCGTCCGATGGCTCGCGGCGGGCGGGGCCGAGGCCACCGACATCGGGCGCATCGTCGCCGAGCTCAACGATCGGCTGGTCCGGCGCGCCCTCGCCCTGGTGCAGGCCGGCCTGGAGGCGGATGGACAGGGGCGGGCGCCCGTCGCCTTCTCGTGGCTCGTCGCGGGCAGCGAGGGACGGCGCGAGCATACGCTGAAGACCGACCAGGACAATGGGCTCGTGTACC
>Ga0209640_10005073_pt1 | contig 11513 bp, 7 predicted proteins | sample RifCSP10_1_FD_184018 | JGI IMG/M metagenome (GOLD analysis project Ga0209640, IMG submission 184018) | Soil microbial communities from Rifle, Colorado - Rifle CSP2_sed 10_1 (SPAdes) (version 2) | ecosystem: Environmental > Terrestrial > Deep subsurface > Rock core/Sediment | place: Rifle... | reverse complement strand
TCCTTGGTCGCGTAGTAACGGAAGAAGGTGCGGCGCGAAACGCCGGCGGCGGCGGCGATCTCCGCCACCGTGGTGGCCTCGTAGCCCTTCTTCCCGAAGAGGTCCCAGGCCGCGCTCGCGAGCTCGCCACGGACCAGCTCCTGTTTGCGCTCGTGAAGGCTGAGCTCGCGGGGCGGCACCGTCGGGATTATCACACGCGGCGCCGACCGTGGCACAGGGTGTTGACTGCGGCACTCGATGCCACTATGGTCGGTTTCGGCGGCTTTACGACCAAACGAGTCGAGAGGGGCAGGAACGACATGTTGAGAATGACGAAGGTGTCGGCCGCAGCCGGCGTGTGGCTGTTGGCGGGGACGGTGGCGTGGGCACGGCAGACGGCGACGCCGCCCACGGACCTGCAGGTCGAGCCGAGGGTGACGGCGCTTCTCGGCCAGATGACCCTGGCCGAGAAGGTCGGCCAGCTCACGCAGGTGGGGGCCTTCCCCGGCATGGACCCGGCGGGCACGATCCGAAAGGCCGGCGCCGGCTCGGTCCTGTGGCTCAACGACCCCAAGCAGTTCAACGCGCTGCAGCGGGTCGCCGTCGAGGAGACGCGCCTCAAGATCCCGGTGCTCTTCGCCCTCGACGTGGTCCACGGCTACCGCACGATCTTCCCCGTCCCGCTGGCCATGGCGGCCTCGTGGGACCCCGCGGGCTACGAGAAGGCCCAGGCGATGGCGGCGCGCGAAGCCCGTGCCGCGGGCCTCCACTGGACGTTCGCCCCGATGCTCGACATCGCCCGCGACGCGCGCTGGGGCCGCATCGTGGAGGGCGCGGGCGAGGATCCGTATCTCGGCGCGGCCATGGCGGCCGCCCAGGTGCGCGGCTTCCAGGGCCCGTACCCGGGCTCTCCCGGCCACCTCATCGCCTGCGCCAAGCACTTCGCGGCCTACGGCGCCGCCGACGGCGGCCGCGACTACGACCCCGCGTACGTTCCGGAAGGGCTCTTGCGCAACGTCTACCTCCCGCCGTTCCAGGCGGCGGCGAAGGCCGGCGTGGGCACCTTCATGAGCGCCTACATGGACCTGAACGACGTGCCCGCCACCGCCAACCGCTTCCTCCTCCGCGACGTGCTGCGGGGCGAGTGGGGATTCAAGGGCTTCGTGGTGAGCGACGCGTTCGGGGTCGCGAACCTCATCGCACAGGGCTTCGCGGCCGACGGCAAAGAGGCCGCCCGGCGGGCCGTGGAAGCCGGGCTCGACATGGACATGGCCAGCAACACCTTCGGGCAGAACCTCGTGGCCGAGGTCGAGAGCGGCCGGCTTCCGGTGGCCCGGATCGACGAGGCCGTCCGCCCCATCCTCGCGGCCAAGGTTCGCATGGGCCTGTTCGAGAACCCCTTCGTGGACGAGTCGAAGGTCGCGGCCGTGCTCGAAGCGCCCGCTCATCGGGAGGAGGCGCGGCGCGCGGCCCGGCGTTCGATGGTGCTCCTGCGCAACCAGGGCCAGGCCTTGCCCCTCCGGAAGGACGTGGGCTCGATCGCGGTCATCGGGCCGGTCGCGGATTCGAAGGCCGATACCGAGGGTCCGTGGATCGCCTTCGGTCAACCGCCGGCCGCGGTGACGATCCTCGAGGGCATCCGGGCCAAGGTCGGAGCCGGCGCGAAGGTGACGCATGCGAGCGGACCGCAGATCCGGCGAGACGTCCCCTCGATGTTCGAGGAGTTCGTTCCCGCCTTGAAGCAGCCGCCGCAGACGCCCGAGGCCGCTGAGACCGCGTTCCAGCAGGCGGTGGCCACCGCGCGCGACGCCGAAGTCGTGGTCATGGTCCTGGGCGAGACCGCCTACATGAGCGGGGAAGGCGCGTCCCGGTCGTCGCTCGATCTCCCCGGCCGCCAGCAGGAGCTGCTCGAGGCGGTGGTGGCGCTCGGCAAGAAGGTCGTCCTCGTCCTCGTCGCCGGACGGCCCCTCGGCATCACCTGGGCGGCCGAGCACGTCCCCGCCATCCTCGAAGCCTGGCAGCCCGGCAGCGAGGGCGGCCACGCCGTGGCCGACGTGCTGTTCGGCGACGTCAACCCCGGCGGCAAGCTGCCCGTCACGTTCCCGAAGAAGGCCGGACACGCGCCCCTCTACTACGCCCGCACGCTCACGCACCAGCCCGAGGGCTCGCCTCGGTACCGGCCGCGCTATTGGGACGGCTCCGAGGCGCCGCTCTACCCGTTCGGCCACGGCCTCAGCTACACCACCTTCACTTATTCGAACCTCGAAGTGGCGGAACCGAAGGTTGCGGTGGGAAAGACGGCCACCGTGACCGTGGACGTGAAGAACTCCGGCGCCGTGGCCGGAGACGAGGTCGTCCAGCTCTACGTCCACCAGCGCACGGGCAGCGACTCGCGGCCCCGGCGCGAGCTCGAGGGCTTCGAGCGCGTCTCGCTCGCTCCCGGCGAGACGAAGACGGTCGCGTTCAAGCTCGGGCCCGACGAGCTCCGCTACTGGAGCACGGCCCAAGGCCGCTCCGTCCAGGAGCCGGCCGGGTTCGACGTGTGGGTCGGCGGCGACTCGACCGCCAGCACCCATGCGGAGCTGGAGGTCACGCGATGACCGGCCTCCTCGCCGGGACGGTCATGTCACGTCGGTTCCCGACGCGGTGGCCGCGGGGCGCCGTCCTCGCCGTGGTCGCCATCCTCGGGACCCCCGCGATCGCTCGGGCCGCGTCGTCGAGCGGCGCGGTGAAGACGGACGCCGGGCCCGTGGCCGGCGTGGTCAGCGATGGTGTGGTCGCCTACAAGGGGGTCCCGTTCGCCGCGCCGCCCGTGGGGGAGCTGCGCTGGCGACCACCACAGGCGCCCAGCGCCTGGACCGCGGTGCGCCTCGCCGACCAGTACGGAAGCGACTGCATGCAGAACCCGTTCGGGGGCGACGCCGCCCCGCTCGGCACGCCGCCGGCCGAGGACTGCCTCTTCCTCAACGTGTGGACGCCCGCGAAACGGGGGGAGAAGCCGTGGCCGGTCATGGTCTGGATCCACGGGGGCGGGTTCGTGAACGGCGGCAGCTCTCCCGCGGTCTACGACGGCTCGCCCTTCGCGCGCCGCGGCATCGTCTTCGTCAGCATGAACTACCGGCTGGGCCGCTTCGGCTTCTTCGCCCACCCGGCCCTCAGCCAGGAGAGCCCGAAAGGACCGCTCGGGAACTACGGCTTCCTCGACCAGATCGCGGCTCTCGCCTGGGTGAAGCGCAACATCGCGGCCTTCGGCGGCGATGCGGCCAACGTCACTCTCTTCGGCGAGTCCGCGGGGGGTGGCTCGGTGAATACGCTCATGATCTCGTCGCTGGCCCAGGGTCTGTTCCACAAGGCGATCGTCCAGTCGGGTGGGGGGCGGTCACGAGGACCGATCTCGATGCGGCACATCCGCGACGCGGGCCCCGCGGGCGCGCCGTCCGCGGAGACCCTCGGCGTCGCGTTCGCGGACAAGGCGGGAGTGAAGGGCGACGGCCCCGCCCTGCTGGCCGCGCTTCGAAGCCTGCCCGCGCCGGCCCTCGTGAGCGGCATGAACCTCGTCAACCCGCAGCCCGACACCTACTCGGGCCCCATGGTCGACGGCCAGATCGTTCCCTCGGAAGCCGAGCCCGCCTTCCGTGCCGGCGCGCAGGCCCGCATCCCCTACATGATCGGGGCGAACAACCGGGAGTTCGGCTTCCTTCCCCTGCCCCCGAGCCGCACGGATGCGATGCTCGCGGCTTTCGGCGACGACAAGGAGAAGGCGCTCCGCGCCTACGATCCGGAAGGCAAGGGCGACAAGGGGGAGATCGGCGTGCAGCTCGTGAGCGATCAGGCCATGGTCGAGCCTGCGCGCATGCTGGCCCGGCTGACCGCGAAGGCCCAGCCCACGTGGGTCTATCGTTTCTCCTACGTGGCCTCGTCGCTCCGCGCGAAGGAGCGCGGGGCGCTCCATGCCACCGAGATCCCGTTCGTGTTCGGGACGGTGCGCGCCAAGTACGCGGCGGCCGCCACGGCCGAGGACGAAGCCGTGGCCGAGGCCATGAACGCCGGCTGGGCCGCCTTCGCCCGAACCGGGGACCCGAACGGCGACGGGCGTCCCAATTGGCCGGCGTACACCGGCGACCAGGACGTCCTCATGGAGTTCGCGGTGGGCGGGGCGTCGGCCAAGCCCGATCCGTGGCGGCCGCGGCTCGACCTGGTGGAGCGCCTGGCCTCGGCGCCGCCGCGGCCCTGACTAGCCCGGACTATTCATGAGGCCGTCCTGGCCTTCCTCATGAATGGTCCGAAAAAGCCGTTGCGTCCAAGGGCCGCTGGCGTGTTCACTCGGACGATCACCGCCCCAAGAGCCGGGCGAGGGGGTTCTTCGACCGCGGGCACTGGCAGCGCTGATCGGGCGGGACGTCCTTCAGCGCTTCCTCGATGTGCCGGCCACACCCCGCCCACGTGGGCTTGCCGCAGCGGCGGCAGCGGACCTGATGGCACACGTTCTACTTGGCCTTCGCGATCTTCAGCTCCGCGAGCTTGGCGAGCAGGTCCTCGGCCGAGGTCGCGGGCTTGACCGCCTTGTCCACGGCGGCGATCTTGCCGTCCTTGTCGATGTAGAAGGTCCAGCGCATGGAGACGCCCCGCTCCGGGTGGAGCACCCCGTAGGCCGCGGCCGCCTCCTTCTTGGGATCGCCGAGCAGCGGGAAGTCGGCCTTCTCGGACTCGGCAAAGGCCTTGTTGCCCTTCTCCCCTTCCACGGGATCGACGCTGGCCATGAAGTAGGCGACGTCGTACTGGCGGATCTTGTCCCCGCTCGCCGCCAGCGACCGGCACTCGATGGTGCAGCCCCCGGTGAAGGCTTTCGGGAACCAGGCGAGGACGACCGCTTTCTTGCCCTTGAAGTCGGCGAGGCGGTAGGTCTTCCCGTCGCTCGCGGCGAGGGAGAAGTCGGGGGCAGGGTCGCCGACGTTCAGCTCGGCGGCCGCGGCGGAAGCGTTCGCCCCCGCGATCAGGGTCAGGGCCAGAAGACTCGAAAACGCGCGCATGTTCATCCTTTCCTGGGCAGCCAGGGCATGCCCTCGACCATCATACCCGCGGCCACTGGCGGCACACTCGGGCGGCGCGGGGTCATTCGAACGTCGAGACGTTGGCCACCCGCACCCAGCGACCATCGCGTTTCTCGTAAGTCATGATGCCGGCGTAGACGAATGCCCGTTCCTGGGGGAGTCCGTCCGGACCCGGCGCCTGGCGCTTCACCCGCAAGCGGCTCACGATCCAGGCCATGGAGGCGTCCGCGGAAAGGCGCACCACCGGCGGCTCGAGGTCGTCCCACTCGGCGTAACGCGCCCCTCGGAAGTAACCCTCGAAGAAGGCCGCCTCGTCCGCCCGGGAGATCCGATCGATCCTCCCCTGGCTCACGCTCAAGAAGACGTCGGGGGCGCTCCTGCCGATGAGCGCCGGGTCGGTCGTGAAGTGGGCCAGGCGGTCCGACTCGTGCATGGCCAGGAGCGCGCGGCGCTCGGCCTCGACGTCGAGGGTCGACGAGGCCGGGCCCGCGGCACACGCCTCGCGGAGCGGCAGCCGGAGCACGGTGCTCTCGCGCAGCCGGTCGGCGGGCAGCGGACGGCCGGCGCCGTCGAGACGGTTCAGCTGGCTGCTGGCCACGTAGAAGAGCTCCTGGCCCACCACGACCCCCGTGGTGGGTACGTCGTAGGCCGGGTGGTTGCGCTCCAGCAGCTCCACGCACGTGACCCGCGAGCCGCTCGCGTCGAGGAAGGCCTGAAGCACCCGTTCCGGGCCGCTCGCGAGACCGTTCTGGATGCCTATCAGGCTCTGCCCGTGGACGTAGAGGCCGTCGATGCCCACCAGGCTCGCGGCCGGTGGCAAGGCAAGCGGCTGAAGCGAGCGGGTCGCCACGTCGAGGAGGACGACGCCCCGGGCCCAATCGGCCAGGTAGAGCCGCCGGCCGTCGGCGGACGCCGCGATGCCGTTGACGAAGAGGCCGGGGGTCGCCACCACGCGCTCGAGCGCGTCGCGCGCGCGCGACACGCGGAAGATGCCGTCGGGTCCGGTGGAGAGATAGACGTCGCCTTCGGGGGTGAGAGCGAGGTCGTTGAAGCAGAGAGGTTGCTTCCGGCTTCCCGTCCGATAGGCGCGGATCAGCCTGCCGCTCCGGAGGTCGTAGCGATGGACCGCGGCCTCGCCCCGGCGCTTCGGCTCCGCGTCGAGGATGACCGGCGGCTCCGCGCCGTGGCACGAGTTGGCCCAGAGCTCGCGCCGCGCGGCGTCCACCTTCATGCCGAGGACGGCACCCAGCCCGTCGGCCTTCGACGCGACGAAGTCGCGCGCCACGCCCTCCCTCACCGCGACGATCTTCCTCCGGTAGAGGCCGCCCACGTAGAACGTCCCGTCGGCGGGGTCGTGGGCCACGCTCTCCGGCATGAGGTCCTTCTCCGGGAGGCGGAAGGCGACCGCGCTGCGGACCACGGGGGTGACGTTGCCGCGGAAGCGCGAGAGGAGGGCGCGGACCTCGGGCCGAGCCGCCTCGGCGCCGAAGGCCTCCTCGATCGCCTCTGCATCCGCGCCCGCGCCGGCGTCGGCCGCCTTGCCCAGCCATTCGAGGGCCTCCGCGGTGCGACCCAGGCGAGCCAGCGAGCGACCGAGGCCGCTCATCGCGCTCGGGAGGGTGGGGCGCGCCGTCGCGAGGGCGCGGTAGCGCGCTTCCGCCGTCTCATGGTCGCCGGCCCGCGAGGCCTCGCCCGCTTCGCGCGAGAGGGTCAAGGGGTCGGGTGTCTCCGCGAGATCGCGGCCGAGCGCCGTGGTCGCCAGGGCGAGGACCAGCGCCCCCCGAAGGACGGCGTTCAGCGGGATGAATCGCGGGCTTCGAGTCATCGTTTCAAGATACGCGGGCCCGGCGCGAAAACCCAGGGACGCCCGGACGCCTGTTCGGCGAGCGGTCAGCTGGCCGCGGCCCTCGGGTGCCGACGGGACGTCGTAGAAGTGCTTGGGGAAGCCGTAGTAGTCGCAGAGGATCTCCGGCCGCGCGGGGCATCGGCCCCAGGTCGCTGATGAACGCCACGGCATTCGCGGCGTCGTCATCTGCGAGCCCTCTTCCCCAGCCGCTCCTGCAGCCCCATCAGACGGTAGCTCCGTCGCAACCAGGAGAGCACCTCGTCGTCGAGCTCCCTCGGATCGGTGATCCGCAGGCGGTTTGACCCACCAGCCGGGGACCACTTCGTCGACCTTGGCGAAACGGCCCGAGCGCAGGGGCCGGGGCAGGGCGAGGCTGCACGTCATGCCGCCCTCGGACAGGCTGCTGATCCCCGCGAACCGCACCCGCGCGAGGAATGCGATCCGGGTCTTGGCCGGTGCCACATGATATTCGCCGCACCGCGAGATCAGCTCCTCGAAGCGCTCGTAGAGGGCGCGGGCCCGGGGGCCCATCCGATGGCGCCAGTCGTCCAGGGTGGCCTGGCCGCAGGAATGCCAGAGGTTCTTCGTCAAGAGCCTGGCTCCGCACTTCGGACAGGTCCAGAGCGGCCGGCGCTCCGCCCGCTCGGTACGCGTCGACGGTGGGTCCTTTCGCGCCCTCAGGCGCCGAACCAGAGAAGGACGGCGAACACGATGATGGTGACGGTCACCACCCGCTTGACCCAGGCGTGGCCCTTCAGGACCGTGAGCCGCACTCCGGCCAGGCTGCCGAGAACACAGCCGAACGCCATCGCGAGCCCCAGCTTCCAGACGATCGTGCCCGCCCAGATGAAGACCGCGAGCGACACCGCGGTCTGGATCAGGACCAGGAGGACCTTGACCGCGTTGCCCCGCACGAGGTCGAGGCCGAGGAGCGAAGTGAGGGCGAGCACGAGGAACCCGACGCCGGCCTGGATGAAGCCGCCGTAGAAGCCCGCGCCGAGAAAACCCAGGACCAGGAGCGCGGCTCGGGCCGCGGGGGTCGCGGGTTTGAAGCGGCTCGGCTCGACGACGGCGAAGAGGGCCATGAGGACCATCACCACCGAAAGAACCCGGCGGAACTCGCGATCGCCCACCTGGAGCGCCGCGTAAGACCCGAGAAAGGCGCCGAGCGCGCAGGGCAGGAAGACCCACCGCGCGAAGCCCCAATCGAGGACCCCATGGGAATGGAAGCCCAGGACGCCAGCCACGTTCTGGGCGACGACGCCGACCCGGTTCGTGGCGTTGGCCTCTCCCGCGGGAAGGCCCAGGAAGATGAAGAGGGGCAGGGTCAGGAACGAGCCACCGCCCGAGACCATGTTGATGGCCGCCGACACGAAGCCGGCGACGGCGAGGAGAACGATCTGGGCGGCTTCGGACACCTTGGAGAGTGTGCCATCGTTTCGTCGCCGGTCCATCGTTCCGCTACGCTTACCCTGCCATGCAACTCGCGGAGCTCGTGGACCTTTCCGAGCGGGTCCGGCAGACGAGCAAGAAGACCGAGAAGGTCGGCCTGATCGCGGACGTGCTGCGACAGGCTCGGGGTCGCGAGATCGAGCTCGTCGCCCTCTACCTCACCGGGACCTTGCCGCAGGGCCGCGTGGGCTTCGGCTGGCGCACGATCGAGAACGCCCTCATCGAGGCAGCGCCTGAGGGCGAGCCGCTGCGCCTTGGCGACGTGGATCTGCGACTGGCCGAGGTCGCGGCCGACAAGGGCGCTGGCTCGACCGGCCGGCGAACGAAGACCCTCCGGCAGATGTTCGCCCGGGCTCAGGAGGCCGAGCGGCGTTTCCTCGTCGGCCTCCTGCTCGGAGAAGTGCGGCAGGGCGCCCTGGACGGTCTCGTGCAGGAGGCCATCGCCAAGGCCGCAGGCTTGCCTCCTGCCGACGTCCGCCAGGCCGCGATGTTCGCGCCGTCGCTGGGTGAGGTCGCCCGCGCCGCGCTCGAGGAAGGGGCCTCGGGCCTCGACCGCTTCTCCCTGCGCCTGCTGCACCCGGTGGCGCCGATGCTGGCGAACGCCGCCGAGGATGTGGACGACGCTCTCGGGCGACTCGGGGAAGCGGCGTTCGAGTACAAGCTCGACGGGGCCCGCATCCAGGTGCACCGCGCGGGCGACGAGGTGCGCGTCTTCACCCGGCAGCTCCAGGACGTGACCACGCGGGTCCCCGAGGTCGTGGAGTGGGCGCGGGCCCTGCCCGTCCGCGAGCTCGTCCTCGAAGGCGAAACCATCGCGCTCCGGCCCGACGGCCGGCCCCATCCCTTCCAGGTCACGATGCGCCGGTTCGGCCGCTCGAAAGACGTGGACGGGGTCCGGGCCGAGCTGCCTCTCTCGTCCTTCTTCTTCGACGCGCTCTTGCTCGGCGGCGAGGGTCCCTTGATCGGGTTGCCCTACCGGGAGCGGATCGCGCGGCTCGCGGCCGCGATCCCGACGGACACTCTGCTCCCCCGTCTCGTCACCGCGAATCCTGAAGAGGCCGGTCGCTTTCTCGCCCAGGCCCTGGCGGCAGGCCACGAAGGCCTGATGGCCAAGGCGCTCGATGCCCCCTACGTGGCCGGCCAGCGGGGCTTCCACTGGCTGAAGCTCAAGTCGGCGCGCACCCTCGACCTCGTGGTGCTCGCCGTCGAGTGGGGCAGCGGACGGCGGCAAGGCTGGCTCTCCAACCTCCACCTGGGGGCGCGCGACCCGGCGAGCGGACAGTTCGTGATGCTGGGCAAGACCTTCAAGGGCCTGACCGACGCGCTCCTTCGGTGGCAGACCGAGAAGCTCGCGGCCCTCGAAACGCACCGAGATTCCTACACCGTCTACGTGCGGCCGGAGCTGGTCGTGGAGATCGCCTTCAACGACGTCCAAGAGTCGCCGCGCTATCCCGCCGGGCTCGCCCTCCGGTTCGCGCGGGTGAAGCGCTATCGCCCCGACAAATCGGCGGCCGAGGCGGACACCCTCCAGACGGTGCAAGAGATCTTCCGGCAGCAGCGGGCTTGACTTGGGGGGAGGTGTCAACAACGGGAAGGGTGAAAGAAGCGGTCCTCGGTCTTCTTTCAGCACCCAGACTGCGCCAGGGCGACCTCGGCGGCGCGGCCCGCGCGGTAGCTTTCCGGCGGTTCCATTGGTGGATGGGCCAGGAACGCGGCCACGATCTTGTCGAGGTAGTGGCGGAGCGGCTCGTGGCGGAAGCCCAGCTCCGCCTTGGCGCGCGAGGGGTCGAGGAAGGACATCCATCGTCCGCTGAAGGGCGAGACGCGGACGACCTCGAGGCCGGCCGCAACGATCCGGGCGGCGGGTACTTCGACGAGGCGGGTGGACGCGCCGAGGATCTCCGCGAGCAGGTTCAGGATCTCGCCCAGCGTGGGTGTCTCGTCCTGGGCCAGATTGTAGGCCTCGCCGAAGGTGGCGGGATTGCCAAGGATGCGGGCGACCGCGCGGGCGACCGCGCCACCGTAGACATGGCGCGTCGGTGTCCGTCCACCGTCGGGCAGGAGAAGGGGCTCGCCGTCGAGGAGCCGCCACAGGTAGCCCTCGATCCGCCGGTGGTAGTCGCGCTCGCCATTGACAATCGGGACGCGGAGGCGCGTCGAGGGAAAGCGGCCCTCGTGCCAGGCCCGAGCGAGGGCGTCCTCCGCGCCGCGCTTGCCCATCCCGTAGGCCCACTCTTCGCGCTCTTTCTCTTCCACGGGCTCGGGCATCAGGGGGCCGTCGTAGTCCGCTTCGCACGCCGCGGCCGGCGGCCGCGGCTCGCGCACGAGATACACCTGCCCGGTGCTGATCATCACGTAGTGGCCCACCCGCCCCGTGAGGAGCTCGGCCGCGCGGCGTGTGTCGGGCTCCTGGAACGCGGCGAAGTCCACGACGGCGTCGAACTCGCGGCCCGCGATCTGCCGTTCGAACTCCCCCGCCGTCCGGTCGCAGGTGAGCCGTTCGACCCGCGCACCGAACGGGTCGGCCAGCGACCCGCGATTCAGCACGGTCACGCGGGTGCCGGCGGCGAGAAAGCGCCACACGAGGTCGCGTCCCACGAAGCGGTTGCCGCCGATCACCAGGACCTTCAAGGCGCGCCCTCGCGCCGGAGCGCGGCGCGAGCCTCCAGCACCCGGGCGCGCGCGGCTTCCACGGTCGGCGCCAGGGCCGTGAGGTGGCCCATCTTGCGACCCGGACGCGCTTCGGCCTTGCCGTAGAGGTGCAGCTTCACCTCGGGGAAGGCGCAGGCCGCGGACCAGTCGGGCTCGCCCCGCGACCAGAGGTCGCCGAGGAGGTTCGCCATGGCCGCCGGCCGAAGCCGGTCCGTCGAGCCCAACGGCAGGCCGCACACCGCGCGAAGCTGCTGCTCGAACTGGCTCGTGACGCAGGCGTCGACCGTGAGGTGGCCCGAGTTGTGGGTGCGGGGGGCCAGCTCGTTGACGAGAAGCGATCCTCCACGGGTCAGGAACATCTCCACGCAGAGCAGTCCCACCACCTCGAGCGCCTCGAGCGCGGCGCGGGCGATGGCGATGGCGCCGCCCTCCACCGCGGGCGCGACCGGCGCCGGAGCGAGCGAAACGTCGAGGATGTGGCGGCGGTGGGTGTTCTCGATGACGCCGTAGTGGGCGAAGGCGCCGTCGAGACC
>Ga0209640_10005072_pt1 | contig 11514 bp, 11 predicted proteins | sample RifCSP10_1_FD_184018 | JGI IMG/M metagenome (GOLD analysis project Ga0209640, IMG submission 184018) | Soil microbial communities from Rifle, Colorado - Rifle CSP2_sed 10_1 (SPAdes) (version 2) | ecosystem: Environmental > Terrestrial > Deep subsurface > Rock core/Sediment | place: Rifle... | reverse complement strand
ATCGGCTGCTCGAGCCGGTTCCCGTACTACATGAACACGTACGGCTTCCACACCATCCACGGCCGGGCGCCCGCGGTCGCCACCGGGCTCAAGCTGGCGCGGCCCGAGCTGAAGGTGTTCGTCGTCACCGGTGACGGCGACGGGCTCAGCATCGGCGGCAACCACCTGCTGCACGTGCTGCGGCGCAACGTGGACCTGACCATCCTGCTCTTCAACAACCGGATCTACGGCCTCACCAAAGGGCAGTACTCGCCGACCAGCGAGCTGGGCAAGGTGACCAAGTCCAGCCCGGTCGGCTCGGCGGACCGGCCGGTGAGCCCGTGCGCGTTCGCGCTGGCGGCCGGCGCCACCTTCGTGGCCCGGACGGTGGACCGCAACATCGCGCACATGGAGGAGACGCTCAAGCGCGCCGCGGCCCACAAGGGCGCCGCCTTCGTCGAGATCCTCCAGAACTGCAACGTGTACAACGACATGGCGTGGGGCATTCTGTACGACCGCGAGTCGAAGGTCCTCCACGAGCTGCGCCTCGAGCACGGCAAGCCGCTGGTCTTCGGGCCCGCCGACGACCGCCGCGGCCTGGTGCTGGAAGGGGTCAAGCCGAAGGTGGTCAAGGTCAAGGACGTTCCCGAGACCTCGCTGTGGGTACACGACGAGACCGACGGCGGCACCGCGCTGGTCCTGGCGCAGCTCTGGGTCCCCGACTACCCGATCCCGCTCGGGGTGCTCGCCCACAAGCCGGGCGACATCACCTATGAGGAGATCCTGATCCAGCAGGAGCAGAAGGCGGTCTCCGAACGCGGACCCGGCGACATCGCCAAGCTGCTCATGTCGGGCGACACCTGGAAGATCGGCTGAGCCCCGGGCTCCTGCCGAGCCCCGCGTGACCGTACGCAGATCGCCGGCCCTCCTCCGGGGGGCCGGTGGTATTTTGTCAGCCTGAGGCGCTCCCCATGCCCCTGAGTCCCCAGCTTCTCCGCGCGCTCGAGGACATCGTCGGTCCCGCCGGGCTCGTCGTCTCCGCCGAGGGCCGGCTGACCTACGAGTGCGACATGCACACGTTCTACAAGGGCGCCCCCGACGCGGTGGCGCTCCCCGAGTCGGCGGAGCAGGTGGCGGCCCTCGTCCGCCTCTGCCGCCGGGAGCGGGTGCCGGTCGTGCCGCGCGGCTCGGGCACCGGTCTCATCGGCGGGGCGATGGCCCCGGCCGGCGGGGTCATGGTCTCGATGACCCGCATGAACCGGATCGTGGAGCTCGACTTCCCGAACCGGTGCGCCACCGTGCAGCCCGGCCTCATCAATCTGTGGCTGAGCGAGGCCACCCGGGGGCGCGGCTATTTCTTCGCGCCGGATCCTTCCAGCCAGATGGTGTCCTCGATCGGCGGCAACGCCTCGACCAACGCGGGGGGCCCGCACTGTCTCAAGTACGGAATCACCGTCAACCACATCCTGGGTCTCGAGGTGGTCACCGGCGCCGGCGAGCTCGTGCGGCTGGGCGGCAAGACCCACGAGCGACCGGGCTACGACCTCACCGGGGTCATGGTGGGCGCGGAGGGCACGCTGGCGCTGGTGACCGGGGTGATCGTCCGCCTCACTCACGTGCCGGAGGGCGTGAAGACGATCCTGGCGTCCTTTCCCACCATCGAGGATGCCTCCGAGACGGTCTCCGCGATCATCCGGGCCGGGATCATCCCCGCCGCGCTCGAGATGCTCGACGAGGTGGTGATCCGGGCCATCGAGGAGGGCGTGGGAGCCGGCTACCCCAAGGGTGCGGGGGCGGTGCTGCTGATCGAGCTCGACGGCCCGACCGCGGAGATCGAGGCGCAGTCCGCGCCGATCGAGGCGATCTGCCGCGATCATCTCGCGCTGGAGATCCGCGTGGCCCAGAGCGAGGCGGAGCGGGCGCTGCTCTGGAAGGGGCGCAAGGAGGCGGCGGGCGTCTTCGGCCGCCTCACGCCGAACTGGCTGCTCCAGGACGCGGTGGTGCCGCGCTCGAAGCTGCCGCAGATCATGAAGGAGGTGCTGGCCATCGCGGCTCGGCACCGCCTCGTCATCGCCAACGTGTTCCACGCCGGCGACGGCAACCTCCACCCGCTGATCTGCTACGACGACCGGGTACCCGGCGAGCTCGAGCGGGCCAAGCGGGCGAACGAGGAGCTGCTGGGGGCGTGCCTGCGGCTGGGGGGCAGCGTGACCGGCGAGCACGGGGTGGGGCTCGACAAGAGCGCGAGCCTGCCGATGCAGTTCGCCGACGCGGATCTCAACTTCATGGCGCGGCTGCGACGGGCCTTCGATCCCGACTCCATCATGAATCCCGGCAAGCTGCTGCCCTCGCATCCGGCCTGCGGCGAGGGCTTCCGGCCCGCCGCGCGTCCGCTGCCCACCGGCACCTGGATCTGAGCGTGGCCGTCTCGGTGCGGGCGATCCGCGAGGCGCTGGCCGACATCGTCGGGCGCGAGCATGGCGTGCGCGAGGGGGCGGCCCTGGGCCCCTACGCGGTGGACGGTGTGGTCCCGTCCGCGGTGGTCCGCCCCGGGAGCCCCGACGAGGTGAGCCGGATCGTCGCGCTGTGCGCGGCGGAAGGCCTCGCGGTGGCGCCGCGCGGGGCGGGGACCAGCATGGGGCTCGGCAATCCGCCGCGCCGGCTCGACGTGGTGCTCGAGCTGAGCCGGCTCCGCGCGATGCGGGAGTACGTGCCGGAGGACATGGTGGCGACCGTGGAGGCCGGCGCGACCCTCGACGCGCTCGCCGCGCACTTCGCGCCGCACCACCAGCGGCTGACGCTCGATCCGCCGGGCGGGGGCGTGCGCAGCGTGGGCGGCGTCCTCGCGACCCATGCCAGCGGCCCGCTCCGCTTCCGCTACGGCACCGGGCGCGACCTCCTGCTGGGCGCGCGCTTCGTCCAGGCGGACGGCACCCTCACGTGGGGCGGGGCCAAGGTCGTGAAGTCGGTGACGGGCTACGACGTGCCAAAGCTCCTCGTCGGCTCGCTCGGCACCCTGGGCGTGCTCGTGGAGGTGACCCTCCGCCTGCAGCCCGTGCCGCCGGCGTCGCGCTCGTGGCGCGTGGGCTTTCCCTCCCGGGCGGCCGCGGGAGCCTTTCTCGCCGCGCTGCTCGCCTCGCATCTGGAGCCCGACCGCGCCGCCCTCCTCGACGCCGCGGCTCTGCGCCGCGCCGCGCTGGCCACCGATCCGATTGCCCTGCTGCTCTCGATCGGCAGCGCGGCCGCGGCGGTCGAGCACCAGGGGCAAGCCCTTGCGCGGCTCGCGGCCGGGCACGGGGGACGGAGCGACGAGGTGCCCGACACGGTGTGGGCGGGTCTGGGCGCGGCGCTGGACGGGCCCATCCTGTTGCGCGCGGTCGGTGAGCCGCGGCGGCTGCTCGACTGGGTGGGGGAGGCGCAGGCGGCCGCCGCCCGCGCCGGGGTCCAGCCCGCGCTGCTCGCCCAGCCCGGGCACGGAGTGCTGCAGGTCGCGCTCGGGGAGGGCCCGGATGATCCCGCGCGGCTCGCGAGCCGGCTGGTCCTGCCGCTCCGGCGCGCGCTCGAGGCGGAGGGCGGAAGCCTGGTGGTGGAGCGGGCGCCAATCGAGCTTAAGAGTCACTGTGATGCATGGGGTGATATGAGTCCGGATCTATTGGCGATCATGGCCAGGATCAAGACCGAGTTCGATCCGGGGGGCGTGCTGAACCCGGGCCGCTTCGTGGGGGGCCTGTGAGCCACCTCTCACCGGCGGCGCCTCCGGGGAGAGTCGGGCTCGGGGCCTTCGACGCCCAGGATCCGCCGTCCATGGACGGGCTCCGGGCCTGCGTGCACTGCGGGATCTGCCTGCCGCAGTGCCCGACCTACCGGGTCCTCGGCGAGGAGATGGACTCCCCTCGGGGCCGGGTCTACCTCATGCGGGCCGCCGCCGAGGACCGGATCGGGCTCACCCCCACCATGGCTCGCCACCTCGATCTCTGCCTCGGCTGTCGGGCCTGCGAGACGGCCTGTCCCTCCGGCGTGCCCTTCGGCCAGCTGCTCGAGGCCACGCGGGGCCAGCTCGCGCGCCGGGGCGTCACCGCGCCGAGCCGCGACCGCGCCCTCCTCCGCTTCATCCTGGGGGTGTTCCCGCATCCCGGTCGGCTCGGCCCCATGCTCCACGCGCTCCGCCTGTACCAGTGGTCGGGCCTGCAGGCGGTGCTGCGCGGGCTCGGCGTGCTGGCTCCGTTCAAGAAGCTGCAGGCGATGGACGCGCTGCTGCCGCGTCTGCCCATGCCCGGGCCGCCCCTGCCCGAGCTGATCGCGGCGCGCGGCCCCCGGCGCGGCCGGGCCGGGCTCCTGCTCGGCTGCGCGCAGCGCTTCTTCTACCCCGACGTCAACGCCGACACCGCGCGGCTTCTTTCCGCCGCCGGCTACGACGTGGTGGTGCCGCGGGCCCAGGAGTGCTGTGGGGCGCTTCATCTGCACGCCGGCCGCCTCGACGACTTCCGCGCGCGGGCCGGCCGCCTGATGCCGGCCTTCGCCGACGTGGACGTCGTGGTCTCGAACGCGGCGGGCTGCGGCTCCGCGCTGAAGGAATACGGTCACTGGCTGCCCGACGACGCGGCCCGGCTCTTCTCCGAGCGGGTGCGGGACGTCTCCGAGGTGCTGGCCGGCTGCGATCTGCCGTTCCGCCCGCTGCCGGAGACGGTGACCTATCAGGACGCCTGCCATCTCGCCCACGGACAGAAGGTGCGCGCGCAGCCCCGCGAGCTGCTGCGGCGCATCCCCGGGCTCACCCTCGTGGACCTGCCGGACTCCGAGCTCTGCTGCGGGAGCGCGGGGGTCTACAATCTGCTCGAGCCCGAGATGGCCGGAGAGCTGGGGCGCCGCAAGGCGGCCCGCATCCGCGAGACCGGGGCCCGGGTGGTCACCGCGGGCAACCCGGGCTGCCTCATGCAGATTCGCCGGCACTGCCAGGAGGCGGGGTTGTCGGTGGAGGTCCTGCATCCGGTGACGCTCCTGGCACGGGCGCTGGAGGAGCGATGAAGATTCGCGTGCGGGATCACGTCAAGGTCGCGGCGGACAAGATGGCCAAGGTGGGCCTCTCGACCACCGCGCGCACCCAGCTCGATCTCTACTGCGTGGCGCCGGGGCAGTCGCAGGCGCCTCACCGGCACGAGGGCGAGGACAAGATCTACTACGTGCTCGAGGGATCCGGCCGCTTCTCGGTGGGCGGCGCCGAGGAGCGGCTCGTGGCCGGCGAGGCGGTGGTGGCGGCGGCGGACGTCGAGCACGGCCTCGTCAACGACTCGGCCGACCTGCTCCTGGTACTGGTGCTGGTGGCGCCGCCCCCGCCGCACGTGAAGCGGTAGGCGACGCATGGCCGCGGCGGCCGTCCGCGCCTCGCTGATGATCACCTGCCTGGGCGACGTCCTCTTTCCCGAGGTGGGGGTCGCGATGGTGCGTCTCCTGCGACGCCTGGGCGTCGAGGTGGATTTTCCCGAGGGCCAGACCTGCTGCGGGATGCCGCTCTTCAACTCGGGGTACCACCACGACGCGGCCCAGGTGGCGGCGCGGACCGTGAAGCTCTTCGAGCGAGCGGAGCACGTGGTGGTCCCGTCCGGCTCCTGCGCCTGGATGGTGCGGAGCGAGTACCCCGGCCTGCTCAAGCACGATCCCGTGCTGCGCGCGGCGGCGGACTCGCTGGCCCGGCGCACCCGCGAGCTCTCGCAGTTCATCGTGGAGGTGCTCGGCGTGACCACGATCGAGTCGCCGTTCGAGGGGAAGGTGACCTACCACGACTCCTGCCACCTGCTCCGCGGGCTGGGCGAGTCGGCCGCGCCCCGCACGCTGCTGCGCGGGGTCTCCGGGGTGGAGCTGGTCGAGCTGCCGGGGGCCGACGAGTGCTGCGGCTTCGGCGGCTCCTTCTCGGTGCGGCTCCCCGAGGTGTCCGCCTCCATCCTCGACAAGAAGCTGGCCAACGTGGAGTCCACCGGCGCGCGCTGCCTGGTGGCGTGCGACGCGGGCTGCCTCATGCAGATGGGCGGCGGGCTCACCCGGCGCGGCTCCGCGGTGAAGGCGGTGCACCTGGCCCAGGTGCTGTCCGGCGAGGGCCCCGCGTGAGCGACGCCCTCCGGACGCCGTTTTCCGGGCGGGCCGGCGCGGCCCTCAAGGACGCGTTCCTGCAGGAAGCGCTCAAGATCGCCACCACCAAGTTCATCGACCTGCGGAAGGAATCGTTCTCCGGCTTCCCGCAGGGCGAGGCGCTGCGGGACCGGGCGCGCGCGATCAAGGAGGCCACGCTCCAGCACCTCGACGTCCACCTGGAGCGGCTGGCCGACCACGTGGAGCGGCTGGGCGGCACCGTGCACTGGGCAACCACCGCGGAGGAGGCGCGCGGGATCGTGCTGCGGCTCTGCCGCGACCGCGGGGTGCGGACCGCGGTGAAGTCGAAGTCGATGGCCACCGAGGAGATCGACCTCAACGAGGCGCTCGAGCACGCGGGGGTCACCCCGATCGAGACCGATCTGGGCGAGTACATCATCCAGCTCGCCCACGAGAAGCCGTCGCACATCATCGCGCCCGCCATCCACAAGACCAAGGGGCAGGTGGCCGAGCTGTTCTCGCGGGAGCTGCGTGGGGAGTTTCCGGCCGATCCGGAGGTCCTGACCGCGGTGGCCCGGAAGGCGCTGCGCGAGAAGTTCCTCCAGGCGGACATGGGCATCACCGGCGCCAACTTCGCGGTGGCCGACACCGGCACCGTGGTGCTCGTGACCAACGAGGGCAACGGCCGGATGGTGACCTCGCTGCCCCGGATCCACGTGGCCCTCATGGGCGTGGAGAAGGTGATCCCGTCCATGAGCGACCTCGTGGTGTTCCTGGCCATCCTGGCCCGGAGCGCGACCGGGCAGAAGCTCTCGTCCTACACGACCTTGGTGCGCGGGCCCCGGCGGGCGGGGGAGCTCGAGGGGCCGGAGGAGTTCCACCTGGTCCTCCTCGACAACGGCCGCTCGCGCCAGATCGCCTCCACCCTGCGCGAGGCGCTCTACTGCCTCCGCTGCGGCGCGTGCCTCAACGTCTGCCCGGTCTATCGCCAGATCGGCGGGCACGCCTACGGCTACACCTATCCGGGCCCCATCGGCATCCTCCTCACCGCGATGCTCAAGGGCAACGCGTCGGTGCGCGAGCTGGCCCACGCCTCGTCCCTCTGCGGCGCGTGCAAGGACGTCTGCCCGGTGCGCATCGACATCCCGCGGATGCTGGTCGAGCTGCGCGGGCACCTCGACCGGGAGAAGATCGCGCCGTGGACGGAGCGGGTGGTCTTCAAGGCCTTCCGGCGCCTGCTCCTCTCCCCGACCGCCTTCCGGCTCTCCGCCACGGTCGGACGGTGGCTCCAGCGGCCGTTCGTCCGCCAGGGGCGGCTGCGGGGGCTGCCGCTGCTCTTCGGCCGCTGGACGCGCACGCGCGATCTTCCGCCGGTCGCCGCCCGGACCTTCCGGGAGCAGTGGAAGGACCTGCGATGACCGGCCGCGCCGAGTTCATCGAGCGGATCCGTCGCGAGGTCGCGAGGACGCCGGGCCTCTTCGGCGCCTCGACCGCGCCGCGTCCCGCCCATCCGGCGACCGCCGCCCTGACCGTGCGGCGCGAGCTGGCCGAGCGGTGGCCGGAGGCGCTCGATCGGTTCCGCGTGGAGTTCGAGCGCGTCGCGGGCGTCTTCCACCGGGTGCCCGATCTCGACGCGGTGCCCGCGGTCATCGGCGGCCTCGCCCGCGAGCGCGGGGCGCGCAGCCTGGTCACCTGGGATCCCGCGGCGCTCGGCTTCGACGCGGCCTCCGCGCTGGCCCGCGACGGGCTCGAGGTCGTCGCGGCGCGCGCGGGCGAGGAGGACGAGGCGGCCCGTCTCCGGCACCGGGAGCAGGCGGCCCGGGCCCAGATCGGCGTGACCGGGGCCGACTTCGTGCTCGCGGAGACCGGGACCCTCATCCTGCTCTCGGGATCGGGCCGGCCGCGCTCGACCTCGCTGCTGCCCGACGTCCACGTGGCGGTCTTCGGCCGCGACCGCCTGCTGGAGACGCTCGAGCAGGTCGGGGTGATGCTGGAGGCGCTCCACGCGGATCCCGATCGCGCGATGTCGGGGGCGATGATCAACTTCATCACCGGCCCGTCGCGGACCGCCGACATCGAGCTCACCCTCACCCGGGGCGTGCACGGGCCCAAGGAAGTGCACGCCGTCTTCGTGGAGGCCCCGTGAGCGAGCGGCTCTTCACCCCCGACGAGGTCAACCGCCTGATTCCGCGGCTCACCGAGCTGATCGAGACCGCGATCGATCGTCACCAGCAGGCGCTGGCGCTGCGGCAGCGGCAGCGCGAGGATCGGGCGCGGGTGGCCGCCTCGGGAGGCGAGCGGCTCGACGCGATGGACTGGAAGGCGCGCGCAGAGCGCCTGGACGGCCTCGGGATCGAGGTGCGCCAGATCCTCCAGGACGTCGGCGCCCTGGGCGGCGTCGTCAAGGATCTCGAGATGGGCCTGGTGGACTTTCCCGGGCGCGGCCCCGGCGGGCGGGGGGGAGCGATCGTGAATCTCTGCTGGAAGCTCGGAGAGGACGCGGTGCGGTTCTGGCACGGGATGGACGAGGGCTTCGGCAATCGGAAGCCGCTGCCGTGATCTACCGGGCCGTGCTCTTCGATCTCTTCGACACCCTGGTGCTGTTCCATCGCGAGCGTCTCCCGGAGGTCCAGGTCGACGGGCGAAGGATCCGCAGCACCGCCGGCCATCTGCACGCCGCCTTCCGGCCCTTCGCCCCCCACGTGGAGCTGCCGGCTTTCGTGGACGCGCTCTTCTGGAGCTGGCAGGAGGCCGAACGCATCCGGGCGGAGGACCATCGCGAGGTCGGCGCCCCGGAGCGGTTCGGGATGCTGTTCGGCCGCCTCGGGCTCGAGCCGTCCGTGGAGGCCCGCGACCTGCTGCTGGCCACCCACATGCGCGAGCTGTCCAAGGTGGTCGAATGCCCCGATCACCACGCCCCGCTGCTCCGGGCGCTCCGGGAGCGGTACCGGCTCGCGGTGGTGTCGAACTTCGACTACTCGCCCACCTGCCTGACGATCCTCGAGCGGGCGGGCATCGCCCATCTCTTCGAGACCATCGTGATCTCGGACGAGGTCGGCTGGCGCAAGCCCAAGCCGGTCATCTTCGAGACCGCGCTCGACCGGATGACGTCGCTGCGCCCGGCCGAGGCCCTCTTCGTGGGGGACCGGGCCGACATCGACGTGCTCGGCGCCCGGGGAGTGGGCATGCCGACCGCCTGGATCAACCGGGAGGCCGCCCGCCTCCCGACCGACGTGCAGGCGCCCGACTTCGAGATCCGCGACCTGGCGGAGCTCCGGGCCATTCTTCGCATCCCGTAGCCCGCTTCGCGCATCTTAACGCGCGAGGCGAAGGAGGAGGACGACGTGGCCACGACACGCAAGGTCATCATCATCGGATCCGGACCGGCCGGCTACACCGCGGCCATCTACGCGGCGCGCGCCAACCTGTCCCCGGTGCTCTTCAGCGGCATCCAGCCCGGCGGGCAGCTCATGCTGACCACCCTGGTGGAGAACTATCCCGGCTTCGTCGAGGGCATCGACGGGCCGCCCCTGATGGAGACCTTCCAGAAGCAGGCGGAGCGCTTCGGCACCGAGATCATCGGGGACGACGTGACCGAGGTGGATTTCCGCCGGCGGCCCTTCAAGGTGGCGACCAGTGACATCACCATGGAGGCGCATACCGTCATCGTCGCGACCGGCGCCTCCGCGAAGCTGCTGGGCCTGCCCAACGAGGCCAAGCTGATGGGGCGAGGCGTCTCCACCTGCGCCACCTGCGACGGGTTCTTCTTCAAGGACCAGAACATCATGGTGGTGGGCGGCGGGGACTCGGCCCTGGAGGAGGCGCTCTACCTCGCCCGCCTGGGCCGCCGGGTCGACGTGGTGCACCGGCGCGAGGCGCTGCGCGGCTCCAAGATCATGCAGGAGCGCGCCTTCAAGAACTCGAAGATCACGTTCCTGTGGAACACGGTGGTCGAAGACGTGCTGGATCCGGCCGCGGGCAAGGTCACGACCGTCAAGCTCCGGAACGTCAAGACCGGCGCGCTGACGGACGCGCCGGTGGACGGCCTCTTCGTGGCGATCGGGCATCAGCCCAACACCGCTCTGGTCAAGGGCCAGATCGAGCTGCACCCGAACGACTACATCAAGGTGAAGCCGGGAACCATGCAGACCTCGGTGCCGGGAGTGTTCGCGGCCGGCGACGTCCAGGACTTCACCTACCGGCAGGCGGTCACCGCCGCGGGCACCGGATGCATGGCCGCGCTGGAGGCCGAGCGGTATCTGGAGGCGGAGGGGCTGGGGGACTAGGGCGCGTGCGGAAGACCCTCGCGGCCTTGGCCGGGAGGCCGACGTCAAGTCGGCGCCTTATGCATTTTTGCATAGGGCCGCGCCGTGCGGCATACCCACGCGCACCACGCCGGTGCGCCGATGCCAGGTAACGCTGGCGTCTCCGCCTCGACTCCTGCGATAATCCCGCCACGAGCTAGCAGGCGCGTTCGGGACCGGGACGGGGACCACCATGCGATGGATCGGGCGACTCTGGCGCGATGATCAACGCGTCAAGGCCACACCTGCGCGGATCGCCGCGACTCTGGCCGAAGGGGTGACCCGGAGCACCAACTTCCTCAGGATCCGGCTCCAGGAGCAGGGCTTCTCGCGCAGTGATCGGAAGCGCTTCGAGAGCGAGGCGTGCATCCTGGAGTGCCTGCTGTTCGAGTGGTTCCTGCGGGACATCATCGTGGCCGTCGAGTTCGGGCGGCACGCCGACACGATCCGGGGCACCCTGGCCAAACGCCTGGCGGGGGACCTGGACCGAAGCGGGCTCTCTCCGGCGGTTCTCCTGGATTTCGCCCGTCTTCAGCGTGAGCGGTTTGCCGAGTATCACGACGCGGCCGGGGCAAGCTTCTCGCTCCAGGATCTGGGAACGCTGGCGTGGCGGTGCATCGCAGACACGGACGAGTCGAGCGACCGGATGACGATGTTCCTGGCCATGCGCGCGACCGCGGAGCTGCAGGCGCTTCGAGGTCTCGGCAAGAGGTACATCGTCATCACCGCGCCCCGCTCGTTCTTCTCCGCTCCCGACGAGGGGTAGGACGGCGGCCAGGGCGGCGATCCACGCTCACGGCGTGACGTCCGCCTGGGGCTATCCATGGGCTGGTCCGATCTTATCCGGCGACGGTCGGTTCGGACGAAGACGTCCGCCGTGGGTGTGGCCGCCTCCCTCGCGGAGGCCATCGTCCAGAGCACCAATCTCCTTCAGACCCGCCTCGCCGCCGAGGGCTTCGGGTGGACGGATCCGGCCTGGGCCGCCGCGGACGAGTGCCTGCTCGAGTGCACGCTCTTCGAATGGTTCCTCCGGGACCTCGTGGTGCTGGACGGATTCGGGAGCCAGGCCGGGGCGGTCCGGCAGGCGCTGGCTGGGCGGCTGCTGATCGACCTGCAGCGCAGCGGCCTGTCAGTGGCGTGTCTCGAA
>Ga0209640_10005071_pt1 | contig 11516 bp, 13 predicted proteins | sample RifCSP10_1_FD_184018 | JGI IMG/M metagenome (GOLD analysis project Ga0209640, IMG submission 184018) | Soil microbial communities from Rifle, Colorado - Rifle CSP2_sed 10_1 (SPAdes) (version 2) | ecosystem: Environmental > Terrestrial > Deep subsurface > Rock core/Sediment | place: Rifle... | reverse complement strand
CCAGTGGAACCGCCTCTCGGAGGACAAGTTCTGGCGCCGGTACAACTGCGTCCTCCTGACCGGCAACGGCCAGCCGCCCCGCGGCGTCCGGCGCCTGGCGCGTCGGCTACACGAGGAATACAAGATTCCCGTGTACGTCCTCGTGGACAACGACCCGTGGGGCTACTACATCTACTCGGTCGTCAAGCAGGGCTCGATCAACCTCGCGTTCGAGAGCGAGCGCATGGCCATTCCCAAGGCCAAGTTCATCGGCCTCTCCAGCGCCGATCCCGACCGCTACGGCCTCCCGCGCAACGTCGGCATCAAGCTCAACGACAAGGACATCGGCCGGGCCAAGGAGCTGCTCAAGTACCGCTGGTTCCAGAAGAAGGCCTGGCAGGACGAGATCAAGCGGATGCTCGCGTCCGGTCTCAAGTACGAGCTCGACGCGCTGGCCAACAAGGACTTCCGCTACCTGACCAAGACCTACCTGCCCAGAAAGCTCAAAGAGGAAGATTGGTTGGATTAGCGCCTGGTCCAGCGCCTCGACGCTCGCGGGCTACGTCGGATAGGTTCGGATAGAGGTTCGGGAACCACCGCTCCGCGAGCTCGCCTGGGAAAACGAGCCGTACTGGATCGCGATGACCCGATGAGGCCATCACGCCCCGCTCGATGAGCTGGGACAGGACGTTGCGCGCCTGGCGCTCCCCGAGGCCGGTGTGATCGGGGACTCGTCCGCGATCGAGCGACCCTTTCTGAAACGCTTCGCGGATCAGCGGGAACGACTTCGGATGCAGAGCCCCAACGGCGACTTGCTCCGCCAGCCACGCTTCGATCCGGCCGAGAAGTGCTCCAGCGTTGAGGATGCTGTCCATGAATTCGACTTGATCGACGCACACGCGGAGAAAGAAATCGCAGAATTCGGTGAGCGCCGCCTCGCTCAACGCTCCGCGTCCGTCGAAGTCATCATGGCGCCGTTCGTCGGCTGCCATGAGCAGCCTCTTGTAGTCTGCATCGTTCCTCGCCAACCCGCGGGCCACCGACCACAGGCTCGTCCCGATTCCCGTATCCCGGAACATCGCATGTGACATCAGCCGGGTGACCCGACCATTACCGTCAATGAACGGATGGATCCACAGCAATCGATGATGGGCGGCGGGCACGGCCACGAGCTGCTCGACGCGACTGAGATTGGCAGTCCGGTAGGCCGCTTCGAACCGAGACAGGAATCGAGCGACGGCTCCCGCGCTGACCGGCACATGTCTCCCGACTTTGACGTGGCGCTGACGGAGTTCCCCGGGCACGACACGGATTCTCTCGCCACTCGTGGGATCCTCAACCCAGAGAAGATCATCGGGCAGGCGAGAACAGAACTCACCGTGTACTCCACGGATGAACGCGACAGTCGCGGGGGGCTCCCCCAGACCTGGGGGCTTATCGGGCGTTGCGCTATCGAGCATGGCCTGCACTTCGATGTGCGCTCGCGCTTCGAGCTGGAGCGCACGCTTCGTAGGATTCTTCGAATAGTCCTCACGGAGTGCGCGGTCGATATCGACGGGGTGTGTGTTGTGGCCCTCGATGAGATTGCTGTAGTAGCAGTTCATCGAGCGAACCAGGGTTCCAACTTCAGTGCGAATGTTCGAGTGGAGTTGCGCGGCCAGTCGACTGGCCTTGGCAACTAGATCTACGGCAAGATCTTCAAGCCGCCGGCGGTTGACGGCGGTGCCAGAGGGAAGCATCGGGTCCATCTCAGCAGGATGCTCACCGTCGTCTCGGAGTTCTTTACTCACTTGAATGCCTCAATAATTGCCGGATACATTTCCTGATGATCCTCGTTGATTTTACCAGTCGGGTCGGTTACTTACAATCTTGTAGCCGGCTCGTATCGCCGGTTGTATCGCCGGTTGTATCGCCGCTGTGGCGCTCCGCCTGACCGTACCCTGACTGACGATGAGCGGCTCGTGGCCACGCGCGAGTTCCGCGGGCGGGTTACGAGCTCGACGCGTTGGCATCTGCCCAGGAAACTCAAAGAGGAAAACTGGTTGGATTAGCGCTCGCCGCGGGCAGTCACGCGTCGCGCAGCGACCAGTGGTCTCGCGGGGTCTCCAGCGGCACGCCGTCGCCGAGCTCGATCGTCTCGACGATGCGCTCCCAGATCGGCACGGCCCAGGCCGTGTCGTCGGTCCAGTACGAGAACGTGAAGATCGCGTGGAACCACGGGTTGGCGGCGAGGAGGAGCCGGCCGTGGGCTTCACGCCGCTCGCCGCGCTCGGTGTCGTCGGACATGAACACGTAGTCCGTCCAGGCGAACTCGGCGCGCCCGCGGCGAAAGGCGACCACTGGAGAGCAGGTGGACGGGTCGGCCACGCCCTCGAGACTCAAGCGAATGCGTTCGACCATCGACGGCGCGCTCGGCAGCAGCGGAGGCAGCGTGAAGTAGGACACCTCGAGTTTGCACGAGTCCGTCGGATCCTTGCAGGCGAGGTGGCCCTGGGGGTCGGGTGCCACGGTCCAGCCGCGTGGCAAAGCCAGCTCGACGTTGCCGCGGTCGATGATCAGGACGCGCTCAAGCTCGAGCGCCTTCAGTCTCTCACGCCGGTTCATCGGGCGGTCATCCTAACACCCGCTCCGCTCCGCCGACATGTATCCGCTCTGATACGCGTTGCCCGGGTGGAGGCGTGGTGCATAAGATTGCCTGGCCAGCCACGAGACTTCATGAATCCACGCGAGCGCGAGCAGCTCTCAGAGCAGGAGTGCGCGGCCGTCCTGGCGCGGCTGTTCCCGCGCGGTCTCGCCGGCGAGGACGTCATCGCCGAGCTCGCGCCCGCGGGCTGGGAACGGTCGCCCCTGCTCGCCGTGTGCCATCCCTCCGTCGAGCAGGCCTATCGGGAGTCCATCCGTCTTCATCGAAACCTCGAACGCTTGGCCGGGTCACGGCGGGCCGGACCGCCGCCGCCCGAGCCGACGCTCGAGGAAATCCGGGAGCAGTGGCACGATGAACCGGTCGACCGTGAGCGGGAGGTGCGGGAGCTGGTCGGCCGCTGCCTCTGGGACGTCTTCTCGGACAATCATGACGTCATCGCCCCCGATGGACGCGAGGTCCATCTCGGTTCGTTCCGCGGCGCAGGAGACTTCATCGCTGACCTGCTCAACGGGGAGGTTGGCAGCCGGCAGTATGACTACATGGACTTCTTCATGGGCACGATCTGGATCAACGACCGGGCCGACCTCACGCCCGTCTACGCGATGATCTTCCGCCGCCTCGCCACGCACGGGTACGACTGGGAGTACGCCTTCCCGCGCATCCATGCCATCGATTTCGGGCGTGACGTCGACGACACCGCCGACCTCGCCGACCGGATGGAGCAGGACCGGCAGCGAGCCGAACTTCACGAAATCCTCGAGGAAGGGCACCGCGAGGCGCTCGAAATCGCAAAGGACCGGCCGCCGCCGGCGACCGTCGATGCGTACCGACGGGTCTATGGGGAGTTCCCGCGCGGCTGGCCGCCGTGGGACTGACTGACGGCTACAATGGCCACATGGAGGTCGGCGATGGCGACGGTCGGAGTTCGTGACCTCAAGAATCGGCTGACGCACTACCTGGGACGCGCGAAGCGAGGCGAAGAGATCGAGCAGCCGCAGTCGCTCCAGGCGCGGCTCGCCAAGCTGGCGGCCAGCGGTCTCGTGATCTTGCCGACCGCCAAGCGCCTCAGGCGTGTCCGCCGGGTCCGCGTCTCGGGGCGGCCGGTCTCTCGCGCGATCCTCGAGGATGGCAGGAAGAGATCAAGCGGATGCTCGCGAGCGGGCTCAAGTACGAGCTCGACGCGCGGGCCAACAAGGACTTCCGCTACCTGACCAAGACGTATCTGCCCAGAAAGCTCAAAGAGGAAGACTGGTTGGATTAGCGAATCGAGGCATCGCGACGATCTCGATCCTGGCCAGGTGAAGGTACCTGAACACGCGACAACCAGACCACGCTAGCGCCGGTAGAAGCAGCGAATCGCGAGGGTCGCAGCACCGAATAACGACTCATCGGCGGCATTGGTCGTCAATGAGGTCAAGGACAGTCATTGCGTGACGGTAATATTCTCGAATCCGGACAAGCGAGATTCCGACTGTCTGTCCGTGTGCGATGTTGTGCCGATTCGCCACAATGCTGTCGATTGCTTCTTTGGGCGCGCCGGCGCATGCGGCTTCGAGCTCTGCTCTCCAGTCAGAGCTAAACGATCCGGCTAGATCCAGTATCTTCGCCATGTTGCGAGAAACCTGAGGATCAGTTCTTGATCCCGCATCCGCGAACTTTCCGCTCCGTAGATAGAGCGCCAAGATCGATCTGCGTTGAGGTCTTTGAGGAGGTCATTGAACGGACCGTGATAGATCGCAGCGCGAATCTCTTGCGGATGCAGCAGAAGCCCGCCAGTGTTTAGACGCTCAAAGATGTAGTAGATACTGCTGTCATCTTCGGAGGGCTGCTCCTGCTTGACGATCGTCGCGTGTAGAATGGAGTCATCGAGACGCCGCCTATCCTCGTCTGCGAGCCGCTTGTACGTTGCGCCGTCGAAGCGCGGCTGCACTCCTTGAAGGGCGAACTCGCGGCCAGTCGGCCGAAATATTCCTTCATAGAAATACTCGAGCGTTCTTAAACGCTGCTGTCCATCGATGACCATGAGACGCTGCGTGGGTTCTTCTTTCGACAGGAATATTCCTGGAACTGGTAATCCCAGCAGGAGCGACTCAATAAACTTTGATGCGTGCGTTAATGACCAGACATAACCGCGTTGGAACGGAGGGATGAAGATGCCGCCGCTGGCCATGCGCTTGACCAAACCGTCGACTGGATAGTCGGCGCCGTAGCTAGTGATCGCGTATTGGAACGGAGTAAACGGCTCAGCGGCCTCTTCGTCGACGGAGGTAACGAGTTCAACTTCCTCGTCGGCCATATTGTCCTCTATCATCGAGCACGGTCTCGGTTTCTGATAAGAAGGATCTTAACCGTGGATGGGGCTCCCGTCTATGTCCACGAACTGATACAGGAGTAGCGCGAAGGGACCACCCCCGAGGCTTTATCGGTCAGAACAGGGCCTTCCTGACATCGGCCACTGAGCCCATCACTTCGGCTGCGGATATGTGGCCCGTCGTCTTCGCGCACACCTTCGGCGAGACCGTGATACGCCGCAGCCGTTGGATCGGAAGAAAACGGCCCGTGACTCCGTAGTTCCTCCGGTGACTGTCGGTCAGAACCCCGCCACGTACGGCAGCTTCCTCGCCGTCGTCTCGATCGCCGCGCCCGCTTCGAGCAGCACCGCCGTCGAGTCCCACGTGCCGCCCACGAGCTGGTTGCGCGGGCCGTCGGGGGCGGTGGCCTTGATGACGCGTTCGCCGAAGCGCACCTCTTGCCGTTCCACGTCCACCGTCATCGGCTCCTGCGGCGCGCGGCCGATGGCCTTCTGGAGCCACTCGAGGTCGGCCTGCGACGCGACCAGGCACGGGATCCCGAGCATCACGCAGTTGCCGAAGAAGATCTCGCCGAAGGAGCCGCCGACGATGGCGCGGATGCCCCAGCGCATGAGGGCCTGCGGGGCGTGCTCGCGCGAGGAGCCGCAGCCGAAGTTCTGGCCGACGACGAGGACCGACGCGCCCTTGTAGGACGGAGAGTTGAAGGGGTGCTCGGGGTTCTGCTTCCGCGCGTCCTCGAAGGCGTGCTCGCCCATGCTCTCGAAGGTCACTTCCTTCAAGAAGCGCGCGGGGATGATGCGGTCGGTGTCGATGTCGTTGCCGGGCACGGGGATGCCGCGGCCCGACACCTGGCGCCGCTTGAAGTCTGTCGTGCTCATCGGAGGATCTCCCTCACGTCGGCGACGGCGCCGGTGATGGCGGCGGCGGCGACCATGGCCGGGCTCATCAAGAGCGTGCGCCCGGTGGGGCTGCCCTGGCGACCGATGAAGTTGCGGTTGCTGGACGAGGCGCTCATCTCGCGGCCGACGAGCTGATCGGGGTTCATGCCGAGGCACATGGAGCAGCCGGCCTTCCGCCACTGGAAGCCCGCGGCCTGGAAGATCTCGTCCAGGCCCTCGGCCTCGGCGGCTTTCGCCACCTGCTGGGAGCCGGGCACGATGAGCGCGCGCACGTGCTTGGCCACCTTGCCCTTCTTCGCCACCTCGGCGGCGGCGCGGAGATCGGACAGGCGCCCGTTGGTGCACGAGCCGACGAACGCGACGTCGATCTTCGCGCCCTTGATCGGCTGGCCGGCCTCGAAGCCCATGTGGGCGAGCGCCTCGCGGAACGTCGGCCGCTCGGGCTCGGGCTGGGCGTCGGGCGACGGGATCTTCTGGCTGACGCCCACCGACATGCCCGGATTGATGCCCCACGTCACCACCGGCTCGATGGCCGCGCCGTCGAGGCGCGCGACGTCGTCGAACCTGGCGCCGGAGTCGGTGGCGATGGACTTCCACCAGGCGACCGCCTTGTCGAAGGCGGCGCCGACGGGGGCGTAGGGCCGGCCGCGGAGATACTCGATCGTCGTCGCGTCGGGGTTGACGTAGCCGCAGCGCGCGCCGCCTTCGATCGACATGTTGCAGACCGTGAGGCGCTCCTCCATCGTCATGCTCTCGATGACGCGCCCGGCGTATTCGTACGCGTACCCGACGCCGCCCTTCACGCCGAGCTGGTTGATGATGGCGAGGATCACGTCCTTGGCGTAGACGCCATTGGCGAGCGCGCCCTCCACGCGCACCTGGCGCAGCTTGGGCTTGGCCATCGCCAGGCATTGGGTTGCGAGAACATCGCGCACCTGCGTGGTGCCGATGCCGAAGGCGATGGCGCCGACGGCGCCGTGAGTGGAGGTGTGGCTGTCGCCGCAGGCGATGGTCATGCCCGGCTGGGTGAGACCCAGCTCCGGCCCGATCACGTGGACGATGCCCTGCTTGCCGCTCGCCATGTCGAAGAGCGGGATGCCGTACTCCTTCATGTTCCGGTACATGTGCTGGGCCATCTCCTCCGCTAGGGGGTCGGCGTAGGGGCGGCTCTGGTCGGTCGTCGGGATGATGTGGTCGAGCGTGCCGAAGGTGCGCTCGGGCATGCGCACCTTGAGCTTCAGCTCCTTGAGCATCTGGAAGGCCTGGGGCGTCGTCACCTCGTGGATGAGGTGCAGGCCGACCAGGAGCTGGGTCTGGCCGGACGGCAGCGTCCGGACCGTGTGCGCCTCCCACACCTTGTCGAGCAGCGTGCGTGCCATGAAAATCCTCCGAGAAGGGTATCGTGCCCCATCGAGCGCAGCTAGTCCACCCCTTGGCCGCCGGTCCTCGGAGTAGAATGGCCACCATGGCGAGTTCCGGCGGCGATTTCGCGCCCAGCGCTGCGCCCTCCCCGCGGCCGTTTGGCGCGCCGGGTCAGTACGACGAGAGCGGCGTGGACCTCTCGCTCATCCGCGCCAACATGCGTGTCACGCCCACGGAGCGCGCGCGCCGGGCCGAGCACGGACGGCGGGCTGCGCTGAGGGTGCGGGAGATTGGACGAGCCGGTCGAGCAAAGCCCGCTTGAGCGCTTCTGCGCGGTGCTGGCCGAGCACAGCGTGGAGTTCATCATCGTCGGCGGACAGGCCGAGGCGCTCATGGGCGGCGCCCGCGTGACCTACGACGTGGACCTCTGCTACCGGCGCACCCCCGACAACCTCGAGCGCCTGGCGACGGCCCTCGGGACTCTGAACCTGACCCTGCGCGACGCTCCACCGGAGCTCAAGTTCCGCCTGGACGCGCAGGCGCTCGCGCTGGGCCAGAACTACACCTTCGAGGTCGACGGCGAGTGGCCTCTGGATTTCCTCGGCTACCTGGAGCCGCTCGGGACGTACGAGGACCTGCTGCCACACGTCGAGACCGTGTCCATCGGTGGCCGTCCGACGCGGGTGATCGGCCTCGATGACCTCATCCGCATCAAGCGGTATCTCGGCCGGCCGAAGGACAGGGAATCGCTGCTGCAACTCGAGGCCATCAAGCGTCTGCGCGAACAGGAGGGCCTGCGCTGACGGCGAGTCCGCGCATCCGTCCCCAGGCCGGGGCCGTACGCTGCGCCGAGGGGGTGTGACCGATGGGAACGTTTTTCGCGGAGGCGCTGCTCGCCGCCACACAGAGACCCGAGCGTCGGGAGCCGGTCAAGCTGCTCGTGGACAGCGGCTCCACCTATACTTGGGTGGCTGCGGCCGTTCTTCGCGCGCTGTCGGTGGTGCCCACCGAGCGACGGCGCGTGGTGACGATCGAAGGCCAGGTCGCCGAGCGTGACGCCGCCGAGGTGCTCATCACCCTCGAGGGACGAACCCTTCACACCGTGTGCCTCTTCGGCGATGCGGGCGATCTCGACGTGCTGGGCGCCTACACCCTGGAGGGGTTCGGGCTGGGAATCGATCCCGTCCAGCGCAAGCTCATCCCGGCCCTCCAGTACGGCGCGGCTGCAGCGTAGCCCCGGCACACTCAATGACGACGGTGGAGACAGCGCTCGGTCCGGTTGCCACGGCCGAGCTCGGCCCGACGCTGATGCACGAGCACATCGTCACGCGCTCCCCCGGGGTGCACGAGAACTGGCCCCACCTCTTCGACCGGGACGCCGTCCTCGCGCTCGCCGAGCGGAAGATGGCCGACCTCTACAGCCGCGGCATCCGCACGATCGTCGACCTGACCACCGTGGATCTGGGCCGAGACATCGACTTGATCGTCGCCGTGGCGCGTCGCTCGCGCGTCCGCGTGATCGTCGCCACCGGGGTCTGGTGGATGCCGCAGCGGTACTTCAGCAGCCACGGCGTCGACGAGGTGGCCGCGCTGTTCGTGCGCGACATCACGCAGGGCATCGGGACGAGCGGCGTCAAGGCGGGCATCATCAAGTGCGCCACCGATACCGCCGGCGTGACCCCGGTGATCGAGAACATCCTGCGCGCGTCCGCGCGGGCCCAGAAGGCGACCGGGGTGCCGATCTCGACGCACACCTGGGCCGCGGGCCGATCCGGCGAGGCGCAGCAGGCGATCTTCGCGCAGGAGGGCGTCGATCTCCGCCGCGCGATCATCGGCCACAGCGGCGACAGCGAGGACCTCGGCTACCTGCGCGGGCTGATGGAGCGGGGGAGCACGATCGGGATGGACCGCTTCGGCCTCGAGAGCTACCTGCCCACCGCGAAACGGGTTGAGGTGCTCGCGCGGCTCTGCGCCGAGGGCTACGCCGGCAAGATGGTCCTCTCGCACGACGCCAACTGCTGGACCGACATGCTCTCCGAGGACGACAAGCGTCGGACCCGGCCGCTCTGGCACTACACCCACATCTCCGACGACATCCTCCCCGCGCTCCGCAAGGCGGGCGTCGGCGAGGATCAGATCGAGCAGATGCTCGTGGAGAACCCCCGGGCGATCTTCGATCCTCGGTGAGGCCCGCCGAGCCGCCGGACGTTCACGGACACTGCGCGCCCGGGTTCGAACCGCTTCGCGGGGCGCTGTCCGACATCCTCGCGGCGGGCTCCGAAGTCGGCGCCGCGCTCGCCGTCTACGTGGACAAGCACGCGGTGGTCGACCTGTGGGGCGGTTACGAGGACGCGGCGAAGACGCGGCCGTGGACCGCCGATACCATCGTGAATCTCTACTCCATCGGGAAAGCCGTCACCGCCGTCTGCGCGCTCCGTCTCGTCGATGCCGGCGCACTCGATCTCGATGCCCCGGTCTCCCGCTACTGGCCCGAGTTCGCCCAGGCCGGCAAGGCGCAGCTCCCCGTGCGCTTTCTGTTGACGCATCAAGCGGGACTTCCGGCCGTCGCTCCCGCGCTTCCCGCGGGCGCAGTGCTGCAGTGGGATGCCATGACCGAGGCCCTCGCCGCCCAGGCGCCGTGGTGGCGACCCGGCGAGCGTCACGGCTACCACGTGAACACGCAGGGCTTCTTGCTCGGCGAAGTGATTCGAAGAATTTCGGGGAAGACGCCCGGCACGTATCTGCGCGACGAGATCGCCGGGCCCGCCGGCATCGACTTCTTCATCGGCTTCGGTCCCGAGCTCGACGGACGCTGCGCCGACCTGGTGCCGCCGCCGCCGAGCCCCGAGGCGGACGAACTGACGCGGCAGCTCTCCGCCGATCCGGCGAGTCTCAGCGGCCTGGCCCTCATGCGCGTGAACGCCTATCGCAACCCGCCGGAAATGTCCGGGATGGGGATCGTCAATACGCGGCGATGGCGCGCGGCCGAAGTGCCGTCGACCAACGGCCACGGCAACGCACGCGCGGTGGCGCGGTTCTACTCGGCGCTCGCCGGTGACGGCGAGCTGGATGGTGTACAGATTCTCGCGCCGGAGATCATCGCGAAGGCGATCGGGGAGCAGGTGTACGCGGACGATGTGGTGCTGCAACGGCCCACGCGCTTCGGGCTCGGGTTCCAGCTCACCCAGGCCGAGCGACGCCTGGGCCCGAACCCCCGCGCCTTCGGGCACTTCGGCGCCGGCGGCTCGCTGGGGTTTGCCGATCCCGATGCGCGACTCGCCTTCGGCTACGCCATGAACCAGGGCCGCGCCGGCTGGCAGCACAAGCACGTGCGCCACCTCATCGATCTCGTCTACGCGAGTCTTTAGACTCTTTGTGCGAGATCCGCGCCGTCAGTGGGCGCGGATCCAGGCCGCGATGGCCGAGACGACCTGCGCCTCGAGCCCGAGATAGCCGTGGGCGGCCTTCGCCTCGCAGGGCTCCGAGATGGGCGGGCTCCCGCCCTCGAAGGTCATGAGCTCCTTGACCGGCGCCCGCTTGAGCGCCTTCATGATGGACTCCGCGCCGGAATAGGGGGACCCGCGGCAGGTATCGCCCTTGTGATGGACCACCAGGGTGGGCACGCGGATGTCTTCGAGCCCCCCGTGCCGCACGGTCTCGTAGCTCAGCTTCGACGTCTCGGTGACCGAGGAGGTGAGGACGATGCCGTCCGGCCCGCCCTCGGCGATCTGGCCGGCCGCGTTGGCCGCGGAGAGCGTGCCCATACTCGTGCCCACGAGCCACACCGGGACCTTCGCGATCTCGCGCATGGCCGCGATCGCCTGCTTGACGTCCGCCGCGTGCTCTTTGGTGGTGCGGAAGTTCCAGAGCCCCCGCTTCCGGTCGGAGGGCGTATCGAGGACGGCCACCAGAAAGCCTTCCCGCGCCCAGCGCATCCGGGTCCGTACGAGGAAGTTGCCCTGGAGCTGCCCCAGTCCCGCGGGGGTGAGGGCCAGGTTGCCGTCGCCTCCCGCGAAGAGAATCACGCTGGCCACCGGAGTCTCGGGCGGGCGCAGCAGGAGGAACGATTCGGTGACGCCCGGCCGTGCCGACACGGTGCGGACCTCCTCATCGGCGCCCCGCGCGGCCGGGGGAGCGAGCGCGACCGTCGCGAGCAGGACGGCGAGGGCGGCGCCCGGGCGGTTCATGGGCTGGCCGGATCATAGGCCGCGCGATGGGCGCTGACAAGACGGGGCCGCGCATTGTAGAGTCCGATCTCGAGGAGGCGTCATGACCCAGCCAGTGACGATGAGGATCTTCTCCGACTACGTCTGACCCTGG
>Ga0209640_10005069_pt1 | contig 11517 bp, 10 predicted proteins | sample RifCSP10_1_FD_184018 | JGI IMG/M metagenome (GOLD analysis project Ga0209640, IMG submission 184018) | Soil microbial communities from Rifle, Colorado - Rifle CSP2_sed 10_1 (SPAdes) (version 2) | ecosystem: Environmental > Terrestrial > Deep subsurface > Rock core/Sediment | place: Rifle... | reverse complement strand
CGGGGTCCCCGACGGGAAGGGCCTGCGCGCGGGCCGCAACGCGCACGGCCACCCGACCCTTTTCGCCGACAACTGGCCGGAGAACGCCCGGCGTCGGTCGAGCGCAGACGCTGCCGACACCGAGTGTCGGGAGGATCAGTCGCTTGGACGACATCTCGTCTTGACTCACCCGGCCCGGGTGGCCAAGATCGCGCCGGAACCCGGAACACTGTGTGAGCGATTCCGTCCTCGAGCGCGACTGGCAGGTGGCCCGGGCGTGGTTGGTCGACGCGTCATCGGCAGGATCGCCGCGAAGCGGAGGGGCGTGATGGCGCGAGACGAGGGCAACGTCACCCGGATCCTGGCGGACCTGCGAGCGGCAGGCCGCGAGGAGGCGCTGAACCGTCTCTTTCCGGCGGTCTACGCCGAACTCCGCGCTGCGGCTCGGGCGCAGCTCCGATACGAGCGCCCCGACCATACGCTCCAGGCCACGGCGCTCGTCCACGAAGCCTACATGCGGCTTCTCGGCGGCGCCTACCCGACCTGGAACGATCGGCAGCACTTCTTCCGCGCGGCCGCCGAGGCGATGCGCCGCATCCTGGTGGAGCACGCCAGGCGGCGCGCGCGCGTGAAGCGAGGGGGAAACCCGGTCCGGGTCTCACTGACCGACGTCGACTCGGCCACTGAGCACGATCCCGCCGAGATCCTGGCCCTCGACGCCGCGATTCGGCGCGTAGAAGAAGAGGACCCCGCGGCCGCCGACATCGTCCGGCTGCGATTCTTCACCGGGCTGTCGGTCGAGGAGACCGCGCGGATACTCGATCTGTCGGAGCGGACCGTGAAGCGCGAGTAGGCCTTTGCACGGGCCTGGCTGTACGACGCGCTCGGTGGGGTGGGACGCTGACGAGCGTGAAGGCTGGCCGCCCTTCGTCACGGTAATATCGGCGTATTGCGATGCCGACCATCACGGTCAAACTGGACAAGAAACGTGCGGCGCGCGTGGCGCGCTGGGCGCGCCGGGGCAAGGTCCCGAAGTCAGACGTGATCCGGGCTCTGATCGATCGCGCAGGGCCGATCGAGACCGGAGAGGATCTGATCGAATGGGTCGAAAGCGCGGCGGGTAAAGGCCTGGGGCTGGCTCGAGCAAAAACGTGAGCCGGCCCGTCCTGTTGGACACGTCCTATCTCGTCACGCTGAGCGCGAGACTGCCAGCGGCGAGAACGGTCCTGCGCGGAAGTTCCTGCCTTCGTTGCGTAGTCGTCCGCTCGTCGTCTCAATCGTCAGCGTGGAAGAGGTTTTGGAGGGCGCGGCCGACGAAGCCGCCGCCTTCGTGTCGCTGCAGCGGTTTGCGATTCAGGGGTTGCACCTCGCACAGGCTCGACGGTGCGCGCTGCTGCAGCGTCGCACGTCACGGCGTATGGGTGAGAACGACGCATGGCTGGTAGCGACTGCCGAGTCGATCGACGCCGACGTCGTCGGAGCGGACCGCGCGGCGTTCGAGCGGCTGGGCGCACGGCACCTGCGTTTCCGTTAGGCGCGTTCGCCGGAAGTGCTCGCGGTCCTCTCGATGCAACAAGCGAATCCACCGGCGAAGCGGGATCGGAAGCGGTTTAGAGCATCAGACGCGCCACACAACAGGCCCCCGGCAGATGTTTTGGCCCCAGATGACGCGATTGGGCGCTTGAGAGAATAGGCCCCATGGCCGGCGGCATTGATACGCGGCGAGTACTGTGGGTGATTTTTGCCGCCGGCCCGGAGCCAGGGCGCTTCGCGTTCCAGATAGACGAGGTGCGTCTGCGGTAGGCCAGTAAACGAGCAACCGTCCCGGGCTACGGCACGACGGGGAACGCCCGTCGATGCTTCGGGCGCACCGCGCGGAAGTGTCGCTCATCCAGGGTCGCAATCGTGTCCACGTCGAGCCGTTCCGCCAGGGCGATCACCGAGGCGTCGATGCCCCCCAACGGGAAATCGCCGTACTGCTCGACCAACTCAGCGATCCGGGGCCAATCCTCCGGTGCCGGCGCCTCAAGGTCCAGGCGAGCGAGGCTCCTCAGGAATCGCGCCTCGACGCCGGCACCGAGCCGGTTGGCGATCAAATAGGTGACTTCTGCGACAACCAGCGCCGGGATGACCAGGCGACGGGTGGCGTCCTGGAGCACGGCGCGACACCGTGCGTGATCGGCGTCGTCCTGGTCCACGGCCGCATAGAGCGGACCGGTGTCAACGACGGCGAGCACGGCCCCATTCCGCGGTCAGGATCTTTTCGGCATCCCGCGCCGTGTGTCGCCGGCCGCTCCGACCGAGCGCCGCGAACGGCAGCTCGCGGCGCCCGCCGGTCGACAGATCCAGGAACGACGTGACCGCACGCCTCACGATGTCCGACACGGACGTGTCGTGGCGGCGCGCCTCCCGCGCGGAAGCAGGGGTTGCGGTTCGACCGGGAGGCCTATCGCAAGGCTCCCCTACACGAGGAGCAGGAGATCCGGGAACTTGGCCATCGGGAACCCAGGCCGTGAACGTCAGCCGCTCGTAAGAGACGCCTCACAAAGTTGTTGGCGATAGTCAAAGGCGCGACTCAGCGCGGCAAGGCGAACGTGGCGCCTCGGGTGCGCACGCGATACCATGCCGATCGTCGATGCCTCCTCACATTCCCGTACGGCCCGCCGACACGACACCAGACGCCGAGCGCGTGCAGGTGGCGCTCCTGCAGCGGGCGTCTGTTGCGCGGCGTCTGCACGGGGCGTTCGGGCTCTCGGCAACGGTCATCGGGCTTGCGCGACGGTCGATAGCTCGGGCCCAGCCCTCTGCCGGGCCGCGTGATGTGGCGTTGCGGTTCGTCGAGTTGCACTATGGGCCGACGATCGCCGCGGCCGTCCGGCACGACCTTGAACGCCGGGATCGTGACGGCGCAGAGAGCGGATGACTGCGTCCGATCTCGTGGCCGCCGTTCGGCCAGTCGCCGAGGCGCTCGAACGGATCGGCGTCGCGTTCTACCTCACTGGATCGGTGGCCAGCTCCGCACACCGCATCGCTCGCGCCAGCCTGGACGCCGACATCGTCGCCGACCTGGCACCTGAGCACGCCGACTCATTGATTGCCCGTCTCGAATCCGATTACTACATTCCGGCCGATCGCCTTCGAGAGGCCGTGACGGCGCGGTCGTCCTGCAGTCTGATCCATCTGGCGACGATGTTCAAAGTCGACCTCTTTGTATCGAAAGGTCGTCCGTTCGATCGCGAGGCTGCTGCTCGCGCACGACCGGAGGCGCTCGACGACACGCCGGATTCCGTCCGTGTGCCGATTGCTTCTCCGGAGGACACCGTTCTTGCCAAGCTCGATTGGACCGCTATGCGGCTCGTTGCGTGAATTTTGCACTCGTTGTGACTCGCATTGCGGTCCATAGGCGCGCGGAGCGCGCCAAGAGAGACTGGCAACCAGCCAAGGGCTTTTCAGGGATATCAAGGGGCAGAGCCGGCAGAGCCCTTGGCTGGTTCCGCCGCCGCGGCGAGGCCTCCGAGCGGCAGTGGTGGGACATTGTGGGTGTGCTCAAGGTCACCGTCGGCGCCGATCGCACGTACCTCCGGCGATGGGCACGTCGCCTCGGGGTGACCCACTTGCTGGAGCGTGCGCTCACGGACGCCGACCGGTAGAGGGCACCGGCCACTGGAGACTGCTTTTCGCTGGACTTTCGGCCAACAACGCAGCGAGACCACGCGGTCTGTCGCTTGACGTTTCTCTGACAACTCCCTCGGACGCCGCGCCTAGAATGACGTGTCGTGGCACTCCCCCGCGGTCGCGCCCGCGTCTCGCTGCGGCAGCTCCTGCTGTTCGTGCTGTCGATGGTGGTTCCGGCCGTGGTGCTCGTGGGCCTCGGTGTCCGGATCATCGTCCAGCAGGAGGAGCTGTCGGAGAAGTACGTCGCCGACCAGCAGCGTCTCCGCATCAGCGAGTTCGAGCGTGCGCTGGCGGCGCAGCTGGATCGTGTCCGGGTCGATCCGCAGGATCCGGCTGTTGCCCTTGTGGCGACGATCGCCGGCGGCCGTTTGATCCTGCCGTGGGATGCGCCTTCGCGCAGCGACCCGGTCGCTGACGCGGCCTTCAGCGCGCGGATTGCACGTGCGGAGCGGGAGGAATTTGCGACGGGCCGGCTCGATGTCTCGTTGTCCGAGCTCGACGCGGCTCTCGCGATCGCGACCTCCGATCGGCAGCGCGCCCACGCGCGTCTGCTGCGAGCGCGGGTCTACGCGAAAGCGCGCCGAGTGAGGGACGCCGACGGCGACTATCGCGTCCTGCTGACCGTTCCGCTCTCCATCCAGGACGAGGATGGAATGCCGTTCGCGTTGTACGCGGCCGACCGGCTGCTGACGTCCGGGCGCGCGATCGGGGCCGATCGACAGGCCATCGCCACGCTTGCCGATGCTGCAGCGCAGGCATCGCCGGCGCTTCCGCCCTCGGCGTGGTATCTGCTGCGGCGCGTCGATGAGGCGATCGAAGGTGCGGCCGGCACGACATCGGACGGCCGCCGCGACCGGATCGCGCGACGCATTGCCGATGTCGAGCACGCGCTTGCGCTGCAGCGGGACGTCCAGGCGCTCATCGCACAGTGGAAGACGTTCGAGGGCGCCTGGTTGCCGCACGGCACGCCGCTCTGGCTGGTCGGCGCCTCGTCCCGGGCCTCGTCGAGCGGCCAGATGGTGGTCGCGGTGGGCGCCGAGGGGTTCCTGAACGCGCGCAACGCGGCTCTCCCGGGTCCGCCGGGCGGCCGTGTCGCGCTCGTTTCCGCGAGCGCCGCGGGTGAGTGGCTCGGCGATCGCTTTCCTGGGCTGAAGGTCGACATGCCGCCGCCCGAGTCGAACGCCGCCGAGCGCACGCTGCAGCGCGGTTTCTGGGCCGCCGCCCTCGTCATCGTCCTCAGCGTGACGCTCTTTGGCGGCTATCTGCTGTGGCGCGACGTGAATCGCGAGATGCGCATCGCGGCGCTGCGATCGCAATTCGTGTCGAGCGTCTCCCACGAGCTCAAGACGCCGCTGACGGCGATCCGCATGTTCGCCGAAACGCTGCAGCTCGATCGCGCCGATGCCACGACGCGCGCCGAATACCTGGACACGATCGTGAACGAGACCGAACGCCTGACGCGGCTGCTGAACAACGTGCTCGACTTCTCGAAGATCGAAGAGGGGCGCAAGGCGTACCGGCGGGAAGCGGCGTCGCTTGCTGACATCGTGCGCGTGGCCGCGCGCGCGATGACCTATCCGTTGGAACAGCACGGATTCGTGCTGCGGGTCGACGTCGACGAGTCGTTGCCGCCGCTCGACGTCGATGCCGACGCGCTCGAGCAGGCGATTCTCAACCTGCTCACCAACGCGATGAAGTACTCGGGCAGCGGGCGGACGATCGGTCTGCGTCTGGCCCGCTGGGGCCGGGACGCGATCATCTCCGTTCGAGACCAGGGCATCGGCATTCCGCTCGCCGATCAGGCGCGCATCTTCGAGAAGTTCTATCGCATCTCCACGCCGGAGAATCAGCGCATTCCCGGCACCGGCCTCGGCCTGACTCTGGTCGACCACATCGTCAAGGCGCACGACGGGTCGGTTCACGTGGAGAGCGCCCCCGGGCGCGGCAGCGTCTTCTCGATCCATCTGCCGCTGCCCGTCGACGAGGCGACACCGCTCGCGGTGGAGGCGGCGTCGTGAGCCGGATTCTGATTGTCGAGGACGATCCCGCGGTCCTGCGCGGTCTCCGGGACAACCTGTCGTTCGAGTCGTACGACGTGTTGACGGCATCGGACGCCGAGCGGGCGTATCGGCTCATTCACGACGAGCGCCCGGACCTCGTCCTGATGGACGTGATGCTGCCAGGGATGTTGGGCAGCGAGCTGTGCCGTCGGGTACGCGCCGAAGGCGTGACGACGCCCATTGTGATGCTCAGCGCGAAGTCGGATGAATCGGATCGCGTCCTCGGCCTGGACCTGGGCGCCGACGACTACATCGGCAAGCCATTCGGCGTCCAGGAACTGAGCGCGCGCATCCGCTCGATTCTGCGCAACCGTCGCGAGGCGCTCGGCGATCACGGCCGGCTCGGCGACGAGCTGCGGTCCGCGGCCGACGTGCAGCGGAGCCTGTTCCCGCGCACGCGGCCGTCGCTGCGCACGCTCGACTGCGCGGGCGTCTGCCGGCCCGCGTCGGCGGTCGGCGGCGATTACTTCGATTACGTGCCGATCGACGGCAGCCGTGTCGCGCTCGTTCTTGCCGACGTCGCGGGCAAGGGGATGCCGGCAGCGCTGCTGATGGCGTCGCTCCACGGCGTCATCCGGGCGCAGGCGGCGTCGATGGCCACGCGGGTCGAGGAGCTCGTGTCCACGATCAATACCGTGCTCCACCAGAACCGGGCCTCAGGCCGTCCCTCGTACGCCACGCTGTTCTACGGCGTCTACGACGATGAATCGAGGATCCTGGAGTATGTGAGCGCGGGCCACCCGCCCGCCCTGGTCGTGCGCGACTCTTCCTTCATCCCGCTGGACGCCACGTGTCCGCCGGTCGGGCTGTTCGCCACCATCGACGCGAGCGCCGCGCGGATTCAACTGGAAGCCGGGGACTCGCTGGTCGTGTACAGCGACGGTGCAACCGAGGCGATGAACGCGGCCGGCGAGGAGTTCGGCCGCGACCGCCTGATCGATCTCGTCATCCGCCTCGAGCGTGAATCCGCCACGGCGCTGTGCGAGGGCGTGCTCGACGCGCTCGTGCAGCATCAGGCCGGTGCGCGACAGCACGACGACATCACGGTGCTCGCCGCTCGCATGGAGGAAATGTCTTCATGAGCCGCGTCCTGATTGTCGAAGACGATCCGGCCATCCTTCGCGGCCTCGCGGACAACCTGCGCTTCGAGTCGCACGAGGTGCTGACGGCGTCCGACGGCGAGACCGGCTATCAGCTGGCGCGTGAGAAGCGTCCCGAGGTCGTCGTGCTCGACCTGATGCTTCCGCGGATGAGCGGCTACGAAGTGTGCCGGAAGCTGCGGGCCGACGGCGTGCAGACGCCGATCCTGATGCTGACTGCCCGGGGCGAGGAGGCCGACCGCATCCTCGGCCTCGACCTCGGCGCCGACGACTACGTCACGAAGCCGTTTTCGGTCCGCGAGCTGATGGCCCGCATCCGCGCCGTGCTCCGGCGCGCGCATCCGCTGAAGACGATGCCCGACGAGCTCCGCTTCGCGGACGTGGCGATCGATTTCCGGAAGTACGAAGCCAGAAAGGGCGACCGCGTCGTCGATCTGACGCGGAAGGAGTTCGGCATCCTGCGGCTGCTCGCCGCGCACGCCGGGGACGTCGTCACGCGGGACGATCTGCTCAACGAGGTGTGGGGCTACGAATCGTCGCCGACGACGAGGACCGTCGATACGCACGTGGCGTCGCTGCGCGCGAAGCTCGGGGACGACCCGGAGAGACCGCGGCTGCAGACCGTTCACGGCGTCGGCTACAAGTGGGCCGGTTGACAGTTTTCTGACAGAGATTTTGCGCGGGTCGCACACGCGGCGTACGGAGCGCGGACAACAGCATACGGTCGCTCGCGTACGCTCGTCGATTGGAGAGGGACATCGTCATGACAGGACACTTCCTACGACGCTCGGCGATCGTCATCGCAACCGCGCTCGCGCTCACGTCGTCTACGCGCGCGCAGAGCGGCCACGAGCTGTTTCAGCAGGCGCTGTCGAAGGAGCGCGCCGAAGGCAAGCTCCAGGAGGCGATCGCGCTCTATCAGCGCGTCGTCGAGGTGGCCAGCGCCGACCACGCCCTCGCCGCGCGTGCGCTGCTGCAATTGGGTCGCTGCTACGAGCAACTGGGCAACACGGAAGCGCGCGCCGCGTACGAGCGTCTGATCGCGCGATATCCAGACCAGACTGATCTGGTCGCGCAAGCGAAGTCGAGACTCGCTGCACTCGTGCGCACCTCGCCGTCGACTGCCGCGCCAGCGGCGATGACGGTTCAATCGCTGCCTGACGTCGCCAACGGGACTCTGACGGTGACTCGGGATGGGACCAAGGCGATCGTCTGGGACTTCTCGAAGGGTCAGAACCTTGCTCTTCATGATTTTGCCAAGAAGCAGACGAGCCTCCTGACGGATCTCGAGTGGAGCAAAGGGTTGATCAATTTCCCCGTCTGGTCGCCCGATGCACGGCGAGTCGCCTATCAGCAGAACCACTACTCCCTTGACAAGGACGCGGCGTCCGAGCTGCGCGTGATGACGCTCGACGGTCGATCGAGCGTGGTGTATCGCCTCGACGTTTATGGAGGTGTCCAGCCCGTGGGCTGGACGCCAGACGGTGCCACGCTCATCGCGGTGGTCGGTCGTCCGGACAGAACCTGGACGGTCGGCACGGTACCCGCGACCGGAGGCCAGTTCACGCCGCTGCGATCGTTTGGCTGGGCCTACGATTCGCGCGACGGATCACCGAGAGTTTCGCCGGACGGTCGATTCATCGCCTACCTCGAAGGCGAGACGGGACTCCGGGATGTCCACGTCGTCAGTCTCGACGGACGTCATGCATACCGCATCACCACGGATCCTGCCGATGATTTCGCTCCCATCTGGTCGCCCGACAGCCGGCACCTGGCCTTCAAGAGCAATCGTCTGGGCTCGGCATCGCTGTGGGCCGTCGAGGTCAAGGACGGCCAACCGCCTGGGCAGCCCATGAAGCTGAAGGACGGGATGCAATCGGCGCAACTGATCGACTGGACTGAGAAGGGGATTGTCTACCTGGAATCCTTCCAGACCTCGGACCTCGTCACCGTGCCAATGGATCCCGTCGGAGGGCGCCCCACGGGCTTGCCGCGGCCGATTCCCTATTGGCGCACCGGACGCAATATCAGTCCCGTCTGGTCGCCCGATGGGGGACGGTTGGCGTTTGTGTCGAGCACTGCCGCGGACCCAAACCGGCGGTTCGTCGTCGTGATGCCGATCGACGGCGGGCAAGCCCGTGAATTCCTCATTCCAACGACGTCCTGGCGGAATCAACAGACTCCGTATGACTTGCGCTGGTTCGGTGACGGGCGCGGGCTCGGACTCTCGGGATCCGACACTCGAAGCGCTACGACCGTCTTTCGCTTGCGGCTGGACACCGGCGAATGGGACACGATCCCGCTATCTGAGCCGGAGTTCAGCGCACGGACCGAATGGAACCATGACGGCAGCGCGTTCTACTTCCCACGCCCGACACTGGGGCAAGGTGACGGCGGGATCTTCGAGCGCGCGGTGAACGGTGATGCCGAGCGGCCCGTCTACCGCGCGGGGCCAGGCGTTTTTTACGCACTCCAGTTCAGGCCCGATCGGAAATGGCTCGCGTTCCGCCAGTCATCATACGAAGGCACCACCGCAACCGATCGGATACTCGTCGTCGACGTTGCGACGGGTGAAACTCGCGTTCTCGTCGAAACGTTCCATGGTTCGAAGGAAGAGCAGCAGCTCAATCTCATGAGCTGGACACCCTCCGGTGATGTGCTCGTTCAAAAGCTTTCAGGGACCGGAGGCACGATGTCGGAAGTCCTGCTCGTGCCGGTGGACGGTGGCGCACCTCGATCGTTCGCGATCCCGAGCATCGGCCCAACCGCGCGTGGAGAGACGTTACGCACGCTCGTTGCGAAGTGGTCGCCCGATGGCCGGACGATGGTGATTGGCCGGGCAGGCCGCGGGGGGGAGACGTTCGTCATCGAGAACCCGCTGGCCGGTGTCCGCGCCACGACGGCATCGCGCTGAGGAGTCGCATCCTATGACGCCTAGCCTCTTTCGATACTCGGTGCTGATCGCCGCAACCGCGCTGGCTCTTACGTCGCCCATGCGCGCGCAGAGCGGGCACGAGCTGTTCCAGCAGGCGCTGTCGAAGGAACGCGCCGAAGGCAAGCTCCAGGAGGCGATCGCGCTGTATCAGCGCGTCGTCGAGGTGGCGAGTGCGGATCACGCGCTGGCCGCGAGGGCGCTGCTGCAGTTGGGCCGCTGCTACGAGCAGCTCGGCAACACGGAAGCGCGCAGTGCGTACGAGCGTTTGATCGCACGGTATCCGGATCAGACCGATCTCGTGGCGCAGGCGAGGACGAGACTCGCTGCGCTCGTGCGCACGCCGTCGACTGCCACACCACCGGCGGTGACCGTCCAGCCACTGCTCGACGTCAGCAAGACCGGTGAGCTCCTCGCCGTCGCTCCGGATGGGACGAAGGCGATCGTCATGGACTACTCTGGGGGCCAGAACATCGCCCTGCACGATTTCGTGACGAAGCAGACGCGTCCCCTCACCGATCTCGGCTGGGTGGGCGGGTACGCGTATTACGCCGTGTGGTCGCCGGATGCACGCCGCGTTGCGTATCAGTGGACCAGCATGAAAGGGGACACGTCCGAGCTCCGTGTGACGACGCTCGACGGACAATCGACCGCGGTGTATCGCAGCGAGGGCGCGCCGTTTCCGTTCGTCCAGCCGGTGGGTTGGACGCCGGACGGTGCGGCGCTGCTGATGGTGGCAGCCCGCCCGGACAAGACCTGGACTGTCGGCACGGTGCCCGCGAACGGCGGCCGCTTCACACCGCTCCGATCGTTTGGCTGGTCCTACGATTGGCGCGGGGAACCGCCGAGGTTGTCGCCCGACGGCCGGTTTGTCGCGTACCTCGAAGGTGAGAGGGGACAGCGCGACGTGCACGTCGTCAGCCTCGACGGACGTGACACGTACCGAATCACGGATCACCCTGCCGACGATTGGGGGCCAGTGTGGTCGCCCGACAGCCGCCATCTCGCCTTCATGAGCAACCGCCTTGGCTCGGTATCGCTGTGGGCCGTCGAGGTCAAAGACGGCAAGCCGGTCGCCCAAGCCACGAAAGTGAAAGACGGCATGCAGTCGGCGCGATCGATCGACTGGACCGGGCGGGGGGTTTTCTACGATCAGCAAACGACCACCTGGGATCTGTACACGGTACCGATGGACACCGTCGAAGCTCGCGCGAGCGGTTCGCCGAGTCCGATTGCCTATTCGCGCACCGGGCGCAATGTCAGCCCCGTCTGGTCGCCCGATGGAGGAAGACTGGCGTTCGTGTCGAGCGCGGCCTCGGAACCGACCCGGCGATACGTGGTTGTGATGCCAGCCGATGGCGGACAGGCCCGTGAATTCCTCATACCCACCACGTCGTGGGAGTACCCATCGTCCCCGCCTGATTTGCGCTGGTTCGGTGACGGGCGCGGGCTTGGTTTTTCGGGACTCGATACGCGCGGCGCCCCCGCCGTCTTTCGGTTGGTGCTGGCGACGGGTGAATGGGACACGTTCCCGCTCCCGCACCTTGCGCAAGCCTGGCGGACGAGGACCGAATGGAACCGTGATGGCAGCGCGTTCTATTTCTCGCGCGACAGCACGTCGGACGCCGACGAGGGCGGGATCTTCGAACGCGCGGTGAACGGCGATGCCGAGCGGCTCGTGTACCGCGCGCCGCCATCGAGCAATATTCGAGGCCTCGAGTTGGGCCCTGATCGAAAGTGGCTCGTGTTCCGACAACAGACGTTCTCGGGC
>Ga0209640_10005068_pt1 | contig 11517 bp, 10 predicted proteins | sample RifCSP10_1_FD_184018 | JGI IMG/M metagenome (GOLD analysis project Ga0209640, IMG submission 184018) | Soil microbial communities from Rifle, Colorado - Rifle CSP2_sed 10_1 (SPAdes) (version 2) | ecosystem: Environmental > Terrestrial > Deep subsurface > Rock core/Sediment | place: Rifle... | reverse complement strand
CCGCGCCGGAGGGATGATGAATGCCGGCGTGGACAAGCTCGTGCGCGACGCCATCATCTGGACCCACATCGCCGGCGACTCGGTGCAGCGGATGAAGTCACTGCAGGGATTGCTCAAGAACGCGTAACAAGTTGAATTGAGGGTGCGGGTGATGCAATGCGGGTTTGTATTTTGTGACGCCGTGACGAGAAACTCAAAATGGAAGGAACAATCATTACGAGCCTGACGGAAAAGACGGCGAATCTCATCTGCGATTTCGCGGAATTTCCCTTTCACCGAAAGAATCGCTCCTCGGATTCCGTGTCCTGCGTACGAGAATCGTGTTGGGATGATTGTTGGGATGCGCTGCGCTTATCCCAACCTACGGGCCACGTCCATTATCGAATCCATCGCCATGGTAGGTTGGGGTGAGCACCGCGAACCCCAACACCTGTTGCTCAAAACGGCGGCATCGCGCCGTGGGCGGCCTCGTACGCCTCGGTGGTGGTGTGCCGGATGATGGGGGTGACGCCCACGTCCATGTAAGGATGCATGCGGAGCGAAGTGAGCGTCGCGTGGAGTTCCTCGGGGCTCGCGGCTTCCCAGATGCTGAAATTCGCGCGCTGGCCGACCACCCGGAAGATGCGTTTCAGTTTTCCTTCCTTCACGCATTGCCTACTCGTACTTGATGCCGGCTGCTTTCACGAGCTTGCCGTACTTGGCGAGTTCCGACTGCAGGAATCTCCTGAACTGCTCCGGCGTGCCGCCGATGATGGTCGATCCCTCCACGCGCGCTGCCTCCCTCACGTCGGGCAACTGCAGGATGGCGTTTATCTCCCGGTTGAGCCGCTGGATCACGGGCTGCGGGGTGCGGGCGGGCGCGGCGATCGCATTCCAGGTGGTGTTCTCGTAACCGGGAACGCCGGCCTCCGCGATCGTCGGCACGTCGGGCAGGGCCTCGAAGCGCGTCGCGCCGGTGGTGCCGAGCGCGCGCACCTTGCCAGCCTTGATCTGGGGAATGGTGGGGCTCGCGACGTTGAACAGCACCTGCAGGTGTCCGCCCATGACGTCGGACAATGCCGCCGCGATGCTCTTGTGAGGGACGTGGGTCATCTTCACCCCGGCGAGCAACGTGAACAACTCGCCGCACATGTGGCCGAAACCGCCGACGCCCGTGGAACCGTAATTGAGTTCGCCCGGCTTCTGCTTCGCCAGCGCGATCAGTTCCTTCACCGTCGTCGCGGGTACCGAAGGATGCACCACCAGCACCCCGGGCGTGGTGGTGATGTGGATGATCGGGGCGAAGTCCTTCTGCACGTCGTACGGCAGTTTGTAGAGATAGCGATTCACCGCCCACGGACCGACCGGCGCGATGACGATGGTGTAGCCGTCGGCGGGCGCGCGCGCGACGATCCCCATGCCGATGCTCGCGTTGGCGCCGGGCCGGTTGTCGACGACCACGGGCTGGCCGAAGCGTTCCCTCAATTTGTCGGCGAGCCTGCGTCCCTGGATGTCGGGCGTGCCGCCGGGGAAGTACGGGACGACGAAACGTATCGGCCGCGACGGATAGGGGGCGCCGCCGGATGGCGCTTGCGCGCTCGCGGCGCCGGCGAGTCCGAAGAAGGCGAGGACACACGGCAGCAGGAAAGATCTCATCGGCTCCTCCTTGATTTTCTTCGTCCACGTTCGTAATTGTAGGTTGGGATAAGCGTGTCGTCAGCCCCCGCGAAGGCGGGGGGCATCCCAACAACCGTGCCAACGAGAGTTACTTGTTGGGGTTCGCATCGCTCACCCCAACCTACGACCTCGACCAAAGTCGTAGGTTGGGATAAGCGAAGCGCATCCCAACAGTCATGGCTCAACGCAGCATCTCCTCCACCAGCGCGAGGTTCGCGCGCTCGGGCTTTAACTCGCCCGCCCGGATCCTGCGGTTGATCTCGACGACTGCCGCGTTCGCGGGCGTCGGCACGCCGGCCTCCTTCCCCTTGCGCACCACGAGCCCGCTCAACCAGTCGGTCTCGGTGAGGCGCCCCTTGAGGTAATCCTGCAGCACGACGCCGCGCACCTGGCGCGCGGTCTCACCGTGATGGATCACGATGGTTCGCAGGAGCTTCTCCACGATCTCGTCGGTCGAGCCCATGAACTCCGCGGCGCTGAGACCGAAGATCGGCTCGATCGCATGGCCGAGCGCGGCGCCGACCGCGACCGTCTCGCGTCCCAGACGGATGCACAACCGGAACACTTCGGGGATCTCGATCGCTTCCCACGACTGCAGCCGCAGCATCCCGAACGGGGCGAGAATCATCGAGCTGTTGACGAGTTTCGCCCACTTGGCGCCATGGATGTTCTGCGTGAGCGAGACGCTGCCGGCGCAGCTCATGAGCTTTTCGAGTTCCCTCAACCGCGGGGTGATTCGCCCGTCGAGCTCGCCCAGGCCGAACCAGGTGCGCTCGTGCATCGTGTTGCGCTGAACCAGACCGGGCGTGAACACTTCCGCCGAGAGCTCGAACGCGCAGCCGACGACGCGCTCGCGCCCGACGATGGGCACGGTCAATTCCTCGTTCATGCCGTTCTGCACGCCCACCAGCACGCCGTCTTCCTTCAGGTATGGCCGGATGAATTCAGCCATCCAGCGCGTGTCGTAGGACTTGGCGGCGAGCAGCACGGCGTCGAACTGCCGGTTGAGCGTGCAGACGTCGCACAGATGATACGCCGTCACCGGCGCCTGCAATTCCCTGTCCGGCATGACGACGCGCAGTCCGCCCGTCCTCATCGCTTCGACGTGGGCCGGCCACTGGTCGATGAATGTCACGTCGTGCCCCGCCAGGGTGAGATCGGCGCCGATGCTGCTGCCGATGGCGCCCGTTCCCAGCACTGCGATTTTCCTGCTCATGCGGATCTCTTGATCGGTGCCTGCGACGAAAACCTAAGCGACTTGCCGACCCGAGTCAAGCGCTCGCTCGCCGCCCTCGACAACTTCGACGGTGCAATGCTATATATCGGCCGCGCAAGCCGGCGAACAACGAAATGAGCGAATCCCGGATATCCACGATCCTGAGCGGCGTCCGCATACTGGATTGCACGCGCAACATCGCCGGCCCGGTGGCGACGATGCTCGCGGCCGAGATGGGCGCGGATGTCATCAAGGTCGAGCCGCCCGGCGGCGACGAGATGCGACGCTGGCCGCCGTTCGTCGATGGTGAGAGCGTCTACTTCGTGAGCTGCAACCGCGGCAAGCGCAGCATCTCAATCGATTTCAAGACCGATGACGGCAGGAAGCAGTTTCACCGGCTGCTCGCGACCGCCGACGTGATGGTCGAGAACTACCGGCCGGGCACGCTCGAGAAGATGGGCATCGGTTGGGAGAACCTCAGGGACGCCCACCCGAAGCTGGTGTGGATTTCCGTCACGGGTTACGGCCGCAGCGGGCCGCTGGCCGGGGCGCCCGCGTACGATTCGATGATCCAGGCCTACACCGGGATCATGGGCATCACCGGCGAAGCGGAGCGCGCGCCGGTGCGCAGCGGCGGCTCGCCGGTCGATATCGCGACTTCGTATCTCGCGTGGGGCGCGATCATGACCGGCGTCCACACCGTGGCGAAAACGGGCCGCGGCATCCTGCTCGAAGTCTCGCTGATGGAATCCGCGCTCGGCTTCGCACACGCCTACCTCCAGGGGGCGCTGGCGGATCTGCCGCTTCCCGGGCGCATGGGCTCGGAGACGATGGGCATGTACCCGATGGGCGCGTTCAAAACGCAGGACGGCGAATATTGCCTGGTGCAGGTGAGCAACGAATTCCAGTGGCAGCGGCTCTGCAGCCTTCTGGGTGCCGCCGAACTCGCCGGCGACGCGCGCTTCGCGAGCAATCCGCTGCGCGTGAAAAACCGCGACGCGCTGCGCCCGCTCATCCAGAGCTATCTCATGTCGCGCGCGGCGCGGGAGTGGGAGAGGCTGTTTCTCGCGGCCGGCGTGCCGGTGAGCCACGTGCGCGGCATGAACGACGTTGCGCGCGACGCGCAGGTCATCGCGCGCGGGATGGTGAAACCCATGCGCCTGCCGAATGGGCGCGAGATCCCGACGTGGGGCGTGCCGGTCAAGGTGAACGAAGAGATTGTGGCGGCAACGCTCAGCGTGCCGGGCGTCGATCAGCATCGTAGCGAGATTCTCGCGGAACTCGAACGCATCGAGGCGGGACGCCCATAGGACTTGTCCTCCCACGGGGGGAGCGCGTGATTTGTTCCCTCCCCCTTGATGGGGGAGGGTTAGGGTGGGGGTGTTGGAAACAGGAGCAGGGAACATGCCATACAAGGACATCGTGGTGGAGAAAAGGGGCCGCATCGTCTGCCTCACCCTCAACCGTCCGGAAAGAATGAATTCCATCGGCGTTGAGACCGGCAACGAAATGCTGGAGGTATTCCGGGAATACCGCGACAACCCCGACCTGTGGGTGATGATCCTCACCGCCGCGGGCGAGAGGTCGTTCTGCAGCGGCATGTACGTGACCGAGGCGGCGCAGAAGACCGAGGAAAAAGGCAAGACCGAGGGCTATACGATCTTCAAGCCGTGGACCGACATGATGCAGTCGATCCGCAAGCCTTTCATCTGCGCGGTGAACGGCTACTGCATCGGCGGCGGCTGGCATCTCGTCGCCGACAGCGACATCGTGATCGCCTCCGAGAACGCGCAGTTCTTCGACACGCACGTCAACATCGGCCTCATCAATGGCGTCGAATCGGCGGGGTTGGCCTTCAAGATGCCGCTCGGGATCGTGATGCGCATGGTGGTCGAGGGACGGCACTTCCGCGTCAACGCGCAGCAGGCGCTGCAGTGGGGCCTCGTTTCGGAAGTCGTGCCGCAGGACAAGCTCATGGCGAAGGCGTGGGAGATCGCCACTCACATCGCCGAAGACGCCGCGCCGCTCGCCGTGCAGGGATCGAAGAAAGCCATTCTGGGCGCGCTGGACCGCGGCCCGAGCGAGGGTATCCCCTACACCTGGACGGTGCTCACCGATATCCAGGACACCGAAGACACGAAGGAAGGCTTCCGCTCCTTCGTCGAGAAACGCAAACCCAAGTTCGTCGGAAAATAGCCCAAGAGGATGGTGTTTTGCGGGCTGTCATGCTCGCGGAGGCGGGCATCCAGCCCGGGCAACAGTGAAATTGGATTCCCGATTTCTCGGGAATGACAAAGCGTTGCCCGGCACTCAGTTCCCCAATCCCAGCCGCACCTGGAGCTCGACGCGCTTGTCGCCGCGGGCGACCGTGACCGTCACGGTCTCGCCCGGCTGGCGCTGCTCCAGCGCCGACAGCAGATCGTCCAGCGTGGCGAGTTCCTTGCCGCCAAGCGCAACGATGATGTCGCCCGCAACGAGGCTGCCGTCCTGCGCGCGCATGAACGGCCGTATCCCCGCCTGATGGGCCGGTCCGTCCGGAAACACGCCGACGATCGCAACGCCTTTCGGCAATCCAAGCGAGCGCTGGAACGCTTCGGGAGCGGCCTGTATCCCCAGCGCGGGACGGATGAATTTCCCGTCGCGGATCAACCGCGGCACGACGCGATTCACCTCGTCGACCGGAATCGCGAAGCCGATCCCGGCGGACGCCCCGGAGGGACTGTAAATCGCGGTATTGACGCCGATGAGGCGCCCCGCGGAATCGAGCAGCGGGCCGCCCGAGTTGCCCGGATTGATCGCGGCATCGGTCTGGATCACGCCGCGGATCGGCCGCTGCGTCACCGACTCGATCTCGCGGTTCAAGGCGCTGATGATGCCGGTGGTGAGCGTCTGATCGAGTCCGAAGGGGTTGCCGATGGCGTAGACTTTCTGTCCCACCTGCAGCTCGCGGCTGCCGCCGACGGTGATCGCCTTGAGTTTCTCCTTCGGCGCATCGATGCGCAGCACCGCGAGGTCCCGGTCGGGAAACGCCCCGACCAGCGCGGCCCGCCACGTGGTCTGATCGGCAAGCGTCACGCGCGCGGCGTTCGCGCCCTGGATGACATGGAAGTTCGTCACCACGTTGCCACGGTCGTCCCAGATGAACCCGGTGCCGGTGCCGCGCGGAACCTGCATCACGTCGAGCGAGAGGAAGCTGCGTGCGGTTTCCAGCGTGGTGATGTGCACGACCGAAGGCGAGACCGCCTTGAAGACGGCGATGTTGTTCTGCTCGTCCTCCGCGAGCGAACCGCGCGCTTCCACGGGACGCGGTGTCGCATCCACCAGCGGCTTCCCGCCCGGAGTGACTGCCGTTTTCCACGGCTCGAACCACAGCAGCGCCGCAATCACCAGGATCAGCAGGACAAACCAGGATCCTGTCAGGCCCGACGCGCTCTTTCGCATATGGGTCACCTCTCCAGTCGGATCACGATGGTCGTTGTGCCCCGACCCCGCGGCATGCCGTGCGGGGCGCGCGGCAAATCGTGACCATATCCGCGCGCATGGTAACTTATCCACTGGCCCCGCGAACCAGGGCAGGAATCTGCGCACTGGAACGGATCGACAACGGCCGCGCGGGAAACTACACTTGCAGGAACAAAACGCGGCAGCGGAGCCGCGGAACGTATTGACGGGAGAAATAATGACATTGCATTCGTGCCGGATTCTCGTTGCGGCCGCAGCGCTTGCCGCGTTCACGTGTTCGAGCCACGCGGCCCAGCCGGCGCGCCCGGACTACCCGCAGCGGCCGATCCGGCTGCTGGTGCCGTCGCCGCCGGGCGGGCCGTCGGATTTCGCCGCGCGCCTCATCGCCCCCAAACTGTCGGAGGCGCTGGGCCAGAACGTGGTGGTCGACCCGCGGCAAAGCGTCAACGGCATCATCGCCACCGAGATCGCGGCGAAGTCCACGCCTGACGGCCTGACGCTCGCGATCGGCAACAACGGCACGCACGTCATCAATGCGAGCCTCTACAAAAAACTCCCGTACGATCCGCTGCGCGACTTTGCCCCGATCACGCAGATGATTTCGGCGGCCTCCGTGCTCGTCGGGAGCCCGAAGTTCACCCCGCGCACGTTTCAGGAACTGGTCGCGGCGGCGAAGAAGAATCCCGGCAAATACAACATCGGCGTCGCGGGCGCGCAGGGCCAGATCACGACCGCGGTGCTCAAGTACGCGTCGGGGATGAAGTTGAACGATATTCCGTACAAGGGCAGTGCGCCGACCGAATTCGCGGTGATCTCGGGCGAGGTGGAACTCGCGTTCCTGTCGGTGCCGGTGGTGACGCCGCACGTGAAGTCGGGCCGGATGAAGGCATTCGGCGTGAGCACGGCGAAGCGCGTGCCGCTGATTCCCGACGTGCCGACCATCGCCGAGTCGGGTGTTCCCGGGTTCGAATTCGGCAACTGGCACGGATTGTTCGCGCCCAGGGGAACACCTGAGCCGATCGTTCGCCGGCTGCACAAGGAGATCGCGCAGATCTTCCAGGAAAAGGAGCTGAGAGCGTTCGTCATCGCGCGCGGCAGCGACATCATCGTCAATACGCCGGACGAGTTCAGCGCCAAGTTGAAGCGCGACGTGGAGCGCTTCCGCAAGCTCATCGCCGACGCGGGCATCCCGCGGTTGTGAGCCGCGCCCCTTTCGCGGCCTCGCCGCCGCCGGATTGCGACGCACACCTGCTTCTTCAGGTCATGGACTCCAGACAATGGAAACGCTGGCCGAACGTCTGAGCGCGTACGCCACGGCACTGCAATATCGCGATCTTTCCGCTGAAGTCACTCAGCAGGCGAAGCGCCTGATCATCGACACCCTCGGCTGCGCCCTGGGCGCGTATTCGAGCGAGCCGAGCAAGATCGCGCGCGATCTCGCCTCGGCTTTCGGCGCCGGGCGGGAGCGGGCCACGATCATCGGAAGCGGCCAGCCGGCGAGCCCGGACCTTGCCGCGTTCGTGAACGGCGTCATGATCCGTTATCTCGATTACAACGACGGCTACACGAGCGCGGTGTCCGGTCACCCCAGCGACAACATCGCCGCAGTGCTGGCGTCCGCGGAGGCCGCCGGCGCCGATGGCTCACGCGTGATCGCCGCCACGGTGCTCGCGTACGAACTCTACTGCCGCTTTTCCGACGGCGTGGACATCCTGCCGTTCGACCATGCCACCGTCGACTGCATCGCGAGCAGTCTGGCGTCGGCTTATTTGTTTGGATTGCCTCCGGCGCAGATGGCCCAGGCCTTGAGTCTGGGTATTACGCCCAATCTCGCGCTCCATCAGCCGCGCATTGCCGTGCTGTCGCACTGGAAAGCCTGCGCCGCCGCCAATGCCTGCCGCAACTCGGTGTTCGCGGCCATGCTGGCGGCGCGCGGACTCACCGGGCCCGCGCTCGTCTTCGAAGGCGCCGAGGGATACTTCAATACCGTCACCAAGGGGCCGATCGAACTGGCGCCTTTCGGCGGCGCTGGCCGCCCGTTCAAGATCATGGAGTGCAGCATCAAGCGCTTCCCGCTGGGCCAGTATTCGCAGACCGTCATACAGGCGGTGCTGGAAGTGCGCGAGAAGCTGCCCGACGTCCGCGACATCGCCGAGGTCCATATTCGAACACTGAAAAAAGCGATCACCATCATGGCCGGAGACCCCGAGAAGTGGCGGCCCACCACCCGCGAGACGGCCGATCACAGCATGGTGTACACGACTGGAGTGGCGTTGATGTACGGCTCAGTGCACCAGCGGCACTTCGGCGACGAATATCTGCACAACCCGGAATTGCTCGACCTCGTCAGCCGGGTCAAAGTCGGCGTCTCGGAAGAAGCCAACCGGCGCGCGCCCGAAGCCATGCTCTGCGATGTCGAAGTGGTGACCAAATCGGGCAAGCGCTATTCCTCGGAAGTTGCCTACCACAAAGGGCACTACAAGAATCCGATGTCCGATTCCGAGGTCGAGACCAAGTTCCGGTCTCTCACGCACGACCTGCTCTCGCCCGGCCAGACCGATCGTCTTCTCGAGCGGCTCTGGCGCCTCGAAGCAGTGAAGGACGTGGGCGAGATCATGCGCATGACGGTCATTTAGGTCTACCGTGTCGTAAAAATCGATCCCCTCCCCCTTGATGGGGGAGGGCTAGGGTGGGGGTGAGGATTCGCACGGCACGCAATCTCTTCACCCCCATCCCAACCTTCCCCCCTCGAGGGGGAAGGAGTTTTTTTGAAATTTCTTGACGCAGTACGATTAGGAGACAGCAATGGGGCAGCTCGACGGAAAAGTGGCGCTGATCACGGGCGCCGGCGGCATGAAAGGCATCGGGCGGGCCTGCGCGCTGAAACTCGCATCGCAGGGAGCGGACATCGTGCTCTCGGATTTCAAGCGGGAGCCGGGAGATCTGCCGCCGCAGGAAGTGAAAGCCCAGTGGCGCAGCATCGACAGCGTGGCCGAGGAGGTGGAGGCGCTCGGCCGGCGCTCGTTCAAGATTTGGTGTGATCTGACCGTGAGCGGCGAGATCGAGGACATGGCACGCCAGGCGGCGGCGCATTACGGTCACATCGATATTCTCGTGAATAACGCGCGCGCCATCATCGGCCGCGACCGGGTGCCGATCACCGAGTTGCGCGAAGAGGTGTGGCAGCGCTTCCTCACCATCAACACGACGGCGGTATTTCTCGCCACGAAATTTGTCGCAAAAGGCATGATCGAAAGAGGCAAAGGCGGGCGCATCATCAACATGGCCTCGGACGCCTCGAAGCGCGGGAGGCCCCTGATGGCCGCCTACAATGCGTCGAAGTTTGCGGTGCTCGGCCTCACGCAAGCCTCCGCGCTGGACCTTGCGCCGCATCGAATCACTGTGAACGCCGTGTGTCCTGGGTCCGTCAACACGGACCGCTTGAATTACTGGGAAGAGGCCCAGGCCAAGGCCCAGGGGATCTCCCTGGAGGAATTCCGCGCCCGGATCGTCGCTGAGGCCGGCAAGAGCATTCCGCTGGGACGCATGGCCGAGCCGGAGGACGTGGCCAACATGGTCGCATTTCTGGCCTCGGACGAAGCGGCATTCATCACCGGGCAAGCCTATAACGTCAACGGCGGCTCGCTGTTCCACTAGCCCGAGCGGATGGCGCCGCGCTCATCGGGCCGCGGGCGGCTGATCGATGGGGCGGGTGACGGAGCGCGTGTCGCCGAAGCTCGGCACGTAGACGGAATGCGTGCCGGGTCCGCCGGCGACGACGAGGCCGATCAGCTCCGGGCGGGTCGAGATCGGCAACAGCGTATTGTGTTCTACGTCGCCCAGTTCGTCGCGGCGCGCGCGCTGCGTGCGCTCGAAGTCTTTCACCGCCATGCGTCCCGCAGCCATCTTCGAGAGTTCCCACAGGCGCCGCCTGACCTCCGCCTTGCCGAGGCCGTCGCGGCTCAGGATGTGGGCGTGCTCGGGCGAGATCATGATCCACGGCTCTCCGCCGATCCAGTAGTCGTTGGAGGGCGCGTGCGCCATGGTATCGGCGATCACGCGCAGCATGTCACCCGAATCCTTGGCGTGCGTATTCATGTTGACCGTGCCTGAAGCGCCGACGACCGTGACCGTGCTTTCACCGGCGGCGTAGCCTCTCTCGACGTGCAACGCAGGCCACGGGCTTTCGGCTTCGTTCTCGGCGCAGCAGAACGAGAACTTGCCCGGCTGGCCGTGCGTCGCGCGATCCATTCCTCCCGGCAGCGCGCCCCCGATGTTCTGCAGCACGAGCCGCAATGCGCGCCCGATCGTCGCGTTGGCCCACGCACCCTGTCCGAGGCAGTTCATGCCGGCGTTCACCTTGAGGCGCTGCGCGACAGGGCCGTCGATGATGATCCACACGGCGACGGGATTGGTGGTGGCCTGTATGGCCTGCAGGTTGAATTCCGGCGCGGCGACCGCTTCCACCGCGGCGATGAGAACCGGCAGGTAGTCCGGCTTGCATCCCGCCATCACGGCATTGATCGCGATGCGCTCGGCGCTGGCTTCGCCGAACGCGGGCGCCACGGATGCGACCAGGCTGTCCGGCGCGCGCTGCGTATGCCGCAGCATCGCCGCCACGCGCTCGCGGGTCGGCGGCACGATCGGCAGGCCGTCGCTCCAGCGCCGTTCCTCGAACAGCCGGTTCAATTCGTCAAAGTCGTCCGGTGCTTCGATGAGCCCGGCGCGCTCGGTGGCCGTTGCGTGGACTTCCTCTGAATCGCCGGCGGTCATGCGATCTTCGAGCCCGCCGTGAGACGCACGATTTCGCCGGCGCACTGTTCCGCGATCCGCCGCACTTCTTCGCGCGTGCGAATGCCGAACGGATGGGGAATGACCGCGATCGGCAACTCAGGATGGCCGAGCGCGCGCGCCTGGGCGCGGGCGAGCCCCGTGAACGAGGTCGAGCACACCGCGAGCGCAGCCCGGCCCCGCTTCGCCACCTCGACGCTGTCGTGGACACTCCACGACGTACAGGACCCTCAGTCGCCCGATCCCGTGATGACGAGATCGCACTCCTTGGCAAGCTCTGCGACAAACGCCTCCGGGGCCGGCATGGACGCGCCGCGCTTCGCGCGCTTGATCACCGTCTTGACGCCGTAGTTGGCGATCAGCAATTCGGCGAGGTCATCGACCAGCAGGTT
>Ga0209640_10005066_pt1 | contig 11521 bp, 9 predicted proteins | sample RifCSP10_1_FD_184018 | JGI IMG/M metagenome (GOLD analysis project Ga0209640, IMG submission 184018) | Soil microbial communities from Rifle, Colorado - Rifle CSP2_sed 10_1 (SPAdes) (version 2) | ecosystem: Environmental > Terrestrial > Deep subsurface > Rock core/Sediment | place: Rifle... | reverse complement strand
TGCCAGCCTTGTTTGGAGCGCCCGCGCCGACTCCTCGTCGCGCGTCGCGTAATTGGCGAAGGTCGTGCCCGCGCGATCGGCCAGGAAGTCGCCGAACGAGAAGCCGCTGCCGCCGTCGGCGTCCAGCTCCTCCTTGAGGAGTCCCACCGCATCGCTCGCGCGGTCGAGGGAAAGAACGGTGAGGGCGGCGCTCACCGTGAAGTGCTTCACCCAGTCACGCCGGGTCCTCAGGGTCGCTCCCCGGTAGGCGTGGTGGAGGCCGTCCAGGCCGACGCCGGCCGTCACCCCGCCCGTGAACGTCTCGAGGCGGTCGGTGCCAAGCACGAGGCCCAGGGCCAGGATCGCGGCCCGGTTCTCGCGGACGGCGCCGTCCTTGCCGGAGCGCTCCGCGGCGAAGGCGAACGCGGACTGGAGGGCCGCGCCGAAGCGCGCCTCCCCGGGCGGCGCAAGGCCCGCCGCCGCCGTCTTCATGTGGTCGAGCTGGGCCCGAAGGGATTCCGAGTCCTCGGCCCCGGTCCCGTCGCCGTGGAAGAGGTCGGCCACGAAACCCTTGGGCAGCTTCGCGCGGCCGTAGACGAGGTGGAGCGTGCCGTCGTCCATCGAGAGCCTGCGCACCGGGTCGAGCAGCGGCCGGACCCGCCGGTCGCCGTTCAACGCTCGTTCGAGGAGGAAGGTCAGCGGGGTCAGGACCAGTCTCGGAGTGCGAAGCTTGCCGATCTGAAGCTCGTCCCCCGAGAGGCTGAGCCGCCCCTCCTCGACCGACGCGCGCCCGCGCGCGGTCACGTTCAAGTAGCGATCGATCCGGGGCACCCGCACGGATGCCTGGAGAACCGAGTCTTCCGGGCCGATCTCGACGTGGCTCTTGCGGCCGGCCTCGCCCACGGAGAGTCCCCAGGCCATCAGCAGGTCGAGATCGCGGGGCGTGAGCCGAAGCTCGGCCGTCTGCCCTTCCGCGAGTCGGGTGGGCTTCTTGTTCCGGAGCATGCCGTAGAGGCGTCGCTTCTCGGCCGACGTCACCTGCGCCGGCTCGAACGGCAAGGGCGCAGAGTCGAGGCACCGCCACGCGAGGCCGCCCGCGAGCACGGCGAGCAAGACGCCCCAGACCGCGATCTCGAGCGGGATGGCGAGCGTCGCCAGGAGGCCGCGCCGGAGCGCCATTCCCACCCACGTCCCGAAGAGCACGCCCAGGCCAGGGAGGGCCAGCTCGAAAAGTCCCGGCATCGTCCAGGGACGACCCGCCTCGACGACGCCCACGACCATCGCCGCGATGAACGACATGACCAGCGCGGGAAGTGCCATCCCCACCGCCCGCGCGAAGAAGCCCTCGCGGCGGGGCATGGCGAGCGCCGCGAGGGCGCCCAGGGGAGCAAAGCGCACAACCTCGAGCACACCCCTATAGGACAGCTCGCGGACGAGCTTCAGCACCGCCGCGGAAGCCCCGAGCTGGGCCACGGAGGGAAGGACCACGGGCTCGGCACCGATGCCGTGGAGGGCCCGGTAGAGGAGGAAGGCGAGGTAAGCCGGCAGGCCCAGTCGGCCGACCCAGGTGATCAAGCGTTCAGGCCTTGCGCTGCGCCTGCTTCGCGACCGCTTCCGCCGCCTTCCGCGCCGCCTCGGGGTCGCCCAGGTAGTAATGGCGGATCGGCTTCAGCTTGTCGTCCAGCTCGTAGACGAGGGGAATGCCCGTCGGGATGTTGAGGTTCACGATGTCCTCGTTCGAGGTCCCGTCCAGGTGCTTCACCATGGCGCGGAGGCTGTTCCCGTGGGCCGCGATCAGCACCCGGTCGCCCGCCTTCACGTCGGGGACGATGGCGCGGTGCCAGTAGGGGAGGAACCGGACGATCGTGTCCTTCAGGGATTCGGCGAGCGGCAGCTCCTCCGGCGTCAGGTCCCGGTAGCGCCGGTCGTGGCTAGGGTGCCGGGGGTCGGCGGGCTCGAGCGCCGGCGGCGGGTCGGCGAAGCTGCGTCGCCAGACCAACACCTGCTCGTCGCCGTATTTCGCCGCGGTCTCGGCCTTGTTGAGGCCCTGAAGCGCGCCGTAGTGCCGCTCGTTGAGCCGCCAGTTCAGGTGGACGGGGATCCACATCAGGTCCATGACGTCGAGGGTGATCCAGAGGGTGCGAATGGCGCGCTTCAACAGCGAGACGTGAGCCACGTCGAACGAGTACCCGCCTTCCCGCAGCAAGCGCCCCGCCTCCCGGGCTTCCTTCTCGCCCCTTGGAGTGAGGTCCACGTCGGTCCAGCCCGTGAACCTGTTCTCGAGGTTCCAGGTGCTCTCTCCATGTCGCAGCAGGACCAGCTTCATCATGAGTTGTTCCCTCCGGCCGAGTCTCGCATCATACCAAGACCATCGCTATCGCTTCCTTCCCTGGCCGGGTCGCGGGTTAGAGTCACAAGACCGTGATCGAGAGTCCCCTCACCATCCTGGCGCGCCTGCCCGGCCCGGTTCGCCTCCTGGTCACCGGTTCGCTCATCAACAAAGTGGGCACGTTCATCGTGCCCTTCCTGACGCTCGTGCTCCTGCGCAACTTCCACCTCCGGGAGAACGAGGTTGCGGCGCTGTTCGCCGCCTACGGGGTCGGCTCGATCGTCTCGATCCTGGCGGGCGGCGCCTTGACGGATCACCTGGGCCGACGGGCCACGCTGATGCTGAGTCTGTTCGGCAGCGGCGGCCTGGCCCTGGCCATGGGCTTCGCGACGTCCGTCCGCGTCTTCGTCCCGCTGCTGCTTGCCTTCGGCTTCGTGGCCGACCTCTACCGGCCCGCGGCGTCGGCCATCGTCGGCGACCTCCTGGCCTCCCACGAGCGGGCCACCGGCTTCGCGGCGCTCCGGTTGGCCGTGAACCTCGGCTTCGCCTTCGGGATGGCCCTGGGGGGCTTCATCGCCGACTGGAACTGGCGTTGGCTCTTCCTGGGCGACGGGTTCACCACGCTGCTCTACGGCCTGGTGGTCCTGTTCTTCATCCCGGAGACGCGGCCGCTCGCGACCGGCATCGCGCCCACGGCGGCGGCTCCGCCCGCCCGCGAGAGCCCCTGGCGCGACGGCGTGTTCCTCCAGGTGGCGCTCGTGGGCTTCCTATCCTCGATGGTGTTCTTCAGCGACCTGACGGTCCTTCCCCTGACGATCACGGTGAGCGCGGCCTATCCCGCGGCGGTGTACGGGGCCCTGGTGGGCCTGAACGGCCTGCTGATCGCGCTTTTCGAGATGTCGGCGGTGGGGCCGCTGAGCCGGTACCGCCGGCTTCGGGTCGCGGCGCTCGGTACCATCCTGATCGGCCTCGGCTTCGGCGTCACCGGCCTCTGGCTCCACTGGTCCTGGTTCCTCCTCGTCATCCTGCTCTCGACCGCGGGTGAGATCCTGACCTCGCCTCAACAGATGGCCTTCGTGGCCGACTGGGCCCCGCCCCGGGCGCGAGGCCAGTACTTGAGCCTCTACCAGGCCACCTGGAGCCTGTCGCTGGCCGTGAATCCGGTCGTCCTCCTCCCGCTCCACGCCCACCTGAGCGAGGCGGTCTTCTGGAGCCTCATGGGCCTGGTGGCGATCCCCGCGGCCCTCCTGCTGCTCCGTCTCGACCGGATCGCGGACCACCCCGCGCAGTTGCGCGGTCTAACGCAGCCACCGCCGGCCGACCCCACCCTCCTGAGCGCCATTGCGCCGGAAGGCTAGCTCGGTGCTGAAATGAGCCCGAGGGCCCGGCTCATTTCAGCACCGCAAGCCGGTCGTTGACCTCTTTCAAAACCGGTCGTTGGCCCCGTTGGCGGCCGGTCGGTGGCCCTCTCTTCCATGAAGAAGCCGTCGGGTAAGAGGCCCAAAATCAAAGCCTCAAGGAGCCAAGAGCGGCACCAAGAGGGGAACGAGCGCCCGCGCCACGGAAAGCGGCGTGGACGTCGGCTGCCGCGGCAGGACCACGACGGACACATCCGGCGCGAGCCTGGCCAGCGCCGCCGGGTTCGTGGACTCGGCCAGGTCGGGAGGATCCCCGCGGCCGTTCAGCAGCACGGCCAGCACCGGGACGTCTCGGCGGGCCAAAGCCTCGAGGGTCAAAGCGACGTGGTTCAGGGTGCCGAGGCCGGCGCGGGCGACCACGACCGCGGTGAGGCTCGTCTCCGCCGCGAGGTCGAGGGCGGTGTAGCCCCAGGCGAGCGGCACGAGCAGCCCGCCCGCGCCTTCGACCACGACGGTGTGGCCTCCGGCCCGCAGCGCCCTTATGCGCTCGCCGACTGCCTCGGCGTTGAGCACGACCCCGGCCCGTTCCGCCGCCACCGCGGGAGCGAGCGGCTCGGTCAGGCGCAGGAGCGGGGCGACCAGCGGGGAGCGCGAGCCCGAGGCCACCGCCAGCACTTCCGAGTCGGCGATCTCGTTCGGTCCGATGCCGGTCTCGATCGGCTTGAAGCCGATGGCCTTCGCGCCGATCTGGCGGAGCGCCATCACCAGGGCCGCGGCCACCACCGTCTTTCCGACCCCGGTGTCGGTCCCGGTGACGAGGAGGTCAGCCACCGAAACGGTCCTGGAGCACGGCCTGAAGCGACGCGGCGAGGTGCCGCAGCTCCGTTTCCGTGGCACTGAGCGGGGGCATCAAAACGATGACGTCGCCCAGGGGCCTCGCGAAGACGCCGTGATCACGCATGGCCAGGCAGACCTTGTGGCCCGTGCGCTCGCCGGGCGGGAACCGCGTCTTGCCGGAGCGGTCGGCCACCAGTTCGACGCCGCACATGAGCCCGGCCTGTCGAACGTCGCCGACCTTCGGGTGCGCTTCCACCGCCGCCAGTGCTTCCCGCAGGATCCGCGCCTTGCCGGGGACGGCCCCCACCGCCCCGCTCTCCGCGAGGAGCTTCAAGGTGGCGAGGGCGGCGGCGCAGCCCAGCGGGTTGCCGGTGTAGGTGTGGCCGTGGAAGAAATGGCGGTACTCTTCGTAGCGACCGAGGAAGACGCGGTAGATCGCGTCGGTGGCGAGGGTGGCGGCGAGGGGCAGGTATCCGCCGGTCAGGCCCTTGGCCAGGCACAGGAGGTCCGGGATGACACCTTCGCGCTCACAGGCGAAGAGGGCGCCGGTGCGGCCGAAGCCGGTGGCCACCTCGTCGAGGATCAAGAGGGCGCCGTGACGGCGGCACGCCGCGGCCACCGCGGTCAGGAAGCCCTCGGGCAGCACCAGCATGCCCGCCGCCGCCTGGAGGCCGGGCTCGAGGACGACGGCCGAGACGCGGCCACCCTCGCGCGCGAGCGCCTCCTCGACCTCGTCGCCTCGATCGATCGGGCAGTCGCCCGGAGCCTTCCCCGCCGGACATCGGTAGCAGTAGGGTGCCCTGACCTTGAGGGTGCGCAGGAGGATGGGGCGGAACGTCTCGTGGAAGAGCTCGACCCCACCCACCGCGGCCGCGCCCAGGGTGTCGCCGTGGTAGGCGTTGTCGAAGCTCAGGTAAGTGGACCGCGCGGCGGCCTCCGGACCCTGGGTGAGGAGCCGGTACTGGAACGCGATCTTGAGCGCGGCTTCGACCGCGGTCGCGCCGTTGTCGGTGAAGAAGACGTGGTCGAGGCCGGGCGGCGTGATCTCCACGAGGCGCCGGGCCAGCTCGGCCGCGCCCGGATGGGTGGCCCCGAGCAGGGTCGAGTGCGCGAGGCGTCCCAGCTGCTCCCGAACCGCGGCGTCGATCGCCGGCACGCGGTGCCCGAAGAGGTTGCACCACAGGGCCGAGGTCGCGTCGAAGAGCCGCCGGCCGTGGTCGTCGACGAGGTAGTTCCCTTCGCCGGCCACGACCACCAGCGGGTCCGTTTCCGCGTACTCCGCCATCTGGGTGAAGGGGTGCCAGAGATGGTCGAGGTCCCATTGCCGGACGTCGGCGGCGGTCGCGGACATCAGGCCGCCCTTTGTCCGAGCAGCCGTCCGACCTCGCGGGCGAAGCGCCGCAGCTCCTCGTCGGGCGTCGGGCAGCGGACGGTCACGCGCAGCCGCGCCGTGCCCGCGGGCACGGTCGGAGGCCGCACCGCGCGCACGTCGAAGCCCTCCGCCTGGAGCCCGTCCTGCAGGCGGAGCGCGCCTTCGTTGCTCCCCGCGATCACGGGAACGATGGCCGCCTCGCCGGGGGCGGCGACGCCCTGCGCGCGAAGCTCGGCGCGCAGGAGGGTGGCCTTGCGGTGGACTTCGTGGCGGCGCTGCGGCTCCTCGCGAACCAGGTCCAGCGCGGCCACGAGGCCGTCGGCCCACGCCGGCGGCGGCGCCGTCGAGTAGATGAAGGACCGGGCGCGGTTGACGAGCAGGTCGCGGAGGGCGGCCGATCCGGCCACCCAGGCCCCGGCACAGCCCAGGGCCTTGCCGCCGGTGTGAACGGTGGCGAGGACCTGGTCGCGGAGACCGAGCGCCTCCACGCGGCCCGAGCCTCGATCTCCGTAGAGTCCGGTGGCGTGGGCCTCGTCGACGATCACGAGGCCGCGGTGCCGCGCGGCGAGGGCCGTGATCTCGGCGAGCGGCGCAAGGTCGCCGTCCATGCTGAAGACGCTCTCCGTCACGACGAAGGCCCAGCCCGAGCGGGGCCCTTCGAGGGCGCGCTCGAGGGCTCCGAGGTCGCGGTGGGGAACGACGACCCGGCGCGCCCGCGCGAGGCGGATCCCGTCGATGAGGCTCGCGTGGTTGGCCTCGTCCGAGATGACGAGGTCGTCGGGACCGGCGAGGGCCGGCACCAGGCCTACGTTGGCAAGATAGCCGGAGCCGAAGAAGAGAGCGGCCTCGGTTCCCGAGAAACCGGCCAGGCGCGCTTCGAGCCGGTCGAATGCCTCGTGGTGGCCGCGCAGCAGCCGCGAGCCCCCCGAGCCGGCCGGTCCCTCCACGAGGGCCTTCCGCATCGCGTCCCGCACCGCGGGGTGCTCGGCGAGGCCGAGGTAGTCGTTCGACACGAGATCCAGGCCGGACGGCGCCTTCGGGCTTCGCCAGAGGCTGGAGGCGCTCAGGGCGCGGAGCGTCGCCTCCAACTCGGCCCGGTGGTCGTCGAGGGCGCTCATCCGCGAACGGGGACGGGCCTCTCCACTCCCGTGAAGCGGAGCCCGAGCCGGCCCATGAGCGCCTCGTCCTCGTCCCGGGACGGGTTGGGCGTGGTGAGGAGGGTGTCGCCCGCGAAGATGGAGTTGGCCCCGGCCAGGAAGCAGAGGGCCTGGGCCTCGTCGGTGAGGCCGAGGCGCCCGGCGGAAAGGCGCACGCGGGCACGGGGAGCGACGAGACGCGCCGAGGCCACGGTGCGCACCAGCTCCAGGGGATCGAGGTCGGGTGCGCTCGCGAGCGGCGTGCCCGGCGCCCGCACGAGCAGATTGACGGGCAGGCTCTCGGGGTGCGGCCGCAGCCGCCCGAGCTGAGCCAGGAGCGCGCAGCGGTCCCGGGCGGACTCTCCCATCCCGACGATACCGCCGCAGCAGACGCTGATCCCGGCCTCCTGCACCCGCGCCAGGGTGTCGAGCCGCTCCTCGTAGGTGCGGGTGGTGATGATCTCGCCGTAGTACTCGGGGGAGGTGTCGAGGTTGTGGTTGTAGGCCGTCAGCCCCGCAGCCTTGAGACGCTTTGCCTGATCCTCCGTCAACATGCCGAGGGTGACGCAGACTTCCATCCCGAGGCGGGCGACGCCTTCCACCATGCCGAGCACGCGGTCGAAGGCCTCGCCGTCCTTGGCTTCCCGCCAGGCCGCGCCCATGCAGAAGCGCGTGGAGCCGGCGTCCCGCGCCGCCCGGGCCGCGGCCAGGACCGCGGTCTCGTCCATGAGCCCTTCGCGAGCGACCCCGGTGTCGTAGTGCGCGCTCTGCGGGCAGTAGCCGCAGTCTTCGGGGCAGCCCCCGGTCTTGATGCTCAGGAGCGTGCAGCGCTGCACCGAGACCGGATCGTGGTGGCGCCGATGCGCACTTTGGGCCCTGAACACGAGCTCGGTCAGGGGCAGGTGATAGAGCGCCTCGACCTGCTCTGTCGTCCAGTCGTGCCGAATCTCGCTGCTCGTCTCGCTCGTCGTCATCGAGCGGCCATGAGAGCACATTCGGCGCGCCCGCGCCAGTCGCGTGGGAGGTGCGATATACTGGGAGATGTCCAAGCCAATACCGTCGACCGCGGCGGCCGCGGAGCCCGCAACTCCCGGGGGCCCCGCCGCGACGACGGACGGCGAGCTTCTCGCCGCCTTCGAGGCCGGCCGCCCGCCCGAGGGTGGCTTCCACCACCGCGAGCACGTGCGCGTTGCCTGGCTCTATCTGCGACGCGACCCCTGGCCGGTGGCCCTCTCCCGCTTCTCCGCGGGCCTCAGGCACTTTGCCCAGGCGCAGGGTCAGCCCGGCCTCTACCACGAGACCGTGACCGTCGCCTTCTTCCTGATCATCCACGAGCGAATGGCCGAGCCGGACGCCGCCCCGTCGTTCGAGGACTTCGCGCGACGCCATCCGGACCTGCTGACCTGGAAGCCGTCCGTCCTCGATCACTACTACGAAAGAGCCACCCTCGACTCCGACCGCGCCCGCCGCGTCTTCGTGATGCCGGACCGCCTCGCGGCCGGATGAGCCGCTCCTACGCCCGCGGGCGATCGTAGCGATAGGGATACCAGTACGCCTTCGGCCCGATCACGTAGTCGAGGTGGACGTGCTTGCTGTCGCGGAAGTCCTCGAGGCCCTCGCTCCCGAGCTCCCGGCCGAGGCCGCTCCGACGCATGCCGCCGAAGGGACCGGCGTCGTTGTCGGTCAGGGGGTCGTTGATCCAGAAAGTGCCGGCGTGGACGCCTTCCATGGCCTTCATCGCGTGCTCGAGGTTGTTCGTGTAGATCGACGCCCCCAGGCCGAACTCGCTGGCGTCGGCCAGGGCGATGGCCTCGTCGATCGAGGCGCAGCGGACGATCGGAGCCACGGGACCGAACGTCTCCTCCCGCATGAGGGCCATGTCCGGCTTCACGTCCACGAGGGCGGTGGGCTCGTAGAAGAACCCCTTGTCGAACCCCGCCGGCCGGCGGCCCCCGAGAAGGGCCCGGGCGCCGCCGGCAAGGGATTCGGCAACCTTCCGCTCCACCTTGTCGCGCTGGGCCGCGCTGATCATGGGACCGAGGTCCACGTCGGGCCCGAGCGGGTCGCCGATCCGGAGCCCCTTCGCGTAGGCCACGAAGCGGTCCACGAACTCGTCGAAGGCCTTGCCCACCACGAAGAGACGCTCCGCCGACGTGCAGACCTGTCCCATGTTCAGGAACGAAGCCCAGGCCGCGCCCTTGGCCGCCACCTCCACGTCGACACCCTCGTCGACGATGAGGGGATCGTTGCCGCCCAGCTCGAGGTGGCACTTCTTGAGCTGCTCCGCGCAGGCGACTGCCACCTTGCGTCCGGTGGCCTGGCTGCCGGTGAAGGCCACGATTTCCACGTCTCGATGGGCGACGAGGGGCGCACCCGCCTCGGGTCCGTACCCGGTGATCGCGTTGACCACCCCGGCCGGCAGGTCCTCGAACGCGCGCATCAGGCGCAGGGTCGAAAGCGGGGTCAGCTCGCTCGGCTTCGCCACCACGGTGTTGCCCGCGGCGACGGCGGGGGCGAGCTTCCAGACGAGGAGCAAGAGCGGGTAGTTCCAGGGGACGATGAGGCCCGCCACCCCGTAGGGCTCCTTCACCACGAAGTTGAACTGGTTCCGGGCGACGGGGCTGATCACCCGCCCCACCACGTCGCGGCCGATCTCCGCGTAGTAGTCGAGGCAGGCCGCGATCCATTCGATCTCGTCGCGGTTCTCCGGGAGCGGCTTACCCCCCTCCCTGGTCAGGAGGATGGCGAGGCCTTCGCGGTCGTCGCGAATCCTGCGGGCGGCGTGGTGCAGCTTCTCCCCGCGCTCGATCCCGGGGGTGCGCCGCCAGTCCGGAAAGGCCGCCTTGGCCGCCACCACCGCCACGTCGACGTCGGCCGCGGACCCCCGCGGCACGGTGTCCAGCACCTCTTCGGTGGCGGGGTTGCGCACCTCGAAGACGCGCCCGTCCACCGCCGCCACCCACCGGTTCGCGATCCACATCTCCCCCATGCCGCCTCCTGGAGCGCCCTAATTCACCACAACTCCCGCGGCCACACAAAGAGCGAGAGCACGACGGTGCGGGGTGCTAGGATCCTCCGGCATGGCGGACGTGAGCATGACCGTGGTGGGCGCGGGGGTGGTGGGCCTCGCGGTGGCCGCCCGCCTCTCGCCGCGGCACCCCGACCTCGTGGTGCTGGAGCGACGCGAGCGGCCGGGCCAGGAGACGAGCAGCCGCAACAGCGAAGTGGTCCACGCCGGGCTCTACTACCCCCCGGGCACCCTGAAGGCGCGCTCGTGCGTGGAGGGGAACCGCCGGATCTACGAGCTGGGCGAGGAGCACGGCGTCCCCTGCCGCCGCATCACCAAGATCATCGTGGCCTCCGACGAGAGCGAGATCGCCCACCTCGAGAAGCTCTTGAAGCAGGGACAGGAGAACGGCGTCCGCCTCCAGATGCTGACCCGCGACGAGTGCCTGGCCCTCGAGCCGAACGTGCCCGCGGTGGCCGGGCTCCTGTCTCCGGACACCGGCATCGTGAGCGCGCACGGGCTCATGGACTTCTTCCTCCAGCAGGCGCGCTCCGCGGGCGCGACCGTGCAGCTCTGCACCGAGATCATCGGTCTGGAGCGGCGCCAAGCGGACTACGAGATCACGGTCAAGACCGGGCCCACCATCGAGGCCTTCACCAGCGAACGGGTGGTGAATGCGGCCGGCCTCGAATCCGACACGGTGGCCGGCCTCGCGGGGATCGACCTCGACGCCGCCGGCTACCGGCTGCACTACTGGAAGGGGAGCTACTTCGCGGTCGGAGGCAAGAAGGCCCGGCTGCTCTCACGCCTCGTCTACCCGGTGCCCAACGCCGTGAGCCTCGGAACCCACGCGGTGCTGGGCCTGGACGGCCGGGTGCGGTTCGGGCCCGACGCCGAGTACGTGGCCGACCGCGCCCTCGACTATCACGTGGACGAGAGCAAGCGCGCGGCCTTCGGCGAGTCGGTGCGGCGCCTGGTGCCGGAAATCCTCGACGACGACCTCACGCCCGATCTCGCCGGCATCCGCGCCAAGCTGCAGGGCCCGGGCCAGGGCTTCCGCGACTTCGTCATCGCGGAGGAGTCGGGCCGGGGGCTGCCCGGTCTCGTCAACCTGATCGGCATCGACTCCCCCGGCCTGACCTCGTCCCCGGCCATCGCGGAAGAGGTCGCGGCTCTTCTGGGTGAGTAGGCCCCTCGCCGGGATGATTCGCGAAACGGCATTCGGACTATTCATGAGGAAGAGCAAGACCGACCTCATGAATAGTCCTGTGCTCGCCTACTGGAAGTATCCGTTGACGTCCAGGATCAGGTGCACGGTGCCGCTCGCCTGGTCGCACTGAACCGCGAGGCCGGTCGCAGACAACGCCGCGACCGCGTTGTTGGCCCGGGTCTGGCCCGCCACCCAGTTGATCGTCGAGACGAGCGGCGCCGACTGCCCGGCCGGATAGAGACGCAGGTCGCCGGCCCCCGTAGGCTGGGTCACGGTGACGTTGAGCGACACCG
>Ga0209640_10005064_pt1 | contig 11529 bp, 7 predicted proteins | sample RifCSP10_1_FD_184018 | JGI IMG/M metagenome (GOLD analysis project Ga0209640, IMG submission 184018) | Soil microbial communities from Rifle, Colorado - Rifle CSP2_sed 10_1 (SPAdes) (version 2) | ecosystem: Environmental > Terrestrial > Deep subsurface > Rock core/Sediment | place: Rifle... | reverse complement strand
GAGCCGAACGGCGTCCCGGGATGCGAAGACCTGACCCGCGCCGACACGACCCACCACTCGCAGCTGGGCAAAGGCCCGCAGCCGGAGTGCGAGCGAGGCGGCGACGGCCTGGGCGCCCCACAGCTCGTCGATGTCACGTCCGGGGACGAGGTCGGGCCCGCCCACCCGAAAGAGGTCGTAGGGCGGGACCTCTCCCCCCGCCAGGCCGACGAACGCGCGGGCCTCCCAGGCCCCGCGCGACCCGAGACGCCGCGCCAGGTGCCCGGTGCCCGAAAAGCGCCGGTAGTCGCGGTCGGCACCGAGGCCCGGCAGGCTCTGGTCGAAGCGCAGGGCTCCGAGCGCCCCCGTCTCGGGCAGATCGACGTCGTCGCGGGTGTCGACGACCAGCGCCCCGCCCACCGCGCTGAGCGCGTCCGTGCCCGGTTCGAACGGGAGTCCGGACCGGCGGTTCGTCTTCACTTCTCCAAGGCGGAAGCCGGCCTGCACGAGGCCCCAGCGTTTGAGCGAGCGATGGAGATCGAAGGCGGCAACCAGCCTCGTGAAGCGGGCTCGGTTCAAGGAGTCGCCGTCCGTGAAGAATCGGGGCTTCTCGCTCTCGGCCCGGAGCGCCATCTCGAACCCGAGGGCGGGCGTGAAGAGACGGTCACCCAGCAACCTCCCCCGAAGGCCGGTGCCCGCATCGCCGACCCAGAGGCTCAGCTCGGCCTCTTCGCCGAAGCCCAGGACGTTGCGCTGGCGCAGCTTCACGACCCCGCGGGTCCGGGTCGCCTCGTCGTAGGAGACGCCGACCTCGGCCCGCGTGAGGGGCGCTTCGCGCACGCGCAGCACGATCCGCAACCCCGGGCCGGCTTCCTCGAAGTCCAGCCAGCAGTGATCGAAGAGGCCGGTAGCGTGGAGCCTGTCGAGGGCCAGGAGCGCCTTCCTCACGTCGAAGGGTACGGCCAGGGGGACGTTGAAGACGCGCCTGATGACGTCCTCGCTGATTCGTCGGTTCCCATCGACCACGATCTCGGTGATCGGCCGTCCGCCGAGGGCCCGCCCCGGCCTCTTGGCGATCGCGAGCGCCTCGCGCGGTGCGGCCTCCCCCAGCCGCCGGAGAATCTCGGGTATCGCCGACACCCCGGCCTCGTAGCCGTAGGCGATCAGCTCGTCGATGCGGGTGTAGTCGTTGAAGGAGTGCGAACCGAGGTCAGGCTTGATGAGGACGTCCGCGTCCTCGCGATAGTCCTGGTTCGAGCGGTCCTGGAGGATGCCGCTCAGCTGGGCGGCTACCCCGATCACGTCGCGGTACCGTTCGGGCGGCAAGCGCGGGCTCGTGACGTCGACCGCGACCACGGCCCTGGCCTTGAAGGCGCGGGCTTCGCGGGTGGGGAGGTTGTCGACGACCCCACCGTCCACCAGCGTCCGGCCCTGCCAATCCACCGGGGGGAAGGCGACCGGGATCGAGAGGCTCGCCCGCACCGCGCGCGACAGGCTGCCCCGCGCCAAAACCATGCGCTCGCGGTTGTCGAGGGCGGCGGCGACGGCGCGGAAGGGGATGGGGAGGCGGTCGAAGTCGTCCCCGGCCGCGAAGCTCGCCTCGGCCAGGCTCTCGATGAGGAAGCGGTTGACCCCGTACTCGGGCAGGGCGCTGGCGGGCAGCCGCACTTTCCCGCTCTCGAAGCCGATGCCGGCAAACGTGCGGTCGTCCTCGGACCGGCGGACGACCGGCAGCAATCGGCGGTCGGCGCGGCCCCCGAAGATGGCCGACCAGTCCAGGGATTCGACCACGCTCGCAATCTCGGCGCCCCGTCGGCCGGAGGCGTAGAGCGCTCCCACGAGCGCGCCCATGCTCGTGCCGGAGATCGCGTCCACCGGAACGTCGTTGTCTTCGAACGCCTGGAGGACCCCGATGTGGGCGATGCCCCGCGCCCCGCCGCCGCTCAGAGCGAGGGCGAGTCGGGGGCGGGGCCTCGACCCTTCGGCGGGCGTGTCCGGCGGGGGATTGAGACCCGAGACGGCGAGGAGGAGGGCAAAGGCGAGGTTGGCGCTCAAAGCTCGTGCTTCCAGGCGAGGAGCCGCGCCTTGACGTCGTCGAGGCTCCAGCAGAGGCCGCCGGCCCGCTCGATCACGCCGGCGAGGAACAGGTTCAACCCTCCGTGCCCGAGAGAGGCGTTCCGGCGGCGCAACCGGTCGTCGGTGGCCAGGCCGAGGATGCCCTTCCGCCAGGGCTCGCCGCGCTGCATGAGGCCCCAGAAGATGCCGATCTCGCACGCGGTGCCGTCGTCGACGGTCGGGCCGTCGAGCCACGCGAGGAGGGCGTTCGCTTTCATCAAGCCCTGGTCGTGGTCGAGCGCGAAGACGTTGCGGGCGGTGAGGTCGGCGATCGTCAACTCGTGCTCGTGGGGGACGAAGCAGTGAAGGCCGGCGGCGCGAAGCTCACGTGCGCACGAGGCCAGAAACGCGCGCTCGGCTTCCGAGAAGAGAGGTCCGGCCAGGTAGACCATCATGGCCGCGCCTCACGTCGGATCGAGGGACTCCCGCTCATGTCGTCGCCCGGCGGGCGCCTCGCATGGCTGCATGTTACGGGCACGGGGGGCAGGCGGGGAAGAAGCACGGGGTCTGCGTGGTAGTCTCCACGGCACTCGGCCGTCGGAGGTGACGATGAGACGCGCAGCGCTCGCGGTCGCCGTGGTCGTCCTCGACCTGGCCGCAAATGCGGGGGCGCAGCCCTTTCGCGAGGCCGACCTGCCGCCGGCCCTGCGTCCGTGGGCCGCCTGGGTCAGGGACGAAACGCCGGACCGCGCCTGCGCGGCCGTGGGCGGCACCGCCGTCTGTCTCTGGCCGGGCCGGCTCGACCTGCGGCTCGGTGCGGACGGCGGCGGATGGAGCCTCGACGTTCACGCCGATCGCCCGGTGGACCTTCCCCTCCCGGGCGACACGCAGCGCTGGCCGCAGGACGTGCGGCTCGACGGCCGGCCGGCCGCGGTGACCAGTCGTGGCGGCGTCCCCATCCTGCGGATCACGGCCGGCGCCCATCGAGTCGAGGGTCGATTCCGCTGGAGCCACCTGCCCGATTCGTTGCCGGTTCCGGAGCGGCTGGCCCTCGTCGACCTCGCGGTCGAAGGACGGACGGTGCTCCAGCCGCGGCGCGACGAGGCGGGCCTCGTGTGGCTGCGGGCGGAGGGCCAAGCCGCGGGGGCGGCCGAGAGCCTTCGCCTTCAAGCTTTCCGTCGTATCGCCGACGGGATCCCGCTCTGGGTCGAGACGCGCCTGAGCCTCGAGGTCTCGGGCAAGGCGCGCGAGATCGAGCTTCTGGGCGCGCTCCTCTCCAAGTCCACTCCGGTGGCGGTCGGTGGGGACCTGCCCGCGCGTCTCGACGACTCGGGCCGCTTGCGGGTCCAGGTCCGAGCGGGGGCCTTCAACGTCACCGTGCTCGCGCGGCTCCAGGGGCAGCCCGAGGCGCTGCAGCCCCCGAAAGCGGAAGCCCCCTGGCCGTCGCGCGAGGTGTGGGTCTTCGCCGCAGACGAGACGCTGCGCCAGGTCGAGCTGTCGGGCGCGGCGCCGGTCGACCCTTCACGCACCGATCTGCCTCCCGAGTGGCAGAAGCTGCCCGCCTTCGTGGTGGACCCGGGCCAGCGGCTCGCGTTGAAGGAAACCCGGCGCGGTGAGCCCGAGCCCGCCCCGGACCGCATCCAGCTCAGCCGCGAGTTGTGGCTCGACCTCACGGGCCGCGCCTTCACAGTTCGCGACCGCTTCTCGGGGAGCCTGTCGCGGACCTGGCGGCTCGACGTGCAGCGCCCGGGAGAGCTGGGGCGGGCCGCGCTCGACCGCGCCGAGCAGCTCGTTACGGAGAGCCCGTCGTCCCAGGCCCTCGGAGTCGAGGTCCGCAAGGGCCAGTTGAGCCTCGAAGCCGACTCGCGCACGCCGCGCTCCGGCCGGCTGAACGCGGTCGGCTGGTCGGCCGACGTCGAGCATCTCGGCGCCACGGTGCACCTGCCGCCCGGTTTTTGGCTCCTCGCCACGAGCGGCGTGGACGCCGCTCCGGGGGCCTGGGCCGCGCGGTGGACCCTGCTCGGGTTCTTCTTTGTCGTCATCGTGGCGCTGGCTACGGGCCGCCTCTTCGGGCGGAGCTGGGCCATGGTGGCCCTCCTCGCGATGGTCTTCACCTACGCCGAGACCGGGGCCCCCTTCCTGGTCTGGCTGAGCCTGCTCGGAGCGGTGGCCTTGACGGCGGTCGCGCCCGAAGGGCGTCTCCAGAGCGCGGCGAGGCTGTGGCGCGCCGTGAGCGTCGTCGTTCTCGTCCTCATCCTCGTCCCTTTCCTGCGCGATCAGCTGGTGGAGATGCTGTATCCGCAGGTAGGACAGGTGAGTCTGGGCGAAGGTGACGTCTTCGACTCCCTTTCCTTGCCGATCGGGGGAGCCCGAAAGGCCGCGCGACCACCCGCGGCCCCACCCCCGGCGGCCCCCTCGTCCGAGGTGTTGAGCTTCACCGCGCCGCAAGAGGCGACGGCGAAAGCGAACGAAGAGGTCCAGCAACAGGCCCAAGCCCCGCCGCCGAAGGCCGTGCGCGCCGTGTCGTCCTTGAACGTGGCCCTCGAGCAAGACCCACGCGCCGTGCTCCAGACCGGGCCCGGTGTGCCGAGCTGGTCGTGGCGGACCTACGCCCTCACCTGGTCAGGTCCCGTCAAGAGCGATCAGACCCTGCGGCTCTTCCTCGTCTCACCCGGCTGGAACCGTTTCATCACGGTCGTCCGCCTGCTCCTCGTCCTGCTGCTGGCTGTCCGCCTCTCGATCGGCGGCGCGGCCCTCGTGCCGACGAGCAGGGGGGGAGCCGCCGCCCTCGCCGTGCTGGCCCTGTTGCTCATCGGGCCCGCAGCCCAGGCTGCCGAATCGGACGTGCCCGACCGGAGCCTCCTGGACGAGCTGAAGCTCCGCCTCACGCGCTTCGAGCCGTGTCATCCCCAGTGCGTGGCCACGCCGGCCCTTCGCCTGCGGCTCGCGAACGGCAACCTGGCCTTCGAAGCGGAGGTCCACGCCGGCGAGGCCGGCGCCTGGGCCATTCCCGGACCGCCGGCGAGCTGGGCTCCCGCCCTCGTCCGCGTGGACGGGGTGGCCACGAGCGCCCTGGCGCGCCTCGACGACGGCTTCCTCTACGTACGGCTCGGCCCAGGCGTCCACCGGATCGAGGCGATCGGCCCCGGGCCGCGCGCCGACACCCTGACCCTCCAGCTTCGCGATCGCCCGATGCGGGCCACGGCGGATGCGCCGGGCTGGGACGTGTCCGGGCTCAGGGCCGACGGGCCCCCGGACACGTCCGTGCAGCTGAGCCGCCGGCTGCGGGCCGGAGAGCGCGCACGGGAAGACGCCGGCCGCTACGCGCCCTGGCTGGAGGTCACGCGCACCCTGACCCTGGGCCTGACCTGGCGCGTGAGCACCGAAGTGCGTCGCGTCAGCCCCACCGGCGCGCCGGTTTCCCTGCGGGTTCCCCTTCTTCCGGGGGAAGCCCCGACCGAAGCCGACCTTGAGACCGAGGGGGGCTTCGCCCTCGTCTCCCTTGGCCGTGACGAGACGGAAGCCGAGTGGTCGTCCACCCTGCCCGTCACCGAAGGGCTCTCGATGAAGGCCGCGGAAGGCCAACCCTGGTCCGAGGTCTGGCGGCTCGAGTGCGGCGTCATCTGGCAATGCGAGGCCGTGGGCCTGGCCCCGATCACGCGGCAGCACGACGGCGTGCTGTCACCGGAGTTCCGACCCTGGCCGGGCGAGTCGCTGGCTCTCCGATTCCGTCATCCCAAGGCTGCGGCGGGGAAGGCCGTCACCCTCGACCGCGTCCGGGTCGAGTCGACCCCGGGCGAACGGCTCAGCGACTCCGTCTTGTCCCTCACCGCGCGCGCCAGCCGCGAAGAGCCGCTGGTCCTCACCTTGCCCCAGGGGGCCGAAGTGCAGGAGGTGACGGTGGGCGGGGCGTCGCGCCCGGGGAAGCCGGACCAGGGCCGCCTTCGGCTCACCGTGCCCCCCGGGAAGCACGCGGTCGTGGTGAAGTGGCGCGAGGCCCGCGGCATCGGGCTCTACCAGCGCGTTCCCGTCGTGGGCCTGGGTCTTCCCGCGGTCGACGTGGAGGCGGTCCTGCACGTGCCCGAGAGCCGCTGGCTCATCCTCACTCGGGGACCGGCCTGGGGCCCCGCCGTGCTCTTCTGGGGCTACCTGGTCTTTGCGCTGCTCGTGGCCTTCTGCCTGGGTCTTCTCGCCGACAGCCCGCTGGACGTGGGGCAGTGGCTGCTCCTCGCCCTCGGGCTCAGCCAGTCTCCCGCCCTGGGCGCTCTCGTGGTCGTCGGCCTCATCCTCTCCCTCTCGTGGCGCGCGCGTCGCCCTCGGACTTCCCCTTTCGCCCACAACGCGCTGCAGGTCCTTCTCGCCTTGTGGATGGTCGTGGCCCTCTTCCTGCTCTACGACGTCGTACGCACCGGGCTCCTGCTCCGGCCCGACATGCAGGTGGCGGGCGCGGGAAGCAGCAACGGGTTCTTGCGATGGTACGCCGACCGCGTCGGCGGCGAGACTCCTTCCGCCGGCGCTCTGAGCCTGCCGTTGTGGGTCTACCGTGGGCTGATGCTGGCCTGGGCCCTGTGGCTGGCGGCTCGCCTCGTCAGCTGGGCGGGATGGGCCTGGCGGTCGCTCGGAACGAACGGCCTCTGGCGGCCCTCGTCACCTAAACCCCGTGCAGGCGCAGCATGACCGCGTAGAGGTGGTGCGCCTCGTGGAGCAGGAAGAACTCGATCCACCCGGGCACGGCCAGCGGGCCAAAAGCGCGATGGAGGCCGACGCGGAGCAGGTCGTCGGCGTCCAGCCTGTCGACCAGATGGACGAGCTCCGCGCGCCGGCTCGTGAGGACGCTCAGCACCTCTGGAGTGGAGAGGGCTTCGAAACGGGGCCACTCGGGATCGTCTTCGGCGCGGTAGCGGGCGAGAGCCGGTCGATCCTCTTCGAGGATGCGGCGCAGACGCTCCAGGAACATCTCGTGGTACCGGGCGAGGTGGGCGAGGTTCTGGTGCGCCGACCACTTGCCCGGGGAGGGCCGCAGCGACAGGGCGGCCGGGGAGACTCCGGCGAGCAGGCGGGGCACGGCCTCGATCTGGGTCCCCAAACGCGCCCGGAGGTCGGGATCGACGCCCCGGCTCCGTCCCATTCCGGGGCTAATACCGCGAGCGCAGGTGGGCGATGCCCGGAGCCAGGGAGCTGCGCCAGGCCGCTTCGATCTCGGGTGAGAAGTCGGGATCGTACTGGGCGGCCGCCTTGATCAGGCACTCGAGCCAGCTCTCGTAGAGGTCCGGCCGGACGTCGAGGCCGGAGCGCGAGTGGCGCTCGGCGAGGCGGTCCAGCTCCTTCCAGGCGATGGCGTCGTCCTTCGACTCCGAGGCCACGGCCATGATGTAGAGCGAGTCGGCCAGCACCCGGGTCTGGCGCGGGAACTCGGTGCCCTTGAACTTTTGCCGCACCTCGTCGGACGAGGCCATGAAGAGCTCGTAGAAGTCGTGCAGGAATGTGGTGTCGGCCAGGCAACGCCTCAGGCTGGCCCGGAAGGTCTCGCTCTCTGAGGTGGCCATGGAATCGCTCCTCGGTCTCGTGAGCGAAGGCTACCATGCTCTCGATCGGAAGCCATGGGCCCGGGGCGCTCAGGCGTTCTGGAACTCGAAGTCGAGGGTCTCGCCGTACATCTCCGCCTTCAGGAGCGGGGCCTACTTGCCTTCGGCCGCCTGCAGGGAGGAGAGGTACTCCACGAGGGTCCAGACGTCGGTCTGGGCCGCGCCGGCGCCCTTCCGGTCCCCGGCCTTCTCGAAGACCTTCCCCCAGACCGGCATGTCGCGCGTGCCATGGGCGGTGGCGGCCTGCGTCCCGTCGATGAAGGTCCGGGCCCGGTCCGCGTCGAACTTGCCGTCCTTCCGGGGGAGGTGGGTGAGATCAGGGACCGGCGTCTTCAGGGCTGGGGCCGCCGGCCCGGCCCCCTTGCCATCGGGGCCGTGACAGGAGGCGCAGTGCTGCATGTAGAGTGAGCGGCCTCGCGACACGACTTTGGGGTCGGCCTGTGCGCTCGCCAGGGCCACGCCGCTTCCCATCACCGTCACCGTTCCCAGCACCACGAGCATTCTCATCGCCAGCTCCTTTCGTCATCGAGAGGATACTCGGGTCGCGCCGTCGTCGCCATGCCACGCCCCTGAGCTGTCGAGACCAGGCCGCGGACAGGACGACGTGATGGACGAAGGGGGCATAGAATTCCCCATGATCCGCCTGAGTCTCGTCTCTTGCTGCGTCCTGACCGCCGTCTCTTCCCTCGGGGGCGAGGACCGGCGCCCGTCCAGGGCCGCGGGAGACCGGCCCTTCACCCTGGTCGAAGCCACGATCACCGAGCTGCGCTGGGCCATGGAGCGCCGCCAGGTGACCTCGCGAGAGATCGTCCTCATGTGCCTGACGCGCATCGCTCTGCACGAGGACGAGCTCAACGCGATCATCGCCGTCAATCCCGAAGCACTCCGGGAGGCCGAGGAACGCGACCGGGAGCGCACCGAGGGCAAGGTCCGGGGTCCGCTCCACGGGATTCCCATCGCCTTGAAGGACAACATCCACACCACGAGCATGCCCACCACGGGCGGCGCCCTCGCCTTCGACGGGTTCGTCCCGCCCTACGAAGCGACGCTCGTCCGCAACTTGCGGGAGTCCGGCGCCATCATCCTGGCCAAGACGGTGATGACCGAGCTCGCCAACTGGGTGGCCACCGGGATGCCCACGAACTACAGCGCGCTCGCGGGCTACGGCATGAACCCGTACGATCCGCGGCGCGATCCGCGCGAGGCGACGTTCGACGGCCGCCCCGTGCTGGCCACCGGCGGATCCAGCTCGGGCATCGGGACGGCCGCGAGCTTCTGGGCGGCGAACGTGGGCACCGAGACCTCCGGGTCCATCCTGAGCCCCTCCAACCAGAACATGCTGGTCGGGGTCAAGCCCACGGTCGGGCGCATCAGCCGCCACGGCATCATTCCCATCACCGCCGACCAGGACACCGCGGGACCGATGGCGAGAACGGTCCGCGATGCCGCCATCCTCCTGGGCGCTCTGGAAGGGGTCGCGCCCGACCCCGCCGACCCGGCGACCGGCCGGTGCACGCCGCCGGCCGGCCACGACTACGAGCGCTTTCTCGATCCCCGGGGCCTGCAGGGTGCGCGCATCGGCATCCCCCGCGCCTACTTCTACGACAAGGTCACGCCGCCGGGAGCGAAGGAGCCCCGTGGCGGCGTGAGCGAGGACCAGGCTCGCGTCATGGCCGAGGCGATCGCGGTCTTGAAGGAGCAGGGCGCCGTCGTCGTGGACCCCGCCGACATCCCGAGCGTCCTCGCCAAGGAAGCGGCGAAGAGCTTCCTGGGCTGGAGTATTTGCAGCGGGCTCGAGAACGCGAAGGGGAAGGACGCCGAATGCTCGGTGGCGTTCAAGTACGGGATGAAGCGCGACTTCAACGCCTGGCTCGCGACCCTGGGGCCGAAGGCGCCGGTTAAGTCGCTCACGGAGCTGCGGCAGTGGAACGTCGCGCACCAGAAAGCGGGTGCGATCAAGTACGGCCAGGCGCAGCTCGACATCTCGGACGAGATGGAAGTGCAGGCGGATCGTGCGCGGTACCAGTCCGACCGGGAGAAGGACCTGCGCCTGGCGGGGACCGAGGGCATCGATGCGGTCATGAAGGAGCATGGCCTGGACGCCATCCTCTTTCCCGGGGGGAGCGGCGCCGGCATCGCCGCGCGGCCGGGCTACCCGACGGTGATCGTGCCTTTCGGTTTCGTCCCCAACGCTCCGGTCGTGACCGGCGGGGCGCCGCTGCCGGCCTTCCCGCCCGGCTTCGATCCGAAGCCGTCACCCTATGGCGTCAGCTTCACGGGGATGGCCTGCAGCGAGCCCCGGCTCCTCGCGCTGGCCTACGCTTTCGAGCAGGCGACGAAGCGCCGCGTGCCGCCGCCGCTCGCGCCGTAGGGCCTCCGTCGCCGCTCAGCGGCAGGCCACGCCGCCGCTTTCGGTGAAGCGGCGCTGGAGCTCGCCGACGGCCTGGCCGTAGGCCCGGAGTGCTTCCTCCGTGGAGTCGAAGAGCCGCAGCCGCCGGGTCGTCACCAGGTCCTGGAGGTGCTCGACCGATCGCCAGAGGTAGCAGATGTCGTCGGGGGACGCCCGGACGGGCCGCCCCTCCACGAGGACGTAGACCGGGCTCGTCAGGACGTAGGGGCTCCGCGCCGCGATCCAGGAGCTTCTGGACACGCGCACCCGAGCCTGGGCCACCTGGAGACCGCCGGCGACCGGCAGGTGCGCGGCCACTGAGCCGTTCACGAGAATCTCGACGTCGGCCGCCTTCCCCGCGCTCTCGATGGTGACGCTCACGTCCTGGGGAGCGGCCAGCGGGACCTCCTCCCCGAGGCGACGCCCTTCGACCCGGAGGTCGAGGCGGTTCCCGACGCCGGTGGCGGCCGTGCAGCGTCCGGCCTTGATGGCCCGGAGCCAGCTCTCGTAGGTCAACCCGCCGTCCACGATGACGTCGGTCCGGAGCGTCGTCTCGTCGAACTGCTCCGTGAAGCACGAGAAGTCGCTGGCGCCGGCGATCGCGACCCGGAAGCCGGCGTTCTGCATCGCCTTCCAGAGGAGGAAGGTGCCCGGCTCTTCCTGGAGCGTGCGCTCCATGGAGAGGAAGTCCAGGCGGCCGCGCGCGGCGTGAACCACGACTTCAAAGGGCACGCAGCATCCTCCGGGCGGAAGCGGAAACGAGCCGTCGCGCGGCCAGTACTGCCCATGCGCCATTCCCACCACCGCGCGCGGCTGGCGTCGCGCCCACTCGACCACGGGCACGCCGGACTGCGGGATGTTGAAGACGTCCGACGAGAACGCGAGCGAGTCCAGCCCCAGGAGGACGAGATGCCCGGTCCGGGCGGCGGCGAAGCGAGAGACCTCGAGGTCGTAGTGGAGGATGAAGCCGGGGGTCGAGAGGGGGTGATCGCGTCCCGTGAAGTAGATCGCGGCGTCGTCGTAGTCCGTGCCCCACACGAGGGTCGCGCCCACTTGGATGCCCTGGGCCTTGAGCAGCGCCGCCAGCTCGCCCGGGCTGGCCGGGTGGCTGCAGCCGGTGGTGTGGACGTGCACGTCGCTCGGGATCCAGGTGGTCGGCGGCTGGCAGATCGCGAGGCAGCCGTCGGTGTTGTCCGCGTTCCCGTCGTCGCATCCTTCGCCCGTCTCGCGGAGGCCGTTGCCACACACGGGTGTCCCGCCCCCGACGGGTGAGGGTCCGCTCGAGGTGTTGCAGGCAACGAAAGCGGCGATCGCCGCGCACAAGAGACGGCGATGCCCCCGGGGGAACGCGACTTCGCGGCCCGCGCCGAAACCAGCCATGGCCGTCTAGGGTCTCATGACTCCGGACAGGTGTCGGAAGGAGGCTGTGTTCAGCAATACTGTACGTTGTGTTCGGCATGACCGAACGGACGGCCGCCTCCGTTGGCCGACCGGTCCGACCCTCCCCGCGCCTTCCCGCCC